>JAABUZ0100000914.1_pt1 | contig 62169 bp, 56 predicted proteins | sample 5562091 | NCBI WGS metagenome assembly JAABUZ01 (sample SAMN12813069, study PRJNA571459) | rock metagenome | isolation source: Antarctica rocks | place: Antarctica: Victoria Land, Linnaeus Terrace sud | collected 2015-12-21 | reverse complement strand
GAAGGCAGATATTGCAATTATCACGATTCGCGAGGACGAGTTTGGGGCGGTATTCGACCGACTCGAAGAAAATCAGTTTAAACCATTGAAGGGATTAATAAGCGGTCGCAGATATGCAACCTTCTCTGTGCCGGTCAGTGACAACAAAGTTAGCGTCGTTGCGCTAGCACGCAGTTCTGAACAGGGTAATGATGTATCGCAACAGATTGCTTCTGATATGATTCGGGATTTTGACCCGCAGATTCTGCTTGTCGTTGGCATTGCAGGAGGTATTCCTCACAGCGATTTCACTCTTGGTGACGTGATCATTTCTTCGCGCATACACAACTTCGACGTGAATGCTATCAATCAGGGAAAAATGACCTTTGATCTCAGAGGTGGCATTCACCCAATGGTTAGCGATATCACCGCAAGCCTTCCTATGTACAGAAGCATCCTGGCAGGCTGGAATGCAGCCAGCAGTATAAGTATGGAACGACCGTCAGTTGATCTCACACAAGCAGAATCTAATGTATATGGTGATGTGGAATGGCGCAAGGAGGTGCTTCAGTCGCTCAATGCTCAATTTGGCGAGTCCGCTCATCGGTCCCAGCTTTCCTTGTTCAAAACAGGCAGCATTGCATCAAGCAACAGTCTGATGAAAGATACAGAGATACCAGCGATATGGTCGGAGACAGTACGCAGCATGTTGGCCATTGAAATGGAGTCGGCAGGTGTCTTACAAGCTGCACAGCAAATGGCGAAGCAGTACCCGGTCATGGCTATTCGCGGCATCAGCGACATCATCGGATTGAAACGTGACGGCCGCTGGACTTCCTATGCCTGCCAGACAGCAGGAGCGTTCACCTACGCCTTCATCAAAGCCGGTATTATCGAGCCACAAGAAAGCAGTTCTCCAACCATTTCTACGAGTTCAACGCCCTCCTCTCCAGCGATTTTTACAACCTCAACATCCTCTAACCCAACCGTCCCTCCGACCTCAACATCCTCCACCCCAGTAGTTCAACTCCAGTCCAGCAATTCCACATCTACAAATAGTACAGATGAGAAAAAGCCAGCTCCACTCGATCTCTTCATCAGCTACTCTGAAGACGACGAGAAATTCGAGAAAGAACTGGAAACTCACCTCGTTATGCTTAGACGCGAAGGCACCATTCGTCCGTGGCATAGCCAGCAAACGCAAGCAGGACTTGAGACAGAAAAGAATATTGATAGTCACATTGATCAGTCTCAGATCATCCTTCTCCTGATCAGCCCAAGCTTTCTAGCTTCCGACTATCTCTACGAACAAGAGATGGCACGCGCCATGAAGCGACACGCAGAGGGTGCAGCGCGTGTCGTGCCGATCATAATCCGTTCGGCAAACATAGGCGAGACTTCCTTTAGTAAGCTGCAAGCACTGCCACGCTCTCATCAGCCTGTTGATAAAGCAAGCAACCGTGACGAGGTATGGTCCAAAATCGCCCAGGAGATCCGAGACATCTGCAAGAGCTTACGTAACAGCCAGAATCAATCGTAACATTTAAATAGGAGAGTTTAAAAAGCGTTACAAGTGCTTTCTTGGACGCTCATCCAGCATCAGTTTGAACTCGTAGTCGAACTGGATAGCCAGACCATGCCATAGGGCGGGAGCGTTAAGAGTTGATCTCTATCATAGGACGTTTCGGTGAGCAGATCGATGACGCGTTTACTGGTGATGAAATGGCTCAGGTCGAGAGATTGTGGGTCGGCGGTGAAGTTGACGGCGACATAGAGACTTTGCTGGTGACGGGCGAAAAGGACGATGTGGCTGTTGCGGGGATTGAGCCAGCGGATGGGATGGTTGGCGGAGAAGATGGGATGGGATTTGCGCAAGGCGATCATGCGCTGCACGGGGGCGAAGATGCGGCCAGCGAGCTTGGTGGAATCGTGGCGTTGCGCGAGGGCCTGCGGATTGGCATAAGGCCGGTGAACCCAGCGGTTGTCCGTGGCCTTCGTCGGATCTTGTTGAAAGCTGTAGTCGTTGAGCGTGCCAAGCTCGTCGCCGAGATAGATGAGGGGGATGCCGCCGACGGTGAGCGTGATACCTATCATGGCTAAGATGCGGCGGATAGCCAGTTCAACGGCGTACTCGTCGTTGTGGCTTAAAGCTTGCTCCAGACCAGCAAGCGAGGCGGTGGTGCCGCAGATGCGCATATCGCCGGTGCGTGGATTATAGCCAAAGGGGAGGCCGGTGGCAAAACTGCCCCCGACCTGGTCAGTATAAAAATTATTCAGGAAGATGCGGTGAATGCCGCCATCGATGCCTACTTCAGCACAATCTTCGTTGGCGAAGCCCCAGCCGATATCGTCGTGGCTGCGTACATAGTTCACCCAGGCCGTATTGGCGGGAATGCGAGAGCGTTTGACCATACTATGCAGCAGCAGATGCGTCCAACCGCTCGCCATCGCCTCCCAGAGCAGGACCATGAGCAAAGGATTGTAGCTTAGCGTACATTCGCGCCCAATATATTTCACCACCTCGTCAGGGTGCACAATCGCCTCGGACTTGAAGATCGTCGATGGGGCAGCAATCTGGACAAGCAGGTTGAGGGCGGCCAGGAGATCGTGTGCCTGGGGCAGATTCTCGCAATTAGTGCCCATCTCTTTCCATAGGAAGGGAACCGCGTCGAGCCGCAGCACCTCTACTCCCTGATTAGACAGAAAGAGCATCTCACCCAACATAGCGTTGAAGAGGGCGGGATTAGCGTAATTGAGATCCCATTGATAATTATAGAAGGTCGTCCAGACCCAGCGCTGCAACTCTGGCACATACGTGAAGTTGCCGGGTGCCTGCTCTGGAAAGATTTCGCGCAGGTTTCGCTCATAGAGCCGCGGCAGTGTCTCATCAGGAAACATCCGATAATAGTCTTGATAGATTGCATCATCTACCTTCGCCCACAGCGCCCACTCATGCTCATCCGAAGTATGATTCATAACCATATCAAGCACCAGACTGATCCCATGCGCCCGCAGATCTGTAGCCAGATCCGTTAGTTCCTCCATCGTCCCCAACTGAGGGCTTACCTCGCGAAAGCTGCTTACTGCATAGCCACCATCGTTGAAGTCGGCGGGCGAGCGGAAGAGCGGCATCAGATGTAGATAGGTCAGGCCCAACTCTTGAAAATAGGGGATGCGCGCACGAATGCCCGCCAGATTGCCCGCATAGAGATCAACATAGCAGACACCACCCACCATGCGTTCGGATTGAAACCAGCCTGGGTCGCGGCTGACATCGAGTTCATGCAAGGCGGCAGGGCGGGCAAGAAATGCATCCGCAGTCGTCAACAAGATCTGCTCCACCCATTCAGAGAAATCGGGACGATTCCCATAAAGGCTCGCTAAGAGAGTAGTGAGAGAAGCAAAACGATCCTGAAGCCGCGTCAAAAAAGTTGCACGCTGTACATCATCAGCAAAAAGCGCGGCTAGACGAGGGCGTAGCACCTGCCATGTTCCTTGCGACGCGTCATTCATACTAATCAATAGCCTCCATGCCCTTTTATGAATGCTATACGGTGTGTATCAAACACTCATCGAATTGGACTCGATCGTCTCGAAGTTTCCATGCCTGCATGCTCACTACTTTGCGCTGATGTATTGCTGCTATTACATATACAAGATTAGGCAGGGCAAATTCAAGATCAACAAAAGACGGTTTTGATGGATGATCTGGATGAGTATGAAATACTCCTACGACATCCAGCTTTAAGCGCGTTGCTTCCATCTCACTTCTTAACCAATCAGTCGGGCTGATTAGATAGCGATGAGAACGGACATCTGCTTCAAGGTGATTTTCTACTTTCAGCAGATGATGCAAAATAATCTCGTTTTGCTGAGCGATGCCGAACAGAAATCCCACTACCTCTTCAGGATATCCCGTTTCACCGAAACGCATCATATCTCGCAGTAGATCATCGCGCAAGGCAATAGCTGCTGTATTTGTTGCTATATCATTCACTTCTACTACCACGCCTTTATTAATGCTTCATCGCCAAGGTCTCCTGGCAATGTTTCTTCACAAATACCAACACTCATATATTTCCAACCTGCATCAGCCAGTACTGCAACAATATTCCCACTTCTCATAGAGCGAGCCATGTGAAGAGCACCATAGAGCACTGCTCCTGCTGACATGCCTATGAAGATTCCTTCTTTCCGTGCCGCTTCCTTCACCATAGAGTGTGCCATTTCGCCCGAAACCAGGAGTCGGCCATCTAGCATATCAGGATTGAAAATAGGAGGTGAATAGCCCTCTTCCTCAATATTCCGCAAGCCTTGAAGCCGCGAGCCAGGATACGGTTCGACGGCGATAACCTTTGCCTGAGAGTTATGCTCTTTCACACGTCGTCCAGTACCCATAAGAGTGCCAGCCGAACCGAGGCCACTTACAAGAACATCGATATCAGGAACCTGCTCTACAACCTCCACTCCCGTCGTTTCATAATGAGCCAGGACGTTCATAGGATTGGCATACTGATAAAGAAAACAATAAGAAGAGTCTTTCTCAGCTAATTGCATAGCATACTCTATAGAATCTTTTGTAGTTGGGCCATCGGTATATATAATATTCGTTCCATAAAACTGTATAAGTTTCTTACGTTCATCCGTGATATTACGAGGTGCAATAAGAGTAACGGGATAGCCTTCGTGACGGCCAAGCATCGATAATGCAATGCCTAAATTACCACTGGTAGCATCTAAAATAGTCATACCGGGCTTCAGCCGTCCCGAGCGTAGCGCATCGCGCACCATGTAGAGTGCGGGACGATCTTTTACACTTCCACTGGCATTAAACCCTTCCAGTTTCAAGAAAATCCGTACAGCAGGGTTGGGAGTCAACTTTTTTGCCTCTACTATAGGAGTATCTCCTATATAGTCTAAGAGGCTTCTTTTGATTGGTGCCGCCACGCTAAATGCTCCTAAATATTAAACTTTCGAGAGAAGAAGAGCAACGTTTATACAAATCTCTCCATAGAACGCTGTAAGCCGTAAGATGTGCCTTTTTCAGAAAGGAAATGAGCTTTTGAAGTATGCAATAATATCTTTCTCACTCATCGTGTCTGGCAACACATCATGCTTCTTATAATTAACTATCCTTTCTGAAACGACCTCTAAATGCTCAGACCATGCTGATGGTATCCGCGCTTGTAAAGCGGATAAGAACTCTGTCATAGGCGTAAGCAATTCGCGCTCCCAGTAACTATTAGAAGCATCGGAGGCAGTGTTTAGGAGCTCAGTGATACGAGGAACTTCTTGAAAGGTATAGGGCATGCGCCCTTCGAAATCGTTCCATACAGCATCATCGTAGAATAAAGAATAGAACAATAGAATAATTCCAGGAAGCAAACGAATACCAGGATTATCGAGATACCTCACTTCAAGATATTGTCTCACACGAATATCAGTATAAATAGTTGCTAAATGGGAGAGATAATCGTCAAAATCAGCATCGTTGAGATACTCCTCAAAGGGCTTGTGCGCTGCTTCCGTATAAGTACTTGTTCCCATAGCGAAGATAGCAGGGGCTTTCAGTACTTTCTCGATATAATCGTTCAGTCTCCATTGCCCGCTACTCCATAAAGATTCAGAGCCTGGCGTTCCCGTTCTTGGCATGTCAGTATCTTTATAGATCATGGTTCTAAAAGACCGATATCCCGTATCTTTCCCCTGGCGTATTCTAGAGCTAGCACTTAGAAAAAGGAAGATAGGCTTCAAAAATAATGCACGCTCCACCTTTTTAGCAAGATCAAGTGGAGTATCATAATCGAAAGAGAGATGAAGAGAAGTTGTGTAGCGCATCAGATCTCTTCCTAATTTTCCAGTATGCTGCCAATAACGGTCTATTATTTCACAGCGAGCACTAGGAAGGAGTGCAACATCGGCTGAATCGCCAACGGGGAAGTACGATATATCAAGCCAGCTTATGTTAAAACGGCTGGATAACCTCTTTAAGACAGCACAATACGCCCAAAACTCATAGAGCAGTGCTTCAGGATCGGCATAAGGTGTTGAGCAGAATTCAAGTTGCGCGCCAGGCTCCAGCGAAAGTTTGCTCCCATCCTTTTTCAGCATGAACGTTTTCGCGGGTCCGGCTTCTACATAACCCTCGTGGACTTTGAGATATTCGAACAGAGTTTGCATAGATAGATGTCCATCAGCAGCCTGATAGGGAACAGTTTTGAGCGTAGTGTTGTCGATACAAAAAAGTTCCAACTCAATCCCTATCCTGGGTATATCTCGTACCATGTCCAATTTAGAATGGTACACCTTGATAGCTTCCCTTGTCAACATACTACTGTTCCTTTCATACTTGTTCTGTATATGTTAAGACAGAGATTATAATTTTGAAGCTGATACTAGAATAGCAGCCATTGGTAATGCAAGCTTTCCATTCTTCTCATATTCTCTTCCAGCAAGCTCAGTAGCCCTACGAATAGCTGTCAGCGACTCCTGCCCTTGCGCCTGTAAGAGACTACCAGTCCGTACAGTGCCCTCATGCATCGCGCTAAATAAAAAGTCCGGAGAGGGTAGATCCCAGACCAGGGGAAGGTGCGTAATCTGTGTATCGGCGAAGCCGATCTCAAGCAGCGTGCGTGAGCATTCTTGTGCATCACTAAAATGAAAGGTATGAGGTCCGATAGGAAGAGAAACTTCCCAATTTCCATAATCAGCGATCGCTTGTAGAATGATACCAAAACCGAGTGCTTGCTCAGGTGGAGCCCAGACTGTAAAACTTAATTTTGCTCCGGAACGGAGTACACGCAGCGCCTCGTGTAGTGCCTGCTCTGGCTTGCCAAAGTGTAAGATGCCGAAGTTAATGATAAGTGCATCGAAAGAATTATCATCAAAAAGCAACGCTTCCGCATTGCCCTCGCGAAATTCGATAGAAGGATAACGCCGCCTGGCCTCAGCGAGCATAGACGAGGAAAAATCAACTCCTACAACGCGAGCCCCTTTTTGTGCTGCAGCCGCAGCTACATCCCCGCGTCCTGTAGCAACGTCGAGCACGTTCATACTCGCCTGGACATCTGCAGTACGCAAAAGAGGCTCTACAGCTTGCATAGTGAGGTCAGCAAAAGAGGTATTGTAGTGATGAGCAACTCTTTGCCAGCCTGTGTGCTCAAATGCCGAGAACGTATTAGGATCAAAGACAGTCGGATCGACCATATTTTTGCTCCATTACTTTGGGCATTGCTAGCTGGTCGGGTGCACAAAAGCGTTCAACAGAGAGTTTGTGACAAGAAACCTCTCTACGTATCTCTCCTTTTCCTCCTGCAATAGCCGGTATGATTTTTATTGTAGTATCAGCGTCGACGGCCGCATCTAATCCACCTTTATAGCGGATGTCTTCATCGTTTAAATAGATCAGTATAAATTTTCGTATCTGACCATTCTCGCTAAATAGATGTGGTGCAAGACGCGGAAATAACTGAGCAAGACACTGCAGTAGCTGACCTACTGACGTGCCTGCTACTTCAACCTCTGATTTACCTTCGACATATGTTCTTAGAGGATAAGGAATTGCAACTTTCGCCATAATATATTCCCTACTTCAGCTTCGTAAAATATCTTACCAACAAGCAACCGAATGAGTGCTCAATACATCAAAGCCTTTTTCTTTAAATACAGTGTGAGCCTTCTTGAAGTCTCGCGTGTTTTCAGGTGAGAAGAGGAGAGATAAGATTGTGCCACTATGAGCGCACACAATCCCATAAGCTCCCACACGATTAGCTATTGCCATGATTGCAGAAAAATGTGGTTTTGGAAGTAGTCGATTATTGACTTGCGCACTCAGTGTTGCTCCTCGTCCTATTTTCGCCGGGTTAGAAGTTCTCATACCTTCTCGCACAAGTTCGAGGGCCTGTCCTTGTATCTCGATTTCCTTTTGCGTATAATTTTTAGGAATTTCGTTAAAAGCAACGGTATCAATAGTATCACTACAGTTATCAATGATGAGCTGATTCATAGGAAGCATATGGTCCAGTTCTTCTAAGAGATGACCAGAGCGATGATTATACACGACAACTCCACGATACATGAGTCCATCGCTCGGTTCGATCGATATAGCGATATCTGAAACTTGTTCAGAGGTAATAGGAAGATCAAACGCTTTGGCAGTCGCCTCTATTGCCCCAACGATATCAGCGGTCGATGAAGCCATGCCTTTTCCAACCGGAATATCAGATTCTATAAAGACATCTACATCGGCGTCTTCAATCTTGAAAAGCTTTAATGTCTCAAGAACCGCCTTTTTTGCCTTCGTACGCAGAGGGGGATACATTGTTACAAGACCCGAGCCCCGATTCACTCCCACACGAATATGCGAGAAGCAGGAGACTGGATTCGTAACTAAAAAATCTTCTCCATTAGGAAGTTGTCCCTGCGCAAGCTCACCTGCTCCCGACGGTATCATCACATCCACAACGTTCAGGAAATCTTTTGCAGTGCTCCTTGAGAGATCACTCAGGGAACGTGAATATGCAGACGGAATAATCATATGTCCTCTATAAGCAACGCACCAGGTAAAGTCTCTTTCCAAAAAAAGAAAATCCTTGACACTGCTTGTTTTAGTATGATACCAGTATAAACCTATTTACCAAAAATGCAAGCGTTTTCAAAAAACCTGGTAATATCTGCTGCTATTCAGGAGAAGAAGACACGTTCAGCTTCTTGATAGAGCTGAGTCCTTAAGTCACAGAGGGCTTCTTGCGAAGCAAGGCATAGAAGTGATACTATGTATTGAGAAATAAGGTGACTATCTATCCACTTATTGCGTTCTACGCGAACTGAAAGTATAATACTGGTATCGAACTTCCTATACGGTCGCGAAAGCACAGTAGGAGACCGCCCTAAGTCTTCCCTCGGCACTATAAACACATGGCAATCATAAAACAAAGCTATTGTTCTGATCTTCTCAAATAACTGCATGCCAGTGGCCTACGAGATAGAAAATGGAGCAGGGTCTTGAAAAATAAAAGTTTTTCCGCATTACTCGAAGAATTTCGAGTTGCAAGAAATATGAGCAAAACAGACCTGGCGAAGCGTGCAAACCTGACTCCTGGTTATATCAGCCATTTAACACGGGGAGAACGAGCAGCCCCTTCTGAAAGTGTTGTTCAAATTCTGGCGGATGTACTTAAATTGGATATAGAAGCAAGGGCTGAGCTTTTCGAAGTAGCTGGATATAGCTATGATATCGTCTCGCTCTCGGCTGACATCGTTCCCTCCTCAGAAGAAATACAAGCAAGCAGTAGTGGCGAAGCGACAAAAGTCAACTGGGATGATATTCCTGACGTGAGTACATTTTATGGACGCGATGATAATCAAGAGCTTCTTGCCCAGTGGATAACGGATGAGGGTTGTCGCATCGTGGCGATACTAGGCATTGGAGGCATAGGAAAGACATCGCTTGCTGCAAAAGTCGTCACAACCGTTGCTCATCAATTTGATTGTGTCTTCTGGCAATCACTACGCGATGCTCCTCCGATTAAAACGGTGCTGACTGACTGCATTCAATTTTTGTCCGATCGGACGGTAAGTCTACCCAAAGAGGAAGAGGATTGGTTGCCTATCCTTCTTGAAACACTCTCTCAATGTTTACGCGAACGACGCTGTTTAATTGTCCTGGATAACTTCGAATCGGTTTTGCAAAGTGGTGAGCGCGCGGGAAAATATCAAACAGACCATGAAGAATTTGGCAGGCTCATACAAAGTATAGACGAGGGAAAGCATCAAAGCAGCCTGATATTGACGAGTCGTGAAAAGCCAAAAGAAATCGTTCTCCTTGAAGGCAAAACAGCACTTGTTCGCTCGACACTGCTGACGGGTTTAATCCAGCCCGATGTAGAAAAGCTTATTAGCGATAAAGGGTTATCCGGTTCTAATAAAGCCTGGGCAGATCTTATTGAGCTTTATTCAGGCAACCCATTGGCCCTAAAACTTGCAGCAGAACCTATTCTTCAGGTATTTGGAGGCGATATTGACGCGTTCTTGCATGAAGGTGAAACGGTTTTTGGCGATATCTATGAGCTTATAAAGCATCAATTCTACCGCCTCTCATCGTTAGAGCAGATCGTCATGTACTGGCTAGCAATCGAACGAGAACCAGTCTCATTAGAAAAATTACAGGAAAACATCCTGCCAAAAGTATCAAAAAAGGATCTACTGGAAGTCTTAACTTCCCTTCGCCGTCGCTCCATGATAGAACCAAGCGGAACGGCGCGCTTCTTGTTACAGCCAGTAATTATGGAATTTACAATTGATCAACTTATTGAACATATATACAACGAAATCACAGAGCTGAAGCCACAACTTCTAAGAAGTTGTGCTCTGATCAATGCACATGCTAAAGACGATGTAAGAAATAGTCAGATGCGACTCATTCTCGCTCCAATTGCTCGCTGGTTGGAAGCAGATCTGGGAAAAGAGGAGAGTTTGCAGCGTCTAAAAGATCTCCTGAGTTCTATACGAGAGATGAGATTACAAGTCGGCGAGTATGCAGTAGGCAACATTCTTAATTTACTGAATCAGTATGATGCTGACCTTAGTCACTACGACTTCTCTGACCAGGTCATACGTCACGCCTTCCTGCAAGGCGTGACGCTTGCAGGAGTTAATTTTGCAAATGCTACCTTTGTTGATTCGGTCTTCACCGACACTTTCGGGAAAATCCTTTCGGTTGCTATAAGCCCGAATGGAAAACTCCTTGCCGCAGGGGTCGCCAACAACGAAGTTCGTTTATGGAAGTTTCCTAACATTACCCCTCTCCTTACCTTGCAAGGACATAGCGATTGGGTCAGAGCAGTCGCCTTCAGCCCTGATAGTAAATTACTCGCCAGTGCAAGTGAAGATAAAACGGTACAGATATGGGAAATAGCTACTGGTAAACCTCTCTTTTCCTTGAAGGACCATACGAGCCTGGTCTACTCTGTCGCCTTCAGTCCCGACGGAAAACTCCTTGCTAGCTGCGGCGACGACCAGACGATCCGGTTGTGGGAGGTCAGCAGCGGTCGCTGCCTGAACGTGCTGAGGAGGGGACATGAAAACAAAGTCTGGTCCGTTGCCTTTAGTGGTGATGGTCAGCTTCTTATTAGTGGCAGCGACGATCACACGCTATGCCTTTGGGAGGTCAATAGTGGTCGCCTTCTCCATCAATTAACAGGCCACACGGGCAAGATATGGACCGTTGCATTCAGCTCTGATGGTGAGCTAGTCGCCAGTGGCAGCTATGATCAGACGATTCGTATCTGGGAAGTCAGCAGCGGTGAGTGTATTAGTGTGTTAAAGGGTCATAGTAGTTGGGTCTATTCCGTTACCTTCAGCCCTGACGGCAGGCTGCTTGCCAGCGGTTCTGATGACCAACAAGTTGGTATCTGGAATGTACGTACAGGAGAGAGACGTCTACTCCATAGACATAGCAATAGAGTACGCTCTGTTGCCTTTAGTCCTGATAGCACACTCCTTGCCAGTGGAAGTGACGATCAGACAATACGCCTCTGGGAGGTGAAGACCGGCCAGTGCCTCAGCATTCTACAGGGATATAGCAACGAGGTCTGGGCGGTGACCTTCAGCCCTGATGGCAAGCAACTTGCCAGTGGCAGCGAAGATCAACTAGCCCGTATCTGGGATATAGATAACGGACAATGTACGCAGATTCTCTCCGGACATACCAATCGCATACAAGCAATAGCTTTTAACCTTGATGGGACGTTACTTGCCACAGGCAGTGACGATCAGACAGCTCGCCTCTGGCAGGTGAACACCGGTGAAAGCCTCGCGGTACTACAGGAACCAAAAACATGGATATGGGCGGTGGCCTTCAGCCCCAAAGACTCTTTGCTTGCCACCGCTGGTGAAGATCAGGTAGTACGCATCTGGGATATCGATTCTGTGGCCCGCATTAATGTATTCAATGGGCATACAAACTGGATATGGTCGGCCGCTTTTAACCACGATGGCACTCTCCTCGCTACCGGCAGCGATGATCAAACCGCCCGTATCTGGGATGTAAATAGTGGTCAGTCCCTGCATATTCTCAATGGACACAGCAGTCGCGTAAGGGCAGTCGCTTTTAACCACGATGGCACTCTCCTCGCTACCGGCAGCGATGATCAAACCACCCGTATCTGGCAGGTAGACACGGGCCAATGTATACGTGAACTTACAGGGCACGATGGATGGGTGAGGTCAGTCGCTTTCAACCGGTATGACACTTTGCTCGCCACGGGAAGCGATGACCAAACCATTCGCCTCTGGCAGGTAAGCACAGGCCAATCCGAAGTACTGACTGGGCACACCAATAGTATACGTTCAGTAGACTTTAGCCCGGATGGCACTCTCCTCGCCAGCGGTGGTCAGGATGGAAAAATTATAGTGTGGAAAGTGCAAACAGGCGAATCTCGACAGGAATTTATAAGCCGAAGACCTTATGAGGATGCAAATATTACTGGTGTCAAAGGTCTTTCTATGGCGCAAAGAGTCACGCTAAGGGCGCTTGGAGCCGTTGAAAGATAAGGATGGTCTCTGTACTTCCGTTTTCATTTCTCTAGCCTCAAGGAGTACAGATTATTCCGGCAAGCATTCTACTCTAGATAATACCAGTATTATACAGAAAGAGAAATACATCAAAAATAGCTTGAATTTTTCTCCATTAACCTGTATACTAGTATCATACAAGACAAATATATACTAGCCTCTTTAGTACAGCCCCGTAGCTCTCATCAGTAGACAGAAAGTTGCTCAGCCTCGTAGAAGCTTACTAGTAGTTCTTTACACTCTAATAGGCGAACGCTAAGACGTAGACACGTCCAGCATTTCTTGATCGAGGGAGATAGTATGTCAATAGATGACGAGGTTCGCACACAAAAGAAAAGGCCCTCCGCTACAAACAGGTGACATCCGCCACGTAGCTCTACCACTCGTAGTTCATTCATAGGTATATTTCAATATATCTAGGACCCTTCTGTAAGAACCACGCCTAAAAGTACGAACAACATCTCATAAGGAGGTACTAATGGTAGCCTTTCCACCTTCCTCCCTTTTATTGCAGTGGATCATCTCACTCTACTTCACCATCAACGTTATGGTACTTGGAGCTCTTCTCGCTTTGCGTCTGGCCCTTTCGACAGTTCGAGCATTAAACGAAGTGAAGAAGCAGCGCGAGGAGATGCGCAAGCAATCCTTGTCAACTCCTTATCCTCCATCACACCATCATGATAGAACATGGCGACAGCAGAGGCGATGGGCACAAATTAACCGAAAAACAACTATAAGCAGGAAGAAAGGTGGTAAATCATGGATGTAGAAATGATTGTCATCTTAATGCTCATTACCTTCATCATAGGGCTACTAACTGGGATCTCAATGGGTCGTCCCAAACTACCTCCTTTCTACTAGTAGCAATAGTTTGGCTCTTGCACCCCTGACTAAACAGGAGTGCAAGAGTCTTTGAGACACTTATTCTGAAAGCCTTGAAGAGAGGAGAGAACAATGGATTCGCAGCCGAAGTATCAGAAGTGCCCCCGCTGCCAAAAGCCTGCCAACCTGCTTATGGATATTCAAGAGAAGGTGCCTCGTCGAGATGAGAGAAAAAACCTGCTGTACTACTACCCAATGTGGCCTCCCCTTCGCCACAGATGCAAATGGCAATACAGGAAGAAAAAAATAGCAAGCAACACAAATTTTCTATGAGGAAGAGGTGCAATGACAACAGCTCTCTGCGAGCAGAAGAGCTGTTGGCGTCGAAGAAAAATTCGTCTACAGATTTTTCTCTCTTTAAATAGGTACGCAAAAAGGTGATCTTCGCTATATTGCGCAAAACTTGATATGCATGTAGAATAAGCGTCACTAGAAGTAGTGAGTTCGCAATTGACCAGAGGGTAGAAGAAAGGCAAAAAGGGAGGCACTTATGAGGGGTTGCGGATTATGAAGCCAAAGACGGAGAGATTGCTGCACCAATGCCGGACAGTGCTGCTGCGCTACGATAATGAACAGCTCAATATGTTGTTCGTGTCCTGGTTGGAGCGCATGGTCGGTGAAGAATGCATGGATGAAGATTTAGATGATCTGTGCCTGCTGTTGGGCTACGGAATACGTTCCCCACATTCGCATATTTTGTACGCGACCTATACCGCCTGGTGGGAAGTCGAGGGCTCTGTCAACCCGGACGGCGAGTTCGAGTGCACAGATGGAGTAGTCCTTCAGCATTCCCTCATTACGATGCCCATCAAGCAGTTTGCACTCGTTGCCGAACTGGCCTATCAAGTCTGCTTGCTCAACGCGAAGGCAGAGGATCAGCCCTCTCCACCCAGTGGGCAACTATGGCTACGTGCATTGGCCATCTGGCTTGACGATGGAGCCAAAGAACCTTTCTACAGCCAGAACTTGCACAAAGAACCGTCTACTCCCCCTCCATATTTTCCAGACTCGCCAGCACAGCAGCTTACACCCAAGCAACATAAAGCTCAACAGCGCAAAATCGAGAATGAACTGGTCGAGCAGGCATCGCGGTGTGGCTATTTAGTACTTACTCCAGATGTCACCAATCAAGTTGTGACGCTCGTCCAGAGCAGGTGCAAAAAGAATCGCCGCCCATACATCAGCGTGCAGCCGCTGGGAAGCCAGCTTGCTAGTATATCTATTGAAGCAGGCACAATTCGTAAGGTATTTGAGGCGGAGGGCAAGCTCTTTAGCGGCGCGCCTGAGCCTACCTTTGTACCAACTGATGCAATCCAAGAAAAACTGAGGATATTTTCAGAGCAACACAGTGTCAGGTCAGAGGAAACACAGCACGAAGCATTTGTACTCTCGCGACGGGGAGATGTCTTCGAGCTGAAACAGGTCTTACAGGCCGATCTTCCCAACATCATCCAGGATTTCATGGCTCTATGGCCAGAAATCCTGAAGCAATATGAGGTTCAGCTAGAGGCAGCTCGGAAATTGTACGAGGCACGGCAACGCGAGTTGGAGGAGGCGAGAAAGCCCGCGTGGCTCAAAGCAATCACACGCTTGAGCACACCTGAGCAGAAGACAACCTATCCAGAACTCGCCGAAACAGTCGCCCTCCCCAAAGACTGGGCGGGCCTGCTCTCCAAAGAACAACTGGGCGCGTTTCTCACATTTCTCAAACTCCCCGCCAGCTCACGAGAGATCAAAGCTAACCTCGTGCAACACCTCTCAACACATCTGGAGAAGGATAAAAGCGTCAAGTCCCTCCTTTTTGAGATCTTCGCCCTTGAATTCGCCGTCCCACCCTGGGAACTGGAAGGCATAATTGGCTGCACCACCACCGAGCGCAAACGCTGGACGGAAGAAGGGAAACTGCCAGTCCTGGGTCACGGCAGCTTCCGCAAAGGCGGCAACGACCACGAGTACGCCGTCTACGACCGAAGAATCATTCTCAACTTGACTAGTAGTGATATTGAGCAATGGCGCGCTGAGCACCAGGCGGCTGTCCGCGAGCGACGCAAGGTGGCAGCTCAAGCGGCGGCGGCGACTAGAAAAGCGAAGCAAAAAGAAGCACAAAAGGGAAATCCTTCAGGCGCATTCACAATATAAAGCGCCTGAAGGATTTCCCTTTTGACTCTTAGTAAGTCTCTTGTGCTTACCAATCGCCGAGCAGAACAAATGCCCCTCAGTAATAAGGCTGTTTCCAGAGAGGATTCTCCCGAACTTTTTGCATGGCCTGTTGAAGCACTTGAGTTTTGTCTGCACCCGCATTCCACACAGCACAGAATGTTGTCATTAAATGTTGCTGTCGTCGAGTTGTTAACCTTTTTATTACAACCTCCACATTTGCTGTACAGCATTCATCAAAGCCCTCTGACGTCTTTCGATGACGGCGGGAGTCCATTCACTATATTCTTTTGTGTCGCGCAGGTCGTTTGTGAGCACGAACGGCGTAGAGAGTTTGTTGGCGAAGAAGTATTTCTCTTTTTTGAGGTCGAAATCGTAGTTTTCGGCGCTGATGTTTTTGCCGCGCGAGAGCAGGACGAGGTTACCAAGGCGGTTGACGTACCTATCGTGTACTTCCTTAGTAGGGAAGAGCTGTCTCCATCTGCTATCGGGTGCGGGCCGCTGGGGGAGGACGTGTTCTCACGAATGTTCTTTTGACTCTCTGACAATCCCTCGCTATTCAACTTTTTTAGCTCTTCAATGCCGTTCTCGTCCTGAATGTTTCTCTGGAAGAATTCTCTATCAAGCTCACGTAATTGCAGTCGATAGCGCTTCGGCGTATTTGTAATGATATTGCCTTTTTCTGTAAGAAAGCCTGTGATGCCTTCAGCAAAATCAGATCTCATCAAGCTACGGATAGCGGCGGGTAGCATTGTGAGAGTAGTTAGACGCTGCTGACCATCAATGATCTCTGCATGCGGGTCCTCTCCCTTGATGAGGAGAATACTACCCAGGAAATAGGGCGCGAACTCTTCAACTGAGCCATTGAAATTATGAACTACTCTCGTCAGGTCCTGATAAAGCTCTTCTGACTGTTCCGTAGTCCAGGAATAAGAACGCTGATAACGGGGAATAGTAAAGAAGAAGTCGTCGCTAAAAATTTTCTTGATTGGATACTCTGACCCATGAATAGACATTCTGCTCATATTGCTATTTCCACTCTACACACTAATTTTACTATAAAGTAAAGTATAGCAGAGAGAGCTTCTCTTCGGCGATAACCTCCTGGAACTGATGTATGGGTTGGAGCGTAGATAGTGTGTTGATTACTGATTTTTGCAAATCACGACGGCTCGTCTCAGAAGGAGTTTTCAGGCTTATGGTTCAATCCGGCGAAAATATATGGACGTTGCGCTTTCAGCTCCTTCTGGGGCTGACGTTGACGGGAGAGATCATTCTTGGTATCATTGTCTACCGGATCTTTGAGTACTCGTATGCACGTGCCGAGTTTGCACTGACGGCCTTTCTGCTGGTCTGCGGCATTCTCGCACTCAGTACCCTGCAGCAGCCAATAGCGCGCAGAATTATTCTGGGTGCTGGCAGCTTTATACTAGTGACACTCCTCGCCCTCCTCCTGGCCATCCCAGCCTCATCAGCGAGAACTGGCATCGTCGGCCAGCCAGCAAATCCACTCCGGCAGTTTCTTGCCTCAGCCGCCCTGGTCCTCGCACTCGTCGCTTTATTTAGCAAGGTTGTGACAGATAGAGCGGCTCGGAGGGCAGATATGACGTATGCGGCAGATAGCTGGTTTGCTGGCGTAGAACATCTAGCACTGGCCGCCATCGCAGGCGTTGAACTTCTCTTACAAATCGCATCCGGCAGCCAGATTCGGCTGCTACCATTTAACACCATACTCTATGCCGGGCTAAGCCTGAATACTGTTTCGGCATTTCTATTAGGTGCGATAGCTGTCTTTTCACTCGTGAGCTTCAGAAGTGCATTGACATGGCTGGATGGACTGATGCTAATTCTTCTTAGCGCGGTGTGTGCGTTGTTCCAGTATACGTTTGGTGCCACAGAACTGGTCCGCCTCGATCCATCCATACGTCCAGCTTTGATTAGCACTATTAATCTTGTGCTTTCACTGGTGCCACTTGTGCTGGCGATCCTCGCAGTTCTTGCAGAATGGGCGCGTTTCGTTGCGCCGCTCTGGCTCGCCATCCAGCTTCTGATCTTACAGCCATTCATCGGTGTCACGCGGATAACAGGTGTAACGCGCGCGGCTACAAGGGCTGGCAATGTACTTCAAACGGCTTCTTTTGGACAGATTATCCTTTACGCGCTAGCAATTGTTCTGATACTGCTCACTCTACGCTTGCTTCTCTATTGGGATCGTCGCGAGCTGAACGGAGTAGATGGCGTAACGGTAGCATGTATAGCGCTGCTATTTGACTTCACGGCCTGGTCACTTGCACAGAGCGATCTTCAGAGGGCGTCGGCTGGATTTACTCCATACAGCCTTACGCTTATCGTCTATATCATCGCTCTCTGCGCCATTCTTGCGGTTGCGCTCATCTGCATCCATACGTTCTTCAGCTCCAGTAATATCTGGCTGAGCCGCGCTGGGAGCATCATTGGCATACTCTTTACCCTGAGCATTGCGTTGGGCGCGCTCTTGCTACTCAATGCTCCTGGCTACCAGAACGGTTACATCACGGCGAGCACGCTGAATCCACATACGTTGAATCCCGGCTTACCGAGAATCTTGATACGAAACCAGTATATTCTTGATGGACTTTTTGTCATCCTCTTGCTTCTCTATGTTCTGGCCCTCGTCAGACAGCATTGGAATCGCAGCTTTGCGCATACTGAGCGGACCCTCCTGATCTTAAGTGGCTTCGTCTGCCTGCTCGTCCTGGCCAGCACAGAGGGAAATGGAGCTCTGGCGCTGGTTGTGGCAAATGTGCAGCACTTAGGAGCGTATAGTCAGACGACGTTCAGAGCAGAGAGCGTTGCGGCGACGGGAATTCTTATTGCAGCCCTCATTTCGCTGCTCTGGCTCTTTCGCGGTAGAAATAGGGCGGATCGCATTGTGCTGCCAGTTCTTTCCAGTGCGGCCATACTATGCGTGTGCATCTACTACTTTAGCGCATCTTCTTTCCTTTTACTCTGTTCCCTGCCGCTGCTCACAGCAGAAACGCTTATTGCAACAAAGATTGAGCGAGTGCAAGCAGAACCTCAAATGTTAGAGACAGAAGATAACAGCGAGATTGTTGTTAACCCGGCTCCCTGAGCCTCAAGTTTCTTCTCAACTAACGCTGTATATGAGAATAAAGCCAGTGTTTGAACTCGTCGCATTATTTGCGTCTGTCTAATTGAAGGCGATTTAAAAGGTCGGTCATACCGTCGTTTAGACTTTCGGATATTCTTACGTTGTACTTCATCGAAAGCGATGAACAATTCGATCCCATAGTTTTTTGAGCTTTCAGACGTTTTTACACACAAGTGTTCCTAACTTTCTCAGTTGGTTCAAAATAGCAATGCACGACAGCCAGCAGGAGGTCACACAATAATGGAAGTCATGATCATTTTGATGTTAGTCGCCTTTATTATAGGGCTGATCTCGGGATTCGCATTAGCCAAACCACATATTGTCCAGTAAGGGATAGGAGATTTCCAGGATGGAAACAACGATTATCTACGTACTCATCGCCTTCAGCGTTGGACTTGTAACAGGCTTATCGTTAGCGCGACCTCACATTACTCCTCGCCGCTAAAGCAGAGTTTTATCTACTCTCATAGATCAGTGTTTGCTCATAAATAAAACAGATACTCATGTACAGGGGAAGAGCGACATCTTCCCCTCTTTTTGTGCTCTCTTCACCTCCACTATTGCACTACATACTTGCCATCAAAGAGAGAAACTCGGCTAACGTTTTTCCATGCATGTAATACTTCCAGTCGATCCCTACGTATTATACTGTGCATATTAAAAATGAAAGACTACCATCGAAGACTATCAAGGAGGCATCGTTCATGTCCCTGCCGGAACAAGTGTTTACAATCGGCGTTGAAGAAGAATATCAAATTATTGATCCCGTTACACGCGAGCTTAGTTCGACGGCAGATAGTATCCTTCCCAGGGCACAGGAGCTCTTAGGAGATGCAGCTCAGTATGAGACGATCCTCTCGCAGATCGAGGTCGTGACTCCCATCTGTTTTACGTTAGAGGATGTTCACACACAGCTTATCCGCTTACGGACTGGTATGAGGAGTGCTGCCAGCGATGCGGGGAAGTTAATCGCAGCAGCGGGCACGCACCCATTCTCACACTGGAGTGAGCAGAAGATAACACCAAAACTGCGCTATGAAGAACTTATCGAGACCTTTCAGCAACTAATACGTGAGCAGGTTATTTTTGGTTGCCATGTACATGTAGGAGTGGCAGATCGCGAGACCGCGACATTGATCTTGAGCCACGCCCGCGCCTGGCTCGCTCCCCTGCTCGCCCTGACCGCCAATTCACCATTCTGGCTTGGAGCAGACACAGGCTACGCAGACTACCGCACAGGGCTCTGGTGGACGGTGCCACAGTCGGGTCCGCCGCCATCCTTCTCGTCATACAGCGAGTACCGCAGCCTCATCCAGGATCTTATCGACACCAAAAGCCTGGAAGACCCAACTAAGATCTATTGGGATCTGCGCCTCTCAGAACGCTTCAGCACCATCGAGTTTCGTATCACAGATGTGTGTATGACGGTGGAGGAGACAGTGATGGTCACGGGGCTTATACGTGCCCTGGTACGCACCTGTTACGATCTGGTCATGCGCAAAGTCCCTTATCCGACTGTCTCAAATGATATCATCCGTGCTGCACACTGGCGCGCCGCACGCTACGGCCTGGATACAGAACTGGTTGACATCCAGCAGATGCGCAGCATTCCCGCCCATCAATTGATAGAGCAGATGCTAGAGTTTCTGCGCCCTGCCCTGGAAGCTGAAAACGACTGGGAACTGATCTCAACACGCGTTCGACAAGTACTACGGACGGGCAATGGCGCAACAAGACAGCGCGAGGTCTATAAGCGCTCAGGGCGGTTAGAAGATGTGGTTGACTTCGTCGTCGCCGAAACAAACAAGTTCTAGTTCACATGAATAGCATCTTTTACGCCGAAGTTGGGCAGCTATTAGACAAATAAAGTAGTTTTCAAGAAGAGTCTCTTTTGGAGGTTTACATAAAACCATGCCAGTAGTAGACAAAAATATTCCGACTATAGGAGTAGAGGAAGAGTTCCAGATTGTCAGTAAAGAAAATGCTGATCTGGCATCGGGTTATTATCAGATAGCAGACATTGCTAGCGATGAAATCAAACGTAGAATAAAACCAGAAACATATCCTTGCTTTCTAGAAACGAATACGCATATTTGTCCTGATATTGAGACTGCTTTCAAGCAAACGATGTCACTAAGAGCTTCACTAGCAGCGTTGACAGAAAAAAACGATATGGCAATCATTGCCGCGGGAACGCATCCATATGGAAAATGGTATGAGCATGAGTTGCTTTCCACGCCTCGTCATAAAGAAATTGGAGATGTTCTTCAGGATGCGTTTCGCTCACGTATGACTTTTGGACTTCATGTTCATATAGGTATTGAGGACAAAGCCTTGCGTATTCATATTATGAATCAGGCTAGATCCTACCTTCCCTACATACTTGCACTCTCAACTAACTCGCCACTTTGGATGGGAAGACCTACTGGATGGATGTCATATCGAGCAATGAATTGGAGTCCTGCTCCCTGGGTGGGTATTCCAGATCCGTTCCCTAGCGCAGAGGATTATTACCGCTTCCGTGATCTCCTTTTCAACTCGGATGCAGTTAAGCGTACATTCCATCTCTGGTGGGATATTAAGTCTCATGATACCTACCCGACACTGGAAATTCGTATTGCAGATATGCCTACTTATCACTACGATATGATTTCTATTGTTGCTCTCATTCAATCTTTGATAAAAAAACTCCTGTGGCTCAACGAGCATAGGCAATCTGTGCCAGTACTGCCAACTCCATTCATTAATGAAAACAAATGGCGTGCCGCGCGTTGGGGACTCGCTGGAGTTTTGAGAGACTGGCAGAACGGAACAGAAATCTCAACGGCGGACGCTATCAACGACATGCTAACATTTGTCCGAGATGTCGAAGATGAGCTCGGAACGGGTCGTTATCTTGCGCATATACAATCTATGCTGGAGCCAGGATATGTTTCTGGTGCAGATCTTCAAATACAAACCCTCGAACAACACCAAAATACTGAAGCGGTTGCACACATGCTCGTCCGAGAAACTTTAAAGGGGGTTAACATGAGCACTGCTATCATTTAATATTTTAGTTTGATCTCTAAGCCATATACTTCGTAAAAAGAATTGGACCTTTGCTCTATATTTACAGAGTCAGTCGTTCCGCCAAATACTTCAAGCTCAAAGGGTAGCGGTATTCGATTCCCGAATGAGTGGCATCGAAGAGTTCGAAAAATATGTCTACGATCCCGGCTCGGTAAAGGGCCTGGCGAAAGGCGGTTGCGCCAACGTCGAGGAAGTACTGATCTTGATCCCCGGCGTCGATATAGATGGCTTTCATAGAGCGTAGAGTCTCGGCATGCTTCGGCACCATACGCACGGGGTCCCATGCCAGCCAGCGCTCCCACACTTCGGGGATCAGTTCACCTGTGAGCGTCTTATAGGGCAGACGCACAGTGCCATCCGGGTCGGCGGAGTAGCAGGCGGCCATGCACCAGTCGTTCAAGAGCGTTGCATCATAACCTTTGGCGAAGGCTGGGCGGCTGCGAAAGTCCTGCCAGAAGTTATCAAAGGAGCCGTCGTAGCGATCGCGCAAGATACGGATGGTGTCGCGAAACTCTGGCAGGTAGCACATTTCGAAGAGTGCATCACCCGCGTGTGTGGCGAGGCCGCCCCAGAGGTCAGGACGCAGCATAGGTGTGATCATTGCGCCATAGCCTCCGCTCGACTTGCCCATGATGCCACGGTGCTCACGCTGCGGCAGCGTGCGATAATGCGCATCAATCCACGGCACAATCTCGTCGCATAAATATGTATGATAACGGCCAGTCGCGGGCGAGTCCAGAAATTGACTGCCACCGAGCGAGGTCCAGCAATCGACCCATACAACGACACAGGGGGGTACCTCATTATTCGCGAAAAGCTCATCAACCAGTTCAGGAAAGTTCTTACGAAAGGGCGTGCGATTGCGCCACATATCGAGCTGACCGGTCAGGCCCTGAATGACATAGATGCTGGGATAACGCCGTTCAGGCTCATCGTCATAGCCAGGCGGAAGATAGATCCAGAGCGGGCGCTGATAGGGATCATGCAGCGCATTCTCTTTCAGCACGGTGCTCTCAAATGTCAACTCATCATAACGCCCTTTAAGCGGGAAAGACCACGGCAACATACAACTCCTCCTTACACGACCGGCTACTCTAACGTCAGAATAGGGATAACTCCATTCCCTCTTTATACGGAATTACTGAAAGAAGCGCAAGTCTCCCCTTACCCACCCTCACTGAAAAGTCGAGTCCAACATCTGGTAATGAAACAATGCTTTATGCTCGATACGCTTGTAACAATACTGGGCGTTACAATGCAGAAGGTGCCTGCCCCTGGCTTAGGATTCGAACCTAGCACGGATTACCGCGGTACCATGCAACATTAGGGCTGTTGCCTCCCTGATGTTCACTACTCAACCCGCCAGCTACCAACTTGCACTTCCTTGCAGACCGCCTGAACTGGGCTAGCCTGGAAGACGTTGGCGGTCTGTCTATCGAGAACTTCCTTTTCTCTGCTTATTCTAACACGTCGGTTGTCCAGTTCGTCACTTGAATAGCCGTATCAAGCTCACGTCGCTGCCGGGCAAGCTCATCTGTCTGGCGTCGCAAAGGTGCAACCTCGACGGTAGCAAGCTTACGAATTTCGGAGCGGCCATAACGCTCAATGCGGTTAGAGGCGGTGTCAGCCAGACCATTGATGATACTATGATGGAGCGAAAGGATATCGCGCTGGGCAAGCGCGTCGGTTAACGTTGTGCCATCAGGCAGTGCCGCCTGGAGATTTGTCTTATTGATTCGCACCATTAGATCCTGCAATTGCGCTAGCATCTGCTCCAGTTCAGCTAGCAATTCCACAGGATTCTCAGGAGGTTGCTCGCCTTCCTGAACAAGTGCACTCTGTGTCAATCGCGTGCGTATCTGCGCCAACCGCTTCTGCACGTCAGCACGCAACACAAGGGCTTCTGCAAGCTTCATATCTGGCCTCCTTCCAATTTGACATATACCTTCTTGTTTGCTGTATGTCAACTAGTACAACTGTACCTGATGGAGATCTGTCTGTCAAGAGGGAGGGGTAGAGAACAGAGTTATTTAAAAGTTAGCAGATACACCCGCGTAGCGACAATCCCTTGCGGTTGTCGTGGTTAATGCTCGTTTTCTCGTTTTTTGCCCACGACAACCGCAAGGGATTGTCGCTACGCGGGTCATAAGTCGATCACCAGGAAAAGAGGCACTATTAGTGTGCTGAACTGGTGGCGGCTACGTACGGTACCATGACAGGCCCTTCGGGGAGGACTGCGATGCGGGCATGAGGGCCGAAGCGTTGTAGCAACTGATCTATGGTTCCTTGTAGATCGGGAGCAGGGAGCAATTGCGCCGCGCGTACTACATCGTCTGCAAGGCTGGAGTGCAGATAGACATCAGCCTGAAGCTGGACCAGGGCTTGCTTTTGCACCTGCCACTGATCGTGCATCTGAAAGTCTGGGCTATTAATCAACTCTAGCAGCGCAGCAGGACTTTCGCGCATCTGCAGCAGCGTCTTATAGTTTCCATGCTCTGGCAGGCCATCACGACACTCCGCGACGGTAACAATCGCGCCGCCGGGACGCACGATCTGGGCGGCCGCAGTCATGCCCTTTACACTTTGATAAAGATTCTGGTCCAGCGGATAGCCATTGTTACTGGTAATAACAATATCAAATGGCGCATCAACAGGCTGGGTGACTCTCCGCGCAATCCAGGCGCAGCCGGCGTAGTGAGCCTGAATGTAGTCGCCAGCGAAGACGGCTGTAATATGGCGCTCTTGATCCAGGGTGACATTGACCATAAATTCGGGTGGGCTCAGGCGCACAGCGTCTTGAATACCCTGATGAATAGGATTGCTCTTGAGCATGGCCCAGGTTGCAGCCTCATCGCCGATCAAACGCGCGTTGTGCAGAGCCTGGATCGTCTGGATACCTGCGAGGCCGGGAATGATGCCTTTGGCTCCGCCAGAAAAGCCAGCGAAGAAGTGCGGCTCTATAAAGCCTGTCACAATGCGAAAATCGACCTCCACATAGCGCCGGTTAATCCAGACCGGCACGCCCGACGCGCTCAAGCCCAGGTAGACCAGCGACTCAGGATCAAACGCGTTGTGATTCACGATCTCGACGCTATTGACGACATCTTCGCCCAGCATCTGTATCAGCTCGGCATGCGTGTTCGCGCGATGGGAGCCGGTGCCATTGATGATTACAAATTGTGAGCGCGGCACATGCGCCAGCTCTGCAAGCAGCCAGGGGACGATGCGCTCGTTGGGCGTGGGACGGGTGATGTCAGAGATGATGATTGCAATACGATCATCAGGTCGCACAAGGGCGGCAAGAGGCGATGCTCCAATAGGCTCACGCAGCGCTTTGACAAAATCGTTCCGTTCGTCCGCCAGCAGTGGCACCGCATGCGAATGAAGAACAGTAGCATTTTCTGGCACCTGCACGCTAAGCCGCGTGCTGCCATAAGGTATCTTTACTTGCATGAAAGCTTCCTCGTCTTCATGAAAAACACGCCTTCCTACCAGAATCTATCTTAACCTATCTCAGCCCTCTGCAAAGCAGAGGCGCCAATTCATTGCGCGCAGACCGGCTTGAGCCGGAGAAGTGCCGATCAACATGCCCCGAAGTGATCCTCGTCCCTAGTTCTGAGGTTGCCACGAAGCTTGACAAAGCCCTATATTCTATTACCTTGAGTATAGGTGGCAAATCACAAAATTTCAAGGAGCCGATTGCGTATTTCACACACTGCCAGTTCACAATCATACGAATGTGCTAGCAATCGTTGATGAGTCGAATAGCTCGCACAGATCGTGACATATTTTTAAGGGGAAAAACAATAGAACTCATGTGACCATAAACCCTCCTTCCTCAACAGAACCTCTGTTCTTACATGGAGAAGGTACATGGCGGGTAGATTGAGAAAATAGGGCGGGCTTTTCGATTATGAGGCACGCTGGTCGGTACCCCTTGAATTGGCACCTCTGCTTCACAGAAGAATACCATTTCTGTTAGAGAAATTTATCACTAAACGAATTTCTATAGTTCAGCTTGCAAATACAGTACATCTGTTCTAAAATAGAGAATAGGTTGATGAACGTACAATTTCGCATTCGAGTGAAAGGATAATAGATTATGAGTCAATCATCCCACGCACAAGATACCAACGCATCCAATGCTGGACAGAGCGAGAACCTGCGCGATTCGCCAATGATGGCCCACCTGTTAGACGCTCTGGAAAAAGGAACGGATATCGGGCACTACGGCCGCTTGACCTTTGTGATGATCGCACGCCACTTCTTGACCGATGAAGAGATCGTCGATATGCTCAGCCATCAGCCAGATCACAATGCAACTGAGGCGCGTGCACTTATCCATCAGGTGAAGCAGCGCGACTACAATCCACCTAAGCGTGAGCGCATCCTTGAGTGGCAGTCGAAGCAGGATTTTCAGATCTGCCCAACGCCAGATGAGCCAGGCACCTGCAACGTCTACAGCGAACTGCGCTTCCCTTCGGGCATCTACGAAAACATCTCGGAGTATCACGAAGAGCAGTATGAGGCCGAGGAGAAGGGCAAGCAGGACGAACACAAATAATCTGTCTGCATATACTCCTTGTACTTCATAAAATTTCATCTTTGCTCCTGATACAAGCTATTGTGTCATTCGCAATAGCTTGTAGCGGAACCTTTTGTTACTCTGGTGAGTCTTCTACCAGCAGGTCATCTGCGGGCACTATTGTTTTCTTATACACGGAGGAAATAGAGAAGCGAACACCTATACTTATCAATTCAATAGTATCACCTGGCCCAAATGCTCTTAGTGTCCATAGATTTTTTGTCTCGCGCTTAAAAACCTCTACAGCCTGGTATTCAGTATAGATAATGACATATTCCTGAAGCGTTGGACATTCTCTATAATAAAGGAATTTCTTCCCCCGGTCATAGTTCATTGTCCCTGACGAAAGTACTTCTACAATGATCTGTGGGTATAGTATTTCAGTAGCTTTCCCTCTATCTCTCTCATCGCAGCTTACTGTTACATCTGGAAATACGTAGCGATTGTTAGACAAACGCAAACTTGCATCAGAGGTAAACGCCTGACAACCATCCTGTAATGAATCGTCGAGAGCTCTGGCAACATTAAAAGCAATTCTAGCGTGATCGAGCGTGCCGCCAGCCAGCGCATATACCCAACCATCTATATACTCATAGCGCACATCAAGACTGTCATGCAACAACTGGAAGTACTCTTCAACACTCATTTTAGAAAGGTGCGGCAGGGCCATCATGATATTAACCTCCAAACTTATACTTTGGTTGCCCCTTGATATCTGTCTTGATCATGAACAGGTCGCCAGAGAGTGGGTACTGTGCGCGATACGGCTCGTCTACGGCGGCCGACGTGATATAGAGATCTGTGAGGCCGGAACCTCCGAAGACGCAACTCGTGGGGCGCAGAACGGGCATATCAATCATACGCTCGATCTGTCCAGCAGGATCAAAACGAACAATCTTCGCACCATCCCAGAACGCGCTCCACACAAAGCCTTCACTATCGACAGTCAAGCCATCAGGAGTCCCCTTCTCAAGGGCGGCGGCGGAGAAGACGCGACGATTGGCGATTGAGCCAGTCTCAATGTCGTAGTCGTAGGCAAAGATTGTGCGCCGCGAAGGGTGGGAGTCGGTGAAATACATGATCGTATTATCTGGACTCCAGCCGATTCCATTGGGCACGCCCACTTTCGTGATCATCTCGTGAAGAGAGCCATCAGGATCAAGGCGGTAGAGAGTTCCACTTTCAGGTGGCTCATCATTAAGCATAGAGCCTGCCCAGAAGCGGCCCCTGGCATCGACCGCGCCATCATTAAAGCGCATGTCTGGATCGTCACCATAGGGCTGAGCAATATATCTCAACTCTCTCTGCTGCTCATCCCACAGCGCAAAACCGTTCTTGGTCGCCATAACCAGTCCGCCAGAGGCATGCAGGGCCAGCACACCGATGGACAGACCGACCTGAAAAACCTCCTGCTTGTCCGAGGCTGGATCGAAGCGGCTAAAGCTGCCATTGCGGATATCAACCCAATAGAGCTTCTGCTCATCAATGCTCCAAAGGGCACCCTCACCCAACTTGTTACGACAAGGTAAAATATGTTCCACAGTGTTCATCGATAAATTTCTCCTTCACTCGCCCCTCACGCCTGCGTAGCGACAATCCCTCGCGGTTGTCGTGGTAGCCAGCCTGAACGTAGACCACCACGACAACCGCGAGGGATTGTCGCTACGCAGGCGCACATGCCTCGATATATTTGCGCGCCAGCGTGGTCAATGCATCCCAATCTTTTGTACGCACAATTTCTTTACTGATGAGTTGACTACCTACAGCGACGGTATAAGCACCAGCCGTGAGGAATTGGCCACAGGTCTCCAGGTTGACGCCGCCGGTGGGGACGAGTAGGAGATCAGGCAGAGGAGCCAGGATGTCTTTAAAATAACCTGGACCCAACTGACCCGCCGGAAAGACCTTCACAAGATCCGCCCCCAGCTTCGAGGCGGTCCAGATCTCGGTTGGCGTAAATGCACCACACACCACCGGAACACTGCGCTCCTTGCCCGCCTCGATTACATCGGGAACCAGCAGCGGCGTGACCAGAAATTGCGCACCCGCATCAACTGAGACTGCCGCATTGTATCCATCGAGCACCGTACCCGCACCCACAATGAGACGATCGCCAAACGCCTGCCGAACTTTTGTGATGGCGTCGTTCGCCTTTTTATTTGTCAGCGTAAACTCCAGCGTCGTAATGCCGCCAGCCAGCAATGCTCCACTCAACTCCACCGCATCATCCAGAGTATCCAGGCGCACGATAGCGATCGGCATCCGTGGCTGAAGTAGCCTTTCAGCGTGTTGTGACATGCTCTTATCCCTCTCCTAAACACACCTCGCGGTTGTCGTCCTCCATCCGCCTCCCCGACCCGCGTAGCGACAATCCCTCGCGGTTGTCGTTTGTAGCCAAATGGAAACATGTACTCATCCACCACGACAACCGTGAGGGATTGTCGCTACGCGGATATTTGTTGCCTTACCCAGGTAACTCATTATATCATGGAACCACGAACCTCCTGTTATACCTCTCAATCAGAAAGCAAAGAAGGTAGAGTATGCCATACGATGTCGTTAGCTTCGGCGAGACCATGTTCCGCCTCACCGCTCCGCCGGGAACGAGACTTGAAAATGCGACAAACTTACAAATTTATATTGGTGGAACTGAATCGAACACGCTCGCAAGCCTGGCACACCTGGACCTTAAGGTTGCATGGCTCTCGGCGCTCCCCGATAATCCAACCGGCCGGAACGTGGTGCGAGAGCTGCGTAGTCATGGCGTAGATACTTCCTCTGTGATGTGGACGGAGGCGGCGAGCCGGCTTGGCACGTTCTATGTCGAGGAAGCAGTGGGGCCACTAGGCATTCAGGTTTATTATGACCGGGCAAATTCGGCCTGCGCGCTCATTGATTCCGAAGCAGTCGATTACACAGTGGTGGATACAGCTCGCATGCTGCATTTGACAGGTATCACGCCCGCCCTGGGGAAGCAGACCTCCATCGTATTTCAGCGCTTGCTGGAACTGGCACGGGCAAGACAGGTACCGCTCTCTTTCGATGTCAACTACCGCGCCAAGCTCTGGTCAGCGGCGGAGGCGGCGCGGCAGATTGAGGAGGCATGCAGACAGGCCAACATCCTTTTCTGCTCTTTATTGGACGCAGCCGAGCTGTGGGGCTTTACAGGCGATGCTGAAGCAGTTCTGCGGCAGATGGACGGGCGTTTCGGAAGCGAGGGGAAGCGATTGGTCTTGACTCTGGGCAGCGAAGGCTCCGCTCAGTTAGAGAACGGCAACTATACGTACGAGCCCGCATTCGCGACCGAGGGAACATTTCGCTTCGGCTCTGGGGACGCCTTCGACGCTGGCTATATTTATGCCTACCTGGATGGGTCGCTCTACCGTGAGATGCAGCAAGCACATGGAACGACGGCGTTGGCCTTTGGCAATGCACTGGCCGCACTCAAACGCTGCATTCCCGGTGATATCGCTATTATTGGTCCGTCAGACGTGAGGAGGCTGTTAGAGAGCCAGGAGGGAAGGCGGTTTCGTTAGTGACCATTTGCGCTTATCCACATAGCGCCGATCCCTCATGGTTATTGTGGTCATTAGTATAGCGCTACTGTTTTACTGACACACACAGTGCTAAGCTTTGCTATCAGCTACTAGCTAGAAGCAGTTCCTCGGCTTTGAGAAGATTGCTCCAATTCTTGAGTAATTCCCTCAATATTTGCATTATACAGTGATGCAAGCGGCAAGTGAGCATATTGCGCCTCTATCGTAGCTTTGATTGCGGCCTTATCTGTGTCTGTTAGCGTGTTAGATTGCTCAAGTGCTTTGCGAATCAGGGATTGTACCAGGTTGATATAGCTAATTTGTTCATTGAGGCCTAGAAGTGTTGTTGGTTGACCATGTCCAGGATAAACGCTTTTCATAACTTTATATTCGTTTAAGACCTGACCAAGACGCTGTAGCCAAAGAGAGGAATGACCTTCTACCAACCAGGAATGTACGCGATTATATACCAGGTCCCCACAGAATAAAGCTTGCTCACGTGGAAGAGAGATAAGAGTATGGTTTGATGTTTCTGCTGCCCCAATGTCTTGAAAGTGGAGTTCGATTCCGTCAATCGTCACCGACTGTCCTGACTTGACAATTTGATTGGGCAGCATAATACTTTCTGGATAATCGCTTCCATACGTTGGCGTCCATTCTGCCCGTTTGGGTCCTTCAGTCGCTCGAATTCCTTCAAGCGTGGGCATCGTTGCATAAACTGGAATCTGCTCTAGCCCTTCCAGGAGCGTACCAGCTCCATTATAATGATCTGGATGAGGATGTGTCACAATCACGGCAAGAATGGGTTTTCCCGTCTTCTCTATTTCAGAACGAACTTGCCTGGCTTGCGAGATTAGAAATTGTGTATCGATCACAATGTTTCCTCGCTCAGTTTCAATCCAGTACGAGTTCACAAAAAAGGCGTTCTCTGGTGACGTATACATATGGACATTTAGCGATGACATAAGTGAATCTCCTTGTTGCTTTGCCTGAAGGACTCTCTCTTAGCACTAGATTTTTTAGATGAGAGCGAGACTGCATAAAAGAGTAGCAATCTCGATGTGTTGAGTATAGGAGGAATGACACTTATGGTCTTGAAGAATAGTGCGATTTTTGGAAGATTATTGCTAGATGCGCCGTTCCCTTACAAAAGCGGCAGGTGTGATGCCAAATACGCGCTTGAAGTGGCGCGTCAGGTGGCTTTGATCAGCAAACCCAGTCAGGAGCGCTATTTCACTGATGGAGCACTTTGTGTTCTGTAGTAGCTCTCGGACACGCTTGAGCCGAGAAGAAAGAAGATATTGATGCGGCGTACAGCCAGTGGCTTGCTTAAAGAGACGCAACAGATGATATGGGCTGACCTGTACAACTTCTGCTAGCGCCGAGAGCGTCACATCTTGCTCTAGATGCTCGTGGATATAGTCCATGACGTGCCGTACTTTTGCAGATGGTAATTTCTCTCTGCCCTGCTCTATCTTAGGCGCAAACACTGAATGCCGTCGTAACAAGTGGAGCGCGAGAACGGTCGCTTGTGATTCCACAAACAAACGGCCTCCAATTCCTGGCGATTGCAGTTCTTGTAAAAGACTATATGCAATAGAGTGTATATGTGGATCTTGAAATACAAAGGAGTCAAGCAGTTCCACGCGCTCTGGACTCAAATTTGTAGCTTCAGCGACGGCATGTACTAAGGCTGGTTGTAGACGGATCTGAAGCACTTCGGCCCGTCCACCCTCTTGCTGCCAGAGACATGCTTGTCCAGCAGGCAGTAGCGTCACGTCCCCTTCACGAAATATTGCCTGCCGCGTCGTCGTCCCCACTCGTTCCTGTGCAAATTGGATGGGTTGCGGCTGCCGTATATGAAGACCGAGAAAATGTTCTGGTAGTGCCGGAACTGCTAGCTCCCCACTAGTAAGATGACGCTGCTCAACCAGAATGCCAGGCCACTCACAATTCTCACTAGAGCAACATGGAGTGGGAAATTCTTCATTAGAAGAGATCATGGAGAGATTAGATCGAGATGAATGATGGAGTGCTTTTAGTCCATCTTCTTGCATTTTGTTCCTCCTCTACAATGTGAATTAACGTCACAAGAGTTGCCAGTGGCTAACTACGACAGTGACAGTATACTGTATAAGAGAGGTCGGTTGCTTTTGGATAGGACAAGCCGCTGTCTCTACGTGTTGCTTATAAAACGAGCTTTTCTAGAAGCTGTTGCAGAGCAACATTAGGATCGGTGCAGAGGCCAACGTGAACTGGTGAGATCTGGATGATGGTGCTGCGGGGGGAGACGAGCCAGTGGAAGCGCTCGGATTGTGAGAGTTGACCAATGGGTCCGCTCTCGGCCTTGCCATAGCAGACCTGAAGCAAGTGGTCGAGCTGCTGCTGCACCTGAGCGAAATCCATATTGGGAGCGAAGCCGTGCAAACGCTCCTCATCGAGCTGGATGAGCGCGCCTAGAAAGCGGCGGGTGCGGCAGAAGAGGATGACACCGACGTTGATACACTCTCCGCGTTCCACGCATGGCACGAGGCGAATGACCGCATAGTCATACGAGCTGGTTGCGGGCACGCTGAGCCTCCTCTACAAATACGTTTGAATGTGCCAGGCGATCTAGCAAGTAATTCAGATAGGCTTGACGATGGGCCGCGCTGTCAGCGAACATAGGATCTTGCTCCAGCCAGTCGTCAGGGATGAGGGCGACAATATTCTGCAAGATCTCTGGTGTTAGACGCTCTTTTAGACGCTGGTCCGCCTCGCAGAGGGCGCTTGCCACCGGCAGCAGGACATGGGTTTTGATCGTGGTAAAGGGTGTGCGGCTGCGCTCCATGTAATCGCTATTGACGTGATGGAAGTAGAGCGAGGCACCGTGATCGATGAGCATCAGGCGGCGGTGCCACCAGAGCATATTGGTATTGCGCGGCGTGCGATCCACGTTCGTCACGTAGGCATCAAACCAGACGATCTCCGATGCCAGTAGAGGATCGAGCAGGTGGGCATCCAGAGCATCAAAAGTTAATGAGCCGGGCAAAAAGTCGAGCCCAAGATTCAGGCCCGCACTTGCCTTCAATAGTTCCTGAATCTCAAAATCCGGTTCAGAGCGACCCAGAATTGGATCAAGCTCCATAAACACGATCTCAGGCACCGGTAGGCCCAGCGTTCGTGCAATCTCGCCCGCCAGCAGCTCAGCAATCAAAGCCTTGAGACCTTGCCCGGCTCCACGAAATTTGAGCACATACAAACCATCATCATCTGCCTCCACGACCGCCGGCAGCGAGCCACCTTCGCGCAAGGGAGTAACGTAGCGCGTCGCAGTAATTGTTCTTAGCATGCCTCCATTTTAACACATGTCTGGTGCCTCCGTGTAGCGACAATTCCTCTCCCCAACAGAAAACGCCCGCCCCTAGAGCCTGCTGCTCGGAGCAGCAGGCTCTAGGGGCGGGCGTTTTCTGTTGGGGAGAGTTCCACAAGCTAACCATATTGTACAGTTTTACAAAGACCGCGTAGCGGCTGTAAGCTATAGATGACAAGATGTTTTCATTCTTATGTAGCTTGCGAAGAAAGGTAGAGATAATGCGTTATCGGACATTTGGGCGAACGGGTTGGAATGCGTCTGAGATTGGGTTTGGGGCTTGGGGGATTGGGGGCGATGCGTGGGGCAACACAGACGATAAAGATTCGATCGCGGCCCTCAACAAGGCGATCGATCTGGGTGTGAATTTTATTGATACGGCCGATGTGTATGGCGATGGGCATTCTGAGCAGCTCATCGCTCAGGTGCGCAAGCAGCGCCGCGAGTCCTTATTGATTGCTACCAAAGCGGGGCGGCGGCTCAATCCACATACGGCGGCTGGATATAACAACCGCGAGAATCTGACGGGCTTTGTGGAACGTAGTCTGCGCAACCTGGAGGTGGAGGCACTGGACCTGCTGCAACTGCACTGCCCGCCCTCTGAGGTCTACGACATGCCGGAGGTGTTCGGCATCCTGGACGAATTGCAGCAGCAGGGCAAGCTGCGCAACTATGGAGTGAGCGTCGAGCGGGTCGAGGAGGCAATGAAGGCGATCAGCTATTCCAATGTGAAGAGCGTGCAGATCATCTTCAACATGTTTCGCCTCAAGCCATCAGAACAGTTTTTCGCCGCCGCCCAGCAACGCAACGTTGCAATTGTCGTGCGCGTCCCGCTCGCCAGCGGCCTGCTCACAGGCAAGTTCAAGCGGGATTCGCAGTTCGCGGCCAACGACCATCGTCAGTATAACCGTCACGGCGAGTCGTTCGATCAGGGCGAGACCTTCTCTGGCGTGGACTACGAGACGGGTCTACAAGCCGTCGAAGAGCTGCGCGCACTTCTGCCGCAGGGGATGAGCATGGCGCAATTCGCCTTGCGCTGGATCTTGATGTTCCCTCAGGTCTCAACCATCATCGCAGGCGCAAAAAATCCAGCACAGGCCACGGATAACGCGCAGACCTCCGACTTCCCCGCCTTAAGCCAGGAGACGATGCGCCGCGTGCAAGCGATCTACGACGCACACATCCGCGAACAGGTCCAAAGCCGCTGGTAATCTAAAACGCTGGTACCACCTTCCGCACTTCTTTTCATTTTTTGCTTTTTCTCCATTTCGGGCAGTGCCCGAAATGGAGAAAAAGCAAAAAATGAAAAGAAGTGCGGAAGGCACAAGAATGTAGCAATTAAAACGCTGATGGAGATATCGAAAAAGATATCTCCATCAGCGTTTTAATTGCTCATCTTCTTTCTTGCCATCATTGGCACCGTACGTAAGACACTATTATTTGCATAGCTATCTGTATCAATCTCTTGTCGTCGGCACCTTATCTATCGTTTCGTTTCTTATGCTAACTTAGCAGCCACAGTTTTGTCTCGAAGAGATTCTTCAGCACGTGCGGATGCGGTATCAACACTATTCAGCGGATTGGCGAATGCGCGCTCCAGGAGCTCGTTAATGTCGGATATCTGCCTTGCCATCCAGACATTCAAATCACTGCGCTCTACAGCTTGACGCGCTAACGTTGCCTTCGTATGCCGCTCTTCGGCTGAGAGGGTGAGAGCTGTGTACAAAGCTTCGGCAGTCTCTGCCACATCGGTGGGGGAGGTTGGGATCGATCCTTTCGCTAATTGCTGGAATGCACCTGCGGTGCGTGACAAGACGAGGACGCCGTCAGTCTCATTGACGATAGGTCCCTCTTTTGCCACCAGATTCATACCATCAATGATTGGATTTACCAGTAACACATCGTAGTGCTGCATGGCAGCGAGCGCTCTCGTGCGGTCATTGCCGAAGAATGCGCGAATGGGAGTCCAATCGTCAGTTCCATACTTATTGTTGATTTCCTCTATCAGCGCACGCACATCGCTATCAAAGCGCCGATACATGGGTAAGGTTTGGCGTGATGGCACTAAGAAGGCGAGAAATGTCACCTTCCCATGCAATTCAGGATGTTGATTAAGGACACTATCGTAGGCCTGAAAGCCGCGAATCAGGTTCTTCGTGGGCTCAACGCGATCCACACGAACGATCGTATGCTCAGCGAACAGTGGCTTAAGCTGTTCAGCCGCACGCCGTCCGGCAGCACTATTGACCATCCGTCGCTCTTCAGAGACGGAGATCGATATTGGATAGGCGCGCGTCTGCGTTCGATGGCCCTGCCACCAGACGGCACCCTCTTCAAAGTCTACTACCGCACCATCCAGCAGAGTGCGAGCCCCCTCTAGAAAGTTGCGCGCATCGCGTTCCGTCTGGAAGCCGATGATGTCATTGCCGACCAGACCATTATAGATCGCTTGAGCAATATTGCTCGGCAAGAAATGCCAGCAGCGCACATCCGGCCAGGGAATATGAATAAACTGCTGCATAATGATCGTGGGATGGCGTTTGCGGATCATGGCGGGGGCCAGGTAGAGATGATAATCCTGTAGCATCACCACTGGCACCGTCGCCTCCCGCTCAATCTCAACGTTTATCGCATCGGCGATCGCCTGGTTAGCAACCTTGTAGCCATTCTCCCAGGCATCCTGGAGTTGAGCGGCCGAGGCCGATTCCTGCGTCGGGTCGTACATATAATGCTGTAAGAACCAGAGCAGCTCGTTGCTCACCTTCTCGTAATACTTTCGATATGCCTCCTTCGAAATTGAAACATAGCGGAGTTGCATCTTCTGATGAGGTAGAGGCGATTGAAGCAGGCCGCCGTTTTCCTCCTGCGCCCTCTTCACCGCCAGGCGGTCGCCCTCTGTCATGGTCATCGCAACCCACGAGACTTCCATGCGGTTTCCGGCATCAATCAGTGCCGTCACCATACCGCCAGCACCTCGTCTCGCCTTCAGGGTCTTGTCCTGGCTCAATTGAAACTCAACCGGTCCACGGTTGGATGCAATGATGAGGCGACGAGCATGCGTTAACTGCGGAGGAGGGACTCTTGTCTTCTTCCGCGTTGGCATGGGTATATCCTTTCTAACAGTGTTCACTGTTCTTGCCTTGGGTGCCGTGGGACAGATCAACCACTATCAGGAGTCGTTTGCTTCTGTAAAGATAGAGGCGTTCCACCCTATCTATAATGACGTCTGAATTGGTCAAACTTACAACAATCCTCTTTCTGCCCGGAGCTATGCAAGTCCCCAGAGGTATGTTACCATACAAAGGAGCAGTATGCCTAGACTTCCGAATTGGAACACTCTGTTTCCACCTCCAGTTACCTTTTTTCATTTTTTACCTTTTTTGCATATTTCGGGCTAAGGGTGTGTCCGAGGCACATCGCATCCACACTCTTAGTAGACGAGATAGTACAGCTTCGCTGTCTGAATAGATAGTGGTGTATAATTTTACTTTTTCTACATTTTTAAGCGAAGCTTAAAAATGTAGAAAAAGTAAAATTATACACCACTATAACGAGCGCCGAAGGCGCGAGAACATGGTAGTGATAGGCTTCGGACACACCCTTAGCCCAAAATATGCAAAAAAAGATAAAAATGAAAAAAGACAACCAGACATAAGTACGATCCATGCACGAAGTGTAGAAGGTACTACAGTACCAGCTACCCCAAGTCACCCTTTACGGCTCGTTCTTACTTAGTGAAAGTGATGAACGGACCGCAGAATTCTATGCCAGTTTGTTTGAATAGATCTATGGCAATCCCTATTTTTCTCCTTTAGTATAGTAAAGGAGAAAGATTTTACACGAACGCTTGACGAGTGCTCTACAGAAAGCTTCGTGGATATCACCCATAACTACTAGCAGAGAAGGAATTTTTGCGGATACTTAGCACACATGCTAGAATTGCCCTGCTAGAAGCAGAAAAATACGCAAATTATCGGACTCATTCATGGCTGAACTTGAGAGGAGCGCGAATTGGAAGAGACGACTGGTAGGAAATGGCTCTGGCGCATTCTGGACTTCATTAATCCGTTGCGCGATCCTAGCCTGACTGTAGCCGCCGTGCTGACATTTATTGAAGAGGCGGGACAGCATAACTCCTGGTTCTGGATCATCGTTATTGCGCTCGTCAACTGGTTGGCGGTTCGTGGTATCGTCTGGCTGATGGTCAATTTCACCTTTGCCTCAGTTTTTATTGGTCGCCGGGTCTGGTGGTCGATCAATCATCCGCGCCTCGCCTGGCGCATCCTGGATGCAGTCGGGCACGAGGAGATCGTTATTGGCGGCAACATGAGCATGGGCGAGAGCATTATGTTGCAGGACGGCACGACGATTATGAATCCGATGCTGGGTGGTAGCGGCATCCATATTATTGGCGAGCTACCAGCAGGCACAGAGCTGCCGGTACTGGGCATGCCAGGTATGGCGGGTATGCCAAACGGACAAATGATGGGCAACATGCAGGGATTTAACTCTGGTCCGGGCGGCTTCTTCCCAGGCGCGGGCGAGTTCTCTCCAAATGGCTTCTCCGGTCAATCCGGCATGAACTATCAGTCGGCAAACACTCCTCCCTATACCAACGATTTTGTCAGTTCACAGAGTACCGATGGCTTGCCACGCTCGTTTCCTCAGCGACCCTCACAAGAGGAAGAGCAGCTCCGTCAGCAGATTGCCGCCTTTGCGCGCTTGATGGAAGATTGGATTCAATTTACGGAAGAGAAATGGCGCACGGTGAGCGATAGCCAGTTGGGCTGGAAGCCCTTGCGCGGCCGTTGGAGCAATTGGGATGATATTTTTAACGATGTCTATGCAGCACAGACCTCCGATCCAATGGCGGAGGCGGCCCAGTCGTCCGGCGAGGCCACGGCCCGGCGCTTCGACAATTCAAAGGATAAAGGTTCAGCCGCATCCGCCGTTGCATGCTTCATGCGTGATATGATGACACTACGTCGTGGCCTGGATATGCTTCAGCAGTTATCCGATGCTACCACGACACAAAATACCGATCATCAGTCGGCGATGAGTCCTACGCTCAATACGAATCGCTTCGGCGGCGGGAATAGTGGCTCGTTGTTAAATGGCAACACTGGACCCACGCCGCGCAGCACATTGATTCGTCGACCGACACAGATTTTTGTGGACGCCGACTCTAAAAAATAGGACAGAGTATGTATTCGTATTCCCCTCGCCCCGTCCACGTGCGCCCAGAGATGGACCGAATGGCAGAGTATAGAGCCGGTGAGTCTCAGGAGTCGTTCAGCGCACGTACAGGTATTCCAATCGAACAGCTTATCAAGCTGAACAGCAACGAAAGTCCTTATGGACCTGCACCTCAAGTCCTGACCGCTCTGGGCGACTGGGCCAATTACAATAATTACCCCGACACCGACTCACGCGCGCTCAAACAGGCCCTTTCGGAGTATACCGGCGTGGGGAGCCGCCATATTGTGGTGAGCCACGGCAGCAATGAGCTGATTAACTTGCTCTGGCATATCTTTCTTTCCGTGGGTGACAATGTGATCTGTTGCCCTCCAACCTTCTCTCTCTATACCTCCATCACAACCTTTTGCGGTGCCTACGTCCTTGAGGTGCCACGGGCGGAGGAGTACGAGGTGAATGTGGAGGCGGTGATTAAGGCTTTGACGCCTGAGACGAAGTTTATTGTGCTCTGCTCCCCCAATAATCCGACGGGCAATCCAGTTCCAGAGCAGGATATCCTGACATTGTTAGACACTGGTCGCATCGTGATGGTGGATGAGGCATATGTTGAGTTCTCGGATCACCCAAAGGGCCTGGCTCATCTGGTTCCCCATTACCGCAACCTGGTCGTTATGCGTACGTTTAGCAAGTGGGCTGGTTTAGCTGGCTTGCGCGTCGGCTACGGCATCTTCCCTGAGTGGATCGTGGCCTATCTGCGCCGCGCTCAGCCGCCCTTCGAGGTTAATGTCGCGGGCCATATCGCAGCCATCGAGACGCTAAAGCATCTGGACTACACCCTGGACAAAGTTCAACGCATGGTTGCCGAGCGCCAGCGGCTCTTCGATCTCCTCGCCCGCCAGCCCTTCCTCGCCCCACTTCCCTCGCAAGGCAACTTCATTCTCACACAGGTAGACGAGGAAGAGATGAGGATGGAACAACTCCGCACAACGATCGAATCATATGGCGTCATGCTTCGCTACTTCAACCACCCCTACCTGAGCAACTTCGTCCGCCTGACCGTCGGCCGCCCCGAACATACAGATGTGATCGAGCGCGCTCTGGCAACCCTCAATCCAAATATGTGATATATAACATAAGAGGCAAAGATGAAGAATAGTACTATTCTTCATCTTTTAGCATCGGAAGCAGAGGTACCGATTTATCGCGCACAGACCCCGTTTACGGGGAGAAGTATCGACAATCTCCTTCGTAGCTCTCAACGTTCCCCGCTCCCACAAAAAGCACCGAGTGTCATGCCGGTTCAGAACACTATCAGCAACTCCACAAACAGAACAACTCCTGTTACACTAGAAGAATGAACAAATCAAAGTTAATTATCGTCTCTGGCTTACCGGGTTCTGGTAAAAGTACTGTTGCAGAAAGTCTTGCAGCAGAGCTATCGTTACCAATATTTTCAGTTGACCCGATTGAAGCTTCTCTTATTAAAAGTGGTCTAAGAAGAAGTTTTGAAACAGGGTTAGCCGCATATCTGGTTGCTGAAACTCTGGCGGACGAACAACTAAAACACGGACTATCTGTCATTATTGACGCAGTAAATCCAGTGCAAGAAGCGAGAGACATGTGGAACAACTTAGCACGTAAACAGAGTGCAACGTTGATTGTTATTGAGTGTGTTTTAGACAGAGAACTTCACAAGCAAAGGATCGAATCCCGAATAAGAAATATGCATGGCATTCCAGAAGTTACCTGGAAGGATGTAGAAAATCGTAGTAAAGAATATTTAGCTTGGAGAGAAGAAAGATTAGTGTTAGACACTGCTAACACTCACGAAGAAAATGTAGAGAATGCCCTAAAATATATTCGTTCCTTCTCTTGAAAAGCTCTTCCTTCCTTACATTGATATGTATTGTGCATGATAAATTGACACCTTTAGTGCTTTCTGGTCAGTTTTTATTGTTTGTTTTGAGTAGCCCTCCCCGTAAACGGGGTCTGTGCGCGATAAATCGGTACCTCTGCTTCGCAGAGTTGGCTTCGTAGAGCGTACTTGCTCAAGACTGATTGACGATGTACAATAGCCGCGCAAGGATATGCAGGGGAACATATTTAGAGTTCTCTGTAACGCACAAAACAAGCAGCCCCATGTAGCATACTAGCGTGGAGGAAAATATTTTATGGCGTACAATACGAACGATGAGACGACGATTGAGTCGGTGTCAGCGCGCGAGATACTCGATTCGCGCGGCAATCCTACGGTTCAGGTTGAGGTTCTTTTGATAGGTGGAGCGCAAGGGACGGCGGCCGTGCCTTCGGGTGCGTCAACGGGCGCGCACGAGGCGGTAGAGCTGCGCGATGGCGATAAAAGCCGCTATGGCGGCAAGGGTGTGCTCAAGGCCGTGGGCAATATTCAGGATGCCATAGAGGATGCTCTGGTGGGCCTGAATGCAGTGGACCAGGCACTGATCGATGACGTGATGATTTCACTGGATGGCACGCCCAACAAGGCGAAGCTGGGCGCGAACGCTATACTGGGCGTCTCGCTGGCGGTGGCGAAAGCGGCGGCAGATGCGCAGCAGCAGCCCCTCTATCGCTACCTGGGGGGAGTATCCGCCCGCACTCTACCAGTGCCGATGATGAATATTTTGAACGGTGGAAAGCACGCCGACAACTCGACCGATTTCCAGGAGTATATGGTGCTTCCAGTCGGCGCACCTTCGTTCCACGATGCTCTGCGTATGGGAGCCGAGGTCTACCAGTCTCTGAAGAAGGTGCTGCACGACAAGAAGCTCAATACGAACGTGGGCGATGAGGGTGGCTTTGCTCCATCTTTGGGAACCAATCGGGCAGCGCTAGAAGTGCTGGTGGATGCGATCGAGGCGGCGGGCTACAAGCCGGGCGTCGATATCTTCCTGGGCATGGATGCGGCGGCGACCGAGCTGCTCGCGGATAACAAATACGCTCTAGCGCGCGAGGGTCGTACGCTGACATCAGGCGAGATGATCGATCTCTATGAGCAGTGGATCAACGAGTATCCTTTGATCACTATCGAAGATGGCCTGGCCGAGGACGATTGGGAGGGCTGGTCGCTCTTCCGCCAACGTGTGGGGAACCGCATTCAGATCGTCGGCGATGACCTCTTTGTGACAAATACCGAGCGGCTCAAACGTGGTATTCAAGAGCAGTCAGCCAACTCAATCCTGGTCAAGCTCAATCAGATCGGCAGTCTGACCGAGACACTGGATGCAATCGAGATGGCGAAACGCGCCCAATTCACCGCTGTGGTCTCACATCGCTCAGGCGAGACCGAGGATACAACGATTGCCGATCTCGTCGTCGCAACGAACGCGGGGCAGATTAAAACTGGCGCTCCCGCCCGTAGCGAGCGCGTCGCCAAGTACAATCGCCTGCTGGTCATTGAGGATGAACTAGGCACCGAGAGCGCGCGCTACGCCGGCTTCAGCGCCTTCTATAACGTACCCAGCTTGTACGCTAAAGCGTAATTTTTACTATCACCAGAATGTTTTGCATGTTACACATTTTACACACTTTTGTGCTCTGCACAAAAGTGTGTAAAATGTGTAACATGCAAAACATTCTTTGTATCCTCTAATCCTTGTAGACGATACTGTGAATACGCTATAGTATCGTTAGATTGCACAAATATTATTTGGAAGGGGCATAGAATCTGCAAGTATTGCCTCAACACTAAATAGAATGAAGAGAGGATTTATGGCAAGCACGAGATCATCTAACACTGCCGGTACGCGTGAGCGGCGCGTGGGACGTTCTATTCACTATGATATTAGCTATATCGTCCAGGGTATTGAGCGCGGAACTGATGGAGCCATCGTTCTGCTACACGATATTCCCGCCGGTGCCTTCACCTGGGAACCCATCATGCCCCAACTGGCCGGCCTGGGTCGCGCGGTCTATGCCTTCGATATGCTCGGCTATGGTCAGTCAGAGCATCCCTGGCCAGCCGACACCTCGATCTGGGGCCACGCCGACGTTCTGTCCATGCTCTTTAAAAGTCTTGGACTCACAAATATTATCCTTGTGGGTCACGGCCTGGGAGGTGGAGTTGCCCAGGTGCTAGCTACGCGCCTGTATCGTGAGCACACTAGCGCTCTGGTCCTTGTCGATTCAATCGCCTACCTCCACGCCTTCTCCGATAACTGGCCTTTGACCGATATGGAGAAGCGGCGCGACTTCGATGCTCCTCAGAATACCAGCGTGGAGGATCTTGTTAAAGATTTGCGCACAACGCTGCCGGGTGGGGTGGTCAATGCAAAAGGCTTCGGCGATGTGGTGAATGACTACGTTGAGCCGTGGAACAACGAGCTAGGCAAAGAGATGCTCTTCCAGCACCTGCGTGGCCTTGTTCCCTACTACCTGAACTCCGTCTCCACCGACCTGCAGAAGACCGGCAAGCCCACCCTGCTCATCTGGGGCCAGCAGGATCAACAGGTACCAGTGCAGTACGGTGAACGCCTGCACCGCGAAATTCCAAACTCTCAACTCATCATCCTTCCCAACGCCGGACATATGGCCCTATTCGACGATCTCAGCGGTATAGCAACCGCTCTGACCAATTTTATCAGTAAGCTATAAGACATGCCAGAGCACTCTTGCTCTGGTCCAGTCCAATTTTGCTTTTGCTCCACATTTGGGCTCCGCTCAAATGTGGAGCAAAAGCAAAATTGGACTAAAACCCTACATTTTATTTATCAATTTCCTCTTTTATACAATTTGGGCTCCGCCCAAATTGTATAAAAGAGGAAATTGATAAATAAAATGTAACACAGGAAAAGCGCCAAAGGTGCGAGAATGTGAAGGTGCCGGAAGCTGAACACTTTCACAGAAATAGCTATATCATATGAAGCCAGTCTCAAAAAAATATAACTCTCAATTCCTCCTCATCTGGTTCGGTCAGACAGCTTCAATTTTCGGTGACCGTGTGACTGGCCTCGCCCTACCGTGGCTCCTCTTACAGCAAACTCACTCTCCCTTTGACACGGGAATTATTACAGCTCTGCGCTATCTTCCCCTCATAGCATTCGGGCTAATCGCGGGCATTGTCGTTGATCGCCTGAACCGGCGTCTCGTATTGATCACCTGCGATGTAGCACGTGCAGGCATTCTTAGCCTGGTCGTTCTCGTGGGAGTTTTTCAACAAACGCCACCCCTCTGGCTTCTTGCGGGCGTCGTCCTTGTTCTCGGTACAGGACAGCTCTTCTTTCAGACTGCATATGGCGCATGGCTACCAGATATCATCCGAGAGGAAAATCTCAGCTCTGCAAATGCAGCACTTGAGGCTTCTGATGCTGCAAGCACACTCGCCGGACCTCTGCTCGGAGGCGTTATCATACAAGCATTTGGAGCCGTCCTTTCTCTAGGAACAGACGCAATTTCGTATATCATCTCGGCCCTGATGCTTCTATTTGTGCGAAATACAGAGCCATCAGCTCGTAGAAAAATGAAAATGTCCGAACGGAAGACGACTCTTTCTCAACTCTGGAGCGAAGCATTGGATGGTGTACGTTTTATTCTCTCCACACCTGCTCAGCGGCTCCTCAAGGGTGTGGGCACCGTTCTCTATCTCAGCAGTGGATCGATCGAACTACTGCTAGCTACACTGACACAAGTGCGTCTCCATCTTCCCGCATGGCAGGCCGGTTTCGTCTTTGGCGCGGCGGGAGTTGGAGGACTTATCGGCAGTGCGCTTGCTCCCTCTTTCTACCAGCGAGGATGGAGATCAAGCATTACTGCCGCGTTCTTACTTGGTGCTCTTGCCGCCGTGGGCCTTGCCTGTGCTGGCCTATTGCCTGCGCCGGGAGGTTTTGTCCTGGCCCTTGTCAGTAATCTCCTTCTAGACGGTGCTGTCTCATTCAGCTTTATTTTAACGACGACAGAGAGTGTCTTGATCACGCCTCGCGAGATCAGGGGCCGGGTGAATGCCGCAAGTAATATGTATGCTTCTCTCGTACGAGGCGTCTCTGTGCTTCTCGTGGGGATTATTGTGGCAAGCGGTGAGACAGCATTTGCATTTGCATGTATTGCCTGTTGTTTCATAGGTGGAGCACTCCTTGCGAGGGTAAGCTCCGCGTAAAGAGTGGTGACTCGACTACAAGCATGATAAAATAGATGGTGCTTGATTAAAATTACTCTCTTCATGCTCAATGGTCATCTATAGACATAAAGGATTGGAGATAGACGGCGATGGCGAACGAACCGGTTGGATCATCTCTTGCCCTGGTGCAGCGCTATGCGGAGCAGATCCGTGCCAATGTGGGACGCGTGATCATTGGCAAGCTGGATGTGATTGATCTGCTGCTGGTGGCACTGCTGAGCGATGGACATGTCTTGCTTGAAGATGTGCCGGGGATGGGGAAGACAGTGCTGGCAAAAGCCCTCGCCCGCTCGCTTGATGCAACCTTTCAGCGTGTGCAGGGAACGCCGGATTTGCTGCCGACAGATATTATCGGCGTGAGCTACTACGATCAGAAGCGTAACGAGTTCGTCTTTCGCGAGGGTCCGCTCTTCACACAGATCCTGCTGGTCGATGAAGTGAACCGGACAACGCCACGCACACAGGCGGCCCTTTTAGAGGCGATGGCTGAGCGCCAGGTAACCGTAGAGCGCGAGAGCAGACAGCTTCCCAGGCCGTTCCTGGTGATCGCTACGCAGAATCCTATTGAGCTTGAGGGGACGTTTGCTCTACCAGAGGCGCAGCTTGATCGCTTTCTGCTCCGTGTGCAGATGGGCTATCCAACGGAAGATGAGGAGCAGGCGATCCTGCATCGCTTTAAGAATAGCGAGCCATTGGAGGAGCTGCAACCGGTGGTGACGGCAGCAGAGTTCAGCGCGCTGCAAGCGGCGGTGCGTCAGGTGCACTGGCAACCAGAAGTTGAGCGGTATCTGTTGGCGCTTATACGCGCCACGCGTCATCATGATGCCATACAGCTCGGCGTAAGTCCGCGTGGCGCACTGGCGCTCTACCGGACGTGCGAGGCGTATGCAGCCATACAAGGACGCGATTTTGTGCAGCCGGACGATATCAAACATCTCGCGCCCGCCGTTCTGGGCCATCGCCTGCTTACAACGAGCCGCAATCGCATGCGCGGCAAGCGGGCGGATGAAATTGTGAGTGAGATTCTTCAGACTATTCCAGTTCCCGTTGAAACCCTTGAGTTCTAATCAAAGAGCAGAGAGAATCGCTATGATGCGCTTTAGAAAAAAGAGTGCTCCAACGTCCGAAGCAGAGGATTATAATCGCGCTCTACTCAAGCAGCGCCGCTCGTGGTATTATCTAGCCCTCGCCCTCTTTGTGCTCAGCATACTGACCCGGCAACCACTGGTGGTGCTGGCCGGCGTCTTTACTCTCTTAATAGGTCTTGTACCCGATATCTGGTTTCGCCTGGCGCTACGTCACCTGATTGTGCGCCAGTCTGTCGACCATGAGCATCTCTTCTTTGGCGAGAAGGTCACCCTGTCGATCAGCGTCGAGAATCGTAAGTTTTTGCCGTTGCCCTGGTTGCAGGTTGAGGACGCTGTGACACCACCGTTGACGGTGGTCTATCAGCGCAATACCGGGCTGTGGGCAATGAATCGTGATACGTTTGTGAGCACGTGGCTGCTCTGGTCCTTCCAACGCGTGACGCGACGCTATCGCATGAACTGCTATGAGCGCGGCTTTCATGTGCTTGGACCGGTCAAGCTGCGCTCCAGCGATCCCTTTGGCTGGCTTGAAAGAGAGGTGCTCTTGCCCGCTAATGAGACGCTGCTGGTCTATCCACTCATCGTCCCAATGGAGACGCTGGGCCTCCCAGATGCATTTCCGATGGGCGAGCGCATTGGCCCACGCCAGTTGCTTGAAGATCCACTCTGGTTCGCCGGACTGCGCGAGTATCAGCGAGGAGATGATCTGCGGCGCATCGACTGGAAGGCCACCGCGCGTGCCGGTGAGCTACGCAGCAAGCTCTATGAATCCACGACGGAACGTCATCTGCTGATCCTGCTCGATACCTGGACCTACTCGCACGAGAAGAAGGGTGTCGATGTCGAGATGCAGGAGTTTGCAATCTCAATCGCGGCATCCCTGGCGACCTGGGCGCTGGATGAGGGGTATATCGTCGGCTTCCTCACCAATAGCTCGATGGTGACGGCGACCAATATTATCAGTACAGAGGTCAATACGGATGCAGAGGTGGACGAGGCGGCGGCGCTCAAATCGAATGCAACCACACTCTCCCTTCCCGGCGTACGCGTTCCCTTCGCCCTTGACTCCACGCAGTACGAGCAGATCCTGACAACACTGGCGCGCCTGATGCCTGCGTATCATACACCCATTGAACGCATCATCGAGACGGAGAACGAGATGTTTCCTGCTGGAACGACCATTCTCTTGATCAGTCCTCTACAGACATTGAGCGAGAATACAATCGAACTCTTACTTGAGCGGCGGCGGTATGGCAATGCCGTCCACATCGTGCTGGTCGGCGATCAGGCAGAAGAGACGCCAGATACGGCTGGCTTCCCAGTCTATTCTGTAGGTGGAAAGGAGAAATGGAATGAGCTTATTAGAGCCGCTGGAGACGAATCGGGAGGTAAGGTCGGTGGCAGCTCAACTCCGCTCCAACTGGATTGAAGTAGTCGCCGTTCCCATCGCATCGGCCATTATGGAGACGCAACCGATCGCGCTTGCGCTGCTCTTACTCGTGCCCAACGTCTTCGGCACTGGTAGCGCGTATCCGGACACCGCCAGCATCACCTTCTTACTCCTCTTCCTGCACTGGTGGTCTATGGGCACCACATACGTTTTTGAGCGTCGAGGTATCAGCCCTGGCATCTTCACTTTCTATGACATCCTGGGCATCCTGGTGGCCCTGGTGGCGCTCACAGTCACACATCTCGCAGTGATAGCCGACCCAGCGTTCTTGTTCGTCGCGCTTGCAGTCACGGGCTGGAGTTGGAAGCGTGGAGCCGATCGCGCCAGAGCCGGCTTAAACGAAGGACAAATGATCACCGCTTTCAAAATTGGCTTTATCACGCTACTTTTTGTGCTGGTTTTTGCGCTCCTCGCCCTGTTTGCCCACATGTCTGATCTAGCGAATGCACTGCTGCTTGGCCTGCCGATCTTCTTTCTGGTGGGCATGATTACGCTGTCGTTTACACGTATTGGGATCGTCAAGAAAGAGCAGGCGCGGCAGGCTATGGGCAAGCGGCGCGAGAAGATGGGAAGCTGGCTCGCTGCCCTGACAACTACCTGGATTCTACTGGTCGCTGGCAGCATCGCACTCGAAGCACTCCCCCTAGAGACCATCAAGGAACTGCTCAGCCCGCTGTGGTATGTACTGGGTCTACTCGCGTTAGGTATTGCCTATGTGCTCGACTTTCTTGCTACTCTTAGCTCTAACTTATTAGTACTGATTATAGCCTTGATGGTGTTACTATTCCATTCACAAAGCAATCAGCCAGGAGCTCCCGCAATTCAACAGGCCCAGGCTACACACGCTTCACAGGACTCAGGCACACTTCTGTTTATTCTACGCATTTTGCTCGTAGTGGTCATCATCGTTGCGACCATCCTGATTACACGCTTTCTACAAAAGAGACGGCGAGGCGGACAGGATGATGTCCCTGATGAGGAGGAAGAGGTGCGGGAGGGGTTGGATAGAAACCAGATTTTGCGCGCGCGACGTAAGGGGCGTCGACAGCGCCAGCAAGCATTGCCGCTTGCCGCGCTGGATTCAGATTCGATGCGCGCACGCTATCGCGATTTTCTGACGGCGATGGCTGCCAGAGGCGAGGATTTCACCCGCCGTCCACAAGAGACACCAGCCGAATATCAACGGCGCATTCTGCACGCGGCCCGCAACATCCCTGCTTCTGGCGATAGCGAGACGCCAGTCGATTCCACAATCCTTGAAACACTTACGCGGGCCTATAGCCTTGAGCGCTACGGAGACAGGCAAGCGCACGAAGAACAATCCACCTTCTTACGCCGCTGGATGCCCCATCTCGTACAACGCTTCAGCGAACACTTTACAAGCAAACCTAAGCCGACTTCGATCCAAAAAACGATGATCCAATCACGCTGGGGTGAGGATTAACTGCATTCTGCTCACTCTGCTCCTGTTCATAAGCAGTAGAGCAGCGGTTATACTCCTCAACCGCCAGCATATACAGACCATGCAAGCGCTCAAGTACCTGCATCGAGGCACCCTGCTCCTCCGCTTTCACCAACTCGTACCACTTCTGCTTTGTACGCCTCTCGGCGCATTCAAGCTCTGCTGGGGTCATAATAACTCCTTACATTCAGATGAAAAATAGGCCTGAGCCTATTTTTAGCAACGAGAGTTGCGTTTCTGAATGCGTTTAAATCACTCTTTCTCAGGAAGCCTTGCTGCTCTGCCTCGACTCCCTATACTCGGCTGTTAGCTGCTGAATCAATTTCTTTGCATTTAGGAATGTAAGGCTCGAACCCTCCTCCGGCATCGCCTTTCCAAGATGTTCGGAAAGCTTGCGAATACTCGCCACCTGCTGCTCCGTCGCGCTGGCCTGAGCATCGTTCTCGGCAGGGTGTGCTCCGTTCGTACCGTTAGCACCATTCCCATTTGAACCATTGCCATTGCTGGCCACTACACCAGTGCGAATAGTCGCGGCAACGCCATTCCCATTGCTATGACCGTTGCCATTCACGGATTGGAGCTGGCGATCAACTGGACTATCCACGATACGGTGAGCTTCCTCCCATTCATCTCCGGTAAATTGAGTACCAAACCCTAGTGCTGCTAGAGCACGACCAATTGCGCCAGTCTCAGCCTTTTCAATAAAGTCTGGAAAACTTGCTGCCTTCTCTGACTTCGTACCCATAGCGATGCCGCCCTGACCATCCTTCACGATGGCGCGGAAGATGGCAAAGCCTTTTGCGTGCTTAATGACCTTCTCGCTGCGCCGCTTCTCCGCGTTCCACGCAAACGCTTCCTCTTCAGTGTCGCGGTCAACATCCAGGTGGAGCATCTCTGTTTCGATCGTGCCGTGAGGGCAAGCGGAACGGAACCAGACTAATCTCCATTGTACCTGCAAGTAATCCTTTGATGTCTGCCCGGATTTGATCTGGATTAAATGCTCATTTGGATTAAATGTACGGGTTGATTGCTGCTCTTCGCGCACCACCCCGTTACTTTGATCGATCATTCGATGCTCCTTCTTAGAAATTTTGTTCTAGTATCATAGAACAAATAACCCATTTTGTCAAGTTGGCTGCCTTGCCTTATTCTTTTTTTATAAGCACAAAGAGGAAATTTTGTAACTACCCAGGTCTCCTACGGACTTGTAGAAGGACATAGATTGGGGATGGGAAGAAGGAGCGCATGATGCGTTTTCAGAGCGTGACCAATTTGCCTGTGAAACTCCTACGCATAGCGTCTCATCAAGCGGCGCTTGACCACTTCAACGAGGAGCAGATAGATCACGATCATGCCTGCCAGGAAGAGAAAGTAGACAAGCGGCAATGGCGTGAAGCCAAGCGGACGCGCCAGCGGTGTGTACGGGAGCACAATGCCAATCGTAACAATCAAGAGCGTCGTGATCGTGAGTGGGAGGCTGGGACGGCTGCGCAACGGATTACCTACAGTACGAATAATAAACAGAACCAATGTCTGTGTGGCAAGCGATTCGACGAACCAGCCTGTATGGAAGAGCACATCGCCCGCATGGAAGACGCGCAACAGAATAAAAAACGTCAAGAAGTCAAAGATTGAACTGATTGGTCCAATGATGATCATAAAATTACGGAAGAGGCCAATGTCCCAGTGTTGGGGTTTTTTGATATAGCTTGCATCCACGTTGTCAGTTGGAATCGTCACCTGCGATAGATCATAGAGAAAGTTGTTGAGCAGGATCTGCGTTGGCAACATGGGCAGGAAAGGCAGGAAGACATAGGCTCCAGCCATACTGAACATATTCCCAAAGTTTGAACTGGTACCCATGAGTAGATATTTGATCACATTGCCAAAGGCTTTGCGTCCTTCTAGAATACCATTGTGCAGGACCTGCAAACTCGGTTCAAGCAGGATAATATCAGCCGCTTCCTTGGCCACATCGACGCCCGTGGAGACCGAGATCCCAACATCCGCCGCATGCAGCGAGGGAGCATCGTTAATCCCATCACCTATATAGCCAACCACGTGCTTGCGGCTCTTGAGGGCCAGGATAATGCGATTCTTCTGCGCCGGGGAGACACGTGCAAAGACGTTGACCTCTTCAACGATCTGAGCCAGCGCAGGATCGGTCATCTGCTCCAGTTCACTGCCCAGGACAATCCTCATACTCTTTAATCCGACCTTTTCACAGACATAATGCGTGACCAATTCGTTGTCACCTGTGACGATCTTGATTTGCACACCGTCATCTTTGAGCGCCTGGAGCACCTGAGCTACATCTGGTTTGGGTGCATCGGCAAAGGTCAGGAAGCCACAGAGGACCAGGTCCTGCTCATCCGTTTTGCGATACACTTCTTTTTGAGCGAGGGAACGATAGGCGACGGCGAGGACACGGTACCCTTGTGTGCTTAAATCCCGATACATCGTCTCATAGGTTGTCCGCGCTTCGTCACTTCCACTGTCCATTGGTCTGCGCTCACCGTTGCTTTCGTACGCGGAACACTTTTTCAGCACACTTTCGGGGGCACCTTTTGTAATCAGCAGCGTCTCACTCTCATGTCGCACGACGACTGAGAGGCTACGCCGCTCAAAATCAAATGGGATCTCGCCAACCTTTTTATACGCACTGACATCAACCGTACCGTGCCGCACAAGAGCCTCATCCAGCGGACTCTTGATGCCGGTCTGGTACGTACTATTCAAATACCCAAACAGGAGCACGCGATCAGATTCGTCTCCGTGCAGATCGAGATGCCCTTCAAGTGTTGTCTCACCACTGGTTAACGTGCCTGTTTTATCGCTGCACAACGTGTCGATGCTGCCAAAGTTCTGGATGGATTCCAGGTGTTTGACGATGACCTTCTGTTTTGCCATGCGCAACGCACCCCGCCCCAGTGTCACGGTGGTGATCATCGGCAAGAACTCGGGAGTGAGACCGACGGCGAGTGAGATGGCGAAGAGTAGGGTCTCGAAGATCTGATGATGACCAATCACGCCGACCAGGACAATAAAGAGCACCAGGAAGAAGACGGTCTGCATAATGAGCTGACCAAAGCCTTTGATGCCACGCTGAAACTCGGTCTCCGGCGCACGGCTGGCTAAGCGGACGGCAATATCACCAAAAGCGGTGGCGCGACCAGTCGCTGTGGTCAGTGCCGTCCCGGTGCCACTCACGACCGAGGTTCCAAGAAAGACGCCATTGTGTGCGTCGGCGAAACTTTCTGTTGGTGCGTCAAGGTCATCCGCGTTTTTGTCAACAGGCAGCGATTCGCCCGTTAATGCAGCTTGCTGGACATGCAGATCGGTTGATTGGACCAGGCGCGCGTCGGCCGGGACCAGGTCTCCTGCTGCGAGACGGATCATATCACCGGGCACGAGGTCGCGGCGAGGCAGCTCAGTCCATGTGCCATCGCGCAATACAGTGGCCGTAGGAGCTACGCTTGTACGCAGCTTCTCGACCGCATTCTGCGATTGATAGGTCTGGACAAAATTCAAAATATTGCTGAGCACGACGATTGTGACGATAATGCTGGCATTGATCCAATCACCAAGAATAGCCGAGACCAGCCCTGCAAAGAGTAGAATTGCGACCAGCGGATTCAAGAATAGACGCAGAAATTGGACAACCGCCGAGATGCGTTTCACCCCTGTTGTATCGTTAGGGCCATATTTTTCCTGCTGCTTGCGTGCCTCCTCACTCGTGAGCCCCTGTTCGCTACTCTCTAACTGCTCAAACAGCTTTTTTACAGAGAGAGTGTGTGAGGCCGCTTTCCCTTCACCTGAATGTTCCTGTGTTGCTTGTGAAGTCAATGAGCTTTGCATACTGTGCGCTCCAATATTATATTCAGATCATCGACACTCGTATAACCTGATGTTTTCCTTAGAGGTAAACTTTTTAACGATCATTATATTAAAAAATACATACTAGTTATTTTTTACTTAAAATTTTATCTATGACAATAAAAGTACATTTAGTGTCCGAACATCCTTTTAATCAAACAAATGCTTGTCTCTGCTAGAATCTATGTATTACCAGCAGACAAGCATCGCTTCTTTGTCTCCAAGCAGTAAAAAGCAGGTGGACCTATCCTGATCTATCAGAAACGAGATGTTGAGGATGACCGAGAGAAAACGCCTGGACGTTTTCAATCGTCGTATCCAGGATACGCCGTAACGCTTCCTCTGTGTTGAACGCGATATGAGGAGTGATCACGACATTGCTGCGTTGCTGGAGAATGTGATGCTGCACGAGGAGCTTGAGCTTTTCTTCGGCCCTGGGCTCGTGGAGCAGTTCCTCTTCGTGCTGTAAGAACTCCTCACCTTCCAGCGTATCGAGTCCCGCTCCCGCGAGCAACCCCGTATCTAATGCCCATGCAAGAGCCTGGGCATCCACGAGCGAACCGCGAGCCGTATTTATCAAGAATGCTCCACGCTTCATCTGAGAGAACGTTTCTCGGTTGAGCATGTGAAACGTCGCTGACGTCGCTGGCGCATGCAGGGTGACAATATCGGAACGCGAGAGGAGTTCAGCAAGGCTCCCATAGTCAAATCCTAAGACCTCTGAGAAATGGCGATTAGGAAACACGTCATAGGCCAGTACATTCATCCCAAATCCATTGGCAATACGGATGACATGGATGCCAATGGCTCCTGTCCCGATCACACCGAGCGTTTTGCCATAGAGATCACATCCTCTGAGTCCCTCCAGTGTGTAATCTCCATGCTGTGTCCGAGTTAACGCTATGGAAATCTTGCGTGTGAGCGTGAGCAGGAGTGCAAACGTATATTCAGCCACCGCGTTTTCTCCGTAGCCTGGCACATTCGCGACCGCGATCTCTCGTTCTCCTGTACTCACGAGATCAATGTGATCATAGCCAGTCGAACGCGTCGCGATGAGCCGGAGACGGGGCATCCTGTCTATCTCAGCACGCCCTATCTTTGAGTGAATGAACGGAATGAGTATTTCGACGAGAGCCATGTCCTCCGCCGTTGCATCAGCGAGTGTGCCAGAAATGGTCTTCACTAAGAACTTGTCGTCAAATGCCTCGACGATGGCAGGACGTTCTTCCATCGTGACTTCCGTCGCCAAAACGTACGGTTTTCCAGGGAAAGATTGCATTGCACTCCTCCAAAAACGTTGTTCCGAAATTCTCTATGACATACGTGTTTCAAATATCTCCTTCTTGAGGCTAGGGAAAGAAAGACAGCCGAGGCATTTCTCCCGCGCTCTCAAGCTTCTTCAATACGATCCGAACATCGTCAACAAGTTCTGGAGTGAGATCATTCGCTGTACGGGCAACATCAGCGACGTGCCAGACCGTCTCCCACTCCTCTCTGGAAAGAGTATCTTTTTTGATACTTTTTTTCGTATACTCGCTCAGGTACGCCTCCAGGCGCTGAGAAAGTCGCATTTGCGTTATGGAATCACTCATTGCTTTACTCCGATCAGATGATTCTTTCGTAGCAGTCCTGCTCTCTCCTCTTTTTACAGAGGAAAGAGCATGCTCGTAGCTAGCCTAAGCCATTAGCAACAGGAGGACGTGGCACTGCTGCTATTTCAGAGACCGGCTTGCTCGTCAGGCGACCCGTCCAGGGCGTACCTAACAGCGGTAGTACGTAGCGGTCGAGGCCATAGTAGCCACCAATCCGCCATGCCAGGATCAGGAACAGGGCCAGAAATCCAAGAATGGGATTCGTGCTTACAGTGCCAGCCAGGAGATAATTCAGGTTCATGAAGACGCCAAAGAATGCTGCAATACCTGTCAGGAGACCCAGAATCAGGGCGATACCGACGAGCACTTCACCGAAGGTGATCAGGTAAGCGAACAATGCAGCATTCGGGAGCACAAAGGTGTGTAAAAAGGCAGCGTACCACCCTTGCACGGCTGGATTTGCTCCCTTGGTCTGGGCAAGAGCACCAGCTACAAAGCCTTTAATAGCAGCACCGTCATGACTACCAAAGATCCACGGACCTCCCTTGGAAGCTTCACCAAAGCTACCGAGGCTGATGGAATACCCGGTCATTTTGTCCCACCCGGCCGCGAGCCACTCATAGCCAACATATATACGAACAATTAACCAGAGCCATGCCATACGCGTATCGGCGAACAGGAACCTCGCGATAGGAGGTTCCGGTATTTGTGTGACGGCCTGTGGCCGCACAAACTGTCTAGTATTCATGATGTTCTCATCCTCTCAAACGAAACTGGTTTTTGGGAAACTAGCGCTACGGAGATTGTTTAGTGCAGCTTGACTACGCTTTTTCAGCGTGTTTTCAGATGTCTGCAATACCTGCGCTATCTCAGACAGTGTCAGGCCATTGTAGTAGTGTAAGACGATGACAACACGCTGCTTCACTGGCAAATTCTCAATCATATATGCAAGGTCCCAATCACACTGAAGGAGTTGCTCGTGATATGCAGCTATCTTCTTCGTAGTTTCTCTTTTCCTTCCCCATAATACTCGGCAAACGAAAGCTACTGTACAAGCAATACGACGTTTGAAATTAAGAGACTGACTGACAACGATACGCATCAACCAGGGACGCAAGGCTTCTGCTTCACCTAAATCTGGTAGGCGGTGCCATGCTTGAATAAGTGTATTCTGGACGACGTCCTCCGCGATATCACGGTCCGTAACGATCATAGTTGCGGTATGCAGCAGTACTGTACTGATCAACAATAGAACCGAACGCTTTCTCATCACCTTGCAAGGCACGCGTTACAAGGAGACGCTGCTCGGCTAGTTCCGGCTTCTCCTGGGTCACTGACAAAGTAGCTCCTGACATCGAAATAGGCCGTTGTGTTTCGGATAGCTTAGAAGGAAGAACGAAGGTCTTTCTCTCAAATGCTGTTAAATGAGCACGCATACTTTCTATCCTCCCTCTCTCTTTTCATACAGAACGACCTTTTTCTACCAGCACTTTAGTTTGTCTGATTATGCACCTCGTCGCTCCACACCCAATCTCGAACCTCTGGCATGTCTTCAAAATGTTCCCGGATATAGGCATGATGCTTGTCCAATAGCGCATCGCATTCGGCAATCAGCGGCGCTGTCAACGCGTGCAGACGAGTCGCGCGACGCATGGCTTCGATGCAGAGTTGATACCGGCTCATACCGTTGAGGACGACCATATCAAATGGTGTCGTCGTTGTGCCCTCTTCATTAAAGCCACGCACATGGAAGCGCTCTGCATTTGGGCGTCCATGCACCAACTCATGCACTGCTCTTGGGTAGCCATGAAAGGCAAACACGACTGGCTTATCTTCTGTAAAGTGCTCGATGAACATGGTGTTGTCCATGCCATGAGGATGCAGATACGATGGATAGAGCGTCATCAAGTCGACCACGTTAACCACACGTACCCTCAATTCAGGTAGATGCTGGCGCAACCACCATGCCGCCGCAACTGTTTCTAGGGTAGGACTATCACCTGCACACGCCAAGATGACATCGGGCTCCTCGTTCTGCTCATTACTTGCCCACTGCCAGATAGAGAGACCACGCGCACAGTGCGCTATCGCATCTTCCATATTGAGCCACTGGAGTTGGGGCTGCTTGTCAATGACAATCAAGTTCACGTAGTCACGGCTGCGTAAGCAATGGTCGGCGACTGAAAGCAGGCAGTTGGCGTCCGGCGGCAGGTAGATACGCGCAACCGTGCCTTTGCTTGACAGGACGACATCAATCAAGCCAGGTCCTTGATGGCTAAAGCCGTTATGATCATTGCGCCAGCAGGTCGATGTCAAAAGAAAGTTGAGGGAGGCAATCGGTTCGCGCCAGGAAAGTTTATTCCCCACTTGCAACCACTTCGCATGCTGGACGGTCATAGAATCGGAAACCATCGCAAACGCCTCGTAGGTCGCGAAGACGCCGTGCCGTCCGGTGAGCAGATAGCCCTCAAGCCAGCCCTGACACAAATGCTCGCTCAGCACTTCCATAACGCGTCCATCAGGAGAGAGATGGTCGTCGCTTGAGACCACTTTTCCTGTCGAGCAACGGTTTTCCACCTCGAACACACTGCCCAGGCGGTTCGAATTGGTCTCATCAGGGCAGAAGAGACGAAAGTTCTGCTGAGTCGCATTGCGTGTAAAGATGTCGCGCATCATCTTGCCAAATTGCCGTGTTGACTCGTGATACTCTGTCGCTGGCTTTGGCACGTCAATCGCATAGTCGGTGAATGCTGGCAGATCCAGATCGACCAGCAGTTTGCCACCGTTCGCGGTGGGATTGGCTCCCATTCGACGGTCCCCTTTTGGGGCGAGGGCGGCGAGTTCAGCAACCAGGCGGCCTTGCTCATCAAAGAGATCTTCTGGGTGATAGCTGCGCATCCATTGCTCAAGGACGCTCAGGTGCGCCGGATTTTCTCGCACCTGTGTCACTGGTACCTGATGGGCGCGGAACGTGCCTTCAATAGGCAGACCATCCACGACTTTCGGTCCCGTCCATCCTTTGGGAGTTCGCAGAATAATTGCGGGCCAGCGTGGTCCTTTTGTGAAGCCATGCGTACGGGCATCGTCTTGCAAGCCGCGGATTTTTGCGTAGCAAATATCAAGCGTCTCCGCAAAGGCTTTATGCATCGTCATAGGGTCGTCGCCTTCGACAAAGTGAACATCGTAGCCATGACTCTCGATGAACTTCTGAACGTCGTCATTCTCTTCGCGTCCGAAAACTGTTGGGCCGGAAATCTTGTAGCCATTGAGATGGAGAATGGGCAACACAGCCCCGTCGCGCATCGGATTCAAGAACTTGACACTTTTCCAGGCACCTTCGAGGGGCGCGGTCTCGGCCTCACCATCGCCCACGACAGCGATTGCAATCAGGTCTGGACGATCAAAGACGGCACCAAAGGCGTGTGAGAGGACATAGCCGAGCTCGCCCCCTTCGTGAATAGACCCTGGAGTGGGTACGCTCACATGACTTGGGACGCCGCCAGGCGTCGAGAACTGGCGGAAGAGGTGGTGGATGCCCTCGGTGTCCTGCGTGATGGATGGGTAGATCTCTGTGTAGGTTCCCTCCAGGTAGACGTTGGCGAGCAGGGCGGGGCCACCATGTCCTGGTCCCGCAAGGTAAATTGCATTGACATCGTGCTCTTGAATCAGCCGATTCACGTGAACATAGATAAAACTCAGCCCAGGCGATGTGCCCCAATGTCCAAGCAAGCGCGGCTTGATGTGCTGTGCTTGCAGCGGCTCTTTGAGCAAGGGATTGTCCTGTAAGTAAATCTGCCCAATGGTCAGATAATTCGCAGCATTCCAATAGCGATGCATAAGATCAAGACGTGCCTGATCAATAGGAGCCATCCTGGCTTGATCAACGATTGACATTTTATCCTCCTTGAAAAGAACAGAGTGCGAGTCGAACGTGGTACTTGAACGAAAGAGATATGCGATGAGACATCACTTCAAAGCTAAGGACGTTTATCTTGGCAGAGACTGCTCGTACTTGCGAGACCCGTTGAGCGGCTCTCTAGCTGGTACACTGCTCTGGCGCATCATCTGGATCATCGGCTCGATCAGGTCCATCGGGAGTGGGAAGATAATGGTCGAGTTCTTCTCAACGGCGATCTCGGTCAGCGTTTGCAGGTAGCGTAGTTGTAAGGCGGCAGGCTGTGTGCCAATCACCGCCGCGGCCTGAGCCAGTTGGGTCGAGGCTTGCAACTCTCCCTCGGCATGGATCACCTTCGCGCGTTTCTCACGCTCTGCCTCTGCCTGTTTTGCCATCGCTCGCTGCATCGTCGCCGGTAACTCCACATCCTTGATCTCGACGGCTGTGACCTTCACACCCCAACGCGCTGTCTGCTCGTCGATGATCAGTTGCAACTTATGGTTGATCTTGTCGCGCTCTGCCAGCAGATCATCCAGCTCTGATTGCCCCAGGACGTTACGCAAGGTCGTTTGCCCAATCTGCGTCGTCGCCTGGTTAAAATCTACGATGTTGACCACCGCCGCGATCGGATCGACGACGGAGAAGTAGAGCACCGCCGTCACCTTGATGGTCACGTTATCGCGTGAGATTACCTCTTGAGGTGGTACGGTCAGAGTGACAATACGCAGATCGACGGTGCGCATGTGTGAGACCAGCGGGGGAACCAGGAAGAGACCGGGGCCCTTAGCCCCAATCAAGCGTCCCAGTACGAAGATCACACCTCGCTCGTACTGTTGCACCACACGAATAGCGGAGAGTGCGAGGACCACAAGCACAAGCACGAGAACACCAATTATAGGCCATAACAATGAAATCATAAGGAAATCTCCTTTTCTCTCTTTCGTGACCAGCACACAGATTATGAACAGCGGGTATGATGCCGAGAACGAGGGAAGTAGCCTTCCTCGCCTTACTTATCATGATACTGGCGGAGTGTGAGAAGATGCGTGAGAACGACCGTGAGTTGCTCCTGTCAGGGGAAAGATGCGTTAACTCTTACTGTCTAATCATTTTCGGCCTTATCGTTGTTTTTCGCATGAATTGATCAAACTTCCTCTCTCTGCTCTTAGCGAGGATGCGTTAGTGCATCCTTTTTCCCGTGGTAGAAGCAACTCACGGTCGTTCTCACGCATCGTCTCACGCCCTTGTCAGTATCATAGAAGGAGAGTAAGGAAGATCTATATGCACCGTTTCAATGGGTAAAGACCTATGTTCTCTTACTGTAGTCGAATTGGAACAGCACAAAGAGAAGGGAAAGGACAAGGACAGACAATGATGTCAAGTCACTTCACTCTGTAGTAAAGCCGCTTTTATAACACTTATCGAATGGTTTCGTAGGTCATATTTTAGCACATTCATCTGCTGTGATAGATTTTTGCACGCCTCCTGGTCATACCTCAAATGGAGGATCATCACCACGGCGTTTCAAAAACAAGGAATCTTCTTATGGATATCTCGTTATCTACTCGTCCTGTTGTTCCTTCTCCAGGGAAGCTACGACTGTTTCTGCAGCGTCACCCGCTGGTCTGCTACTTTGCGATGGCCTATGGTTTCAGTTGGCTAGCATGGTTGCCCTATATACTTTCTCAGACTGGGCTGGGCGTCCTGCCTTTTCAACTTTCCCAATTCGCTATTCTGCCTGGAGCGTATCTGGGGCCACTCTTGTCGGGGTTTCTCATGACGGCAGCCACAGAAGGCAAACCAGGCATCTACCGTCTGCTGCGTCGCTTGATCCTGTGGCGAGTGGGATGGCTATGGTACCTGCTCGTCCTCATTGGAGTCCCTGCGATCGTCGTCCTGGGTTTCCTCACACTGCCGGGGGCCATGGCGTCTCTCCACCTTTCTTCTTTTCCTCAACTCGTTGCGTTCTTCCCGCTTTTCCTGCTCCTGGAAATCTTCACGAGCGGACTGGCAGAGTAACCCGGCTGGCGTGGCTTTGCGCTGCCTCGCCTGCAAGATCGCTTTGGTCCCCTGTCGGGAACCGTCATTCTTGGGCTACTGTGGGGGGGCTGGCATCTGCCTCTATTCCTTACGAAATGGGCAGCGAATGCGAGTGGGCTTGCGATCTTTGGGTTCATGCTTTCAGTTATATGCACCGCGGTTGTGATCACCTGGGTATTTAACCACACGCGGGGAAGCCTTCTCATAGCTATCCTGCTGCATGCGACCATTGATGCCTTCAGTTCTGCGGCCGCCACGACGGGTCTCTTTTCAATACAATGGATGCTGACGAATGAGTACGTGGCTCAACTCATCTCTTTCGGGGTGGTTACGGTGCTGCTGATCGTGGTGACACGTGGTCGTCTGGGATACCAGAAGTAATACCGCCATGAACGTCATTAACGATCTCATAGCTAGCAACTTCCCTGAATAGAAGCCTACGCGTACATGCCAGGTCAACATCGACTCAAGAAATAAGAAAGGATCACAGATGTCAACGAACTCTCCTATGCCCTCAGCACAAACACCTACCTCAGACGAGGATTTTCGTGCGAAACTGTTGGGTTTCCTTCCGCTTGTAACAGCCGGTAGTTTTGTCACAACGATTATAAGTGATCCGGGCAAAGCACGTGCACTATCGAATCTGGTCCTGCCATTTGGATTGTTAGGAGCTATCGTTACCCTGGGTCTTTTCTTCTACGAGATAGAAAAACAGAGTGTTTGATTCCCATCGCCATCGCGTTCTTAGCTGATGAGTTTACGCAGCGAAGGCGCGCGGATGCAGCAAACTCATCAGAGTGAGAAATCGTAATACTATTTCATCATACTAGCTCATCTCTGACATTTGTGCTACCCTCCATCGCGATGTTTGCTCTTATTATCTTCTGAATATGCATTCTTCAACTCGTAGGAGTCTAAGACATCCCTGGCGATCTCACTCTTCCCCATCACGCTAGGTGGCATTTTTGGCCACGTCGACATATCACCTTCCCTTGCGTTGTTGAATAGATCGCCTCGAGAGTTGTTCAGATACGTCAGCAGGTTAACCGCCTCACGTGGATTGAGTTCCTTCTGCTGACTCCCTCCGATTGTGATGAGCAGCGTCCCGCGCTCTGTGTAGCGAAACTCCAGCCCTTGAAAAGACACCCCTTGTGCTATTAAATGCTCATCCATATTTTACTCTCTTTGCTTTCATGTGTAATTATTTTACTATAGAGGAGCATTGTTCGATTACGCATTTGCTCTCTCCTTCATACACGAACCACTCTCTCACAATATTTCTGAGCCCCTTGTTCTTCAATCGAAGAGTTTTTCACCGATGGTCTGACGTGACTGGTATCTGTGTATCGTTGGAGTTACCTCTGCCTGACTTCTCTGGTGTCTCTTGTCTGCTACCCCAAGCCTCTCCCGCATCTGTTCAAAGGTCGCTGCATCGATCTCACCTTGTGCATACCGTTGACGCAGTATTTCTGTCGCCGTTGAGCCACTTCCTGACAACGTCTGTGTCTGCCGAACTGGACTGATCATTCGATGATTCAACCAGCGAATCACTACCCAGGCAACCACGACAAGGACCACAATCCATAAAGTTGAACCAAGCATCATCAGTGTCATACTCAACCAGTTCAAACCATATCCCCACATCATAGAAGTCTCCTCACTTTCGTACATTTCTTCGTGGATATATGGCACCAGGGATATCCACGAAAAAGGTGTCTTCAATACTTCATGAAAAACGCAGCATTGATACGGATCACACTTTCGTCACATCTCACATCGATGCTCCAACTCCATCCTGAGTGCCGCCTCACTCAGACGAGCCAGGGGAAGCGGCGGACGAGGCTGGTCTGGGTCCACCAGCGGCCAAGCCCAAGAGTGTTACCAGCGCCGACGACGGCGAGCCCAAGCAGGACGATCGCATAGATGATGTGATTGTCCATAAAGATATCGTCCTGGGGCGGTAACAACGCGCTCCACATCAGGACAAGCAGGATCGCTCCGGCAACGGCCGCGATCCGTATTCCGATGCCCAGTAGCAGCGCCAGGGCGATTCCTAGCAGGCCGATCATAAACATCCAGTTTACCCAGCCAGCTCCTGCAATGGATTGGTAGATGCCGGCAAAGGGGCCGATCGCGCCACTAAGAAAGCCCTTGCT
>JAABUZ0100000913.1_pt1 | contig 62236 bp, 46 predicted proteins | sample 5562091 | NCBI WGS metagenome assembly JAABUZ01 (sample SAMN12813069, study PRJNA571459) | rock metagenome | isolation source: Antarctica rocks | place: Antarctica: Victoria Land, Linnaeus Terrace sud | collected 2015-12-21 | reverse complement strand
TGCCACGTTCGTGACACTACTCATGTTTAGTATTTTATTAACGCAAACACATCATGGCCTTTGAGTTGCTCACGGCCCTTGAGAAAGGTCAGTTCAACGAGAAAAGCAATACCCGCGATATGGCCGCCGAGCTTTTCCACCAGTTCCATGGCCGCTGAAACGGTACCGCCCGTTGCTAACAAATCGTCAACAATCAGGACACGCTCTCCTGGCTTAATCGCATCTTTGTGAATCTCAACAACATTAGTGCCATACTCAAGAGCATATTCGACACTCACCGTCTCGTTAGGCAATTTCCCAAACTTACGTACAGGCACAAAGCCACAGTTGAGTTGGTACGCAAGTGGCGCTCCAAAAATAAAACCACGCGACTCTACGCCGACAACGGTTTGAATACCTGCTCCTGCGTAGTGAGCGGCGAGACGATCTATGGTGGCATGAAATGCGGGACCATCTTGCAACATAGGCGTAATATCTTTGAACAATACTCCCTGTTGCGGAAAATCTTGCACGTTGCGTATAAAGTCTTCAAGGCGTATGTCAGATGTTGACGACATGAGTGATGCTCTCCTCTACATCTACTAGACGTTAATAGAGGGACAATCATGCTTTATTGATCCACTTGAACTGTCCCTTTGTGGTCATACTATATTTGTGCTATGTGTTCCAATGTGAAGTATACGCCAGTCTACTTACGAGTGCAAGACAAACACATCTATCATTATGCTCTCGTACCTGTAGTAGTTGTGTCGGCTGGCGGCAGTTGAGCAGTACAATAGGCGCAGCGTGTTGCACGCAGCGGTACAGTACTCAAGCAGAATGGGCAATCCCGTGTTGTCGGCGTCGTATCTTTATGCGGCGTAAAACGGTCGGTCAACTTGTTCACGGGTTTCACAACAAGGAAGTATACAACAGCGGACACTATTAAAAAGCTAATAATAGCATTGATAACTGCTCCATATTTAAAGACATTCTGATGGCCTGGTCCACCAACAGTTACAGACCAGTTTGAAAAATTAGGAATGCCAAAGAGTCCGATCAAAGGAGTAATAAGGTCCGCGACTACAGCATTCACAACGGCTGTAAATGCTGCACCAATAACAATACCGACAGCTAAATCCACGACGTTGCCCCGTAGAATAAATTTCCTGAAGTCACCGAGGGTGCTGAGGCCGCTGTGTAGACCGCGTTCTCCAAAGTCCCGAAATTGATTCATAAAATAATACCTCCAAATCTACGAATGGGATAGAATTGAAACAATGCCGAGCAATAAAACTTAGTTCATAGGATAGAACGCGTGATAGCTGCGAAGGTAGTAGGTCTAGCACTATCTTCTTTTGCTACCTATATTTGCATCTTCTCGTTTTCATAATGTGTTGGACAAACTCAAAAGCTTTACCTCGCAAATAAAAAAGGTGCGGGAAACATCTGCTAGAAGTTCCCTGCACCTTTTTTATTTAGGCTGCTAGCTTTATCACGGTGACACCATCGCCGCCCTCTTGTGGGGGAGCGGAGGCATACGATTTCACTAATGGGTGATGTGCAAGTTGTTCACGAATGGCGGCTCTTAAAGCACCGGTACCCTTACCATGTACAATACGCACAGCCGAGAGACCAGCCATAGCTGCATTATCCAGGTAAGTATCTAGTTCCTCAAGTGCCTGCTCAACACGCCAGCCACGCATATCAAGCTGCATATCCACTGCTGGACGGTCTTCATAATGTGGGACATGAATATCAGAGGAAACAATACGCACTGGCCGTTCCTCTACCGATGCAGCCGCTTTACGCTTGCTCAACCGCTCAATGTTATCCACATTAACACGAAATCGTAACGCACCCATCTGGACTTCGGCCTCGCTACGGTCAGCAGAAAGGCCGACCAGTTCAGCGTTTTGTCCAAAATTCTGCACATAGACGGTATCGCCAATTTGCAATGGTGCCTCACCTGTACCAATGCCAGTTCCCTCTGTCTCAGGTGTTGCCGCTCGTTTAGCGGGACGATGCGGCTCAGGTACCATCGTTATTTTGTCATCGAGACGCCGTACCTGTTGACGCATTTCGCCTAGACGCTCCCGTGTCAGATTGACACGACTCACATCGACCTTGACCTTTGATAGGGAAGACTGCACCTGCTCTAGTTCGCGTCGTGCCTGAGCGCGCGCTTCGTTGAGTACACGCACACGCTCCTCCTCAAGCTTATAACGCTCCTCCTCAAGTTGCTTACGCTGGTATTCTGCCTCGACACGCTCCATGTTCAAGTGGTATCGCTCATCTTCCGCCGACTTGCGCTCGGTTTGCAGTCCCTCTAGCAAATTCTCCATACGCACGCCTTCGCTACCAAGAAACTCACGTCCCTTCGCGATGATGCGATCATCCAAGCCAAGACGATGAGCGATTGCCAGCGCATTACTGCGTCCTGGCAGACCAATACTCAGTTTGTACGTTGGTGTCAACGTCTCAATGTTGAACTCAACCGAGGCGTTTACCACCCCTGGCTGCTCGTGGGCAAACGCCTTGAGTTCTGAATAGTGCGTCGTAGCGACAGTGGTGACATGTCGCTCTAGTAAAAATGTCAGAATTGCACGCGCTAAAGCAGAACCTTCGCTCGGATCAGTTCCCGCTCCTAGCTCATCAAGCAAAATCATAATTGGTAGTGGGGGTTGCTGCTTCTTTACGAGTGTATCAGCCATTGCACCACTGATAGCAGGTGTACCACGCTTCTGCTCCTCATCGACACGACGCAGTATTTCAATGATACGGCTCAGGTGTGAAGAAAAAGTACTGAGACTCTGCTCAATACTCTGCTCATCGCCAATATCGGCGAAAATGTCTTCAAAAATTGCTATCTCTGAGTCATCATCGGCAGGGATGAGCAGACCAGATTGTGCCATGAGAGTGAGCAGACCAACAGTTTTGAGTGCAACCGTTTTACCACCTGTGTTTGGGCCAGTGATGACCACCATAAAGAAGTCACGTCCCAGGTGAAAATTGGTCGGAACAACTCTCCCTGTCAGAAGTGGATGCCGTGCATTACGCAGGTCGATGCGTCCCTGATCGTTCAGTTTTGGAGCACTTGCACGCGTCATGCGTCCATAACGAGCTTTGGCGAGATGCATATCGAATTCCGCGAGCAGTTCGACGGCGACTTTGAGCGACTCAGCCTCGCGCCCAATCTCTGCTGAAAGTACACGCAGGATACGCTCGATCTCCTGTCGCTCCTCTATTTGCAATTGACGCACCTTGTTGTTCAGCTCAACAACAACCATCGGTTCAACAAACACGGTGGCACCACTCGAAGATTGGTCATGTACAATGCCGCGCACCTGTCCACGACTCTCGGAGCGAACTGGCACAACATAGCGATCATTACGAATCGTGATAATTGGCTCTTGTAACGCTCCACCAAATTCACCTACGAGTGTACGTAAGCGGTCTTGTAAGCGCTGATTCGCACCGCGCAGATCAAACCGTATCTTACGCAGGGCAGGACTAGCGGTATCAAGGACATCGCCCTCTTCGCTCACAGTCTCTTCAATGCGGCGTACAATCTGTGGGCGCACAGGGATATCCCCTCCAAGCATGTGCAGCAAAGGGAAGGTTTCCGCATCGATACGCTCAAGCATGCGTGCGACAATAATCGTACTGCGTACCGTCTCCATAACCTCAACCAGATCAGACGGACTGAGAACACCATCACGGGCAGCACGAGCGAGAGAAGGTCGAATATCATGTGCTCCACCCACGCCTGCATCTGCATGCAAGTCAATCAGACGTGAAGCCTCGGTTGTATAGGCAAGACGACGCCGCGCCTCATCCAAGTTTGGGGTAGGCTCCAGGGCCGCCACCAGTTCTTTACTAGCGGAAAAAGCAGCCTCGCGTGCCACCTTTGCCAGTATTTTTGGGTACTCCAGCGTGAGTAAACTTTTCTCGTGCATGGTGTATAAATGAGTCCTCTACATGTGTCTACAGTACATAGTACGCCTAGCTAAACTAAGCGCATTATCACTAGCTTATTAAAAAATGCTACAACTAAGATAGCATATTCATATGGGGAATGAAATAGCGTAGGAAAGTATCTACTCTCTATAACAATACGTAATGCTTTTTTGTTTCATCACAATCAGATTTGAATTTTTCCCTCGCAATGCGTGTGTTATAGTGTGATAGGTGTATAGAAAATAGGGAAAAGACACAGAGAAGGGAAATGGGCTGTTATGATTCTCCATGTAGGAGAGCGCGTCTTTTGGGGCGCACCCGAAGTAATTTATCTGGAAGGAATAATCACTGCATTAAACGAGGAAACGCAGACCGTTGTAGTGCATATTGATCGTGCAACAGAGCATTCCGCACATCTCATTGACACTGATATTCCTTTCACAGCAGATGGTGTCACGCCTTTGAAAACCGATAGCCCACCCGGAACAACAACTCAACGTAGTCTTGAACGGCACTCACCACGTCTAATGAGTGACGACGAAAAAGTACGAAGTGCCGCCGCCGTTGCCGTACATCAGAAATACGGCTATACACTCCCCAAAGAGCAAGAGCTATTCTTAATTGGTCAGATCGCTGAGGTACTTAACAATGATCTAGCAATGCGTGCGAAGATCATCGCATCAATGAATGCCATTCTCCAACGCGAGTTTTGAGCGGAACAGAGTTACGACTAGGACAACTCTTTTCCGCTCATTTGTCAGATATAGCTATTTCGCCAGCTAATAAGTGCCCCATAGCAGTGTGCGGCCTGTTCAGCAACACCAACAACAATCTCTGAGCGACTCATCTCACTTTTCCAGGTCCAATAATTTTGCCTCCCACCAAAGTAGGAACATGTCTCATGGGCTGGAAGCGTGAGATACTTCTGTGCTACACGTTCCTCTATTTTCAAGCCTTTGTGTCCGAAAAGCTGCTGTAACTCATCCTGTTAGTAGAATGGTACTTGACGAAAACCTCAACTTAATAGACAATGAAGTTACACAAATTGATTTGTGTAATACAGAGTAACATACTACGATACAAGTATATGCTGAAATGAGGTGCTGAATAGACAATATTGAACAGAGACAAACCACATTGCTTCCATTGGAATGGTATCTAACGTTTGTTTTCCCTTCCCATAGTGTAGCGTCTTTAGGAGGTGTCATTTGGCATTATCGAACCGTCCTGGCAAAGAAGAACTCATCGCGCAAGATATCAAGCGCTTGCATGGCATGGGTTATGCCCAGGAATTATTTCGCACGATGGGTGGTTTCTCGAACTTCGCTATCTCCTTCACCATTATCTCTGTACTAAGTGGGTGTATTACCCTCTTCTACACAGGCATCACAACATCTGGTTTTGCTGCTGGCTCAATCGGATGGCCCCTCGTAACGGTTTTCGTCGTTATCGTCGCTCTAGGTATGGCAGAACTTGCATCGGCGTATCCGACTGCTGGTGGTCTGTATTACTGGGCATCGAAACTTGGTGGACCTGCTTGGGGGTGGTTTACAGGCTGGTTCAACCTTATTGGACAGGTGGCTGTAACTGCTGGCATAGACTACGGTCTGGCTGTCTCTATCGATGTCTTACTCAACGCCTGGTTTCCCAAATTTCCTGCTACGCTTGGGTCGGTTACGGGTATTGATCCCGCAACCCAATGGGCAACGCTGGCAATCTACGCTGTTGTCCTTGCCTTACATGCCTTCCTCAATATCTTTGGGGTGCGTATCGTGGCACGTTTGAACGATGTGAGTGTCTGGTGGCATATCGTGGGCGTCTTTTTAATTGGAGGCGGCGTTGTGGTTGCAGCATTAGCATCACAGCAATTTGGTGGTACAAACTTTGCAAACCATATAGCCGCTCAACCACTTAACAGCGCAGGCACGCTTTTTAGTGCTGATCCTAAATACAACACAACCGGCTTTCCTATCTGGTATGCGTTCCTACTAGGCTTGTTATTGGCACAGTATACGTATACGGGCTACGATGCTTCGGCGCACATGACTGAGGAGACGGTCGGAGCTGCTACAAGAGCACCGTGGGGCGTCGTTATGTCAGTCGTAGTTTCAGCATTCGCTGGCTATATCTTACTTATGGGCTTACTGATGGCAGCACCCGACCTTGTAAAGGCTGCTGGATACATCAATCCTGTACTCTACATTCTCGAAAGCCGTCTTGGATTTGTGCTGGGTACGCTGTTCTTCGCTGTTGCAGTAGGAGCGCAATTCTTCTGCGGTATGTCTTCAATCACAACAAACTCGCGCATGATCTACGCATTCTCACGCGATGGTGCGGTGCCTTTCTCGAATCTCTGGCATCACCTAGATACTGGGCGCACACCACGTAATGCAATTATTCTAGCGGCAGTCGCGGCCTTTGTGCTGGCTGTTCCTTCGGTGTTCAACTTTGCGACCTACGTTGCTGTTACCTCTATTGCCGTTATTGGGTTGTACATATCATATGTCTTGCCCATTCTGTTGCGTTTGATGGCGAAAGACTTCCAGCGTGGTCCTTGGCATCTCGGTTCATGGAGCAGGCCAATCGGTGTGATATCTGTACTATGGGTCGTTTTCATCACGATTTTGTTTATGCTTCCTACTATTACGCCTATCACGGCAGTCACATTCAACTATACGCCAGTTGTAGTACTTGGTACACTCGTGATTCTTGTTGTTTGGTGGATGGTCAGTGTGCGCCACTGGTTCAAAGGTCCTCAAGTACAAGGCTCAGAAAGCGAAATGAGTGCGATTGAACGAAGTCTTGGCGAGAGTGTGCGTGTTGACGTAGAAGGTGCTTTGGGTGGCGAGTAGGGTCCTATGTAGTCTGTTTGACAAACGTATTGCAGGGACTGAGGTATCACATCTTTATTGGCAATTAACTTCCAATAAAGATGTGATACCTCAGTCCCTGCATAGATACATCTGTGAGATGAAAGAGGAGATATGTATGCGAATCGAGAATAAGATTGCGATTATCACGGGTGCTGCCAGTGGGATGGGACAGGCAGCAGCGGTGTTGTTTGCACATGAGGGTGCAAGTGTGGTTGTAACGGACGTGAATATGGCGGCTGGTGAAGAGACGGTCAAAAGCATCTGCAATGCTGGCGGGAAAGCGATCTTTGTCAAAGCGAATGTTGCCAACGAAGATGAGGTCAAGGCGATGGTCGAAACGGCTATCGTCACGTATGGTCATGTAGACATTCTCTATAATAATGCAGGCATTATGCCTACTAATGATGGAAGTGTAACCGATATAAGTGAGGCTATCTGGGATAGAATATTAGACGTAAATCTCAAAAGTGCTTTCCTTTGCTCTAAATACGTTCTTCCACACATGCTCAAGCAAGGGCAAGGATCGATCATTAACATCGCGTCGTTTGTGGCCTTCATGGGCTGTACCGTGCCCCAAGATGCCTATACCACCTCAAAAGGCGGCTTACTCGCGTTAACCAAGTCGCTCGCAGTACAATATGGTCGTCACAATATCCGCTGCAATGCTATTTGTCCTGGTCCTATCGAGACGCCCTTATTGCGAGCACTGTGGACTGATGAGGGGGCCAGGAACATACGCCTCAATCGTATTCCATTAGGTCGCTTTGGCGAGGCAAACGACATTATTTATATGGCTTTGTACCTTGCCTCTGATGAATCAGCCTGGACGACAGGAGCATGGCTTATAGTTGATGGTGGAATTTCATCGAATTATTTCTAGCTGCCTGAAGTAGACATTAGATTATGTTCACCATGCATTGTCACACATGTTATTTTTAGAAAGGGTGTATTAGAGTATGGATATAGCTGCTATTAAGCAACTTGTCGAACAAGGAAAAATTGAGTATGTCAAGGTTGGTGCGGCCGACATAGAGGGAGTCTATCGAGGAAAGCGCGTGGCGGCAAAATTTTTTCTGGATTCATTGGCGGATGGGTTTGCCCAATGCGATGTGCTCTTTGGCTGGGATATCGCAGAAAACGTACTTCCTAATCTCAAGTTTAGCAATTGGGAGCGTGGTTTCGCCGATGTCATAATGAAGCCTGACCTGGCTACATTTGCCCCTGTGCCATGGGAGGAAAACGTATACTCCTGTATCTGTGATTTGTGGTCAGAGCATGGTGAACGCGTTACTATTGCTCCCCGCTATATTCTTAACAATTTGATGGAACGCGCTCGTTCAATGGGCTTTGAGCCGATGGCGGCTTCTGAATTAGAGTTTCGCTTCTTCCGCGAAAATCAGGTATCACTCCGTGAGAAGGACTTTGGCCCCAACCTGACTCCTCTCAACCCAGGTATGAATTGTTATGCTATTAGCCAGGCAAGCGCGGATGACCAACTCTTAGGACGTATTGCTCGTATGATGCGCGATCATGGTGTTGAGATTGAGGGCTACAACCGAGAACATGGTCCTGGTATGTATGAGATGAACATCCACTATTCGGATGCGCTTTCGGCGGCTGACAGAACGATGCTCTTTAAGACGGGGGTAAAAGAAATCTGTCATCAGATGGGCTATACAGCATCGTTCATGGCGAAATGGAATGATCAGGAGGACGGCAGCAGTGGACATTCGCATTTGAGTCTCTGGGACCGTAATCGGGAACAGAACGTGTTCTGGGATGAGAGTGCTGAAGGGCATATGTCTACAACCATGCGTCAATTTCTTGCTGGCGTTCTGAGCAAATTGCCAGAGTTCATGGTGCTCTATGCGCCTGTCATTAACTCGTATAAGCGGTATATAGAGGGAACGTGGGCACCACTTAACACGACCTGGGGTATGGACAATCGTACCTGTTCTGTGCGTATCATCAACAATGGGAAGCGAGCAATCCGTATCGAAAATCGCGTACCAGGAGCTGATGCCAACTTCTATCTGGTTTTCTCCGCTATGTTGGCAAGTGGACTCTATGGGATAGAGCGAAAGCTGGAACTTCCTGCACGTCTTGATGGAAATGCTTACGATCCTGCAACCGTTACGAAAGCGATTGAGGATGGGCGCATTCAATCACTTGCGCGGAACTTGACGGACGCCACACATTTATTTGAGAGTAGCGATGTAGCAAAAGAGTATCTAGGAAAAGATTTCGTTGAACATTTCACTGCCACACGACGGTGGGAAGTGAAAGAGTATGAGAAAGCGGTCACGAACTGGGACCGTCGTCGCTATCTCGAATTAATTTAGTACTCGGCAACCTGATGAATTTTGACAACCGAATACGGGATAGCTCTGTAGGGGTCTGGTTTTATCACATCCTTTGGCTTATGAGATGTTCGAGGGTGCAAAAACGCTCTTCAATCCTTGCTACTATAGTGTGCAGCGAAGAGGGTTGATAAAATCAGACTCGTACATGCGGTTCAAATCTGCGTTACTGGCCAATATAAACTTACGAAAAGGTAAAAATAGGTGTTAACACAGTAAAGTATGGCAACAACATTATGAGCATTTCAATAGACTTCTTAGCCAATTCAGCATATAATACGGCAGAAGAGATATAGCTTGAGTATTTTTGAAAAAGTGGAGGGATGCCGATGAACTGTGTACGCTGTCACACTCCGCTAGAAGTGGACACACGCTTCTGCCCCAATTGTGGTTTGCCTGTAGCAACCCCTCAATCACAGCAGGGACCAATTCGTTTACCTCCACAACAGTCACAACTAGAAGACTCATCCACGACAACACAAGCATCGGCCACTACATCACGCTATCAGTCACCTGATGTAACACAAGCACAGAGACCGTTGCCACCAAATTATTATCCGCAAGGTAATGCGAATACAGGAGCGAAATCGCCACCCACTCCACCCACTACCACTACCACTACCACTAATGCCGCCCCACGCCGTCGTCGTAGCCGTGTAGGATGCGCTCTCGGATGTTTTAGCACACTTGCTGTCCTTGTTATCGCCTTAGGAGCAGTGTGGGTTTTCGCCTTACGTCCATACATTCATAATATAGCAACAACTCGAATGGATAATGCAATGACATCGGTGGTTAATCAAATTCCTTCGCGCGTGTCGCAAATTCCGCCAGGAACGACGATTCCTGTACAAGAGAGTGTGTTAAATAATCTCCTTGTGCTCAACATTGCATCCTCTGATCCAGTACAGAACACGAATATGCAGATCACACCGAGCGGAGTGCGCCTGGACTTTAAGCTCTATGGACAACAATGCACGATTACAGGCATACCACAAGCGCATAATGGACAATTAGTTGCCACAAACGTCACTGTTTCAGGCATCCTGAGCCTCTTCATGTCACCCGCCGATATCACATCTTTGCTCAACAAGCATTTAGCGGATGCACAGGCGCGTATAAATCGTCCCATTACAAACGTTCGTTTGATGAATCAGGAGCTAAACCTTACGTTAGGATAGGTAGCGGATTCAGCTACGAGATGAGAGTTCTCTTCGAGATATCACCTTAACGACTTGCGACGTGAAAACATAACGAACATACCTGGCATAATCAGTAGCAAAACCATGTTTGTATTCATTGTTCCATTGGCAGGTTGGAGTGTAGAGGACAAATTATCGTTAGGACTGATGGGGCAGATATCGGTAGAGCTTGTTATTGGTGGTGCAGGAATACTCTTGTAGATAGAAGATTCATTGGGCAATACCCCATCATTATCTTGTCCCAAAGGCCAGTAGACCAAAGCCGCACGCCCAATAACATTCTGACGCGGCACACAACCCCAGTCACGCGAATCAGAACTTCCATTGCGATTGTCACCCAGCACGAAATATGTGTTTGGAGGAATAATTCGGTTTGTGAACGAGCCGAAAGGATTACCCTGATTACTCGGCAAGACGTAAGGTTCACTGAGTATCTTTCCATTGACATAGACCATCGTATTTTTGATTGTAATCACATCACCAGGTAGGCCAATAACGCGTTTGACATAATCTAGCGAGGGATTAGGAGGTGCGACAAACACAACGACATCGCCACGTGCAGGTGCATGAAAGAGATAGGTCCACTTATCTACTAAAATAAGCTCTTGATCATGCAGATTCGGTTCCATACTATGACCATCGACGTTGAAATTCTGCACAGCTAAACGGATAATCAGGAACATAAGCAAGGTCAATACAAGCGTCTCAATGACCTCCCGCACCACTCGGTAACGTTTTTCAAATTCTGAACTCACGGCTTGCTGTTCCTCTACTTCATCTTTATGGCCTACAGGAATCCATTACCGCGTTACAAACCGAATAAGATTCGGAACATTGGACTGCTATAGGTCAATCTCATTAATGTATTCGCTTCCAACACCATGAGAATACCACGAATACCTCTGGCATCGCTACTAAAAGCATGTCGTCGGTATTCATACCATGACTACTGGGTACAAGCGTAACTGGATGACCGATCTGCACTTGTTGCACCTTCGCGAAGACAGATGAGACATTAGGAAGCAAGCCACTATTATCTTGTCCAATCGGCCAATAGACGAGAGCAGCACGCCCAATAATGTTCTTTCGTGGCACGAAGCCCCATGTTCGTGAGTCCGAACTTCCTACACGATTATCACCTAGCACAAAAAAGTCATTGGGCGGCACAATCATGTTGTGAATGGGATTATCGCCTGGAGTCGCACCCATGCGTATAGGCTGAATATAAGACTCTTTTAAGGCAACACCGTCTACCGTCGGTGCTCCATTATTCATAGTAATCACGTCGCCGGGGACGCCAATGATGCGCTTCACATAATCCTCACTGGGAGCCGGAGGTGCCACAAATACAATCACATCCCCACGTGCAGGTGCATGAAAAAGATAGGTCCACTTATCTACTAAAATAAGCTCTTGATTGTGCAGGTTCGGCTCCATGCTATGACCATCTACGTTGAAGTTTTGTACGGCTGAATGAATGACGAGAAACATGAGTAGCGTCAAAACTGCGGTCTCGATTATCTCACGCACAAGGCGATAGCGTTTCTCAAAATTAAACTCTGTATCCATTTATATTCCTCATTATGTAGCCCCATTTCTCCATAATTAACAAATTCAAGCACGAGCGATATATTCGTGTATAAGGGTGGACGGCGGCTATCTCTTTCGTTGTAGTATATTCCTATAGTTCTCTATCGTCTTATTTGCGGTTCATGCTTACCTTTTTATACGTTGTATCGTTTCCTCTTGTTGCGTATATTTTTGTCCACGCTGACAATAGGAAATATTACTCACACCCACATTGTTTTCAATAAGGGATTTGAAACGTGCTAAAGTAGCCATGAAGCGTGCCTCTATGCTTATACACGATGACCTATGTTCTTATTTTACCCATTTTTTTGCAAGCTGACCTCTTGACGTTAAATGAATTGTATAGTAGTGTATTATGGAACGTTTGTTTGCATTTCACTGATGATAGACATGTACAGGCGATACTACAACAATATATTTTCCCATTTGACACAAAAATATAACCTAGTGATGGTGAGGGACGGTGTAATACTATGCCATTAGATAAGATTGTAATTCGTGGTGCTCGTGAGCACAACTTAAAAAATATTAACGTGACCATCCCTCGCGATAAACTGGTGGTCATTACAGGTCTTTCTGGCTCTGGTAAGAGTAGCCTTGCCTTCGATACCATCTTTGCCGAGGGTCAGCGCCGCTATGTCGAGTCGCTGTCGGCCTACGCACGGCAATTTTTGGATAAGATGGAGAAGCCTGACGTTGATCACATCGACGGTCTTTCACCTGCTATCTCTATTGACCAGAAGGGGGCAACTCACAACCCGCGTTCAACGGTTGGCACCGTCACCGAAATCTACGACTATCTCCGCCTGCTCTATGCGCGTATTGGGCATCAACATTGTCCTAAGTGTGGACGAGAAGTGAGTCAACAAACCATTCAGCAGATTGTTGATGCCGTGTTGAGTCTTGCCGACGGCACTCGTATTCTTTTACTTGCACCGCTTGTACAGGGTCGTAAGGGAGAATATAAGAACGTTTTTGAAGAAATGCGTCGTGCAGGCTATGTACGTATCCGCGTGGACGGCAAAATCTACGACTTGAGCGACGAGATCGACCTGGATAAGCAAAAGAAACACACAATCGAAGTGGTAGTTGATCGTCTCATTATTCGCAAAGGCAAGAAATCCGATTCTGAAACCCCATCCGCTGAGACACACAGCGCTCAATTACAGCGTGTCGCCGAGCGGCCAGCGCTCTACGATGTGAATGCAGCCAAAGGGCCGCATATTGATGAGGATGGCTTGACCGAGCCGACAGTAGCGTCGATGTTGCACGATGACATTGATTCTTCGTTCAGACAACGTGTCACCGATTCGTTGGAGACGACGCTTAAGCTTGGTAGCGGTGTTGTGCTGGTTTCCGTTATTGATGGTGAAGAGATTTTGTTCTCAGAGCGTGCTGCCTGCGTCTATTGTGGCATCAGTTTGCCAGAAATAGCACCTCGTACCTTTAGCTTTAACAGCCCACACGGAGCTTGTCCAACCTGCACAGGGCTAGGGATGCAGCAAGAGATCGACCCCGAACTAATCGTAGCACATCCAGAACTTAGTATCGCAGAAGGTGCTATCGCACCCTATGCAAAAGTAGTGAATGGCAGTCAATGGCATGGTGCGATCATTGAAGCAATGGCCGAACACTATACATTCGACTTGAATACGTCCTGGCGGAATCTCAGCCCTGATGTGCAGCAAAAGATATTGTATGGAACATCTGATACGTTAACTATCCGCTATACACCGCAACATGGTCGCACACGCTCTTATAATGTTCACTTTGAAGGCGTCATCGCCAACCTCGATAAGAAGTATAAAGAGACAACGAGCGAGGGAGTGCGTGAAGAGATTGAGCAGTACATGTCAATGCGTCTTTGTCCTGAGTGTCATGGCGCACGCCTCAAGCCCGAAACACTGGCAGTAACTGTGGGTGGACGCAACATAGTACAGGTGACGCAACTTTCGATTAACATGGCTCAGCGTTTCTTTCAGGAGTTGGAGCTTGATCAACAGGAGACACCTGTACCAACGCCGCTTCCACAGGTCATTGTGCAATCAAATGGGCATGACAAAAAGAAAAAAGACCCCAACGTACCCGAGATCAGCTCGCATCTTAGTCTGCTTGGGAATCCACTGGCGAGAATCGACACAAACGGCTCACTTGTATTAGGAACCTTGACTGAGCGCGAACGCTTTATCGCACGTCAAGTTCTCAAGGAGATTCGTGCGCGTCTGCAATTCTTACTCGATGTTGGCCTAGACTACCTGACACTGAACCGAGCCGCCATGAGCCTTTCAGGCGGTGAGGCGCAGCGTATTCGCCTGGCAACGCAGATTGGTTCTGGTCTGATGGGTGTGCTCTACATTCTTGATGAGCCAAGTATTGGTCTGCATCAGCGAGACAATGAACGGCTGATTAAGACGCTCACACGGCTACGCAATCTCGGTAATACACTTTTAGTCGTTGAGCACGACGAAGACACAATGCGTGCCGCCGACTACATCATCGACATAGGCCCTGGCGCAGGAGAGCACGGTGGACACGTCGTTGCGGATGGCACGTATGAAGAGATTGTCGCTAATACGAACTCGCTGACAGGTGACTACCTTTCGCATCGCAAGCGCATCGAGATACCCGCAGAGCGGCGTAAGGGTAGTGGCAAATCGTTGATTGTGAAGGGCGCACGCGAAAACAATCTGAAAGACGTAACAGTTGAAATTCCACTTGGCACGTTTGTCGCGGTAACAGGAGTATCTGGCTCCGGTAAAAGTACGCTTATTACAGATATTCTGTATCGCAAACTATCGCATACATTCTTCCGCGCTCACGAACGACCAGGAGCGCACGACACAATTGAAGGTATGGAGCACCTGGATAAGGTCATTGACATTGACCAGTCACCAATTGGGCGCACACCGCGTTCTAATCCAGCAACCTATACCAATGCCTTCACCGCTATTCGTGAATTGTTTTCTCAAGTTGCCGAGTCCCGTATTCGTGGCTATGCGCCGGGGCGTTTCTCGTTCAATGTCAAAGGTGGACGCTGCGAAGCCTGTAAGGGTGAGGGCATTGTTAAGATCGAAATGAACTTCTTGCCCGATGTGTATGTACCTTGTGAAATTTGTAAAGGCAAACGCTACAACCGCGAAGCTTTGGAGATTCACTATAAGGGCAAGTCAATTGCCGAGGTACTGGATATGACGATTGAAGAGGCAACTTCCTTCTTCGCCAACGTTCCCAGCATCTACAACAAAATGAAGACACTGAACGATGTTGGTCTGGGCTATATGCGTCTTGGTCAGCCTGCCACAACACTTTCCGGTGGCGAGGCACAGCGTGTCAAATTGGCAACAGAGCTATCACGGCGTGCGACTGGGCGTACAGTGTACATTCTTGATGAGCCGACAACAGGACTACACTTTGCCGACGTAGATCGCCTGCTTGAGGTGTTACAGAGGCTCGTAGATGCCGGTAACTCATTGATCGTCATCGAGCACAATCTTGACGTTATTAAGAGTGCCGATTGGCTTATTGACCTTGGTCCCGAAGGTGGTGATGCAGGGGGCAATGTTATCGCGCAAGGTACGCCAGAAGATGTTGCGGAAAACGAACTATCTTATACAGGCCACTTTTTGAAGCGTATGTTCATTGAAGAGGCCGCGCACAAAGTCACGCGAGAGAAAGAGGTAAGCATGGTTCGTGAAAGTTAGTTAACTTCACGAACCATGCTTACCTCTTTCTCTGGTGCTATAGTGCTACCACCTGTTTTCGGTGCTGGTTCAGGACCATCGAGTTTGATGCGTACACCACGTTTGCGCTGCCGATAGTCCATCCATACAATCAGACCTGTCATGGTCAGACCTACCAGTACAATGCCAATTGGCTTATAAATGCGTGGCAAATTTAACGCTAATGTCCCAAAGACAAGCGTGAGACCATACATAACGTAGCAAATTTGTCGCACGCTAAGTCCCGTTGCCAGGAAGCGATGATGCAGATGCGTCTTGTCATAGTGCAGGGGGTGCTGTCCACGTCGAATACGATTAATCGCTACCACCGCAACATCGAGAATTGGAATACCCAACACCATCAAAGCAAGCGCGACCTTTGCCCCACCTATAATTGAAAGGACAGCAAGACCTAAGCCAAGAAATTGTGAGCCAGTATCACCCATAAAAATTTTGGCGGGATTCCAGTTGTGAGGCAGAAAGCCAAGCGTTGCACCTGTGAAAATAGCGGCAAGAATAGCAATACTTTGCTGTCCAAGTGTCCAGCTAATGATGGTAATAAAAATACCTGTGATCGCGACAATACCTGTTGCCAGGCCATCCAAACCATCAATAAAGTTGACGGTATTCATCATACCTACCATCCAAAACCATGTAACAAGCACAGCGGGAATAGCGAGCCACGTGATATTTGGACTATGAATAAATAGCGTCAATTCGGGTTGACGATACCAGGGTAGACCTGAATGTGGTATTTTTACTCTAAAAGGATTACTCACACCATACAACAATACACCATTGTAAATACCATTAAACGGACCAAGAATAATAAGGACAGAAAGGGTCTGAGCGATAAGTTTTGGCAGTGGTCTAAGTCCCTTTACATCATCATATGCATGCACAGCAACAATTAACAGCGAGGCAAGTAAGAAGAGCCAGTAGATGACAACCTCTTTTTGTTGCAGCCCATGCATTGTGACATACAGCGTTGCAGAGGTAATTACAAAAGCAAGAAAGATGCCTACCCCTCCTAAACGCGGCACAGGTACTTTATGTACGCGCCGTTCAGCAGGAATATCAAGCCAGCCAACTTTACGACTGAGAGCGATTACGCCAAAAGTGAAAAGGTACGCTAGTACAAATGCGCACACACTGCCAATCAATAAGACCGCAAGCGGAGAAAGTCCAAACAGGGGTCGCAATGACCGATGAACAGTATTTGCTGCCTGAGCTATGGAGATATTTCCCGTAGTGGAGAGTACAAGCATACTATGCTGATAAAACAATGGACGCCCCCGTCTATACCTTGTAGGAGCAACACTCTATTACGCTCCCAGTATTCAATAACTTGCAGAGCGCAACGAATTGCGCCCTTATACTATGAATAAACGATTAAAGCATCACTTGTAACATACGGTCCCATCCGGCATAGTCTTTCTGAAATACGACAGTGACATACGGCCAGAGGTTCGCAAGCAACGTTATAAGCGGTTCACGCTGGCGATAACCAATCTCTAGTACCATCGCGCCATGCGGATTTAGTTTTTCTAGCTGACGAGCCTCTTCAAAAAAGCGATGCAGTAAATCTAGCCCATTTGGACCACTGAAGAGGGCTAGATGCGGTTCGTAGTCAACAACATCCGGCGTCATCACATCTACTTCGTCAGTTCCAACATAAGGAAGGTTGGCTATAAGAATGTCGACAGGCTGTGGCAGAGGTGCAAGCAAGTCTCCATGTAGTAGGCGAATACGTTGCTCAACATGGTACTTCTGGCAATTTTGTCGTGCAACTATAAGGGCATCTGTAGAAATATCTACAGCATACAGGTAGGGTAGACGTGGCTCCTCTAGAGCAAGCGTAATTGGAATGGCACCACTACCAGTACCAATATCCGCAACAAGAGGCACCTGACCGTTTGCAAGTCTCTCGCGCACGATACGTAATGCATTTTCCACGAGCAGTTCTGTTTCAGGGCGTGGAATAAGCACACGTTTATCGACAACAAAATCCCGTCCATAAAACTCTTCGTATCCGATGATGTATGCGATTGGCTCCCCCTTTTTACGTCGCTCAATGAGTGCGAGGAATTTCTGCTCCTGTTCGGGAGTAAGTTCGCGTTCGGGATAGGCATAGAGCGTTGCACGGTCAATAACTAACGCATATTCTAACAACACCTGAGTGTCCAGACGAACCGAGTCTTGACCAGCCTGTGTCAACACCTGGCGTCCTCGTAGCAAAGCATCTCTCAGGGTTATCATCACATCATCCTTATAGAAGGTACACACTTCTTATATATTCTACCATGCATACTCACAACTAGGTAGAAATATAGCAAAAAGATGATTTTTGGTATTTTCAGCATATTTTCAGCAAGTTACGGCCAAGTATTAAGTCATGCTTGGTATACTCTTACATGAGAGATGCGTTGCAATACACATGGAGAAGATCGCTGTTGCCCCATTTTTACAAAAGACATATGAACTTGTGCAGCATCTTTCGCATGGTCAAACCATTCAAAGTGATACTGCTCCTGACATGCCATTTATGCTAGCGGATGCAGACCGACTACAACAGGTCCTGCTCAATCTCGCGGACAACGCACTCAAGTTTACACCGCCAACTGGCTCCTTAACCTTCAAAGCACGGGCAGAGGGTGGAAATATCGTGTATTACCCTTCAAGACACCGGTGTCGGTATTCCAGAGGAGTCACTTCCGCATGTATTTGACCGCTTCTACCGTGTGGACTCATCGCGAACACGCCTACCACAACAGAGTGGGGGCAGTGGTCTCGGTCTTGCCATTGCCAAAGAGATGGTCGAGGCGCAAGGGGGACAAATCATGTTGAGCAGCGAAGTTGGCCTGGGCACAATCGTTACACTTTATCTTCGCGCTGCTTAGAGGCAGAGCCAGGTATGATGCTGATACACTCTTGTAAAGTATACCAGCACCATGCCTGGCTCTAGATTATCTTCTTACGCTCACGGTGTAGGTGTTAGGCCGCCAGCTCCAGGATTTGGCGATACACCCAGGTTGATGCTGGTATCGTCAAAGCTTTGCAGGTTCACAACTGAACCCGTCGTAGGTAAGTAGGTAATTTTGACGGTATCACCCGACTGCACAAGTGGCAGCTTCGCGGAGAGAGACAGGTTCGCGGTAAAGATCACCTTCTGCCCAGCTATTTGCAGGTAGTAGATAGTATTCGCGCCTTGTTGCACCGCCGCTATACGCTGTACCTTCCCTGTGACAGTTTGGGTCGTCACGCCACCACTCCCTGTGCCTCCATTGCCTTGTTGTGTAAGCCACTGGGCATAGTCGTTTAGCGCGGCAGGAAGATTTGACTCGAATTGTACATTGTTGCCATTTAACGCGCGTGCATCAACAATACCTACCGCCTGAAAAATGTCACCACTCGCTGTGCTGTTCGAATAGATTGCTACCCATGTAGGGACACCATCAATTTGATAGAGTTGAGTACTCGTCACATTGTAGTTACGGATGTTTGCACGCGTCGATCTGAAGGTCGAGCTTACGTTATCGCCAATACCGATGCCCGACAAAGGATAAAAGTCCGCTTCATTTTTATGCGTGTTGAAGAGGAACACACCCGTACTCGAATTGTCGCTTGACGACGAGGAAGTCATAGGTACAAGCCAGACTGGTTGATCGCCTCTATTATAGAGTAATTCTGGCGTACCTACTGGTGCTTGTTGTCCAAGACCAGAAGGATTAAACCAGGGCGCGGCATGGTATAGTCCCCACCATTGCAGGTACTGCGTGACCGTATTGGAAGGAAACACGCGGTCAACCCATAATGGAACCTGTGATGGAAGATACTTTTTGATCGCTCCTGTATGAGCATCGACTAGCAGAACCTCACTCAACACATCGCCAGTATAGCCGCGCGAAGGTTGCATGAGCGAGATTGTCCAGTACGGGTGCATATTATCGTCAAGTTCCAGCGTAGGATCAACAAGACGACCATAGGTATAGCCGCTCAGATAAACGTGGCGCAACAGGTCCTGATTGAGCAAAGCCCCGGGAAGATAGGCAATCTTCGCACTTTCTTCGGTATGCAACTGCGGCACCTGTTGGGGGTCTTCCGCATCCACGACGACAAAACCGGGAGTTGTAGGATTGGAGAGATTAACAAAAATGTTGTTGTAGGTAAGTGGAGCAACATAGTACAAATGATGATTGATTGATTGCAGTGTATAGCTGGCAGGATCAATATTGTATGCTGAGCCGAGATTTTGCCCATTTGAGCCAAGTACCTGCTGCCCTTTGTAAGACGCGATACTCTGGCTTACCAGTATAACGTTATTCTGATCTGTTGGGGGCAGCATTGGCGAGGCCATCACCTTCACGTTGGGAATCGCGGCAAGCACTTTTGCATTGACATCAAACCACGTTGTGAAGATCGTAATCAGGATTGTGGCAACAATACCGAGTACACCCACAAAGATAAGGCCAAAGATGCCAGCCGCAATCACACCCCGTGAATAGCGTGAGGGCATACTCGCTGTCGTACTCATCGACGAAGACCGAGAACGTCCCTGGCTAATCGCTGCTGCCTCTTCTAACACACTCATCGCTGGACGCGCAAAGGCAAAGAGATTGGCGATGCTACTAATGAAAAGTGGGCCGAGAATCCACTGCCAGCCGCCAAATGGTCCGGTTAGAGCTGGTTGACTAAAGTATAAGACAAACAGGCAGAGAATAAAATTTACAATAAAGTATGAACCGAACCAGGTAGCAAAAGTACGACTTTTAAATTGTTCACGACGCCCGAAGCCGAGACGTCCAATAGTGAGAATCACCATGACGGCAAGAGCACCGATAAGTGCCAGTAGGAAGATAACCATAAAGAGGCTCTCCTTGTTTTTGTCAGCAACACGGTCCGTTACATATTATGAAAGGCCATGTCGCATAGAAATGAGAAAGGAATAAGGCTATTCTATTGTAGTGCTCTTAGTGGGAATTAGCAAATAGCCCCTGAACAGTAACACCTGAGCATTCTACATAGCATTTACGTTACAGGAGTTATAACGTTGTTTCGTCTGCGATGTCCAATTATTGCTCTGTGTTTAACACAAAAGTCGGAAATACAACGAAGCTCTTTGCAAGTAGTATAACATGCTAGAGAGATTCTTCGTATAATGAATAGGAAGGGATAAAAAAACAGGAACATAGCTTTTTTCGTTTCCACATTTCCTACGTCCTTGATATTATAATATGTCTAAAAGCACTGATGAATAATGTATACAAAAAATATTGTGTAAAACTTTCTGCAATGCGGTCTCTATTTGATAGGAGGAATTGAACAATGGGCTTTTTCTCACGAATCGCTACCTTTTTTCGTATTCGTGCCAGCTCAGCACTCGATAAGGCAGAGGACCCTGGTCAGGTAATGGATTATTCGTATGCAAAGCAACTTGAGCAGTTACAACAGTTGCGTCGTTCTATCGCCGATGTAGTGACGAATGAGAAGCGGCTAGAGCTACAAGAAGCACAGCTTCAGCAACAATTTGATAAGTTGGGTCAACAGGCTATGCAAGCACTCCAAGCCAATCGCGAAGACCTGGCACGTATGGCATTACAACGCAAGGAGGCACTACTAATCCAAATTGCCAACTATCGCCAGCAGATCGAGCAGTTGCGCGGGCAAGAACAGAAGTTGGTAACAATGGAGCGCGGTGTCTCTGAACGCATTGAAAGCTTCCGTACACAAAAAGAGATGGTCAAAGCACAATATAGCGCGTCCCAGGCGCAGGTCAAAATCAGCGAGGTCACCACCGGTATCTCTAAAGAGATGACCGAGATGAATGCAGCGATGCAACGTGCCCAGGACAAAGTGCTTACTATGCAGGCACGCGCCGACGCAATGCAGACACTCATAGAACAGGGAACTCTCGGCGAACAGGGCTTGCTAGGAGCAGGATCAAACAATACGCTAGATCGTGAATTACAAAAAATCTCTTCTGCACAAAATGTTGAAGAGCAGTTGCAGGCAATGAAACAGCAGATGCAACTTGGTGGATCAAACTCTCAACAGGGGAGAATTGAAGGTCCATTAGAGCAATAGCAAGCCGTGTGCTCGTTCCACTTCTTTCTTATGAAACGAGCACCTAGTCTTCTATTTTTCTAGTGAGGTTTTTGTGTTTCGCTCACCATCGTAGGTCATAAGGATACGTTTACCCTCATTGACCGTTTCCAGGTGTACAGGACGGCCCCACATCATATGGACGTGTTGCAAAGTCTTTTCTGCATACCCTACATCAAGTTCCTGGCCCTCAAACAGATGCTTAATGTAGAGTTCACGGTTGCCGTGATAGTCACCGTTGTCAACCACAAGGTAGGGATAGCCGAAGTTTGTCATGCTAGCAACAATACCATCACGAACCCGCTCCCACTGCTTTTCAGAGATGACCCATTCATCGCCCTCTTTCTTAAACATGTAGAGATCAAGGTCTCTGATAAGGTCTTCGGTGAGATAGTTACGTAAGAACGAAACATCATTGTCAAGTTCACGCACCTCGAAAATCTTTTGTCGACCCATACCGGGCTTGCGTCCAAGCCGCTCTTGCTCTTCCTTTGTAGGATTATCCCAACGCTTCTCAATTGCCTCGAACATCTTGTAGCCCAGATAGTAGGGGTTGAGCGAGGTCTTCGATGGCGAAAGCACACCCGAATGCAATTGCGCGAACTCAACAGTATCGGAATCGGAGATGACGCCTCTATCACCAAGTTCACGCATGATACGCGCGTGCCATAGGCTGTTGTGGTGCAACATACCATTGGCTATATAGCGATGTGAACGCTCTACGGTGATATCGTATACGTCGGCAACATCGTGCTCAATACTCACAACCTCGTCGGCAAGGTCCTCATCTAAGAATTGGCAATGGCTTGCAAGGTACTTTTGAAGCTTCTCTTGCTTGGTTGCAAGGCTGAAGCCTATCTCTTCAGCAAACAGTTTCGAGGAACTATTCTTAATCCGCACAGTTGTACCATAGCGATGCGAGAGGATACCATAGTTCAGCAACACAACCTGCAATGTTTGTGCAATATCGTCGCTAAACGTAGACAAAATCACGCCTTCTTTTTCAGAAGCGCATGCAGCACAATCGAAGTAGGCTCGTAAGAACGTGCTTACCACGGCCTTAGGAGAGCGCAAAATGTAGTGTGGAATACGTTTCTGGCCTGCCTTAGCCTTCAAATCTATTCCTAACGATTGTAAAAGGTCTAACACATTTGCTGAGTAGAAAACGACACGCCAACAACTACCTTTTCCGTTAGCAGTTTTATCATCCCAGAAGGGCATCGCCTCGATAGAGAATAAATTCCTCACAAGCAGTGCGTAACGATCAGCAAGCACTCTATCATCGCTGGTATAGCTAATAGTATTTTTTGCAACGTGGATATTGCCATCACCAATTAGGTAGCCCAGAAATTCAGCAAAATCCTCGGTAACATGAGTTGGCGTAACAAGTGGTAAACGACTTGCGTACATCGGTCTGCCCTCGTTACCAAAGCTAGATCCAGTGCTCTTCATAGCGTCAGAGACATGCCCGTGAACAAACGGTGTTTGCCCACGCATAGCACGATGTACACCGACTCCCGCAGCAAGTGTCATGTCAGTCACCGTTGGTACCACCACTTGTGAAGAAGTCACAATAGGTACAAGGTGCTTCGACCAGATATTATTGCTAACACTTAATGGTATGCGCTGTCCAACATGTACATCTTTTAGTGCAATCCACTGGTCGGGACCGGTACTTAGTTTATGCTCTTCCGCACCTTCCAGGATAAGACCTCGCTTTGTTCGTAGACGAATAGTTGCGGCGTTACGACGAATGTGCCGGTCTGTAATCGTATCTCGCACTTCACCCCCACTACCAACCGCTACCTGCCCTCCATGTGCAAGCCGCTGATGCAACTCATCATAGCGTAGCAACCCGTGCTCTGTCAGTACAAGGCTATCCGCTGTGAGACAGGCCCAGCCTTCATTCATGACCTTCGTTTGCATCTGCGGCACGAAGTAGAGAAATTCGGTACGCACAATTTCGATAAGGTCGCGCTGCCAGGGTTGTAGATGAGGAGCATGACGCGCCAGGAAAAGCAGAATATCTTTCTCTGGCTTCTCTGGAAACTTAGGTGTCTGTCCCATCACGTATCTATCACGTTCCTCTTCAGCCTTCTTCGCCTTCTTATCCAGCCCCCATATATCATCGTATTCGCTTGTTGCTTCAGTGGCCTTCTCTTCTGGCTTTGGCTCATCCGAGCGCAGGAACAGGTTGTAGTCAACATGCTCTTGAATTGAGAGAGCGGCATCCAGGAAACGTTCGACTTCGAGCTTGCCATGATCGAACTCATACTGAGCAATGCGCTCAGCGTGAATGCTCACCTTATCGATCATACGCCGTGAGGTATGCCGGAAGTAGGCGTTATTCTTGAAGAAGTCGGTATGCCCAAAGACGTGTGCCACGACAAACGTGTTTTGCAGCAGATTATTCATGTCCATCAGGAAGGCATAGCTAGGATTGGTGTTAACAACCATTTCATAGATTTTACTCAACCCGAAGTCATACTGCATCTTCTGACGATGATAGGCTTTGCCGTGCGTCCAGTGACTAAAACGGCCTGGAAGACTATATGAAGCAAACTCGTACATAATCGTTGCGGGAACCATTTCAAAGTGTGTCGGAAAGGGATCAAGGCCAAATTTGCGTGCTTGCTCCCAGGCAATATCTATATTATCACGTAAACGCTCAAGATCATCACTGCCTTCTATTAATGTCATAAGAAAATCTCCTTATAAGGAAACGGGTTCGCGTTGGGCGAAAAACTTACGCAAGGCTGGATAAACTTCTTTTTTGTCCGAAATGGTAACTGCCGTAAACTTTTTGTCAGTGATCTTGTTGTAAGCAGACATAAGCGTACTTGGTGAGCGATAGTGACCCTCGCGAATTTCGCCATAGCCAAAGATGTTGCACATTTCCATCAGTTTGTTGACCATTTGCACACAGCGATCATTATCCCAGGGCAGGTTGTCACCATCGGAAAAGTGGAACGGATAGATGTTCCAATCATTCGGGTTATAGCGTTCTTTGATGATCTGTAATGCAAGCTCATATGCCGATGACACCTGTGTACCACCACTCTCACCCTTATGGAAAAACTCTTCTTCCGTAACCTCTTTCGCTTCGGTATGGTGACTGATAAAGACAATCTGCACATTATTGTACTTCGTGCGTAAGAAGCGCACCATCCAGAAGTAGAAACTGCGCGCGATATACTTCTCGAACTCGCCCATTGACCCTGAAACGTCCATCATGGCTATTACAACGGCGTTGGATTGATATTTAATTGTCGGTTCCCACACTTTAAAGCGCAGGTCTTCTGATTTGATATCCTGGAATTTGGCCTCACCTTTGGCTGCATTGCGTTTGATGTTCTCCATAATGGTACGTTTTTTGTCGAGGTTTGCCATTGGACCTTTTTTGCGCACGTCGGTAAAACGTACAGCGTCGGTTTGCATCTCTTGCTGCCGTTTCTGTTCCAGGTTGGGTAAACCGAGGTCCTCAAAGATCAAGGCCGCCAGTTCTTCCATCGAGATATCGGCCTCATAGTAGTCCTGTCCAGCCTCTTTGCCAGCTTCACCACGCTTGCCTTTGCCCGGTTTTGGTTCCTGGGCGACAACATCACCGACTTTGCTTTTGCCGTTTCCCTGACCACTGTGTTGCTGCTTGCCGGAGTCATAGCGAAAACGGTATTCTTCAAGTGAGCGAATAGGAACACGGACAGTCTTTTGTCCGTCAGAAAGAATAATGCTTTCCTCACTGACGATTTCACCGAGGTTTTTCTTGACCGCATCACGAATCTTCTCTTTGTGGCGTTCCTGGTCGATCTGTCCCTTGCGGTGTAGAGACCAATCATGCTGTGAGATGGACATAGCGTTTGCTCCTTCTATGAAAACTTCCTTCTGGAAATACCTATCATTTTAAAGGATAATGCCAGTAAAGAAGGTTCCTCGCTGGGAAAGTGCATGGCGGGGACAAGCCCCGCCATGCATCTCTGACCCTCGCCTAAGAGTTTTTAGCGGTTCAAAAGACTTCCTGTATAACGCAGGAGTTCGTTCGCGCTTTCGGTCGTATACCCATGTTCAGCGACGAGACGGTTGATGACTTCGTTAATTTTGCGCAACTGATCTTTGTCGGGTGTGCGCGTTGAGGTTGTAATCTTGACAACATCGCGCAGATCGGCAAACAACTTCTTCTCGATAGCTTCCTTGAGTCGCTCATGACTTGTATACTCGAAAGTCAAACCTCTACGGGCAAGTGACGAGATACGAATCAGAATCTCCTCGCGGAAGGAGCGTTTAGAGTTCTCGGAGACACCGATCTGCTCTTCAATTGAGCGCATCAGGTGCTCATCAGACTCCATCTCCTCATCGGTAATGGGGTCGCGCATCTTTGTCTTATTGCAATAGGCTTCAACGTTATCAAGATAGTTGTTCAGCAGCGTGCGGGCCGACTCTTCATAAGAATAGACGAAGGCACGCTGTACCTCTTTTTGTGCAATCTGGTCATATTCTTTACGCGCTTCACTAATGAAGTTCAGGTAGCGTTCGCGCTCTTCACGAGTGATACTGGTATGTTGATCCAGACCATCTCGAAGCGCACGTAGTGCATCAATAGGAGTAATGAAGGTCACACCTTGCTTAATGAGCGCATTAGAGAGACGGTTGATAACATAGCGCGGCGAGATACCATCCATACCTTCACGCATGGCCTCTTCCTGCAACTCGCGCACGTCCTTCTGTTTGAAGTCCTCCATATCCTCACCATCGTAGAGACGCAGTTTCTTCATCAGACTCATACCTGCCTTCTTCGAAGGTTCAAGGCGTGTGAGAACTGAAAAGATGCTAGCAATACGTAAGGTGAATGGAGCGATATGAACATTTTGCAGTGAACTTTGCTTGAGTAGTTTTTCGTAGATTTTTACCTCATCAGAGACACGCAGGTTATACGGAACCTTGACTAGAATGATACGGTCCTGCAATGCTTCCGACTTTTTGTTCCCCACAAATGATTGATACTCGTGCTCGTTGGTGTGGCTGGCAACGACCTCGTCGGCGTAGATCATGCTGAAACGTCCGGTTTTGATGTTCTGTTCCTGGCTGAGCGTAAGCAGCACATACAAAAATTTCTCATCCGTCTTCAACAGTTCTACAAACTCCATCATTCCTCTGTTTGCAATGTTTAATTCACCATCGAATTTATATGCACGAGGATCGCTCTCAACACCAACCTCGCCAATCGTGGAAAGGTCGATACCCCCGACTAACTCACTGATATCCTGGCTTTTGGGATCGGATGGCGTGAATGTCCCAACTCCTACACGATATTTTTCGCTGAAGGTGATACGTTTGACCGGCACTTCTTCGATACGACCACGATACTGGTTGTCGATCATGTAGCGACAGTGGGGACACAGGTCACCCTCAATATAGAGGCCGAACTCTTTTTCGACATCGGCACGGAGATCATTGGGAATCAAATGCAGTGGCTCTTCATGCATCGGGCAATCTTTGATCGAATAGACCGCCCCTTCTGGTGTGCGTGTATACGCTTCGAGTCCACGCTTCATCAAAGCTACGACGGTAGACTTACCACCGCCAACAGGTCCCATAAGCAAGAGCACACGCTTTCGTACTTCAAGACGTTGAGCCCCAGAGTGGAAGTAGTCAACAATCTGCTGGAGTGGTTTCTCAATACCAAAGATTTCCTGACCGAAGAACTTATAGTGAAGTTCACCAGTGCGTGTTATATCGGCACCCGCATCCATAATCATGTCATAGATGCGTTCGTGAGAAAGCCTGCCTACCTTTGGCTCTTTGCTCGCAATCTCGAAGTATTGAGCGAACGTCCCCTCCCACTGAAGTTCTCGCTCACGATCTCGATATTCTTCTAACCGCTTCACCAAATCCATAAGTTGTCACCCTCTCTTGGTTGTATAGAAGACTGCGTAGTGTGTGGGTCTTTTTTATTAAACACATGAGAAGAATACCGCCTTCTGTGCTTCGCCATCAACACTACTTGCTGCAACTAATCTACGTCTAACATATGGGAAACTGTACTACGTGGTCGAGCAAAGGTACAAGGAACACGAGGATGATAGACAACAAGGAACATATATAAAGTACCTGCAACGCTCCTCCATACCAGCTCGAACAGGAAGATGCTATGAGACCAAAAAGGCCAGTTCCTAGCTCGGCGACATGCGAGAGAAAACCAGCCCGTTCCTACGTAACAGAGGATAATTTGATTAGAATGCATTATTGCCTTCGCCCAGTCACACGACTGGCGACGAGGGAATGTTGTTGAGCGATGCATCATTGTGATGCTCCTGCAATGTTTCAATCTATCCTTTCTCATTTCTGGTTAGGTAAGAGATGGGGGGATGAAGCAGCGGCTCTTTGAGTCGTCGTCACACCTCTAAACACTGCTGGTAATCGTTCACTACTACAGGGTATACTTCCATTATACCATACTTCTTCTCCTGAAACAATTCCATTTGGAAGATAGCAGAAAAAATTAATGAAGCGGAAAAGAGCCTGTGCCTTATCCCTGCCAGCCAGCACGCACTTCACGTAGCTGTTCAGGGGTGAGCATCCTGAAAAGAATGAGAAGGCTCTCAAGATCATATTCCAGGCCAATCGAGTGTAGTTCTTGTCGGATACGACCAAGAGCACTGATCTGCTGTGTCGAGATCATTCCATAGCTCACAAGGCTCGCGGCAAGCAACTGGTCGGGGGTTAAAAGTTTAAACATAAGCAAAATTTCACCAAGTTGATAATTCAAATCCACACCCCGTAACATACGCTGAATATTTTGCGCGACCTCTAGTCGACTCTGTGGGACAAGATGCCCTTCCAGCAAAACACTTCCCAGAGTACGCATCGTTCTTCCATTCACCGCTTGCGATGGTGTAGGTGTCTGCGGTGGTGGTGATGGCATCAAGGGTAAACTCTGTACAATGTCTAACAGCATTGCACTGTTAGAGGATATCGCTACTTCAGAAAAATCTTTCTCTTTTAACGAGTCCTGCATTGACATGTGTTCTTGTTGCATTGATGTTTGTGTCATGCGAGTGCTGTCTACCTCATCCTCGACAGAGGGCGAGTAAGGAAGAGGGTCAGTTCGCTTTTCCTCATACACTCGTTCGTCATCATCACGTTCTACAGGTATTTCTTTCACTGTTTGTTGTACAGCTTGTACTTCCTGTACCTGTTGGATCGGCGGTGCTGATATTCGCTCTGTTACAACAGGTTCCGCAACAAATACTGGTGCCTTCTGTAATGGCATCACTGCTGGAATTGGCATAGTTGCCCTTGTCGTTTCTGCTGCCTGTACTGTTTGTGCTATTGGTGCTCTCAAGGTTGAAATAGATGCTAGCGGTGGTGCTTGAGTTGCTGGTGGCTGGTTAGTTTGCGTTTGGTCGCCAGATACATATTGTCCGTAGTTTGCCCGTCCAACTCCATCCGGACATCGCATTACGTCGCTCGTTGCTACACTATTTGGTTCATGGTCAAGTGGCAAGTCCTCAATCGGCGATGCACGAAGTGGTTGCGTATTCATAGCCCTGGTGGACGGTGCTATCTGAGATGATGAAGGATAATTTATCGGTGGAACAATTTGTTCTTTCGGCATACTACGTTCTTCTAAGAAGCGCGATAACTGGTCAAGTCCAGACTCGCGTGCTGGTCTCGGTGAACTATATGCAAGACGTTGCAATGTTGTATCACCCGTATCATACTGCTGTGTTGCGAAGTTCTCTTGCGCGCTTTGCATACTCTGCAGCTCATTTTGAAGCACTTGCTGTAGCGCATCAAAGCTATATGTCACTGGCCGCGTCACCTCTTTTACAGATTGCACGCGTTGCGTATTGACGGTAGTTGCCTGCGTATTTGTTGGACGCTGCGTTGGATAAAGTACTGCTCGTATCTTCTCAGAATAGGACTGTTGATTTATGGTAGGCGAGAGTGTTTGGGCTGCTGGTGCAGCGAGTGCTCCTGTACGAGGTGTCTGATAGCTCGGTGAATCAGCAATTGAGCCAGTACGGTAGGTCATATCATTCATATTTGTCTGGACGGGCATTGAAGTTGGCATAGTGAGAACAGGTGTTGTAGGCGAAGGTGATACTTTGACTAAACGAGGTTGTGTACTAGCTCCGATTGAAGAGCTAGTGCCAGAAACATACACTCGTATTACGTCAACAAGGTTCATCAAGCCAAGCATACCGTCGATCTCGATATCGATGGCTTGTGTTTGCGGACGCTCATCGGTGTCTCGCGGACCGTACCCTGCGAGGTTCGAGCAAAGAAAGGTAAAGACCTGCACTCCACGTCCTCTGCGTTGCGTATCCAGAGCCACCCAAAACTCTCGACGTCCGGCAGCGGCTTGTGCCAGGTTGACAAGCAAAATACGTACAGGGAAACGGGCAATAGTATCAAACACCTCGACCGCAGTACGAGCAGCGTGACACTCATAGCCCGCTAGTTGAAATTCGCTCGTCAGTAACGCAGCCAATTGCTGATCGCGTTCAAAGAAAAGAATGTGTGGCCCGCCAGTGCTGATGTTCATACCCTCATCTCCCAATTGCTCCGCGCATTCTTAGTGTTGTGTACGAAAGGAAACATATTTTTATCTAATCTATCGTGTATCATCAGGACTCATCCGGCTAAAATATTTATGGTAATTTACCATGTGCATTATCTTCTATCTGGTGTATCTGATTATTTCAGCTGTCCATAATAACACAAGTATAGCATACCCTTTAAGAAAGGCATAGGAACCATGACTAATGACGCATCCCTTCTGGAAGTATAATAGAAACACGATGACATATAGCCTATTTATGTCCGCCATATCTCAATAGTCTTCGTATTAGAGGATAGTTCAACAACATATATGTAGGAGTACGAACATGAGCCAATCTTCTTCCACCACCACCTCTCTAGCACGACCAGTGATTGCACTTATGACAGACTTTGGGCTTGATACCGGTGACGTAGGGATACTGAAAGGTGTTGTATTGAGTATTGTGCCCGAGGCTCAGCTAGTTGATATCACGCATCTGATTGCGCCACAAAACATCATGTCTGGTGCATGGATACTAAAAAGGAGCTATCGCTACTTTCCACATGGGACGGTCTTTGTCTGCGTTGTTGATCCTGGCGTTGGCAGCAATCGCAGTCCTATCGCTATACAGGCGGGAGAGTGGTACTTCGTAGGTCCTGACAACGGCCTCTTTAGCTATATACTTGCAGAGCAACCAGTGCGTCAAGCTGTTCTACTCTCTCATCCTGCCTGTCATTTATCAGATGTGAGTACCACGTTTCATGGACGCGATGTTTTTGCTCCCGTTGCCGCTCATATTGCACACGGTGTTCCAATGTTAGAACTCGGCCCATTGATTGATACAGCAACACTACACCGCCTTGATATGAGACAGGCAACGCGCCAAGAAATGCAGGTACAAGATGCGTATGTGTTACATGTTGACCACTTTGGCAACCTCGTTACTAACATCCCGCTGCCTCTTGTGCCCGACCTCTTTAGTAGTTCACATGTCGAACTGGCTTTTCCTGAACAAGGCGTGGTCATTTCAGAGCGCAGACACTTCTTCTCGGATAGTAAGCAGTCCGAGGAAGAGCGTCCTTTTATCTATGGTGATAGCTCTGGTTACGTTGGAGTCGCCTTGCGCAATGGAAATGCGGCACACACGCTGCTTGTTGATAACGGTGCGGCTATTACGTTCAACATAGAGCCATGATGCATAAAATTGAGAAACTTTGCGTCATAATAGTTTTTGACGTTTCAAGAAGAAAGAGGCGACTATAGAAGTGCCTCTTTCTTCTACTTTTTATTGAACGTTATTGAACGGCAAGCCGCTGAGCACGACGTTCGTGTACCTTCTGTAATGTCAAATTATAGAGAAAGATGAATACAGCTAACCATATAATCCCATCCAGGTAACCACCGATTACATCTGTCAACCAATGCTCGCCTTCCCAAAGTCGCGCGAAGCCAACAACTAAAATGTTGAAGATAGCCCACACTTGAAACGGTATTGCGAGCCAGCGATAACGTGATTGACGCACAGGTCTAGTGAAGGTCAGATAAAGCAGGAAGCCATAAAAGACCATCATGTGACAACTATGGCCTGATGGAAAGCTATTGAAGATGAGTTTTTGGTCGACATGAATTTGACTTGGTACCGGTCGGGGCCGTCCCACAACGTCTCCGACAAGTGCATCAACACCGTTGCCAACTCCCACAGACAACGTTAGAAAGAGTGCCTGCCAGAACCAACGGAACAGGAGAAACACTACCAGCACTATCGGGACCTCAATCGCATCCGGTTTAGGGTCATTAATGAAGGTAAGAAAGCGGAATGTAGCATCAACCCATGAGGGGAAAGCGACAGCTTGTATATCTCGACTTATGGTCAGCTCATTTGGTAGTGGTTTGGGGTGGGCATGCACTAAAAAAGCGAGTGCGACAAATGCTATTACCGCAATAACCCAAAGAATGACTTTTAATACTGCACTTAGACGCCTACGATTACGTTCTTGAGGAGATATCCCTGAGGATACTTGTGCGAGACGCGCATTATGTGTTTCGATGCTGTCAGACATGGTATATCCTTTTCAAATGATGGAATTTTTATATATGTACTTTATACGGACGAGTTGGTGAAGTAAGATACAAACTATTTCTTGTGACCTTGTTGCCTTTACTCTATATTAACTGCAAAATAACTTTGGTGAAACAGAGGCGATACAATAGACGTGTTCCTTCCTGCTGAAGAGAGGCATAGCAACATGTGTAAGTTTGTATGCAAAGGAAATATGCCCTTTACAAGACTACTACAGTGTGATATCATACGCCTTGTTCACGGGGATGTAGCTCAGCTGGGAGAGCGCGGCAATCGCACTGCCGAGGTCAGGAGTTCGATCCTCCTCATCTCCACCCGTGTCTACCCTCTATACCTATGTGTCGCATCTCGTTTTGTTGCACGAAATGCCTTGCAAAGCACAAACAGGTATGGTATATTACTGGCGAAGAAATAGAATGCAACGAACAGGAGTAGTAGGTTCTGTTCCTACATACGCACAGAGAGTAGCCGAATGGTGCAAGGCTATATATGTAGAGGATGGTGCCGAACTCGCCTGGAAGCAGCAAGTGTGAATACTGTGTAGGAATGGCACAATTATACCGTCTTTCTCTACATAACAGCTAGCATTTGTCGGGACGCCCGTTACAGCGTACAATTAAGAGCATACCACACTAACAGGAACAATTTTTACATTATGGGCCTGTAGCGCAGCTGGGAGAGCGCATCCATGGCATGGATGAGGTCAGGGGTTCGAGCCCCCTCAGGTCCACCCAGCCTATCCTGATGTGTACGGTATGAATCAGGGTGGAACCACGGAAGAGTCTTTCGTCCCTATGCGGATGAAAGGCTTTTTTGTTGGCTAAATTTATATACTTACTATAGATATTTATTAATCCTGTTTATGTGTTTCTTAACACAATGAAGATGAGGGGAGAGTCTCGATGATTACACGAACTAAATACAATCCAAAAGAGATTGAGGGCAAGTGGCAGGCTCAATGGGAAACCGAGCAGATGTATCACGCCCCGGATAACTCATACAAACCCAAGTTTTATAATTTGGTTATGCTGCCCTACCCTTCAGGTGATCTACATATGGGCCATTGGTATCACTACTCATCTGCCGATACCTACGGACGCTTTATGGCGATGCGTGGCTACAATGTAATGCAGCCAATGGGCTTTGACGCCTTTGGCTTGCCTGCTGAAAACGCTGCGATCAAGCGTGGCGTTCAGGCACGCGATTGGACACTAAGAAATATCGACAATATGCGGAAACAACTGCGAGCGATGGGAGCACGTTGGGATTGGCAGCGCGAAATTGTAAGTTGTCTGCCAGATTACTACAAGTGGACACAATGGCTGTTTCTGCAATTTTATAAGCATGGGCTGACCTATCGCACAAAAGCACCCGCGAACTGGTGTCCCAATTGTAATACGACTCTGGCAAATGAGCAGGTTCTGCCAAACGGCACGTGTGAACGTTGCGGAACTGTTGTTGTTCGCAAAGAGATCGACCAGTGGTTGCTGAAAATTTCTTCTTACGCTGAGGAACTGTTGCACTTCAAGGATATCGAATGGCCTGAAAAGACTATCACGATGCAACAAAACTGGATAGGTCGCAGTGAGGGCGCGGAAATTCGCTTCTCCGCTGAGATCGACGGTACGCAGGAGACGATTCCAGTATTCACAACGCGTCCCGATACGATTTATGGTGCGACATTCTTCGTGCTGGCACCCGAACATCCCTGGGTCGAGAAGATCACTACACCCGAGCAAAAAGCTTCTGTTACTGCCTACATTGAGCAGACACAGCGCATGACCGAGATTGAACGCATGAGTGCCGAGAAAGAGAAAACAGGCGTCTTTACGGGAGGCTACGTCACCAATTCTTTGAATGGCGAAAAAATTCCTGTGTGGATTGCTGATTATGTGCTGATGGGCTATGGTGCGGGCGCAATTATGGGTGTACCAGCGCACGATGCGCGTGACTTCGCCTTCGCACGCAAGTTTGATATTCCTATTCGTGAAGTTATTCGCGCTGAGGGCGAGGAGCCAAGTGATCCCGCCACATGGACAGAGGCAAGAGAAAACCTGGGCGTACTGGTTAACTCTGGCCCTTTCGATGGTACGTTAGCAGGCGAGGCAATTCAGCGCATCACGAAGTACATTGAAGAGCAGGGTATCGGCAAGCATATGGTGACGTACCGACTGCGCGACTGGCTGATTAGCCGCCAGCGTTACTGGGGTGCTCCCATTCCAATCATCTATTGTCCAAAAGATGGCACAGTGCCAGTACCAGAGGAGCAACTGCCCGTACATCTGCCAGAGCATGTGCAGTTCAAATCAACTGGCGAGTCACCTCTGCGTTACGAGGAAGACTTCCTGCACACAACATGTCCTGTATGTGGCGGACCTGCAACACGCGAGGTTGATACGATGGACACGTTCATCGACTCGTCCTGGTACTATCTGCGCTATGCCGACCCACATAATAATGAGCAAGCATGGAGTCCCGCAGCGATGAAGCATTGGTTGCCCATCGATCAATATACAGGTGGCATCGAGCATGCTATTCTGCATCTGCTATACTCACGCTTTTTTACAAAAGCACTGCGCGATATGGGATACCTGACCTTTGATGAACCGTTTACGCGCCTGTTTCATCAAGGCATGATTCTCGGGTCCGATGGACAGAAGATGTCCAAGTCGCGCGGCAATGTCGAGTCGCCCGATGTCTACGTTGAGAAGTACGGTGCCGATGTTGTGCGCTGTTACATGATGTTTATTGGGCCATTTGATGCCGGTGGCTTGTTCAAGGCCGAGAACCTGGAAGGCGTATGGCGTTTCCTGAACCGTTTCTGGAATGTTGTCACCGAGGGCTGGATTAGCGGCACAGTCGATACGACAGAGACAGCCGAGAGCAAAGCTATTGAGCAGTTGCGCCATAAGACGATCAAGCGTGTCACGGAGGATATCAGCCACTTCCGCTTCAATACCGCGTTGGCGGCATTGATGGAATGCAACAATGTCTTAGTGAAGCAGCAAAACGAACCAGTAGCGCACACTGCGACTTACCGCAAAGCACTGGAGACGATGATGCAACTGTTAGCTGCCTTGGCTCCACACATCACTGAGGAACTGTGGCATCTAACGGGTCATACCGATAGCATTCATACTACTGACTGGCCGACGTATGACGAGGAAATGACGCGCAGTAACATATTCACGCTGGTGATACAGGTCAACGGCAAGGTACGTGAACGCGTCGAAGTACCAGCTGATATTAGCGAAGATGAGGTACGCAAGATCGTACTGACCAGCGCGAAGGTTGCACCGTTCATCGGTGACTCGACAGTGCAAAAGGTCATTTATATTCCGGGTCGCCTGGCAAACATCGTTGTTCGCAACTAATATAGAGATACAACACAAAAAAGATGTAGGTGAGCACTAGCCTAAATTGGTGCTCATCTACGTCTTTTCTATATATAGCTTAGAATTTGATGAGAGTTTCATGTAGAGAACAAATTTAGACTATTTCTCACGAATTTGGTCGTAATATTTGGAACTGCTAGTGAAGACCAAACGTATATAGCTTCAGATGGTTCATAGGTGTAGCCTCAATGGATATGAGGCGAGAGTAAATGACATATTTCACACATGAACTGTCGTGTAGGATTACAGTATTTGCAGCCTTTTCCATTTTACACTTGCATGCAGGGAATAGATAGACAGAGGAAGAGACGTAGCATGCAAGTGGTGACACTTTAATTGGTATTTGAAAATGCACTAAGCCGAGTGTTTATTAAATGAGACATAAGGTGAAATAACAAAAGACACAAATGGAACAAGGGATGCAGGAAGTGGTGGAACGCCTTCCATAGGCGAAGGCGGAAGGATATAATGATGAATACACGACCTCTTGAATTAACAACAGATGTTATTGTAGATGTGACGACAGAAACGAACATATTATTGCAGCACGGCTTTACCTCTGATGAGATTATTTCGCTTCTCTGGCTTCAGCAATGGTATCAGAATGGCGGCAGTGATCGCATAGAGATTGTACGTCGCCTTGAGTTTCTCAAGTTGCTCATGCTTAACGACAAGATAGAAGTTTAAGGAATGAAAAGAGGAGCGGGGCATCTGGTTTGTCAGATGCCCCGCTCCTCTTTTCATTATTATTATGAAATGCTGTGAAAATCCTTGACACGCATCTCGTATTGTTGCAAAAACCAGTATTGTGATGCTGCTGCTAACTTTGTTTTTAACGGCACACTCGCTCGTTTTGTAAATACGTTGTAGTTATTGATGTGAATACGGTCTAATATACCTCGATAGAGCGTGCCACTAAGCCTCACCGCTAAGCGACAATCAGGACTTAATAGAGAAACCCCGGCTTGTGAACGCTGGTAATAGTTATCTGCGCGTGCCATCTGAAAACGCACAAGTTCACAAAAAGTATTATTCACTACTCCCCTCATCAGGTCGTTTTCGGTATAGCCAAAGTGTTGCATTTCGTCTTGTGGGATATAGATACGGTTGCGCCGCGCATCTTCACCAATGTCTCGTAGGATGTTGGTCAGTTGCAACGCAACTCCTAGATCAACTGCATGTTGGAGTGCAGTATCATCCTGATACCCAAAAATGGGACTTGTAAGCAGGCCAATTGTGCCTGCGACACGGTAACAATAGAGATACAGTTCGTCGAAACTCTGATAACGATTAATGGTCAGATCCATTTCGACACCATCTAATAGTTCAAGCACAGGTGCAAACGGTACGGGATAACATTCAAGAAGATCGCTCCATGCGAGTTGTACGGGATTATCGCCAGCACCACCATGCTGATATACCTGTTCAAGTAAGAACCGCCAATAGTCTAGCTCACGTTTAGGTGTACTAGAGCCATTGAAATGCCCTATTTGTGGAGTATCTGGGTTAATTTCCTCGTCCACAATGTCGTCAATGATGCGACAGAGGGCATAGACAGCCCAGACTGCTCGTCGCTTGGGTTGAGGCAAGAAGACGGAACCCCAGTAAAAGGTCTTCGATGCTCGTTGTGTTACCCTTCGACAGTAATCATAGGCTTCCATTACCTGGTCCTGTCGCATATTTCCATGTCTCCTATTCGTCGCATTACATTCCAATACTCAGATATTCTTATTATTTCTGGAAGAGATACATTACCCTACCTCTAATGATGACGCACCAAAGAGGAAATACTGGTAATATTTTTTTAGAGTCTTGACAGAGTGATGCAAGCTAAAACCGAAATGGTGCAGTATACGTACATATTGATGACAAGCACTTGAGGTCTCTCAAGTATACTACCTTTGCAATGACGCCGAACTTCACATTTCGCTGTTCAATCTACAACGAAGAGCGTGTGACATCAATATATACAATAAGGACCATTATGACTTCTACAAACAACGCAACTGCAAAAAGTTTTTTGCACCCTATGCGCATTATACTCTATCTCGGAAAAGGTGGAGTGGGAAAGACAACTGTTTCAGCCGCCACCGCAGTGCGCTCTGCCGCGCTTGGCAAACGTACACTTGTTGTCAGCACTGATCTGGCCCATAGTCTCGCTGATTGCTTGCAAAATCCTCTCACTTCGGAGCCACAAGAACTCATACCTAACCTATGGGCGCAAGAGGTCAACGTACTGGATGAGCTGCGCCGTGGATGGGGCAAGGTACAGGACTCGATGAGCAAGGTACTGCGCAAGCGTGGCATGGATGCAGTGATGGCGGAAGAACTTGCCCTCATTCCGGGTATGGATGAAATTTTCAGTCTCATCAACATTTATCGTAACGCACGCGAGGGAAACTTCGATGTTGTGATTATCGATGCAGCACCAACGGGTGAAACGGTGCGCCTTCTGAGCATGCCTGATACCTTCCAATGGTACGCCAATCGCGTTACTAACCTACAAAGTGGTCCGCTCAATCTTGCGCGTCCCCTCCTCAAAGCCCTCATGCCTTCAACCGACGTGCTCGATTCACTGCAAGCATTGAGTGAACGCGTTACAGAACTCCGCACAGTACTAAGCAATCCTGACTATAGTTCCTATCGTCCTGTGGTCAATCCTGAACGTATGGTCATCAAAGAGGCGTTACGTGCCGAAACCTATCTCGCGCTCTTTGGTTACCCCATCGATAGTGTAATTTGTAACCGCGTCCTTCAACCAGGGAATTATCAGGACACCTTCATGCAAGAGATGTATGCCACGCAGGAGAAACTTCGTCTGCAAATTCATCAGACCTTCGCACCACTACCCGTCTGGGAGTCGCCTTACTACTCACATGAGGTGCTGGGCGTAGAGGAACTAGGAAAACTTGGCGAGACGATCTTTGGCACACAAGACCCCACACAGGTCTTTTATCGTGGTCCTGTACAAGAGGTAACGCGCCAGGGAGATGAGTATGTATTACGCTTACCTCTGCCGCATGTCGAGATGAATAAAGTGGTCATGACCAAACGCGGCGATGAAATGATTATTGAGATTGGCAACTTCAAACGCGATATTACACTACCGACTATCCTCGCTAATCAAGAGGCAACCGTCGCCAAATTTATAGATAAAGCACTCGAAATTCATTTCAATGTACCATCAGAAGAGACAGAGAAATCAGCCTAAATAGCGGTATCATTATCTGTAAAGCCTGAATCATCAGAATTTATCGGTAGTGATACTTGAGTTTGAGATAACAGCACCTTCCTATGTGATATACTGAAGGACTGCCAACCTATGCAAAATAGGTGGCTTAACAGGCAACGAATGCATTTATTTACCAAGTTCAGTCACTATACATCCTCACACGTTGCCTCGGGCTCAACTGTGAAGATACACTTTTTGGATTGTAGGAGAATTTTATGGCGAGTAACCATTATAACGTCGCGATTATTGGTTCGGGTCCTGGTGGCTATGTCGCCGCCATTCGTGCCGCACAACTTGGTGCCAGCGTTGCAATCGTTGAAAAGCAATACATGGGAGGCACCTGTCTAAACGTTGGTTGCATTCCCTCAAAAGCTATGTTGCACGTGGCACAAATGTTGCATAGCATGGAATTTTTGGAAGAGTTAGGCATTCATCTGCCACAACAACCTACGTTCGATATGCCCAAAGCAGTTGCCTTCAAAAATAAAGTAGTCAAGCGCATGACGAGCGGTGTAGGCGTGTTGATGAAGGGCAATAACGTCGATGTCTTTGATGGCACTGGCAGTGTCGATGCATCGCGTACTGTGACTGTAGCGAACAATAACGGCACGCAGCAACAGTTCAGTGCGGACAAGATCATTCTTGCAACTGGCTCAGTCCCCTTTATCCCACAGATACCTGGTGTCGATGGCCGTAATGTCATGAATAGTGACAATTGCTGGGACCTTCCTAAAACACCCGAAAGTCTCGTCTGTGTCGGTGGTGGTGTCATCGGAATGGAACTGGCATGCATGTTCAATGCACTTGGAACAAAGGTAACAGTGCTTGAGATGCTTCCTAATGTTATGGCTCCCCTAGATGAAGAGGTTAGACGTCTCCTTGTACGTATCCTTAGCAAGCGTGGCATAAACATTGTCACAAACGCAAAGGTTGAGGCGGTCGAGGACGATGGCAATCAGAAAAAAGTTGTTGCCACGACTGATAAGGGACAACAAGCCTTTCCCGCTGAATATGTGCTGATGGCGGTTAGCCGCCGCGCCAATACTACGGGATTGCAACAACTCATGGAGCAAGGGTTGGATAGTGATCGAGGTCGTGTACGCGTCAATGACAAAATGGAGACAAACCTTCCCGGTATCTACGCCATCGGCGATCTTGTGCATGGTGCTGGCCTTGCCCATGTTGCCTCGATGGAAGGGGAGATCGCGTCAGACAACGCAATGGGACATAGCGCAATTATGGACTATAACGTCGTTCCAAACCCCATCTATACATTTCCAGAAGTTGCCTTTGTTGGTTTAACTGAGACACAAGCGAAAGAGAAGGACCCTGAAGCACGCACCGAACGTTTCCCCTGGACAGCGGTTGGAAAGGCCGTTGCCATTGATGAGACCGAAGGCTTCACCAAGGTCATCATGGGTAAGTATGGCGAGATACTTGGCGCGCATATCATTGGACCGGATGCGACCAACCTTATCTCCGAGTTCTCGGTAGCGATGCGCGGCGAACTGACCGTCGACGAGATTATCGAGACCATTCATCCCCATCCAACGTTGAGCGAGGGTCTCCGCGAGGCTGTATTAGCAGTTGAAGGGCGCCCAGTCCATATTCCCCCCAAAAGACAGGTCGCACGAACCCGATAAAGTTCTTAAGAAGCTAAACGAGAAGAGAGGTAGACACGTATGGTATGTGTCTACCTCTCTTCTCGTTTAGCTTCACCAAAAAACTCGTCGACAAACTTTTGCCACTTTCCGCGTTAACTCTTAGAGAGACATATAGAGAGACATCTTCAAAGCAGAATAAAAGGATACGAAGCAGCAATGCACATACAAAAACGCTCTTCTGCTCGCCTATACATAGACGTCATTGGTACGGCCCTGGTTATAGTAGTTTTGGCCGCAATGAGTATTGGCGTCTATCTCCTTTTAGCAACGCATGAAATAGCAAAAAATAATGTAGTCCAGGTATCAACTAACACAAGTCCGCAAGATGTTTCTGCCTCTCAAGTGATAACAACACAGTATATGCATGCGTTCCTTACACATCAGTATCACATGATGTGGGACTTGCTGCATCCACAGATACAAGCGGTTTGGCCGAACGAGGAGACATTCGCGACCTATTGGAGTAGACGCTTTCAAGAGTATACACTACATACGTTTACAATGGGAAAGGTACAATCACTTTCGTCCTGGACAAACCCAGAAACAATGATCACGTATCCTCATGTTGAACAAGTCTCTGTTTCATTACTACTTGACTTGAAGGTATTACCTCAACACACCGAGAATGTGCCTCCTGAAGATCTGCATCCAAGTCAACTATTCCAAAATATCCCCTTTATTGTGCAACATATTGGTGACAACGACAATGGATTGGGGCACTGGTTTGTCCTCAATGGTGGACCAGCTGATCTTGAAGCTCCGATCTTACCTCCAACATTTCCTGTCGGGGTAACAGTGAATGTGCCGATTTTGATGTATCATCATATTTCGCCTATACCAACTCACAACGCACTCGACAAGAGCTTGACGGTTACACCACTATTGTTTAACCAACAGTTAGACCATCTTAAAACACAGGGCTACCACACGATTACGTTCAATCAGTTGTTTGACGCACTGTACTACAACGGCCCACTTCCTTCAAAGCCCATCATTTTTACCATTGATGATGGCTATGAAGACGCCTATACTTTTGCATACCCCGCTTTACTACAGCATAGCTTCAGTGGTATGTTCTACATCATCACTGGTAAAGTTGCTTGGCAAGGGCAGATGACATGGCCTCAAATGCATACAATGTTCACTCATGGTATGCAAATGGGGTCACATACCGTTCATCATGTGGATATAGGACACGTCTACATTAACTCGCAAGAACAGGCGCAACAGGAACTACAACGGTCGCTAGCCACCATGCAACAGCATCTAGGAATAGTAATACAACAATTCTGCTATCCCTCCGGTGAGCCATTCCGCCACGGCAGTATATACTTACGTCGCGCGATTGTAGCTTTATTAGCAAGCGATGGTTATGTGGGTGCAACTACCGACCCTGGCATGACTGGAGTTGAACAAAGTAGTCAGCATCCCTTCACACTGTTGCGCCTCCGTATAGATGGACGTAGTTCACTACAAAATTTTATAGCTCGCTTGCCGTAGCGAGAGAGACATTTTCAATACGGTCCATCTTCGCACCCAAACTGCGTAGTTTCTCATCAAGACGCTCGTACCCACGTTCGATATGCTCAATGCCGTAGACCTCAGAAGTTCCCTCGGCACAGAGTGCAGCAAGAATATAGGAAAAACCTGCACGAATATCAGGAATGAGCAGACGTGTTCCATGCAAGGGTGTGGGACCGCGTACAACGCAACTATGCATGTACTCCTTCTCACGAAAGCGGCATGGCACCTCACCCAAACACTTTGGATAAAGACCGATGTGCGCTCCCATACCTTGTAGCGCGGCAGTATAGCCGAAACGGTCCTCATAGATCGTCTCATGCACAACAGACATTCCATCAGCCTGTGTCAGCAGAATAGTAAATGGCTGTTGCCAATCGGTCATAAAGCCTGGATGGACGTCCGTTTCCAGCGCAATTGCAGGAGGAGCTTTTTCATCACTTGTAAAGCGAATACCTTCATCATCTATGGTGAAGCGCAATCCCATCTTAGAAAGCGTGTTGAGAAAAGTGAGAAGCGTGTCCTGCTGTGCATGACGCAGGTAGATATCGCCTTTTGTGAGATATGCAGCGATAGCTAACGACACAGCTTCATTGCGATCACTCAGAAGCGTGTGACTAGCACCATGCATGTGCTTCACACCCTCAACAACGATACGGCGATCAACTTTGATTTCGATGATCGCACCCATCTTTTGAAGCAGTTTGATTAGATCGACAATCTCCGGCTCCAGAGCCGCATTTTCTATGATCGTGACGCCCTTTGCAAGTGATGCTGTGATGAGAAAATTCTCTGTTGCCATCACACTTGGGAAAGGGAGTTTGATTGTTGCACCGTGTAACCCTTGCGACGTAGTACAGTGATACGTGTTTTCATGCTCAGTGATCTCCGCACCCATTTGGCGTAAACCTTGAATATGAAAATCAATGGGACGCGGCCCAATACGGTCTCCCCCTGGTCGAGGAATAATTACTTCACCACAGCGATGCAACAACGGACCAATTGCCATCACTGCGATACGGTTTAGCCCGCCCACCTCTGCCGAAATAGTGGTTTTATTGATACATGGTGTGTTGATCGACAGCGTGTGATCTGCCAGATGGACCTGGGCACCGAGGTCCTCACACATGTTGACAGTGAGATAAAAATCTCCCAAAAGAGGGACATTGCGTATTGTACAGTGCTCCGTTGTGAGCAGTGAGGCAATAATCATCTTGGTCACTGCATTTTTAGCACCACTGATGGCTACCTCGCCGTGCAGTGGCACTTTGCCCGTCATGAGATAGTACGAGGCGTGGTTCTCCATCAACGCTTCCTACCCTTCGTATTTTTTACCGCGTTCCCTGGTGCCTTCAAGAGCCAACGTAGAGCGTGACGACGCGGCGGTGGTGGCAATACATGAAGTTGTCGAGGGCAACGACGTTGTTCTTGATCGTTCTCGTCAAGCACATCTAGAAAATGGTTCACACTCTGTGCGACTCCTTCGACCATAAGATAGCCCGATGGCTTCACTGCGTCACCAACGAGATAGAGACCGAGTGTCTCCGTTTCAGCATGGGCATCTTCACCTTGTGCTATACGATTGACAGGCCACTCTCCGCGATACGTTCCCATCGTGAGAATGTGGCAATGCTTGTCGAAAGTCTCACCAAACATCATACGTAGATCAGCAAGAGCTAACGCTCTCTCCTCTTCAACATTATTGCTTTGAATGACCTGATGGCTAATCACGAGATGTTTTCCTGGTGGTGCGAGTCGTGGGTCACTATTTGTCGGTTGTACCATACCTGCGATGCGTTGCGTATCAAGGCAGTACATGATTCCTTTATGCGGAATGAGTGAGACATCACTAAGAATATGTATTTTAAGTCCCACCGCCTCGTGTAGTCCTGATTCGCTAGACTTATCTTCTTGAGGTAAATGAGTCAATTGATGCTTCAAAACTTGCGCCTGCGTCACTTTGTGGTTGTGGAGCAGGCCGTCCGTAGCTCTTGGACCAATATCACTCACTACTATCGGGGCGGTGACAATCGACTCTCGCCCACTAGCCTTCTCACGTATCCGCACACCTGTCACACATCCATTTTCACGCAGAATTTGGAGTACCTCACAGGAAAGCTGAATGATGCCACCATGCGTTGTGACATGCTGCTCTAACTCACGAGTTAGATCGCCACAGCCACCACGTACAATCGCTGGCGCACCATAGCGAAACATGTTTTTTGTGATCTCGACGACTTCGGCTGTACTTACCTGATGGAGTTCAAGACTGAGCGCAAAACGTGACACTCGCTCGAAAAAAGCCACAAGTTGTGCATTATTCGTGATGTTGATACGTTGTTTGAGCCATGTATTGTATGGAAGGTTGCGCTCATCTTGTGAGAGCTTACGTAAGAACATGAGATAGCCTAGATACACCAGCAAGGTAAATTGGCGTAAGCCGAGAAATTTGAAGACGCCCAGAATACCAGACGCTTGATACTGCCTACCATGAACATGAAACGAACCAAAGACATCGGCATCAAAAAAGTAGTGTGGCACATGCAGACGTTGCAACATCTGCGACAACACGCCACTACTACCAAAGGGGACCATATGGACTGCACCAGTACTTACCTGTACGCCTTGGAATGTTTTTGCCGTGAACCGCCCACCACAATGAGGGAGCCGTTCCACAACGAGAACACGCTTACCACGTTCGAGTAGTTGTGCCGCGCTTAGTAGTCCACCTAGCCCCGCCCCAATGATAATTGTATCGAATGTCTGAGCTGATTGGCTCGTATTTGTATCCTCTAACGTAGTAAGTTGAGTCTCTGCCTGTTTATACATGTGATTGTCCAATAGAGTGATGAGAACACCTACAGGAGGATGCCCCTCCCGTATAACACAGCGTGTTACATATACATGTAATGGGAGGGCATCCTCCTGTAGGTGTTCTGCTACGGTTATCGTTCCTCACCAATAAGACCACGTAATAGACTATTACATTCGTACATAGTGTTGAGAACGTTTTGGTGAATTTGGAAAATTTTGTTCAGTTCGCGTGCTTTGCGAGCAAGTTTGGTAACGTACTCGATGTCACGTGGATTGTTCATTACGTCTTCCATAAGTTGCGCTAAATCTGCCCAAGCCAGTGCCTCACGACTACGCGCAACATCGGCGATAGTGTTGTCCATACGTTCGGAAACACGTCGCACACCTGCACGAAGTTGGTTTGTTGTTTGAGCAACCTCAGTGTCATGGTTATGCATCGCATCCTGTGTCGCGTTGATCTGCTCTTGCAACGACATGACTTGTCCATCCAGCGTTGAGAGTGCCGCTAAGAGAGCGCTCATATCGGGTAGCGAAGGATGAGAGATGCTAGCAAGTTGACTAAATGTTACGTTCGTATCCGCTTCTGAGGTAGGTGGTGTCTGCGTATAAGCCACACTTGATGATTGTGATTGCATTGCACTACTCGGTGTTGGTGGTATATTCACGATAAAAGATTGTGCATTGGCAGCAGGTACCTGCTTTTCTTCGATAGAAGACGTCGAAGCAGTAGAGTATGAGGTTGCAACAGGAATGCTTGGTGCTGATACAGGTACCTCTGGCATTACTGAACCATTCGTTGCGGATTGCGCATACTCTGGTTGGCCCTCTTCTTGCTGTAGTTGCTCGGATGCTACAGGTTGAGCCTCTTGCACAGACTGAGCAGGCTGTACTTCAGCATCAGCACCATCAGTCATTAATTGTGTGCCAAATCCGTTGCTCGTCTCCACTGTTTCTAATGGATTTTCACGTGTACGATAGGTTTGCTCTTGTGGAAGATTCACCGAGATAGTTTGAATATCTTGAATATCCATCGGTGGAGCACCGTAGGCATAGAAAAGCAGTTCATGTTCGCCAATGCCAATGTGATCACCATCTTCTAAAAGCCTCGGAACCATTTCTTCTAGCTGCTGGCCGTTGACAAACGTCCCATTAGCACTTTGCGCGTCACGCAACACATAATTTCCATTTTCGTAACGCACAGTCGCATGACGACGAGATGTCAGCTTATCCTTTGAAAGTAAGATATCGCTATTGGGTGCGCGACCAATAGACATCTCTACCTTGTCGAGAGGGTACTCCTGTAAAATGGTTTTGTCATCGGCCCGTAAAACGAAGCGTGCGGGATGTTCAATGCGGTCCATCACCAACGGCTGAGCAGAACGTTGCGTTGATAGCCCTGCTGCTGGCTCCGCAGCCGTTACTTCACTTGCATTAGACCATGCACCCGCCGTTGCCCCTCCCACTGTCGACGAGTGATCTTGCACCGGATTCCACTCTTCGGGAGATGCCTGAGTATTACCCCCCATCCCTGGTTGGGCCTGTGCAGAAAAAGGTGTCGAGACTAGCCGATTGCCGCAGTTCAAACAAAAGTTATCTCCGGCCCGTGTCTCGGCCCCGCAATAGGGACACTTATCCATGAGAGTCATTCCTCCAATTCGACGCACGTACCAGGCAATGGACGTGCAAGCGCAAAACTTCTGTTATTATATCAGAATCAACTGTGAACAGTGCGAATTGAACGTATGTTGCCTAAAAAAACTATCTTGTATAGCCGAACGTACCATATGTACAAGAAACATACTTCTGCTATAGTACCATAGTCATGATACAACAGAACATTATGATGCTGGCACCCAGGAAACATTTGGTTGTAATGCGTTAAAGAGTTGGTGTAGTGATGCTGTTGCACCACGCGCTGAAAGGACAATATTCGTTGTACTTCGTGCTCCCGTACATAATTGTATAGGCACAAAAGTGGGACTCGGCGTCGGAGTCCCACTTTTAGCACCTGCTACACTACTGGATGGGCTACATTGAAATGTTGAGCGTTGTGAAGCGAGTGGTGCCTCTGACAGGCTAATTGCATCATGATCAGGCAACACATATCCTATAGTGAAAATACCGCCAAAGGTGGGATCATGAATTGTACCTGTTGCACTGATGAGACAGGACCCCTGCGGTAGAGTTGGAGGCAAAAAGACGGTGAAGCCAAGCTTTGGCTCAACTTGCGCCCAATCCGTGATCGTCTGAGGAGTCGTTGCTGGCGTTACGATGCCGATGGGTGTGCCAGAAGGTGTTCCTACTTTGGCTGAGCCTTCGTCACGGAAAATAAGCACCTGTTTTCCACACCAATGCAGATTTGCCAATGCAACTTGTGGCAAAGACGTTGAGGTAATCGATTGCGTCGCTGATGTTGAACTCATGCCTGAATTAGTACCTGCGCTAAGTCCAGAACATCCAACGAGGCAAAGACTCAAGAAGAGAAGCAGACAGAGCGGAGAGGACATACGTGTAGAAGGATCACTCTCAACGCGCTTTTTAACGTGAGATTGTTGTCTATTTAGCAATAAAGCAAGAACCGAAAACATGGAAAACTCCTTCAGCAACGCCAACATATGCTTATTTAATGGATATAGTATTACAAACGTACAGCAATGCTATATGTTTCGGCAATGTTCTCTAGTCCTAAAATAATCCCTCATTGATCTTTCAAAAGAAGACGGGCAGTCTAGGAAGTTGTAACACATGAATACATCACATGTTCGCTCTCTACAACTTCCAAAAAGTCTTCATCCAAAAAAGACTCTTTACAGCGTTTTGATTTAATGCTACTATTACAATCCGCCGACAAAATATATGTATGGGAACATTTTCTATTTTATACACCGCCTATTTATCTCGATAATGTTCATAAGGGCAGCAGACTATCTTAAGGGGACGTGAGTGTGTGAATGCAAAACAGATTTGGCAAACAGCGATTGAACGATTGCAGACAAAGGTAACACCGGCTGCGTTTACGACGTGGTTTCAGGGCACCTCGGCACACTCTTTTCAAGATGGTGTCTTCATTGTACGTGTCCCTACCACCTTTGCAAAGGCCCATCTGGAAAATCGCTTCATCGAGTCAATCCGCACTATTCTCATAGAGGTTACAGGTGACAAGGTTGATGTTCAGTTCATGGTAGCGAAAGATACTGTCGATCAATCTGAGAGCCAGGATGCCTTGCCACTCAGGAGACGCCCTTATCGCCCTGTCAAAGGACGACCTTCTGCTGAACAGCGTGAGAAACGTATCGCTGATGTTGCCGCCGCCGCGGCTATGAATTCATTAGGTACTGCTGTGCCTCATGCTCATGCTCGACGCAGTAGTGAAGATATAGCTATTCCTACACAGGTACAAGCAACACCAAAGCAATCAACTCAAGAGACATATTCCGGCACCTATGATTCTATGCAAGAGCAGCAACCAGAGCCAAGTGTCTACATAAGAAGAGCGGATAACACTCCTAACGTGACATTGCCTATACCTGAAGGGTTGCTCAATCCTCGCTATACCTTTGACGCCTTCATTGTGGGCAAGTCGAACCAACTGGCACATGCAACCTCAAAGGCGGTTTCAGAGAGTCCAGGCAACATCTACAATCCGCTCTTTCTGTATGGTGGTGTAGGATTAGGGAAAACGCATATGCTACATGCGGTTGGGCACGCAGGTGAGTTTTCTGGCTTGAACGTCCTCTACGTCACTTCTGAAAAATTTACCAACGAGATCATTAATGCTATTCGTTATCAGAAGACAGAAGAGTTTCGCGCAAAATATCGTCAGATCGACATTCTTTTGGTGGACGACATTCAGTTTATCGCAGGCAAGGAATCGACGGAAGAAGAGTTTTTCCATACCTTCAATTTTCTGCACAACGCGAACAAGCAGATCGTGGTCACGAGTGACCGACCACCAAAAGCCATTCATAGCTTGCAGGACCGCCTACGTTCGCGCTTCGAGTGGGGGTTGCTTGTAGATGTTCAGCCACCTGAATATGAGCACCGTATGGCGATCCTACGATCAAAGTGTGAGTCGCTGCACTTTGTCGTGCCAACCGCTGTCACTGAATATATCGCACGACCAGAGTGTAGCAGTGTACGTGAACTTGAGGGAGCCCTTAATCGCGTTATCGCCTATGCGACACTGCATGACGCACCGCTCTCGGTTAGTATAACAGCAAAAGCACTTGAGCATCTGTACCAAGAACCTAAATCCACTTCAAGAATTTCTAAAGTGTCAGTTACAGAGGTTTTGGAGGGCGTGTGTCGCTACTATGCAGTTAATCGTGAGCGCATTATAGGCAAGCAACGTGAACGTGAAATCGCGTGGCCGCGTCAGGTTGCGATGTACTTGATGCGTGAAGAGACGAATGCCTCACTCTTCCAAATTGGGACCGAGCTAGGTGGACGCGACCATACTACAATTATGCATGGATGGGAAAAGGTTCAGTCCGAGGTTGCCAAAAATGACCGCATCCGTCATGAAATCGCAGCCGTTTTAGAGGCTATACAGCAGCAGTAAAAATAGACATATATGGACGTTGTAGTATAATGTTCTTAAAAATATGCTATACAAGCCTATTGAGGAGCTTTTTCAGATGTCCATGCAACAACAACAACCGGCTGACTACGATTTGTTGGCGGTTTTTAATGATGAAACAGTAGCAGAGGCAGCCGCTGCCAAATTGCGCAATGCTGGCTTTAACGATGAAGAGATATTCCGTGTCGCCCCCGGTAGTGGTGGAGAATTCCGTGAACATGGTCCCAATGTCAATCGCCGTGATGTCTTTCTACAAACACAGCGTAAAGGACCGAATCCATTACTCATTCTCTTCTTAGCCATTGCGTTAGGAATTGTGTTTGGTGGTGGTGTCTTTGTAGTAGCGTTAATTCTCTTTTTCGCCATTCATATCTTGTTCTTTACACTACCAACGGATTTTCTCATTGGCGGTATCGGCAGCGTGATTGGCATTATCGTGGGTGCGGTCTCTGGTATCAGACGCGGCGGTCGTGTACGTGGCAACATTGGTCAAGACATGTCGAAGGTGAATGTTCCAAACCGCGTTGTACCTGCTCCCGCCAACACGCGTAATGCCGTTGCGTTGCGCTTCCCCGATACGGAAAACATTAGCCGCAAATCGCGTGCACGTGCCATCCTTATACAAAATGGTGGCAAGATAGACCGAAACGTGGGACGCACGGAATAGAGTACACATGGTAGAGGGTATGAACGAACAGGCGGGACGACAACTTGTCGTCCCGCCTGTTCGTTCATACCCTCTACGCTGAGAAAAAATAGTAGAGGACTAGAAAAATAAGGAACATTTTTGTACAATAGATTAGGCACTATTGTTTATACGTGATGTCACCATTCGTATATTTTATTAGGAGATCCGTTTATGTCTACCTCACCATCTTTGCAGGTGAAGCCCGAAGAGATCACAAAAAACCTTACGCGGCTTCTCCCACCATATAAGGTTATACTTTTCGATGATGATTACAATGAAATGAACTACGTCGTGTTCGCCCTTATTCATTCCGTCAGCAACCTCACTTCAAACGAGGCTGAGGATATTATGTTGACTGCTCATCTAAACGGGAATGCCATCGTTGTCGTGTGTCCCAAAGAGGCTGCTGAATATTATCAGGAACGCCTGCTCAGCTATGGTTTAACCGCAACAATCGAACCTGAATAGAGAGAAGTTTGATATATTTATGAATATTTGTTATTATATCCTTGTTCCATATTTATGAATGTAACCAAAAATAGAGACATACGTATTATATATGTGCCTCCTAATAGTAGCAGGAGGCGTCTTTGTGCTATATGATATTTGTGTAAAAATTCGCTGCGTTAACAGATAATCTTACTATTGACGTTCTTAAAGCAACAGGTTACACTTCATGCAAGTGTTATGCTTGAAATGGTGCTATACACAGGCTTATTTATAAAAAAGATACACATATATTACTGAAGGTGTTTGTTGATGCTGTTTATCACACTCCATCAGGAAGGGAAAAAATCATGGTTCACTTATGGGGTTCCAAAACAAAGGATGATACGGATTTAAGTAAATCGGCTCTCGGGGAAAGTGCCACTGGAGACATCGTCGTTGTCGTCGGAGGTGAAAAGGTTGACATGAATCTTATCTACCTCGGTTGCCAAATGGCAAAAGGAGCCAAGCGTAAGGTTCACCTCGTTCATATCATCGAAGTCCCACGCGCCCAACCACTTAATGCTGTTCTGCCGAAAGAATCCGAACGAGCCGACAAGCTACTCGGCACAGCTATGAGTATTGCGGGTAAAGTAGGCTGCGAGGCCGTAGCAGAGGTAGTGCAGGCACGTGATGCAGGTCCCGCCATCGTCGAAGAGGCAAGAGATCATAATTGCTCCGCCATTTTTATTGGTATTGTACGTAGCGGAAAAAATACGCAGCACGACCTTGGAAAAACTATTCCTTATGTGCTTACACATGCAGGTTGTCGTGTCTTGCTGGTTCAAGATCCACTTCCTCAAAACGTTATTTGATGCTACCACTTAACTATAGGAAAAGCCTACGAGTTTCAGTACAGGTAGGCGTAGGCTCCCCTCCATTCCATTCAATTGTTGAGACGAGTATTAGCACACGTCTTTAATCAGCGTATTGGTCAAATACGGTGAACTGAATGTCGTTTTCTCTCCTACATGCCTGTTTGTAACAGGAAAAAGACGTGCCGAGAGCGGCTTTCGTAAACGCAACGAAAGAGTCGCAACGTCCGTTAAAAGCCGTGCAATCGTCTCAAGAGACGTATCCCCTGCAAGCGGAATGGTATCCAAACCAGTACCACAAACAGCCGAGTAGAGCAGTAATTGATGCACATGTAGCAAGCTCTCTTCCCATCGTTGACCCAACACGGCATCCTCCAGGACAGGAAACATTAGGCCGTTATATCCACATGTTGGAAGTTCTGTACTTTTCAATGCCGAGGTTAAGGCCGCGACATCCGCTAGTGTGCCAGCCGAACCAAAAAGACTGTTGCTGCCTTGCTCTATAGCGGTAGTGATGCTGTCATTTGCAAGGGGTGCTGGCGACAGGTCAATGCCGCCAAAGGTAATACCTTGTGCCTTTGCTATTGCCTGTCCAAGTGCTACAATTGGCGTTGCCTGTTCAAGCAATACCTCTTTCACATGTTTAGTTTTTTGTGTGAGCGAGCCAGAGCTTTTTGTCAACGCGTTCATGATAATACTTGCTCCTTGCAAACCTAGCGATAGGCTCGTCGGCCCTGCATGATATGCGGAAGGGAAAAATGGACAGCCAGGTTCGACACAAGACAGCATTGCAAAACGGAAATTTCCAAAGCCTTCCGGTGTCTCCCGCGCCAATCGCTGTATCACCTGTGCAATGGGCCGTGCGGCCTCTTCACGCAAACCATGTCCAATACTCGCAAGGTGTGCTGTCATGCTCAGTGAGGTTGTTGTTGCTAACATATCAACAATCTGCTCAACATGGGCAAGAGGTTCTGTAGGACGTGCTGCATCAACGGTTCCCAGTGAACAAAAACTAAGATTGTTGTCATCGAGCATCTTCTGAAGCAATTGTACATAGGCTAATCGGCGCGAAGCAGACCAATCTTCGAGATCATCAAATAACGGACGCGTCGAGATACGCAGCGTCTGTACCTCATAGCCAGCTTCTGTAAACCGTGTATTGGCGGCATGTAATAGATTGCTCGCATGCGTGATTTTTGATGCGTGTAACGGATGTGGTTCTGCGAGACCAAGTGTAATTGTACGTATTGGCGGTGGTGTGAGCATGTGTTATTCCTCTTTTCCTTTTCTATACAAAGAAGCTATACAACACAGAACCTGATTGACAATCTCCATGTATTTGTCCTACAATCGCTCTGCATAACTCTGAAAGAACGGGAGACTATATTTCATGATAGACCACGCAGATTCTGGTGCGGGTAAGATTGAGCAACTGTTCGGAAACTATCGACTTGTTCGTCCACTTGGCACAGGTGGCTTCGCAGAGGTTTATCTGGGTGAGCACATTCATCTGTATACACTGGCGGCAATCAAAATACTCCACACACGTATAGCAGACGAAGAACGGGAAAGCTTTCGGACAGAAGCCCTGACTATTGCTCACCTGAAACACCCACACATTGTACGTGTTCTCGAATTTGGCTTTCAGGAGAACACAACGCCTTTTCTCGTGATGGATTACGCCCCGAATGGCTCGATGCGCTCTCACTATACAGGTAGCATACCACTTGTGACCATCCTTCCAACGGTGAAAGCTCTTGCCTCGGCACTTGATTACGCCCACCAACAAAAAATTGTTCATCGCGACATCAAGCCCGACAATATGCTGTTAGGAGAAAATGACGTGGTGTTGCTCAGCGACTTTGGTATCGCTGTCGCGGCACATGCAACAAGCGTACAACAAACTAAGGACGCGACAGGTACACCAGCCTATATGGCCCCAGAACAGTTTCAAGGCAAGCCACGTCCCGCCAGCGATCAATATGCGCTAGCTGTAACCGTTTACGAATGGTTGTGCGGCAAGCGTCCTTTCAATGGTGATGCGACTGCATTAGGGTATCAGCATGTACACACTGCACCGCCCTCCCTCTGCACGCAACAGCCTACTATCACGCCTGCGATACAGCGTGTTGTCTTCAAGGCGCTAGCAAAAGACCCACATCAACGCTTCGAGAGCGTTACTGCATTCGCGGATGCACTTGAACAGGTTGCTTATCCTGAACGTCAGGAGCGCATTGTACTCTCACCGGAACGGAAACACCAGATAGAGGGACAAGACCCAACGCGAAAAGACATAGCAGAAGTACAGATGCATAAATCGAAACCGTTAGACAACAACCAGGAGGGACAAGAATGCTTTTTGTGCCTCTTCGCGAAAGTGCGACCTCATGCGGATATGCAGGGGCCTTGTGTGGAAAAAAAGCTACAAGGCCATCTTCTTTCCGCACAAGAGCGTATGGTCAATGGCAAACTTACACCGTGTATTACAATTGACCTCGGCACGAAGCTTGCAGTGATTGCTCTTGAGATAGACTACTATCGGAATTTGATACGCGATATCATAGAACGTGGTAAAACTATACGTCGACTCCCAATTACTGTCTATCACCTTCCTGCGCCCACGGACGTGACGGAACATAAAGGCAAACCGCTCTACCGCTATATCGCCTATCCCAACACGCTTGCGGTATTGGAACCTGATACACTTCTCAACATCACCGATTTGAGCCAGGCCGATTATTGCAACCGTAAATATCTACTTAACCGTCTCGTCTCTTCGCCACCTTCAGCAGCATCGATTCGCGGAAATCTCATACATACATGTTTCACAAAACTACTCAAGCAAGATAGCACAAGCCCTCGTATTGATGAGGACAAAACATCGTTAGAAATTCTCCGTGCGACATTTGAAGAAGCCCTGGCATTGAGCACGATGGAAATGGCACTTGCTAACGTCTCTGCTGCTTCGATGCGTATCGACGTGCAACCTCACCTGGAAAGCCTAGCTGTCTGGTATGATAGCAACCGCATAAGCCTTTGGGGAAATAACGACGAGGCGCATACTGTGCGTGCAGAAACCTTCCTTCTCGTACCCGAGATTGGCCTACGTGGACGTCTGGACGTGTATTGGGAACAGCCAATGAACCAGTCTCTGCTCGAATTAAAGACAGGCAGTCTGTCCAGCAACAGTCCCAAAAGCGATCATAGACAGCAGGTACATGGCTACCAGGCACTACTCGCAGTTCGTCAGGACTCAAAAATGAATAAGGCACAGGCTCAGATACTGTATAGTGGGACGCCTGGGCAAGCAAGTGGTTTTGGTCTCCGGCTGGATACAAGAACACTACAACACATCACTACTATACGTAATACGCTCATCTTAAGTCATGTGACAGGCACACCACCCGCGCCCCCCGCGCCCAGACGTTGCACAAAGTGTTCGATGCTCAACACCTGTGAGCGTGTATCCTCGCTATTTGATTGGCAACCACCACAGCCAGAAGTAGATACACTCCACGAGCCAGGGCATCCGCAAGGGCATGGCGCTCCCATACCCGATGGAGTCGTTGCGCGTCGTATGGGAGGGACATGCCCTTGCGGGTGCCTTGAGGACTCCGGTTCACTTCTTACCCCTGTAGGCATACAAAGCTCAAAGGAAGATAATCCAGAGGATCGTGCATTCTTTGCACACTATTACAACCTGCTCAAATTAGAGGGCAAAGCAGGCGAAGAAGCTATCGCACAACTCTGGAAATCTTCTGTGAATGAGCGTATCGCATTGGGAAAAACGATTATCTGTGAGTTGCTTACCAAACAGGAACGTGTAAATGATGGCTGGGAACAATCCTTTACCTGTACCAACAGGTCAGAGTTACGCGAGGGCGACGAAATCTTATTGAGCCGTAATAATCCGATTACAGGTGAGGTCGTGACCGGAACAATCACAAAGGTTAGCGCGTACAATGTCACAGTGTGGACACGCGAATTATTGGATGGGCCAATCTCAACCTCTGACCAAATTTTGATTGATAGCTACGGCAATGATCTTGTACATGTACGCACACTGCAAAACTTATTACGCTGGCTAAATGTTGAACCGCAACATCTACGTGATCTTGTCGCGGGCAGAGTACGACCACGCTTCGTCGGCGTTCCTGTACCACTCCGAAAAGACTTCAATACAGAACAAAACATTGCTGTAGAGCGTGCGATGCAGATGCAAGATTATCTGCTCATTCAGGGACCACCTGGCACGGGGAAGACAAGCGTTATCGCCGAGATCGTCAAACGCCTGACACAACAGGGGCAGCACGTACTCCTGGCGGCCTTTACGAACCAGGCTGTCGATAACATGCTCAAGCGACTGGACAAAGAAGATTTTCATGACTACGTGCGGCTTGGGCACGAGCGTAGCGTCCATTCTGATGTACAGTCGCACCTTTTGAAGGAACTCGTAAAACAACAAGGAGACGTGCAACAAGAGTCCTCTTCACAAAATCTAGTGCTCGATATTCTCAATAAAACGCCTGTTGTTGCGTCGACAACGGCAACATGGTCGTCAGATAAATATATGCCTCAACTGTTAGAGACACAAGAGGTAGCACCAGTGCAGTTTGACGTTGCCATCATCGACGAGGCCAGTCAGTTGACCGTTCCTGCGATTCTGGGTGCGTTACGCTTTGTCAAACGCTTTATTCTCGTCGGTGACGATAAACAGTTGCCACCACTGGTGTTAAGCAAAGATGCGGCAGAACAAGGGCTGGCAGTTTCGCTCTTCAGTTCACTCAAGCGATTTGAAGAACACTACATAGAAAAGCATCAGGAGACAATTGGTGCCTGTGTTTCGCTCAAAACACAGTATCGTATGAACAGGTGGATATCGAATTTCTCCTCGACAGTCTTTTATGAGAAACAGCTTGTCGCTCATGAGTCGGCGGCCAATCATCGCTTACATTTTGCAGCGACGACGCATATCACGCAACAATGGCAAGAGTCGGAAGCAATTGCACATGCTATCACTCCTGAATTTCCACTGGTCTTTCTGGATGTACGCGGTCTACAAGATAACGGTGTGATAAAGGCGAGTAATGCCGAAGCATTGACGGTACGGAATGTTGTTCGGGGACTGCTAGCTCGTGGCATCAAAGAAGACGCGATTGGTATCATTGCCCTCTATCGCGCACAAGTGGCGACGATACGCCGTGCATTGTTTGAAAATGACGCTACAAGTGGCTGGGCTGGTTTGAGCATTGAGACGCCACTCAGTGTCGATACGGTTGATCGCTTTCAAGGCGGTGAACGTTCTATCATCATCATGTCATTCGCCACCACCAGCGAACCGGAGCTAAACAGCCTGCTTCGTGAATTTTTGACCAACGGCAATCGCTTAAATGTCGCACTAACACGTGCGCAACACAAATTGATTCTGGTTGGTTGTGTGCCTGCCCTGGAACATCTACCGATATTTGACCGCCTGATTACCTATTGTCGCAGTATGAAAACAGTGATATCTTTATCGATAGATACCCACCGTTTGTAATTTGTGAAGAGAAAGATACTGATGCAAAATACCATCCTTGTCGTTGGCAGCCTGAACATGGATCAAGTTGTGCGTATTCCTCGACTCCCTACGTTTGGCGAAACGGTGCTTGGCGCAGGGTCACTACAACTTGTCGCAGGAGGTAAGGGTGCGAATCAGGCTGTAGCAATGACACGCCTCGGTGCCTCTGTTACAATGGCTGGCCGTGTGGGAACAGATCCGTTTGGCGAACAACTACTCAAAGCATTACAGCACGATGCTATTGATACACATCTTATCGTTGTCGATCACGAAGAGGCTAGCGGTGTAGCCTTTATCTTTCTCTCGCACAATGGCGATAACGCGATTGTGGTTGCCTCCGGTGCCAATATGCAGGTTGGTAATGATGAGGAACAGATGGAACGCATACTGGAGGCTCTACAAGATGTACAAGCTCTGGTACTACAACTAGAGATTCCTCTGCCAACTGTGCAAACCTTGATAGAAGCAGGTCATAAAGCAGGTATTCTTGTGGTACTCAATGTCGCACCTGCGCAACCACTTCCTAAGGAGCTATTAACGCAAGTTTCTGTCCTCATCGTCAACGAGAGTGAAGCGAGTCTGCTCAGTGGGCAACGTGTAGAAAGCCTGGATGATGCTCAGGTTGTAGGGAAGGTCCTTCATAGTTACGGCATTTCCACAGTCGTTGTAACACTTGGAGCACGCGGTGCTATTCTTGTCACCAGTGACGCGGAGGGACATCCACAAAGTCTTTATCAACCAGCTCCAAAAGTTCAGATCATTGATACGACTGCGGCGGGTGATTGTTTCGTTGGTGCGCTTACCGTTGCACTTATAGAAGGTCAAGCGCCGGAGGCAGCACTACGTTTTGCAGTCAATGCCAGTGCTTTGAAAGTAACAAAGTTTGGAGCGCAGTCTGGTCTACCAACACGAAAGGAAGTTCATGCAGCGTATTATTCTTGACACTGATCCTGGTATAGATGATGCTCTAGCCCTATTCTTAGCACTGGCATCGCCTGAAGTTGCTCTTGAAGCAGTTACAACGGTGAGTGGCAATGTAGGCGTCGAGCAAACAACATATAACGCACTAGCACTCCTCACACTCGCGGGCCGTACCGATATTCCCGTTGCCAGAGGTGGTTCACAACCACTTATACGTGAGCAAGTCGATGCCGCATATGTTCATGGACATAACGGGCTAGGGGAAGTGTCACTTCCTGAAGCGACAATGACTCCCGTTAAGTTGCAAGCAGTGGACCTCATTATCGAAAAAATTATGGAAAACCCAGGTGAAATTACGCTGGTTCCCATTGGTCCATTGACCAATATTGCGTTAGCGGTACGGCGTGAGCCACGTATCGCACAACATGTGCGAGAAGTTGTTATTATGGGCGGTGCCCTTCGTGTTCCTGGAAACGTCACACCTGCCGCTGAGTTTAAGATGTATGACTCACAATATCAGGCATTTTTACCATGATCTGGTATCTGTCGTGTGTTTTGTCGTCTTCTCGGTAGATAAACACCTGGATACCAAGCATTCGCAGTGCTCGGCGTTTCTCTTCATAGGTTGCATTCAGATATGTCTCTTTTGCATTTAGACACCATGCCGTAAACTTTTCTATATCTTCCTGCATCCGTTCCCAATTACTTTGTCCTGCAATAACTTTTTGCTTTTCCTTCTCTAAATCCGATAGATACTTTTCCGCCTTTTCAATATCATCAAGGATTATTTGCCTTGCTCTCCCTTTGATCTTTGGCTGTCCATCAGCATCAACCTGCTTTAAATCAGCGATAAGTTGATCTTGAGAGAATTGGGCAACTTTCATACTGTGTTCAATACCGCTTAAATTCGGAGCATTCGGGTCTTGTCCTTTTGCCAGGGTAATAGCTTTTTCTACCATAGAGAAATCTTGTACAATACCGCCAACATATTCCCATACAGCAGTATCAATGCGGTGAATAGAAATTACTGGTGCTTCCGGACATCGCCTATTTCCCTTATAACGGTAAAAACACCTATACTCCTGTGTTTCTTGCGGATTTTTCCTTCACGGACTCCCATTCTTTCCAGCCCCCAATGATCTCCCACAATAACCACATCTGATAAAGCCGCATCGAAGGATTGCACTTTCTGGATGAGGATTATTACGAGAAGACTCAACTTTATTCAGCTTGAGGCGTTCTTGTACTTTCATAAATAGGTCTTCATCAATAATTGGAGGAACGACGCCTTCAGGCAAAGCTAGCCAGTCTTCTTCTGGTCGGAGCCGAGTGCCGTACTTCCCAGGCTCTTTGCCTAGTTTAGTATCGTACCTGAATGCACTGCCACGCCCTGTATACATAGGATCAATTAAAATAAGTCTGACGGTGGAGTCTGTCCATGCTAATTTTCCTGTAGGTGAAGGGATACCTTCATCGGAAAGTCTTCTTGCAATATTACGGCATGTTCCCTTCTCAAAAGCATACAGATGAAAGATTTTCTTAATGACTTCAGCTTCTTGTGTATGAAGAGCAAAACGCTCCTTTTTTTCGCCACTCCATACGTATCCGTAACGGGGTTTCCATCCTGGCATGATTTTCCCCTCATGTATCCGCTTTCGTCTTCCCGTATCGGTTCTTTCAGCAATTTTTTCCCGTTCAACTTGAGCAACAAATGCCATTGCACTTCGCATAAATTGCCCCGCTGCGGTATCGTCAAATTTTTCCTTGACACATTCTATGCTAATACCTTTATGGGTCATTTCATCAATGAGAACTGCTAGGTGTGTTTGATTTCGGGAAAGCCTGTCAAAGGTGTTAATGATAATGCAGTCAATTTCATTATTTCGCGCCATTTCTCGCAGCTTAGAGAGTAAGGGGCGTTCCCGATAGAGGGAGCCGGTAAACACCTCTCGAAAAGTTATAACGACAAAAATATCGTTAACATTTGCGTACTGTGTGCAATTTTCCGCCTGTGAATTAAGACTAGTTCCGTCTTCTTCCTGTTTATCTGTTGAAACTCTGGTATAAATGGCTGCTCTTTTTTGTCCGTTCACCGAAAAATCCTTTCATTGTACTGTCATATCGTCAACCGTTCATGTGTAAATCAATGCAAAGAAAGTTGTAAGTTAATGATTGTCACGAACTACAAAGGTTGCTTATTAAGTGCGTTGGATAAATAAACTCTCTACCCCCTGTACTCTCTTAAATATCCTCTGTATCCCTCTCAAAACCTCGTAAACGGCTCGTTGAGGAACAAGTCTTACTGATCTTCACCCGCATCAATTTCACCCTTTAAAAGGCGTTGTAGCGTCTCCTCGGTGATGACATACCTACCGCCTATTCTTACGGCTGAGATTTTTTTATTTTTTATCAATCGTCTGATAGTTTCAACGGATTTATAGTTCAAGACTTTCGCAACTTCTTCTGCGGTATAGGTCTTGGGTAAATCTTTCTCCGACATACAATAGCCTCGTTTCTTTAACATGAGCAAAGAATTAGGATGAGTTCATGTGAATGCCTCCTTTTATTCTACAACGGATACGAAACGTTTATAATTCAGGGAAAGAAAATCATATACGGCGATAACAACATGTGGAGCGTTTTCAAACACTAACCATGTATCCTTCTAAGAATAACCCATAAATCGCTATAAATCAATACATATTAGGCATGTTCGTATATGAATAATAAATATTGGTTCATAACACTTAACATTACATGACTTTGCGTAAGTTTAAATCGGTATAGTTATTGTTACAGGAGGCTTATACTTTTTTGAAAGCGAAGAAGAGAAAGCACAGGTGGGGGTATAGAAATTTGTATATCTTATTTAGACGTTGCTTTCTGTAAAGCTTTCTCAAGTGTCCATGCTCCATAGGTCGTATTTCCTCTCCTCTCGTCCCATTTTGCATCATAGAGGCCACTTGATCGAAAAATTGCATCCATTTTTCCTGTGTCTCCGTTTGTCCAGTAAGCTAGCATCAAGCAAAACTGAAAATCAGCATCGCTTTTGCTTTTGTGCTTTCCTGCCTCTCCCCAAAGGGAACAATCGCCATTGAGGTATCGGCGAAAGCTTTCACCGTTTTTTGCCGCAAGAGCTTTTTTTATAATATCAGGGGTATCTACATTTCGTTGAATATTGACGCGCCTGGACTGCTGACCTTCTTTCTTTTCTGGGAAAATGTACTGATAGAACTTATTCAATCGCTCCTGACTGCTGCTGATTGTCGAAGGGGTAAAAGCAATGTGTCTGCCTGTGACTGTTACATATCTGCCATCTTCATAAAGCTCATAATTTCCTCGCCGCCTTCGGCTTGCTGGAAGTGTGCCTTTGAAAAATCCTCTTGCTCCTTCTCCTGGCGACTCCTCAACATAGGTGTGAAGAGAGCGGATAACTGCTTCTGCTCGCGGGTGAAGCTGATTTTCTTTATAGCAGTGGTCAATATCAATGGCAACAATCCCGCTTACTAATGCAAGGCCAATTCCAGCCCATCTACCGCTTGTATATGCCTCATATGCTTCCTCAAAGCTTCCCCACGTTTCGGGGTTAGTAACATCTGCTCGTTTTCCCGATCTGGGCGTAAATGGAGGCTTTTTAAGTTCTCCCCTATCATTTTCTTCATATCGCCATACAAGCCACTGATGAAGCATTACAAGCTCATTGGGAATAGCTTCAAATCGGACAGCTTTAACAACTGCCATTGCAGCAGATTCTTTTGTTGTCGGCTCTTTCATATCTTCTTCTCAACTCATAATTTTATTTATATTTATAGCGAGTTTATTAGTACTATGCCTTTAGGAAGCTGGCTGTTATCAATTCTCTCACTCTTTGTTGTATTGCCAGTATATCTTCCTCTGTCGCTTCAATGGGAATTATGACACTAAATTTGGTTTCAGCTGTTTCATGCTCACGATTTAAATTCGCTCCAATATAGAAGCCTTTATTTGGTAAGAGGTAAAATATTCTGTGCTTTTGTTTCTCATTAATTTCGGTAGTATGTCAAGAGTTGTGTAAAAGTTCAGAGTCTGGTTGAGCTTGAGATGGGACTGGCATCGTCAGCTTATTGAACTTGAGACTGCGAATCACAGCGTAAAAGAGCAACACACAACTATTTTCG
>JAABUZ0100000912.1_pt1 | contig 62249 bp, 63 predicted proteins | sample 5562091 | NCBI WGS metagenome assembly JAABUZ01 (sample SAMN12813069, study PRJNA571459) | rock metagenome | isolation source: Antarctica rocks | place: Antarctica: Victoria Land, Linnaeus Terrace sud | collected 2015-12-21 | reverse complement strand
TATGAGCGAAGCGTATGAAGCTGAGCTAGAAGATATAAAGTCTTTATTCAGATGCTCGATCAGGTAATTCTTCATCTTTTGAAGCTTGTAGTCAGACATATGATAGAGACGACTTCGAGAAGATGTTTCCTCGCCGATCAACTCAATTTTATGATCGTAGAGACGATGAGAGAATAGTTGATCAGTCATCGCTCGGTCAAACACGTCTAGATAGTCATGATATTTCGAAGAAAGCTTAGCTTTGACTTCTTTCAAGATCTCTTCGTGTGAAAGCTCTTGTAGATTTACATCTTCGAGTTTATTTCTAGCTGTTTTTAGAAGTCGATCGATTTTCGTGACGATGATCGCGAAAGTAGTCACATTCGATCGTTTGACTAGTGATCTATATGCTGCAGCCTCTATCATTGCTATGTTCATTGAATCGAAAGGCGAAGCGAAGTTGACTGAATTAGATGGTTTCACGATTTTACTGAATGAAGATGACTTCTCGCTGAGTCGAGTGACAACAGAAGAAATAGATCTCTTTAGTATTTGAATAGAAATCGAACTCTTCTGTTCTATCGCGATTTTCTTGCTCGAAAGAACAGCCGAATGAGCTTTGATAGAATCTTTGATATGAGCTTCGAAACTAGAAAATTGAAGATGATCGTCTTTCATATCAATAGTCATCTCGATCTTGTTCATTCATGTTTTTCCGAGAATCATCTGATGTTGATCTAATCGAGTGATCAGCATAGAGACGAAACGTTTCATATGATCTTGAACAGTTAGATTCGAATAAATCGCATGAGTAATGAGCTTTTTTGCATAATGATCATCGAATCCCCTTATTGATTTGAGCTTGATTAAAGATAAAGATTCGATTTGCAAATGATCACAAACATTCTGCGCGATTAATTCATCAATGAACGAATAGTCAGCTGCTTCAGTGTCAATCAATGACTTTAATGAGTAACTAATTTCATTGCTAGATAGTACACATTCAGTAGTCAAAGATTTCGAAGCAAAGAGATCATTTGAACTGCTCGTTGTTGAAGAAATTAACACATCTTTCATCACGCCTTTGATGAAAGTCACTAGTTTTTTGCCTCATTCTTCGATTTCTCTGTAAATAATTTCTCCTCTTCTTTCGGCATGACGATCTCATTGAGGCGAGAAGTGAATGCACGAGATGTCGAAGTACTAGTCTTCAGATGAGAGCAGTTCTTTGAAAGATGATTCGATACTTTACAGTTGAAGCAGATGATTGACATTCTTGATCGTTCAGATTCGGGGGTGGAAAAAGTAGCGAGTCGAACATAGCTAGTAGTCGAGATTGAAGCTGATGTCGACGAAGAAACAAAACGTTTTTTCGAAGCTGCGATCGATTTGACTGTTCGTTGCTCGCCACGTAGCTGATAATTGACTCGTTGTTTGTTATTCACATCTTGAAGAAAGATCTTGAGCTTATCAAGCGAGCTAAACTCTATGAGACAAACTGACAACGCGTTCTGAAGGCGATTGTTGATTTTATCCTGAATGTCGTTCATCAGAATGACATCGTCGTAGTTCAGAAAGCTGAATATTCTAGTGAATTCTGAATAGAAAGAGCTGAAGAGCTTGTTGAGCTGCTTCAGAGCGACGTATTCGCGACGACACTTTCGAATCAGGTCCTGATCTTCGTAAATTTCTTTCAGATGTTTCAGTAGCTCTGATAGTGATTGATAGAGTGAGAGAGCGTCAACACGACGCTTTGCATAGATTTGCTGATCAGCATCGTCTTCTAGTCTGGAAACCACATAGGCAATACGGATCTTTTCAGTAGGGTAATGGTTCGCGTTGACATCGAGCTTGTCAGCTATTTTGATGTTTCATGTCTCTCAGATAGAATCATCTGTTTCGATGAAGATGGGTGAATCCGAAAGCTTGACGGACTTGTGATGACCGTTCCCGTTTCCGTTACCAGATAGAGTAGAAGATTCTCGTTGAAAGCGAGCTTCGAAAGTCGAGCTTCGTTCAACTTCAGAGCGACGAATCGAAGCTTCTTTCTGATTGACTCGTTGTTCAGCTGACTGAGTATCTTGACGGGGCATAGGTCGATCAGCTTGACGTTGTTCCGCTCTGAAGTTCAACCGCTCGCCTTGTAGCTGATTGATCTTTTCCTCTAGCTCATCGTTTTTATCAAAAGCGGCTTCTAGTTGTTCCGCTCTCTTTTTGTGATCGTCTTGTACGAGAAGCCAGTGTTCATTGAGTTGTAGAGCCAAGTCTCGCTGACTTCGAAGCTCGTTCAGCATATTGATGACTTCGTCGAATTGATTGCTGACCCAATGAAACAGTTGTTCTTCGATGTTTATGTTTCATGGGATGGCAGCTTCCTCAGCTTCGACTGAAGCATCGATGAATAGAAGTGAAACTCTTCTATTGACAGTGCTTCTAAGCAAGCGAGTTGTTCGAGGCCCAACTGGCTCGGCGTCGCGTGCCATGGTGAGAGAAGATAGAAGTTGTTGAGGTAAGGGTAGGTGAGGGATTGATGTTTTGGATTGATGTTTTTTGGTGAGTGGAAATTCAAAGAATCCCTTGTGAATTTCAGGTAATAATTGAGTGCTTTATTCGAAGAATTCCTTGCGGATAGAATGGTGAAAATGGGTGTAGAACCGAAGAATCCCTTGCGATCTAAAATGATGGTGCAAATTTGAAGAATCCCTTGCAAATTTTCCTTACTGAATAGGTTGTTTCGTATCGTCTATTCGTCGATAGCAGAATAGTAGATGGTGAGCATTTATCTAATGTTAGGGGCCTGCCTAGAGCGGGTTAGATAGGGATGTCATTTAACTAGAAGATAAATGCTAAGGAAGAAAGGTAGCTACGGGAAAGAAGCTGGCTACATATGTGTGTTCCTCAGCCGACGCTAGGCTCAATAGGGACTAGTCAAGGTGACGGAGCGAGAATAGGCCTGGTAAGGCTAGAAGGCTGAGCCTGGCAAGGCTAGGATCGTGACAATTCAGATGTGTTTTAATTTTCTGTGCATCATCACATTAAAATGCATCTCATTTCATCTCGTCTTACAGACATCTTGCTCAGATCTGATTCAGATGTGACTCAGATCTATTCTAGTTTCATCTGTGTTTCATCACATTAAAATGCATTCACATCAATTCTTGTCTCGTTTCAGTCTTTGTCTTCGATTCTTTCTCATTTCATCTTGTTTCTTCTCATCGTCTTGCAGAAGCTCAGTCTTGAAGAGAGAAGCTACTGTCATGATGTCAGATCATCAACTCGATTTAGAACATAGATCATCGATATCTTAGATAATCTCGATTCATTGAATCTGTTTTGCAGTTCAATGAATCAAGTCATCAATCTAGCCATCGTCATCTTAATCTAGTCTCAGCAATCCTGTTTCGGCCATCTCAGTCGTGTGCGCGAACCTCTGCAATCTTAAGTCATAGAACTACTGTCTAGCCTTGGTTCTGCCCGATTCATGTATATAGAAGCCGAGCCCTCGTTCTTTCCTTTCGCTCTTTGTCTTTCGTCTTGTACATTACCTGGTGTATTGTCTTGTACCTAGATTCTATCAAAGTAATAATAATACCAGTCTTCTATATTGATAGTACCTCTAGTCTAGCCCAGTCCCTGACAGGAAGGAGCGGTATCAACGTCGTAAGGCAGGTAGGAGGCCTGGCGGTAGCGAGGTGGAGGTTGATGAGGCGGAAGCCGATGAGAAGGAGGTTGATGAGGAGGACTGGTAAATTTGGTGCTGTGGCTGGGGGGGCTGTACGAAAGTAATCTTCTTCGGCGCTAGTTATTTGAATACATACAAAATTGTATGGGGGTGCATTAGCGCAGTCCGAGAACTTTTGGTGTCATTTTCCGTACGCACGCTCACAACTCGCCAAAGCAATTTTTTGTAAACCACATACTCGAATATGCAATAGAAACACACATAGAACAGAGTTCATCATCTTACAAAGTATTGACCGCGAGTTCGTAGGCCATCAAGATTAGGCAGCAGAAGAGATACCTAGTACCTTGGTGGAAGAGGAGGCGCATAGCCACCCGCCTGTGGTGGATAGCTGCCTGGTTGGGGCGGCCTCCCATATCCTTGCTGGGGAGGCTGCTGACCGTAGCCCTGCTGACGCGGTGGCTGCCCATAACATGGCGGTGGAGGTGGCTGTCCAAACCCTGGCTGAGGAGATGGCTGCCCATAACCCGGCTGAGGAGGAGGCTGTCCATAACCGTACTGAGTTGAAGGTGGTCCGTATCCCTGCTGAGACTGAGGTTGTCCATAGCCTTGTTGTGCTTGCTGTTGGGGTTGATATTGCTGGTGAGAATATTGACTAGTAGGGTATTGATTGGGGATTGGGGCTCCATATAGAGGCTGTGGTAGTGCATTGTGGCCCTGTCCGCCTTGAGGACGGGAACCCTTCTCATCCTGCGTATCATAAGATGAATCGATTGCACCTAGCATCATTTTGACCATCTACGACTTATCAGTAATTGCATGAATGACTCGACTGGATCAGTACATACCCAGAGGCCAGGTGTCAGATCGACTGGTGGACTGGACTTTAACATCTCCTCTTGCTCAAGTTCGAATCCTAAGATGGGTGAGGTCAGCTACTGTGCCCTAGGGATAAAAGGGTTGACTTACCTGATGTGCAGTCCACCAGGCTCCCAATGTGGGGATCCGCATCCAGCTCAGCCAAAAATCTTGCAGCGTCTGAGTCTACACCAACCTGCGCAAATTGAAATGAAACAGCTCCTTGGCCATACCTTGTTCTAGAAAGCTCAGAAGAAGCGTAAAGAATCGCGTCATGGACGGTATTCCTTGGTTCACCCAGCGGCTGCCCATCAGTGATGGCGATTATCAATACTGGTTTTCGCAGCTGACCATTACGGGCAGGCTTCACGACAAGATCCTCAAGTACGTTCGCTCTCAAGCCCCTTCCCAAAGGTGTCATCCCCTGAAACGGAATTGCCGCAATTATTTGGTCCATCAATTCTTCGCTCCGGACTCCGTCTATCATATCTTTGTAAATGATATTGGGCATTCGAGCTTTCGGATCTAGAGGTGGATCTTGCGGTTCGCATTTCATAAATCGAACCGAGATACCATCGTCGTCAAAAAGTAAGGCAGCGGGGACAACGCGCGAGCAAACTAACTTCAAGTCCTTGAGTCGCTCACCATTATCGTCGTATTTCATAGAGCCACTATCATCTAATGGACTCAGTAAACGTCAAAGAAGGAAGAATACCACCGACCAATATATAATATGACATCAAACAGGGCTAGTTTGACGAGATCACGGCCAACTTCCATTGGAATTTGCCACTGATTACACAGATGCTCCACTTTAGCCGGTGCAAGCGCAGCATATCTATCAAGTCTAGGGTCGTTGAGCGGAATCATGGTCTGAAGCTGCTTCTCCTGGATTGTTGATTGGAGAAGAGTCTTGTACGCTGCAATCTCTTGCGCACTTGCCTGCTTAGGGGGCGATACGCTGTAGTGCTGGATATTTTGTGGTTGTTGTTGAGGCGGATACTGTGCATCTTGCTGCTGTTGTGGGTACTGCCCACCTGGTCGTGGAGGTGGATACTGGCCACTCTGCTGTTGCGGTGGGTATTGCCCTGGCTGACCCTAGCAAACCAAGTGTATTAGTATAAGTAGTACAGCTATACAACAGAGAACTGCGGCCAAGGACGACCAACATAACCATGTCCTGTGGAGGAAGGCTGAGAAGCGTATTGCGGTGAGTGCTGTCCATAAGGCGATGGTTGGGAGAATCCTATTGGTTGTTGAGAAGGAGGCGATGGTCTACTGTAACTTTCAGGATTATACGCTGGCTGGCCATGGTAAGAATTCTATTGTCCGTAAGCGCTGCGGGTAGACTTGTTGACGAGACGTATCATGATTGAAGACCGGAGCTGTAAATTGGCGTGCATGGGGGAGTGGCTCATTAAGAATCCAGTACAGAAAGTCAATTGCAGATATACGGAAGGTTGACGTGGGGAGAAGCTTCGAGATTTCATGTGAATCAAATATGACAGATAGCCGTCGCCCATCATGGTTGCCCGTGACCTTTGGAAGAGGCCGGATGTAACAGTAACGGAAAGCAAGTAGATATCCACATGCACGTGACGGCTAAGGTAGAAGAATGATAGAAGAGAGCGAGAGGCTTACCGGATTGCTCCCAGGGTAGGCTTGGTATTGCGCCTGTCCCGGCTAGGCGGCAGTCAGTACTTATGAGTTGAATGGACAGAGAGAATAGAATTACATAAGTACCAGGCTTTGGTCCTGGTTGCATCTGAGAAGGATAACCTCCTTGGTCTTGTGGTTTCGGGGCGCCGTATCCAGCTCCACCTGGAGCCTGGCTAGCTGCGAGTTTTGAGGCAAGCTGTTGTATGTCAGTCCAGACGCCCTAACGAAAGGTACAAAGTGGACTGGGCATAGAGGGGACGGCGCGAATAAAGAACTCACACCCATATCTGGTAGAATGAAAGCCACTATCCAGGTTATATGGTTTATCTAGCTGAGAGTTGAGGGGTCGTACAAGAATGGCAACAATTAGAGACTGTCAGTGAACGATCCGGGTACCGTCATAGCTTAGGGTTGAATGTGGCGGTGAATGTAAAGTCTGCCTCATAAACCAAAGTTTTTACATTTACTACATAGGTACGGAGTACTAAGGTATTATCATCTCAAAGGTACTTCAACAAGCCTTAGTAACACTAGAGGTAAGGTAAGGTATTACTAGTAGGTATGGGCATGGCATCCATGTGCCACGTCACCTCTTTCCCACCATCCGCACATTGACATCAACTCCCACTCCAATCACTTATGGCAACATTCTTGTCAGGAGCAGGGCTAGCCTCACAGCTTTAGGTACCCACGATATTGAGGCAAATAGACAAACATGAGAGCGAATAGACCTAGATCCGTATCTGAATCAAATAGCCGCCTTACTACAGTCGATGCAGGCTTATACCGTGTCAATAGACCATTTCTCTGTGCATAGGGGGAAATGCAAACATGAGCAAGAAGCATCCAAGGTCAAACGAACGCGGTCGAGCCTGGTGAGTTGAGTCACCAGGAGGTGCAGAACGGCAGTAAACCATCACCGATCTCCATCGAGATGCCAACAGTCTTCATCTTCGTACTTAGGTCTGAGTGGTGTTGTTGTCATTGTGAGGAATGATGTTGGGCTTTTCAGGTATTTCGATTGGTTTTGGAGTACATCTCGTTCATAGCTTAGCGTTTCTCGAGCGATACCTCTTATCAGTGTTTGTTGTAACGTGAGCGCGCCTCCTAAGTCGGAATAAGATCGAGAGGCAACGATTGAAGATCTATTGCTTGTTCTAATACTCAAACTCTATTGTGGAAGTGCTGCTATGAGCCTATGAGAGTTTTGCCAGCGCTAACTATTCGTTCCGTACCTTGATTCCATGACATCATCCAACTCGATCTCCACATCCCGAGGGTCCGACAGATCATGCATAGGTAGACTTAGCAAAAGGCGTTGAATCAGAAGCCCCGGAACTCGCGCATCACAGTCATGACGAAAGACAAACCTAGAGCTCGCGAACTTTCGAGAAGCAAAATGTATATAGCCCTTTTCTGCCGGATTTTGGCAGCAGCTCGAGCTCCTTTTGCGCCGTCGTTGTGATGGACACATTCAATGGAGTAGGGCATGGTTCGTTCTGTCGCACAGATCCGCTCCAGCTCTTGACTGACAAGTCCTTTAGGAACGCACCAGTCAATCCTGTTCAAGCTCATTGAAGACACGACGACTCAGCTTTTTCTCATAACTCAAGCCACTGGGGTTCTTGCTGTCGTGCTTCATCAGCTAGACTGGCAGTTCCGAGGACTTGATGTCATTGCTATTATCGTTTGGCTCTTCACGATCGTCATCACCGTTATCTTCTCCCTCATTTACATTGCCAAGCTATGCCTCTTTCCAGGCACTGTGCGCCGACAGCTGACTTCCGATGTCGTCGAGCTATGCTGTCTCGCGAACCTTTCTATCACCTTCGGCGCTATCGTTGATATGCTCGCTTTGGTGTGTGCAAAATCATGGGGACCTTCTTGGGGAACCGCGGCATACGTGTTGAGTTGGATAAACGTTGGACTGGTGTTTCCAGTGGTGGTTGGGATACCCTACGTGTATTTCTACCGTGAGCCTCCTGGAGTCGAGAAAACACCGCCCAGCATAGTATTTCCGGCAAATGCTGCAATCACCGCGTCGGCTACCTGTGGCGTGGTGTGCTATGCAGGGAAGCTCACTGCCAGAGAGCAAGTGCCTATGATTATGGTTGGGTATATCCTCCTGGGTTTAGGCCTTAATTTTGCGTTCCTCACAACCTGCATCTACGTTGTACGCCTACTGGATGGCGGGTTTCCACAAAGGCCGCAAGTCTTGCTAAACTTCATCCTCGTTGGCCCTCTGGGTCAAGCAGCATACGCAGCGCAGATTCTAGGAATGGCTACGTCGTCTCCTGGGAATAGGTCTTTTGCAGATTACAATAGGGGCACATTCATCACCGAAAGCGCTGGTCAGACTATCAGCGTGGTGAGCATCTTGTCTGGACTTGTAATATGGGGCTATGGGGCTTTTTGGTTACTCTTCTCTTTGGCTACGACGGTTCACTTGGGCTTTTTCACAGATGGTGGAATAAAGACAACACAGTATAGCCTGTCTGCCTGGAGTCCAGTCTTCCCTTGGGTACGATCTCGGCATACATCATATTATTGCCGCTTGTACTGATGGTTGTTGTAGGGAGTATTCACATTGGCCGCTCTTGAATTTGGGAAGAATATGAACTCTCTTGCGTGGGATGCTCTCTCAACTGGGTACGTCGCACGTTTCCGATCTCTCTTGTTTCCCTGATCTTCTAATCTTTATTTGCTGACATTGAGAAATGCAGGCTTGCGATTCTCTTTGTCTGTATATGGATAAGTAATGCAGTGCTTTCTGTTAAGGTTGCCATTGAAAATATAATACGCGCAGGACAACATCAGAGAAGGAAGGCTTAACTCGCACTCGTATTGAACATGTCGCTGGTATCTGTTAATATTGGCTATAGCATTAATCCATACTCTCAGGAATCATAATGCTATGATCCCTCTAAGCCATCCCTTACTACTCGTACCACAACAGGACTCTCTGCGTCCGTAAATCGAACGCTTCCCAATTACTTCTTGCAATCAAAAACCCTGTCCGCCACTGCTACATCTCAATCTATGTTCTATCACTCCAGTGGGGTATCGCAAGTGCGTTCATAACATCGTAAAATCAAGCCTCATGATCCACTCTATATCTCCCACCCCCTCAGTCAAAGTATCTCCGCCTCAACCTCTTTACTCTCTACCCCCCACACCACCTCTCCTCCAACAACCTGACCCCCCACACCAGCCGTAACAGCCTTCGCCAGTAACGCAACCCCATCCTCCCCTTCAACTTCCATATCCTCATCCTCCCATCCCTCATCGTCCTCCTCTTTCTCCCCCTTTCCCCCAGCCTTCTTCTTCCCTCCTACCCCCCCATTAACTTCCTCCCACTCCTTCCTCCTCTCCCGCCCCCTCTTTCCCTTTCCCGCCGCCTTCTCAACCTTCACCTCCATCTTTCCCACTACAGCCTCCGCCTTCTCCATGCCCTTTTCTTGTCTCAGTCTTTGCGCTCTGCTTAAGCTTTTGCCTTTGGACTTTCGCTTTGTGATGCCGGCGTTGGGCACGGGTGCTAGGATTTCGGGATGGTCGCTGGGGCGTTGCAGGGATGTGAGGGATTTGTCGAGGTTGAGGGAGGGGGAGGCGGCGCGTTTGGCGGAGCGGGAGTGGAGGGAGGTGGCTGTGGAGAAGGGGTGGTTAGTGAGGTATTGTGAAGGGTGGGGCAGGAGGGGGAGACATTTGGAGTTTTTTTTAAGTTTGGCTGTTTTGGCCATGGTGCTGGAGATTTTCTTTGTGGTCAGATTGGAGTTTTCTGTGGAAAAAGGCCGCCTTCATACACCCTGGAGGAATTGTTTTTTAAGGGGAATAGGATTTTGTTTGTAGAGATGGCTAATCGAGATGTGTGCAGGCAAAGTAAAAATTCAGACTGCACACATAAACGATCCATATTTTATGGCAGTGGTGCTTATCATGCCTGCTGCTGTATATGCCTGCTCCTACATACTTCTTATGGAAGGGATATGAGCGATAGTTTGTGCTGATATGAGCTACGGAGGTTAAGAGTGGTCACCAAAATTTGCAGAGCACTGCACACCGACAACATTTATAGCTGTATGCATCGAATAACCAATGCAGTAGACAAACAATTACACAGGACATAGCAGGATTCCAATGCTGCGTGGTAGTCCGAATGGAGGTATAGTACCCACATTGTATTCTCTTCTTTAAAGCTCAGCTCGAGGCCAAGACATCAATGAAAAGAAAAAGCCTCTAGAGGTGAGGAGAACCATCAAAAATTGCACCAGCGAGATATCCGAAGATAGCTCGATGACCTTTGCCTCCGCGCTGTGCAATGCAGGGCGCAAATCATGGCTGACCGTCTTCTTGATCACGGAAGCCCCAATAAGGTAAGTATGAAGAAGAAAAATTTGAATTGGGGGATCAGTCCGGGATATATACTTTAGCTGAATGCCGGGTAATTGTGGTGATGGAGGGGCTCACTTCGCTTAGCAGCTTCACTTTACCGCAACACCTACCTTACTCTATCATGTCCTAGTAGCGCAAGCGACCTTACGTTGTAGACTTTATGCGTTTCCAATGGTATGATTCTTATGTGACTTAGGGTTTCTTCGTACTACAGTTATAGACGCATTGATCTCCCTTCACAATGGCTTCCAGTCGCATGACCGCAAACCCGGTTAAGCCAGCTCGGTATCGCCCTGGGAAGCCCTTAGTCGAAGAGCACTCATCAGAGGAAGAGGAAGACTCGGAGGAGGGCGAAGAGATATCTGATGAACCCATAAAAGCTCCCGCTCCGAAAGCGGCTTCGTTCCCTTCAGATGCCACCAAAATCGCCAGCAATCTCAAGAAAGTCGACCTAAGTGAGCGAAGGCGTCAAGCTGCTGCCGAAGAAGATGCGCGCATAGAAGCCGAGAAAGCTGCACGGGCGATAGAAGAAGAAGGTTTCGTGACTGAAGAGAGCGAGGAGGATAAGGGCAGTGATGAAGATTCGGAGGAAGAAAGCGGAAGCGAGCAAAGTAGTAGCGAGGAGGAAGCTCCAAAAGTCCTGCTAAGGCCTACCTTTATCAAAAAAGACAAACGGAAAGATACCGCAACCACGGTAGACGCAAAAACAGAAGACCAGACCTGGGAAGAAGAGGAAGCTAGGCGCAAAGCCAAGGCCGACGCCATGATCCAAGAACAGCTCGAAAGAAACGCCGCCGCTCTCGCCGCTGGCAAAAAGAATTGGGACGATGACGAGGATGCTGAGGTAGACCAAGTCGACGACACCGACGGTCTCGACCCCGAAACCGAGCGCGCTGCCTGGAAACTCCGCGAGCTCAAACGAGTCAAACGCGAGCGCGAAACCATCGAGCTCGCCGAAAAAGAGCGTGAGGAACTCGACCGCCGCCGCAATCTCTCCAAGGAAGAGCGTGACGCCGAGGATCGCTCGTTTCTCGAAACGCAAAAGCAAGAGCGCGAGGCCAAGGGCAAGATGTCCTACATGCAGAAATACTTCCACAAAGGCGCCTTCTTCCAAGACGACGCCAAAGCCGAAGGGTTGGATAGGAGGGACATCATGGGCTCGAGATATGCGGATGACGTGCAGAACCGCGAGCTGCTGCCGCAGTATATGCAGATTAGGGATATGACGCGTCTTGGCAGGAAGGGCAGGACGAAGTATAAGGATCTGAAGAGCGAGGATACGGGGAGATACGGGGAGTTTGCTAGTGGAAGTGGCAGAGGCGGGATGGGAATGGACGAGAGGTTTTTGCCAGATAGAGATGCTGGGAAGGGGGGCTCGGGCGCCAATACTACACATGTGGGGGAGAGGAGAAAGCCGCCAGTGGGAGCCCCCGACGGCCCCAGGGCACGAACTGCTCAACCCAACTCAAACTTCGACGCCAGAAATGACCATTCGCGTTCGCGTTCTCGTGAGCGCAGGAGACGCAGTCCGCCACCCCGGTCCTACTCACGCTCAAGATCTCCTCCGCCACGAAGAGAGCGCTACAGAGACACGCGGCGGCGCTCCTACTCGCGATCGCCGTCACCGCCTCTGAACCGCTACCGAAGAGACTCGCGGCGGCGGTCATACTCGCAATCCCGCTCGCCGCCACCACCGCGAAGAGAAGACCGCGGTTGGAGGAAGCGAAGCCCGTCGCCGTATCGGGAGGGTGGTGGAGAGAAGAGGAGGAGGGTGGATGTGGATCCGTAATAGGTGTTGTGGTTTGTCGCAAAGTCAAAAAGTCACACGAGATCGTAGACATACCCTACCCTCAAAGAGTATTCGGATTCGCGCTGGGATGATGTCCATCTCCGTCCCCACCAACCCCACAATCGCTCCTACTTGCAACGACGCAGTCTCTATACATCCCCATCAAAAACCCATCCCCATCAAAAACCCATCCCCTCCACAAGAAACCCCCCACCCCAAACCCTCCATCCACCAAACTATTATCAACCAAACATATGAAACCGATCCGGCATGATAACCGACGTTCGAGCCCTGCGAATACAGACCATGCAGGAGCCTACGCTTTCAGACATCAGGAGGTACCCAGGGCCAGGGAACGAGGTTTTGCTTGGGGGTTGAATAGTTGGGAGGGGAGAAGGGGGGGAGGGGAGAAAGAAAGGTTAAGAAGGGGGCGTGTGAGGTTAGCGATACGAAGCACTTGGATGAGAAAGAAAACGTCTTCTGCTATGACGGAATATGCTTTCAGACTGGTATGGCGTATATTGGATCCTTCACAAAAGGGGTTCCAGGGACAGGTGCAATACGGAATTTTTATCTGCCTATTCCCCCCCCACTTTCCGCCCTTTCCAAACAGCAATCGATCTAGCCCCACCCTCTCCGCTGAGACTTTTTCTTAGCTTCCTGATCCTTCAGCCGCGCCATGTGGAACAGAGCTGAGTCGTGGCGGTTTGACTGAACTGGTGCGGGAGATTCGCTTGTAGGAGACCCTGTGGAGATACGTGGAGGTGATGATGGGTGATAGAGTGCTGTGTGTGTTCGGCCTGAACAAGGTTCGGGGCTCAGCGAGCTCAGATGGGGTTTAGTAGGCTTAGAGACTCTTTGCATTTTATGCTATCGTAGATGCCGGATTCTTTTCAATAGGTAGCGGTGTAAATAGGATACTTCTGGGTCGATGTTCCTAGGTAAAGCGCGAAACAGCTCTAATTGGGTTCCGTGTGGCCAAGACCATGCCCGGTTGTTCTGATGATATGCTTGCTGGACTCCCCCAAGGGACTATATCGTTCGTTGCTGGTGTGAATTTGCAAAGGTGTCCTCAATGGCGTGTTCCAAAGAAGCCATTCATCGTTGTAGACGTTGTTCACGCTGTGGAAAGCTTGCTGGATCGACCGAGATGCTGAGTTTGTTTGTTCTATGTCGGTCACCTCCCCTCGGTAGTCCAGAGCGCATTCATGGTTTCCCGGCGCTCTACCCAGCGTTCTTCTTGAGCCGCAGATGTAGTACGAGTGCATGTCGGTACAGACTCGACGAAGGATACCAAGCCGAGAGACTCAGTCGAAACGCAACTCATGGGAACCGCAAAGTTCCGCCAATATGAAGGTTGTAGCATAGTCGAGCAACAAGCTTGTTATACCTGAATGCCAAGACAGGACAGCAGACCCTCCACAAGCTCTTTCATATTTCTCCTTCTCACTCACCTCCCACCCAGCAACGACTCCCTCTCAACAACCCCCTCACCAAACCTAATCAAAAAAACCGTCTTCCCGGGCCACATCTCCCCCCCTTCGCCATTGTGCGCCGTCACACCTGCGCTCAGCCCACATCCCTCGCACACGCCTTCAATCACGCCCGCTACAAACGCCGCACAGTTCAGCTGGCTCATCTCTTTTGGCACACTGATGTACTGGTTAACGAGTGGCTCGTTGTCGCTGATCATGTATTCGTTGTTGTTGGTAGAGGAGTGCTCGATGGCATCGGCGGGGCGGCCGAAGAGGTGTCGCCAGAGGGGGGTGTGGATGAATTGGAGGAGGGGGAGGATGCGAGTAGGGCGCGGGGGAGGGGGGGTGGTGCGGTGGAGGATGAGGGGGAGGATACGGAGGCCGAGGGGGATGCCGATTGCGGAGAGTCTGAGAAGAGTGGATTAGTAGGAGTTTTCGAGGTTTTCGAAATGTAATATTTAGAGTGGTTTATTTCTTGGAGCTGTGGTAGGTTGCCATGGACATACCGCCGTTCTAGATCCTGAATCCCCGTAACTCTCTTCTGAGCATATGTGACCATCTCCGAAAAGAGATAAGCGAAGCTGGCGCGGCTGAGCTCAGCTGTTCGTGTGCGGTTGAGGTTACGGTCGTAGATGGTTTTACGATTGGAGGGGACGCGAAGACCAGCGATGGGGGAGGGGCGGGGAGCGGATTGCGAATCTGGGATTGGGAATGTTGATTGAGACTGTGGAGGGAGAAATGCGGTAGTAGGAGGCTGGGCTCTGGGGGCTGTAGAGGTAGACATGGTGGTTGGAGTAGGGAGAGTCGATGTTACGGTTTAGTTTTGGAGGTTGTTGGCAAGCGAACGCTTTACGGAGTTCACGAAACCTTGAGATGTCGATAAATTTTATGTAGGTAAGATGAAAAATCTACCGTTGATCCTCCCATTCCTTAAAACTCTTCTGCCGCTGCCTTGAGTTCCAATTCAACGTTCTTGAAATGCTGGTGACCCAGTCTTCACTTCTCCTACCGTGCGGCATCACATTAGCAAATGGATATCTAGACGCCGAAACGGTCACGTAGTCGCCTGGACACAGCTCAACCCTGGGTCAAGTCATTAGGATGTCATTTAGGATACGTGGGAAGACTACAAACCTTTCCCTACCATCAAAGCTTGCCCATGAGGAAGTACGAGCGTCGTAGGGAACCCCAACACGTAGCACAATTGTATCAGGAAGGATTATGGGTCTGAAAGAGAGCGTATGAGCGCAAATTGCAGTCACGAGTATTACTGGATTCTCCGGATGACAGAGAGAACCTCCAGCTGCAAGATTATAGGCGGTTGACCCTGTAGGCGTTGCAACACACACTCCATCGGCTTGCACGGTTGTGAAGTGCTCGTCATCTCCAAATATCTCGATGGAAGACATTGCTAAGTCCAAGTCAGCAAAGCAGACCGCAAAGCAGATCGCAAAATTCCTGGTGAGCTTACTAGGATTTGGGCCTCTATCAACAACAATATCGTTTAGAATTTCATAGGAACCATCGGGCTTATGCGTATATTCATTTTCCGACTCTTCGCCAATAAGTTCGTCCACTAAGTCTTTGCCTCCTCGTTCTCTGTGCTGTGATCGCATGACCGTGCCCTCGAACCTCAGACGTAGGCTTACTGTGACTCCTTCGGTAAAAGCTTTCGTAAGGGTATTCTCAAAGTCCTTATAATCAAATTTCGTAAGGAAGCCTAGAGAGCCCAAGGCAAATGACAGAACCGGAGGTACAATTCTTTGGAAAAGCCAGCTGGCATATAGAAGGGTCCCATCGCCTCCTAGCTATGACCAAGTCAACCAGGCTCACAAGACGAATATTGGAAAAAGTACTGTCACCACGAAGTCAAATGTTTGGGGACGCTTTTCGCATAGTTCATTGGTCCAGTACTTCAAGCGACCTTCGCGAGACATGTCTTGTGAGATAAGGCCTTTGGCATGGAATTTATGGTTGTGCTCCAGCGTATTTTCAACATATCTGACTACAGTTAAGCTTGTCCGTGTTCCTCCAGTAGCACTGGAAAACGAACACAATGTATGGTGTTGTCCTATCCTTTGAGAGGAGCCACTCGACAACCTCCCTGGTATACCCAATCAAATTCTCGTCGTGCGCCTTGGTCAAGAGGAACACAGTCTTGACCTTCAGTCTCAGCCGGATGCTGCCCAATGTCTTCGATAGCTCTCGAACGCCCCATGCCATATCCACCAGTTGCTTTTTCGTAAGTAGTCTGGAGTGGGTGACGGAGTCGTTGTTGTCCACTGCTTTGTCCTGCTTGGCATTTTCATTGATGTCTTTCAATACATTGGAGTTTCCCAACTTCCTCTGCTTGTCAAGAAGAGAGTGAACGAAGCAGGCTGTATCCTGACGGCGGTCTGAGACGAGTGACGACTTGCGACGATGTTGATTCTCCCCGTCGAAGACTACCTAAGCCTACACCTTCAGCTCAAGCATCCCGGCAGGATGATGGGCACTGAGACCTCAAGACCATGCTGATACTCGGACTCGCTGGCGCTCGAATCTGCATTGCCCTTCGGACGATCAGCGTCCCTGGAACTCCGGGGCCAGATGCGGGACATTCCAGCAGCGAGGCTCACCTGGTCTCTAGAGCGTGTGGAAGCAAGGTCCGTAGTCGCTCCAGAGTCAAACTGTTCTTGAGTAGGGTCTGTAATGGCGTGATCCATATTTCGGTATCTGTTGACAAATACTTGATAGTGGTCATCCACGGTAGTACTGTAGTACCTCCATTAACCAAGAGTCAAGACATCGAGCTTTCCATGTTTCAAAGTGACTCTCATGGCCTAATCGCCCTGGATAGTCACCTCGGATTCGGTTACTGTGTATCCTTGAGCCGCAACCTAGAATAAGCGAAAATAATAAATATATCGGGCGAACCGGAGATTGGCTGAACTGTGACTGCGGAAAGCCCCTGATGGAACCTGATACGGGTTGTGCCCTAAAGACTGAAGCTCCGAGTACTCATAGCTCTATTCCGTACTCGGTGAGTAACTTTCCAGCTGTTGCATGGTGCCATGCTCCTGCTTTCGTCACTCAACATCATACGATCGGAAAAGGCAATTCGTTTTGTTGAGATCCTATCAGCATCCAAGACTCAAGTGGCCAATACGCCTGCTCGGCTCCATGCCGCACACCACTACCACAGCGCACGGATCAAAGTCTGGCAAGGCTAGATGGAAAATACAACATGCCTACGTGGTATTACTACTGCATACTTCATAGGTACAACAAGCAATACACCTTACAGTAGTACCAATGGCATGATGGGTATCATCCGGTATCATTGGTTTGCTGCGGTCTACGAGTGGAAATTCAGTGTCATTGACAGAACCGCCGCGTCGGATTGCTAGAAGAGGAAGCGTGAAAATTCGTTGGCTTGAAGCATGGTGTATTAACTAGAAGTGCGGAGTAAGATTGATAAGTACAGATTCGGATGTTGTTGCCCATTTTTGATGCGCAAAGTTTGGTACGGATGTCGGACAATCCAACTTCGTAACTTCAGGTCTTTCGGCCAGATGTCGCTTACCGTGTGACGGTGTGAGCGGACTTTTACTAGCCTGACAAGCCTGAGTCCATGTCAGCCACCCCGAAACGTTTGAGAGCGAAAGAGAGATGATCCTAGGCGTTGTTGTCCGCGAGTCCTTTGTACCAGAAGGCAGCGACTTGACCTGGTCCGGACCTTTGCAGATCACACATATGCGCCATTATTGAGGGTCAATCATAGCAATCGTGCATTGTGAGAATATCCGATGGGCGCCGGCTGAGTCCTTGACGTGCATTCTGCAGCGTGGGATGGATCAAGAGGGTGTGACTGTCGAATGCAAGCTGCAGCTTGGGTTGTTAAGATGTCATTTATCTAAAGTAAGGTAAGCATGCGTAGTATATGATGGAGCCAATCCGTAGCGCGCCACGCGTTCTTCACGGTTTTGGAGTGTGAGACTTCTCCTTTGTGGCTGCGACTGGGTTGGTTGTGAGGGAAGACCTTGCGAGCAGAAACATCATTGCACTACTTATTTGGTCTGGCAATGGTATGCGCCTCCGTAGGTGCAGTTACAAAAACTTGGTCTTGTTACCATACAGTACTCGTCCCTAATTATTGGGAAAAGCCAGCGCTTGCTGATCTCCCACGAGTTGACCTGACTCACGAGATGATTTTTAGAAGATACCCATGTAGAGGCGCACCATCGCCAAAAGCAGGCTCCGACCCTGGCAAACCGTTGAGGTTGGGATGCAATTATTACCTTTGAGTCAAGTTGGTGTATGGGTAGGCGCAAGAAGTGTAATAATATTATCGTTTTTTGGTTTTCATGTTCTGTGCGTCGACACGACAAAGGGAGCCTGGCTGGACGACGAACCTAAATTGACTCAACGACTGCCCCATAAAGGCAAGCGTAAGACTCCTTCTATGCGGTGGGTCAAACTTCATACGGAGGTACATGTATCACACTTCCACGGCGTCCTCAAGGCGCCGATCGACGGGAACCATGAAGTTGAGGCGGTTAATAGAAATCCGAGATGCGGTGTTGAAAGTTTAGTAGTAAGACACCTGCCTGCTTGTGCCTGCTCGGTCGTGTAACGAACCTGCTCGACAAACCAGTGGGTAGCAGCATGCAGGCAGCCTTGTCGATGTCTAGTACATACTAAGTGTGTGGGAGCCCTTCCTGGAGCGGCTTCTAACGCATGCGATTTGGCGGCGGGGGTATTCTTGCATTACGACGTAAGAAGCCCATTAACCCGAGAGGGCCATAGTTCTTAAGCCTCTAAAGCATTCGCGTCGCCATCTCATTGTGCTAATTTGGAAAGCCCGCCTTGCTAGGATGTTTATTCGCCGACCCATGAAAACGATGGAGACGAGAGATGGCATCGGAACTAGCGATAGATGAATTGGTAGCCAATCATGACGAGGGGATTCGGGATCGTCTGCACATCTGTATGTTTCCAGTCGCGATCTAACTCGAACAATAATGTGGCATGTTGTATGTAGTTGAACCTCCAGGCTCCCGGCTGCATGCCGAGGGACGAAGACAGCATGTTAATGTAGGTAATTGTCGATAAAAGTACTGAATGGAGTTACGGCATTACCGGCCCCTAGGTTGCTTTTGATGGTCACTTTGTACCTCCGTACAGAGGTAATATCGCACGAGTCTCTCCCAACAGTCAAAGGGCCGATGTCTAATTCTTCAAGATTAAATCACCACCGATTCCCTGCGTCATAAGCTTGTGGCCTCAAAGGTTGTGTTTGGTTCGGAGAATACGATAGAAGGATTTTCAGTGCGTCACACTAAGCTTCATGGCCTTATGCCCGAGTGTTGCGCAGTCATGATTGGTAAACGCCTATGTAAGTTAGTAGCAGCTGTTTCGTGATTGCTTTTTTCGTCGGCTGGTTTCGAGGCCCCTTCAGGCCGCGATCCAACGAAAGATTAGGTAGAGTGCCCATTGTTGAACCCCAAGCAGCGGCGCATTTGCCGTGTCAGACCAGCGTGACCAGGTCTTTTGACCGCTTCTTCCAAGCAAGGCCGATCAAATTACGGGCGCGGAAAGCCCATGATGACTATTTATTTGGTGCCACCCAAACGGCACAATTATAGTTGCCTCCTTCAGGACCATGTTGTTTTATCGTCCCATCCATCCTGGGCAAAACCCAATTTGCGTAGCAATATAATCGCGGGTCTAAAACTCGCATGGTCCATGGAACCTTGCGGGGCCCAGTGGTCTTGTCTCAAACCTCTCGTTGGTGTTCCCAGAGTCCCAACTTGAACTACTTCATGCATGCTTGTATTCCTGCCAACGCCAATCCATCCCTGATGGCCTAGCCGTGGGGTCTAAGAATGCAGAGGCGTGGAGGATGAAGTAAGTCTCTCCAACTCCGTGCGTGATGCGCTTCTGTCTCATCATTACTCATCCCTTTGGATATATCGATCCCCTCTTAACTTGTGAACGTCCACTACCTCTACCTACTTGAGAATGCCCTTTCCAAAATCCGAACCCAACTTTTGTTTCCAGTCGAATATGCAGATATCTCGTTAAATTGACATCATAACTCTCGTTCTCAATCGGTACTCTCCAAGAAGATATAATCATGTTTCAACCCCATCAGAAAGGCCCGACATCCTACGCTATGCCTTCAACAGAACTCGATGCCATGCTTGCCAATGTGTCAAATCAAATGGCACATGCCCAATTGTTGCGGCGCCTCTCAGGAAACTCCAATAGCAATTCCATGACCGGTAGAAGGAGATCAGCAAAAATTCTGAAAGCGAATAGCGTTGGAAACAGCCCTCACAACTGCAATGTTCAGCGTCGAAAAACCACTACGTCACAACCAACTGGACCAAACCATTCCGTCGCGCAAGAGAGATACCAAGCGCGAGGACAGAGGCTGGGGAACAGTTATACTTCATGGCGTCAGGCAGCGCAAGGAAGGCCAGTGAGCTGGCATCCTGGCTCGAGAGAACATGAGATGGCCGCAATGAATGTTTTTACCGGCGAGCCAACTATGAGGAATACTATAGCAGGACTTGAGACCCTGGCGGTCGCCGAAGACCCAGTCCCTCTAAGCCACCCATTCGCAGAAGGTAACATGACAACTCATGCAAACCAGCCATTCCAGGAGAACGATGTGAAGTTACATTCTCAGTATTGCGTCAACGGGGGCCCGGAAATGTTCGACCAGCCTCTGGCGAATGCGGAAGGCTATCAACAACTAATGACCGGGAACGACATGGTATTCCCATCATATCCATCATACGGTGTGCCTGACATAGCTCAAACCGCAAATCCGTTACTTCCTTATGGGTACACATATGATCAGTATGCGTTGTCAGGGTTGCAGGCCTCGGACTGGGCTCATCTCTCTTCAAACATTGACGATTATCCCATTCCACAGACACCAGACTTTCTTCCAATACAATATCCGGCAAACGATTTGGACGGCACCGACCTCGTACAGATAACGAAAAAAAAGAGTAAAGAGCTGGTGGGCATGGGGCTCTATGACAATACAGATAGAGACGTGCTATCATCGCTCAACGTTGGTCATGGCCAGGGTCCAAATCATTCCGCAAATTTGCAGCGAGAGTCAATGGGCAAAGGTTTGAAATTAGAAGAAACGTGGCAACCTCCGAAAGAAGATGAAGGAGATGATGAAGACGAGGAGGAAGCTTCTTCAGCAGATGAGGCCGAGGAATACGTTCCCGTCAGCTTTGCTCAGGATGACACTCAGCCATCGTTCTATCCTACGTACAACGACTTGTCTAACCAGACCTTTTTCTTCGACAACGACGATCAATACACCAATTGTATAGCCTTCGATCAGACGATGCCATTGTGTCAGCCGAAAGCGCCAGACCCGGTTTTAGAGAATTCATTATGGTTTTGAAGGACTCTTGCACGGTGGTTTAGGGAGGGATGGGTGGATCTGGATTCGGTATTACATAGCGAAAGCAAGGTGTTCAAGTGTCTGGCAAGGAATCCTTTCCAACGAAGCTTTGAGTTTTGAAGCGCTGGAAGCTCGAATCTGTGAGCTGCTGGAGGAGCCTTTCTGTCCTTAGATACCCCATGCATGAGTAGCGTCCCTCTATGGCAGTGACAAGCGATTTCTCGCTCGAGGAGAATCGCCATGTCAATCATCTGAGTGAATCACCAAAATGATTTATGATTTTTCTTAGTGACGAAGGTCGCCAAGAGGAGTTGGTGCCACTTGGTGGAGCGCAAGTAAAACCCTGCGAAACCTAGGCCGAAGTAGGAAGTGATCAGCGTTTGCTCGCTTAGGTACCTTATGGTCCATGGAGTATGGGACAGTGACTGCGGAATGCAGTCTGCAACCTGGCTGCAGAAGCTTTCCCACCTGCAGCATTATTGATCACTGCATCATTATTGCCTTGATGTATGAGGGTTCCATTTTCCACTTTGCTTTCTATGCAGCATCCGCCACTTGTTGCTGCGACAGGCGCATTTGTTCGGCTTCAGCAAATGGACGAGGTGCCAAAAATGTTTCAAGTTGATTAAAAACAAACCCGGTTTGGTAAACGAGAGAGGCGGAGACCTATCACCGTCTGCAATTGGGGCGCTCTGTATTGAGGTCAGGTTGCAGGGACTTTTGTCGCAAGGATTCTCCGTCAGTCTTGCACGATGTTGCTTTCCTCAAAGTGCCTTGCCGGGCAAGGCAATCGTGCATCACCTAAAGCCAGGAGTTGTCGTTTACCTTGCGGGTCATGTTTTGTCATGTGCAACCCTTTCTTCAAGGTAGAGGAATGGCGACCATGCGCGCCTCACGGATGATCCAATTGATCATATTCTCCCCCGATGGGAAGCTGCCATTCCATAAGCCATTTGTGTTTAGGAAATCTCTCACTTCGTACTTCGTAGCGCTGAGCCTTCGGACTCCTAGATCCCCCAGAATTCAAGTTCCGACATGCGACAGGATCTTCGCCATTCTCAAAATATCTTGCAACGAACTTCCAAAGCCCACAGATTTTGACAAGCAATCGCCTCACCAGAGACTCTCGAAAGATGCAAGCTTCGATAGTTCGGCATGGTCATTCCACACTACCATCGTAGCCCTTTCGTGCCTGTGTGTGTTTCCAGCGAGACTTTGCCATACCTTACTGTCGCTGAAGAGCTGTGGAAATGCTAGTGCGGCTTAAAACAAGCTCCAACGGCCCGGAATCCACCCGTTTCTGCTGCGCCACAACATACTCTCAAACCTCTACCATAGGCTATAGCGTGCGTACTGTGGTAGTTCTCGAAATCGTCTTCCAAACCATTCACGATACTTGAAGAAAGGTAGCTACCTAAAGTATGAATATGGATCATCTTGTATTCATACCATGGCGAGATAACGACGAGATACTTACCGCGAGACGCTGGCTTTATCCAGCCAAGGGTTGTAAAGATCCAGACCTGAGGAGAAAAGCTTGCAATCGAGTGAGTCCAGATGTAGATATGTTTTGCTAGCGGCATTGATGTAGATCTTCATATGAGCTCATGGACAGTCTTCATACGCTTGTGAATACCTTCGACCGAGATTCTCATATTTTTCCCATTGGCATCATTGTTTCCTTTTAACTCGGCCGTTGGCTGCCTTAGCTCCTTCTCCACATGCTACTGTCTACACAATTCTTGGAGACACTTTGGTAAACATAGCTCATGAAACGAATCCCCTGACAGTATCTGCACTTGTCTCATGCAACCGAACCTCCTTTGCAGGAACAATGATCTTGCTTCCTTCATTCGTTATAGGTGCATGATGTGCATCCCGCTCCAGGGGAATGCTGACACGTTCCTTCAGATCTCGGCTTGGAAGCTGCGTGGAAACCTTCCACACGCCGTGGAGTCTACATGGTTCCTCATAGATGCGATTCTAAGCGATGACACCAAAAGCAACCAACTATCTCCCTTCGCTATCCGCGCCTGTTATAGCACGGCGTTTTGTCGGTCAGTTGTTGATTAACTTCGTACCCATCAAGCTTTCAGGTCTCTGTTCTTCTGACCAAAACAGATTCGTGACTGGGCTTCTCGACTCGGAACAAGATGCAAAGTACAAGGTATCCATGTACGCAAAGGCGAAGCAAATTGGCCTACCCGCTTCCTTTGTTGAACTGCGCCACGAAGCGACCCATGGAGATTTACCGTCTCTTGTCGTTTTTCGTCGAGCTGCAGAGAGATCTCTAGACTGGCTATGGAATGACTACTGGAGATACCTAGATGTCCGGAGTGGAAATCTGGACGAAGATGAACTTGACGCTTTCAAGGAGGGTCGGGAGAAGCTGAAGGAAAACCTTAGAATCATCCTCCGCCAGTACAACGAAGCTTGTATAGATGACGTGAAGACGATTGGTCGCAGGGACGTTGCGATGCCGACCCATTCGGCCGATAAGGCATGCCTTGAAATTGTAAAAATTTGCAAGAACGAAAAATTGGTCATCGCAGAACTTGTCAAAGTACTTCTGGAACACGGAACCATGATCCCTAGCTCAAGAACGTGAGTACTAATGTCATATCTGCCCTGGCACTTGACTAAGAAGCACAGACTTGGTCGTCACATGGATGAAGTCTTCACATTATGGGAAAGCCTTTTGAAGAAGCTAACATCACACCAGTCCCACTTCCTGATCATGCTCACCGATGAGATGTTGGTTCGTTTGATTTCACCCTCGATGCTCGATGTCACCATTGATTCGTTCCGCGAAGCTATCGCTATGTGGCTCGAACGGATATGCACTACCAAAGGATGGGTACCGGCAACTAAGCGGGGAAAGCTCGATGATAGTGTCATTATGGAGACCTGCTTGCAGAACCCGAATCACTGGACCGTTCGCCTCGCAGTCACGATGATTGAGAGCTCAGATCACAAGATCGCAAAAGAGATTTATGTAGACCGCGTTTCCAAAGCAGCTGACGACTTGAACACAAAACCAAAAGTTCCGATTGTCCGATCCATTTCGATCGAGAATCTTGATCGCCTGCTACCGTCCCAACGTAAGTGGTTGGAGTCGGAAGAAGGGCTGGCAGAGAAGGCACGATACCTGAAACGTACTCAGCACCTTAGGGAACAGCCAGAGCGATCGAATCAAACGGGAGAGCCACAACATCAAGCAGCGAAGCCAACATCGGATGGTAGTTCACCCCAGCAGGGTGTGCAGTCGAGGGATATGGGCATGGCAATACAGCAAGATCCAGGGGATGAGTCCGACGAACACTCGGAGGAAGATCGGGATGTGGGGGGCTGGACTAAGTGGAAGGGGGTATGGATTGCAAAGCCCATCGGCATGGTCTAATGTCATGCTCATGATATGAGTGATTCATGCAGGAGCGTGGAGGCACTCGGTATTTGCAAAGGGAGTTTCTACAGCGCAATAATACCCGACATTCTAGCGACAAAGGCGTTAATGGGTGTGTAACATGGCCCTGTTCTTCTCTTCTTTGTAGATGCTAGGTTTGAGCTTTATGGAAGAGACTGCAAGCACCACCGTCGGCGAGTCTCAAGTATGAAGGTATAAATAGTCTCAAGGGCAGCAACCATAGTGAACATATCGATAATCGTTGTTGGATGAATATCCTACTCGCATGGAATTATGGACTTCACCTAACCTTACTTAGGTCGACTCTGCCGGTTCGTACTAAGTAGAATATATCTCATCTGCACTTGTCCCAATCTGGGCATGTCTATCCGAAGCATTTTAGACATCGGGAGTGAAGTGAATAGAATCTGTAGATGCTCGAGGTTTGTGACAGGCCTCCATCGCCTGTTGGTAAACCACTTTGAAGGCCAAAGAAACAGAACCTCGGAGATAAGGTATGTAAGTCACCTCAGGATCTGCAGAGCAAAGCCACAGGACGGGCCGCTTGCGCTGATAGGTCAGTGAAGCGAATTTACCTTATCAGAGATAAGATCCATCCCCCCTTTCACATGCCACAATCTGCTTTCGGTTTGAGTGTTGGAAAATTGAATTGTCGCATCAATCAAAGAGATACGACAGCATCGTTAGTGGCAAGAAGCAGTCAGCTTGCCAGATACCTTCCCATCGATCTTGAAAGAAGAAGCCAGAGATGTTCACGTCGAGATAGAGACCGAACAAAAAACAACACTAAGAAGACAGCGCCTTTTGGCGCAGGCTTGCAGAGCGCCCCGTCGTAATACGGATGGATGTACGGAGTTACGGAATACTGTACTCGAGTAATGGCTAGCCTTCCCGCCAATCCAGGTCACGACGGATTTGTGACACCAGCATCTTATTTACGTCGTCCTCGAGCGTATTCCAAACCGATGGCTCCGGCTGAGCCAGAGAGCGCAGTCGAGAGGGATCAACGTCTCGGCTTGGTGAGTTCCTGCTGCTGACCCATGCATCTCCGGAAAAAACCCCGTGCCAACCCGTTTAATGCTGACATAATCTCCCAATCTCGCAGCAAAGGATTCGAGACTTTCTCAAAGTCCGTACGAGTTACGATGTGCTGCCGCTGAGTTTTCGCTTGATTGTTTTTGATACCACGCTGCTGGTGAAGAAGAGCCTTACGATCCTGATTCAGAATGGTCATGGTGGACTTCCACCTTTCGCTCTCTGATGCCGGACTGACTCTTAGCAGGCATCGTGTCGGCGCCATTGTGGGATTCAAGGACTTCGACATTTGCCGGTCTACTAACAACATCTGACTATCTCAATCTCATCCAGTACTATTGGCAAAACCCCGAGGCAGTCAACCGGATTGATCAATTCAAGCTGAACAGTCTTCGCGGTAAGCTACCGCAGAACAGCTAGCTTGTCTTAAGTCTATCCGCTTTATAGACTGATATGCAAGTCAAGATATCGAGAAAGCTATCGGTGTGGCTCCTCTCGAGACCGTATCAATTCACCCTCTACGTCCCCTCTACGAAGCCTGCCGGCGCATGTTAGAGTCCCGGGCTCGTCGTATTCCACTAGTGGACATTGACGACGAGACCAAGCGTGCTATGGTCGTCAGCGTCGTTACTCAGTATCGCATCCTGAAATTTGTTGCGGTCAACGTCTCGGAAACCCAACTGCTTCGAAAGCCTTTAAGGCTACTCAACCTTGGAACTTACAAGAATCTCGAGACTGCGAAGATGGAAACACCAGTATTCGATGTCATCCATCAGCTTGTGAATTACAACATTTCTAGCGTGCCAATATTGAATAGTGATGGTATGTGGCTTATGCTATAATGAGCGGACAACAAGCTGATAGCTCAAGGGGTCGTCACGAACGTATTCGAAGCTGTAGATGTCATTACTCTTATCAAGGGTGCTGCATATGATGAATTAAATCTAAACGTGGGGGAGGCCCTTCAGAAACGCTCGGATGTCTGTGTTCTGAATCCTGAGGTGCAGCGGTTTTATTGACTCTCCTAACAGGATTTCCCCGGAATCTTTACATGCTCCATCGATGATCGTCTCGACACCCTCTTTGACACAATCCGAAAGTCTCGAGTTCGCCGGCTGGTAATTATCGACGAAGACAATCGTTTGGTCGGCGTATTGACCCTGAGTGACATCCTAGAATATATCCTTCTCGAGGGCGAGGGGGATGATGTGAAGCCGGAATGACGCATGTGAATCTGAGCGTTATTTGTGCATTTCCGTGGTGTTCGATATCCTAGGGCGCAGTGACTTGGTAAAGATTTGTTTTGTATCTCGTTCGACATTATGTGCATAGAGATAATAGTAACGATCAGGATACGAGAAGGGGCTAAATAATTACAATATGAAAGGCGGGCACTCCCAATGGTCTTCATATTCACTATTATTCACGTCCTCGTCGGTATTAGCGGTTGTCATAGCGGTTGTATTGACGGTTCTGCGGGCAGTACCATTGCCGGAAGGCAAGATCGACTCACTTCAACGTCTCGTTTCAAGAGTTTACAAAAGATCGACGAGATCATATAATAGGCAAGAACGACCGCTGTGGGTCGGCAAAACACCTACGCAGGTATGTCCCACTTCACATTTCTCTTATTCAAAATGATACAGCATTCATAGAAACATCAATATGCGAAATTCGCAGAGCGCTGCCCCATTGTTACCCACCAATGCTGATATAGCTGAGGCAGGGCCTACGGAGAGAGCTCGGCGTCGCTCATCACTAGATACTTTCGTGATACCTGGTCGTACGCGCGTGCCTTCTAGTAGGGTCAGCCAACCAGAGCCCATGGACATTCAGATTGCACGAGGCTTGCTCAACCCAGATTCTCTCAAAGTGCCCAAGCAACAGTCCCATCGAGTGGGGAAACATGGCTGGTTGGCTCCGAACAGTAGAAAGTCATCCGTGTTGAAGGGCAAGGCCAGATCGAACGAAGAACAGTCTGTTCCTGCATCGCCCAAAAAGCATATGGAGAAATCAAAGAAAGCACCTTGGATGTTGAATGGTCGCGAGCTTATCATCGTCCCCAAAGGCGATCCGCGTCTTCGACAGAAGGATTCAGTACCTCAACCTCAGGAGCATCAGCTGCAGGCGAACGGAGACGATCCAAGACACTCCTCTGGTGGTGCCCGAATCGTCCCCAAATACGATCAACTTGCTCGACACAAGGACTTGGTACCTCAACTTCAAGAGCATCAGCTACAGGTAAATGGAGACGATTTAAGGCACTCCTTTGATGGTGCACGAAGCGAAGGATCTCGAGTCACAAGCACGACATGGAGTTCTATCAGTCACAGAATCTTTTCAAATTCATCTAGCAACTCCCAAAATCGTGGAAGTTCGAAATCTGTCGAAGAATACAATGTTCTGGCTTTGAGGCATGGATTACCCCAATTTGCAGTAACGGCGGAGATCGAGGGTATCGGTGTGTTCTCTTTTGCCCCTAAAACACACCAGATCTAACATCCTCCCAAGGAAATGATAGTCACACCGAAGTTACCTCCAAGACGCACCATAATTGGATCATGCGGAAGTTGTTACGCCGTTCAACCCCTTCCACCTACCAGCTAAATGTTAAGGCTAAACAAAAGTCAATAAAACGCACGGCCAGCTTCTCCAGCATCTCGAGTATGCTCGAAAAGGAGCACAAGGACCTGTTGAAGGACAAAAGCCTGGAGGAGGTTGGTCGACTAGGTGGACTGAGCATTCTGCTGCTTCCCCGCAACTTCGCTGTGGATAAGCTTACTCTGCCAACTTGTATCTCCGCCACGGCTACATATTTGGTCCAGCAAGGTATGTTCCGCTTGATGCAAATACAGTATGAACAGGCCACAAGCTAATGATAACCAAGGATGTAAAACACCAGGCATCTTCCGCGTACCAGGGCAACTAAATACAATTAATGCACTCTATGATTTTTACGCACATCGATATGCCAATGCGAGTGATCCAGACCTTGTCCAACAGACTGTTGGCTCTGGGCTTCTCCCAACACATATACCGCATAATCCGCATGATGTCGCATCCGTATTCAAAAAGATAGTGTCGAGCATCCCGGGTGGTCTTCTTGGCTCGTTGTCACTTTTCGCAGCCCTTCGCAGCATCGCTCAAGATCTCCACTGTGATTCTAAGCTTTCAGAGCTGGAATTTACTGATCTAAAAGCCAGACTTATAGCACTGGCAATATCTAGCGTGACCTCATCCTTCCGTGTTTCTTTGATCTGTGCAGTATTAGGTCTGGCTGCACTCGTTGGCCATGAAGCTGAGCAAGACATTGCCAGGAGTCGAGAGAGCGACGAGCCTCTGCCAGCTGATCTCATGAACTACCAAGCGCTAGGTGTAGTGCTCGGACCACTCCTGCTAGGAGACTTGACCTATGACTCCGGTATGGCTTTTGACTCGTCTTCTGGGACCCAACTCCCGGTACCGAACAGCCTGAAGAAAACTCGCAAAGAGAAACACGCAACCATGGCTCCAAACAAGCTTGAGCAGCATGACGATTTCCTCGCGCAGGTTGAACAAGCCAAGATTACCGCAATCGTCATGCAGATGCTCGTTAGTAGTTGGACAGATGTCGTGAAGCAGCTGCGGCACATTGATACTGAGCGCCTCCGTTCCTCGCGCTTGGAAAAAGACCAGAAGTTACAAAGCACCCAAAGCAGGTTGACATTGAAATCTTCTAACGAAGATGTGATATATGATTTCCTGAGGGGACGTACTCTGCCAGAGAGCTGGGAAGGTTCTGTAAAGATAACGCAGAAGTTGAGGGTACCAAGCAGGTCGCCAGTGTCTTTCAAAGATATACGTGCTTCCGACTCATGGTTTCCTGAGCCTATCGAGGAGCATCTTAGCACGGCTGAGGCTGGACCGGTTCGAGCCTCGACTCGACGTACTCGAGGGAATAGTTATGAGTCTAGTGAGCCTGCTCGAGATTTCTCTGGACCATCGGTTCAAGTTGAACCTTCCCACGATCATCCTGAGCGAACCTTTGAGTCAGATCCTTCAATTGATTCAGGGCGGAATTTCTCTGGCCAAACCATGCAGTCAGATCATTCAGTTGAACCAGGTCGAGATTTTTCCGGACACACCGTCCAATCAAACTCTTCATTGTTCGCAGCTAGGAGCGAGCCTAAGGGTCAGCTCCTCGCCAATGACAGCGATGTGACGGATGCAACTCTGGAAGAGATGTCCAAAGGGACTATTTTGATGCATCCTCCAGAAATATTTGGAGGAGAGGAAGACGAATCCGTAAGTAGAACTTTGGACAACTTTCATCTATTACCTACACAGCAATATCACAAGCGCGATGACAATCGCATTATCGAGGAGGGTTCGGAGGTTACGAATGAGATTGAGGATACCGTTGCGACAAGACTTCGAGAGTCCATCGGGCCGAATGAGATGCAACTGCCTCTCGAGCCTCATGCACTAGTACAGGCTCCGCCTCTATCATCGTCCGGCCTCGTTTTCGAAGACAGCGTCAATCAAAGCCTTTTTCCAGCCCGGAACTCGTCGCTCGCACAAGTTCGGCGGAGATCGTCCTCGAACATGCTCCGCACCGACGCCAACAGCCGCCGTTGCTCGACCATTCAGCCTTCCGATAAGTCTCGTATGCCTGCAAATCCTGAATCAACCGAGCCAGGTGACCCGTTTCTGGACGTGGATGAGGCATTTACAAACACAGATCAAGCTTCTACCAACGCAGAAAAGGCCTTTATGGCGTCTCGTAGGAATAGCGTCAAGATGCTTGCTCAAAGGTTTACTGAAGCTGAACGGGCCAACCGCGTGGAGGTCCAGCAAAAAGACGCCAATATCCCTAAGGTGTATGCTTTTATCAACTCATTACCTCCCAATGAACCCGTACGAATTCTGGACAAGAGCCCCCAGAGGAGCACAAAGACCGCTCTAGAAAGGAACGCTTTAATGCAATCTACCAATGTTCCTGTTCCGCGCAGCCCGGAGGAAGAATTTTATTTTCCTCCGACGCCTACAATAAGTCAGGCACAACCTATAGAGGAGAGCTTTGTGACGCAGCCTGCAAGTGCTTCTGCTCACAACAGCCCTGAGAAAGAGTCCCTGATCCCCAAACCACTGTATGAGCACGGCCGCGGTCGACAAGCATCGCGTTCTCCCTCACCTACCAAAACTTCTTCACCTCCCAAGGTGGCCTCGCCAGTCATGACCCCTAAATCAACCAGATTCTTTCGCAAGAGACCTTCTGTCTTCAATCTTCTACTGGACGACAAGGATGCTGATACCGTTGTGAAATACAAGCCAAGTCGTAGTCCGACTTCGCCGCTTCTTCCAATCACCAATCCCGAGCTCAACCGACGAAGCACCACTCAAAGCTTGGCTCCTCCAACCGAAGATGCAACGCCGAAATCCGCACCCACAAAATCCCTAAGCGACTATTCCACCGCATCACTCCAGCGCCTCCGCGCCGCCCTCGAAGGACCCCCCATCGCCACCCACGTCGTCCGATCTCTCTCCCCACATAGACCCTATACTAACGCTCGACCCGCAACCTACACCGACAGCTCCACCGCCACCGACGAGCCCCTACCCAAACTCCGCCGCGAGATGTCCGTGGGCTTGTCGAACGCAACGATGCATACACAGATTCGGCAACTACAAAGGCAGGTGGATGCCAAGGAAAAGGATCTCGTGGCGCTGAGTCGAGCGTTGGATGCGGAGAGGGCGATGCGGGAAGGGGGGAAGGGGACAGGGCAGATGGGGGAGGAGGTGCGGGAGGCGAGGAGGGAGCTGGAGATGTGGAGGGCGAGGGCCATGTGGGCGGAGAACAGGCTGGTGGGGTTGAGGGTGGAGGTTGGGGTCGAGTATGAGGAGTTTTCTAGGGGTGGTGTTGGAGAATAGGGGGGTTGTGAGCTTGGAAGTTTCAGGGTTGGATATGGGATGTTGCTATTTCGAAGGTGGTGGGGTTGGATGCGTGGGGTTTGAGCGGATGGGTGGGTTTTGAGGGGAAGGTGGGAGTGTATGGGCAGGGGCGAGAACATGGAATTAATGGTTTAGGACGGGACAGGCTAGGATAGGATCGCCTAAGAGACTAGTATGGTTGTATGGTTTTTTGGTAGGGTTAGGAATAAAACGTATGTGTTTTGACAATCGAATGAGTGTTTTGTTGGTTGGTTGGTTGATTGGCGGGCTTTTGCTTTCGCCCACGGGCAGTTTTTTCTTCGTTGTTTTCTGTCCCTTCTTCCGTCCTTTTGTCCTTTTTCTCTTCCCCGTTCATTTCCTCTGCTTCCCCCCTCTAGTCCGTGTCAAGCTTGATGTGCGTTATTGCGATGTGTGTAAGTAAGTAAGTAAGTAGGGAGGGGGGGTGAGGTTTGAGGGTGATTTGAGGGTGTGTTGAGGGTGAGTTGAGGGTGAGGTTTGAGGGTGGGTTGTTAGGTTGTGGGTTGGGGTTGTTAGGTTGGGGTTGGGGTTGGGGTTGGGGTTGGGGTTGGGGTTGGGGTTGGGGAATTGGGGAATTGGGGGACTGGGGGAAAGGGAGAAGAGAGGGGGGTGAGGTTTGAGGGTGAGTTGGGAGTTGGGGGGGTAGGGGTGATGGTTGGGGAATGATGGTAGTGGGGGATGATGGTGTTGAGGGGTGTTTGGGGTCCGTTGGTATTGGGTGGAGGGATATGGATGGAGTGGGAAGTCCTGATGCTGAAGGGGGTGCACCGGTTGGGAGAGCGGCATAGGTAGGTGCGGCTTGTTGGAATATGTGTAGGTTTGGTGGGTGGAATGTTGTAGGTGGTGCGCTTGGTGGTGCGCTTGGTGGTGCTGTAGGAGGGAAAGGCAGATTTTGTTTGCATCCATGTAGGTAGCTTTTTGGAACTGTGGGAGGTTTTTGTAGTAAAATCTTGTCTTTGCTACCTTCGTCAAGCTCTCATAGCCTAAGCACCCGGAAACACCGATTGTATCCACAACATCCCCTCCTTCCCTCCCTCTCGATGGCCCGTCCTTTATCGGTGCTACAGGAATCGTACAGATTAGCTGTCTACCTCTGACAAAGTTGATCCACATCTCCGATTTCCTTCAGATTTCCTTCTGTTGCCCCCCTCTCCCACGCCCCGCCAGGCTTCATCCAATCCAAAGCACGAGGAGGTATCACACACCTTCTGGAACCCAATATCCGCCGCCTTCTCCCTAAAGCACTGGCGGCAGATGTTGAGGCCGTATTTGCGGATGAGACCGGCTGTGTGTGTGCATATCCGACTGTTTAAGAGTCGTCACATCAGCATGCCATTCCATTTCGGAATCAAGTGAGATCATGGGATTAAGGGAGCGTTGGAAGGGCATGAAATTGTATCAATAGATGGGGGATTGATTGTAAGGGAAGGGAGAAAGGGGGGATGAATAAAAGCATACCATTCACGAGCACCTTTTCCATAGGTGCGTGGGCGCGAGTACCAGACCGATTCGTGGGACATGGTTGTGGTCGTGTGTTGGGAGGAGTAGGTGGGTTTTTCTGTCGGCGTAAGGAGGTCAGCATCAAAGCCCAGAAGAAGAATCGATAGGAGGAGCGGAGGAGGTATACTGTTTGTGGTAGAGAGTCTGCGCAGTCAGTTGTTGTCGTCGTTGTCGTCGTTGGCGTATGATGGTATGGATGTATGTCGACTTCAATGTGTGCCAAGCGATACGGAAGCGAGGAACTAGTAGGGTTTAGCGCCGTTTTGCTAAATCATTTGCTCCACTGAATCCTCCATAAGTACTCACGAAATTCACATCACCTCTTTCACGACAGACGTTGCTGTAAGTCCAGGAAGCTTTGATCGTTTAATGAGGCTATGGCTGTTTGCATCTACGGGTTGAATATTTGAGTCTACTCGTGTCCGGACTTCCAAGCTCACCCACAACACAGAATCCAGCTTGTTCACAGCGCAAATCCTGTGATAAACCGAAATCCATCATGGCATACTGCTGATCGCTAACCTTCTTCCATTCAAGTCGTAACGGCAGCCACCTTCTCGTCATGCCTTCATGTGAAATGCATTCAAGCGTTCTCTCCTTTTACAATGCTTCGATAATTGCTAGAGCTAGCCGTCTCCAACTCCTAGGGCGCGCAAGTGTGGACAGAGAAGCAAGATTGAAACACTATCTTACGCATCCTAGTGATGACAAGGTCCCTTCGATTCCCACTCGGCTCTTCACTGAGTTCGACGTCTAGTGTTTTGCTGGATAGAAGGGGTTGAAGGAAACATATACACCGCTTGGGGGACTGAGAAGGCGGGCATTGGGTGGGCATAGGCTTTAGGGATGGAAGGGTGCTTGACCACAGAGGCGGTGGTCTGGCCATTGCTTCACAGCTATTTATATACGTCAGTCAACATCTATGTCTAATCGGTCTTCTCGCCTTTAGGAGGAATCCAATTTCACAGCAGGTGCATTGAGAAGAAATTGCAGAAAGACTCAGAGAATGGACCAGTCTTAGTCAAGACTATCATCGATTTTGATAGACGGCCTGGTGGATGAGATTATGAGTGGAGGTGGGTTCTTAGTGTGCCCAATATTGAAACAATGTCGTTGTCCTGCAAGCCCGTCGATATCCTACTTCTCCCCTCCCTGTGCCTTCTCGTCTTTCCACACGCTGTCTGAATCTGGATGAATCTCCGGCTCCGCAATATGTTGCCTTTTTTCCTTCTTCTTCTGGCTATCAACCCCATATCTCTTATCCCGCTCCCCCAGAACCTCCTTGAATCCTGGACACTGCTCCTCATTTGTTAAACTCATCATCAATTGCGCTTGGCCCAAAGGCAGCTTATCCCCTCTATCCACCTGCCAGAAATGATAAGTCTTTCCATACAATCCTACCACCTCTTCCATCTCCTTCGTCTCCGCTACATCCCATACTCCGTTTGGGAGGCTTTGTGGGGCTGGCATGATCAACATGCCGCTTTTAACTTCGAAGACGTGAGAGTGCCAGAGCTTGCGCTCCTCAGCATCGAGGGTTTTGTAGAGGGTGGCGCTGATCATGTACTCGACGCCGATAAGGCGGGCGTTGGGAGCGGGAGTATCATAAATGAGGCATTGGCGGACGTCTGAGTACAGAATCGTTCAGCATTATGTCGACCGCTCGGCAAGACTAAGAGAAGATACTGGCTTGTTTACCTTCATTGAGATGTGAGCAGTAATGGTTCGATTCTACGCATCGGTTGGGTTCAGAGGCGTAGACATGGAGGGCGTTAAGGTGAGCACAGATTTGCTTCAAGGGGGCGAAGTTCTGTACCAACGTAATAGCTAATTAGCGAGAAAACTCCGTTAGAGAAAGCATATGGGCGGAGGCGAGACCTGTGCGGCCGCAGCTCCAGTCTCCAGCACTTGGCTTTTGGTGGAGAGAGGGTTGCCTATAGCATTGTTTGTGACGTTATCTGCGCTGCTCATGGTTGTGACTGTGGGCAAAAGCTGTCTTGATCAGACGTATTCGAGATTCTGATAGTGTGTAGGATTTTTGTACTTCAAAAGTGTGCTAGGCTTTGACTTTGAACAGCGGGAGTGTTCAACATAAAGTACGGTCATGCAAGTTCACACTCACACTGAGCAGCAATTCAAACCGTACGTCATGATGACGATAGCTGCACCTCTGACAGATATGACAGCCATTTAAAAGCATGGGAACGCAATTCCATGCCTTTCACTTGCAAATGATTGGAGTATGGTGCTATATTACGTAGGCTCATAACTTGGTCTCTTTATCCGATGCAGTCCTGAAACAACGCAATTGTCAGTTACGTAGACTTCTTCGATGCCTGATCAGGAGCGGAGGAGCAGCGCCGAGGTTTCACTGGATTCACATATTGTTTTTCATCTCTCTCAATTTTCCCATGACATCCACTGGATCGGTCTTCCCAGTGGCTTTCTGCACCGTCGGGTCCTACGATAATTAGCAGTGACTTTCCGGTCGAGGTTTCGAAACCCTCACCTCTAATTTCATGAACACGTTGTATTCCTAGAGCTAGTCAGGTCTCATGTCTCAATTGCCGTCAGAGGGAGAGCTTGCCTTTTCGTCCCCGATTGTGAACTTGCCCTGTGTTTCCTTGTTGTTCTCTGTAAATGATTGCAGTTTCTTCACTGCCTCATTCTGTAGGACTTTGGCAAGAAACTTGACGTTCTGCTTGGTGTACTCGTGGCCAGGCTGTCTAAGGATCAGAAACTTCATGACAGGCTTGAGAATGTCCAAGCACGTACATATACTTTGGTATCATTGGGTAGGGCAGCCAGAGTCTTGTTGAGAGCTGTATGCATTTCTCCCGGAGTTCCTTCAAAAAAGCGCCCACAGCCTAGCAAGAGCTATCAGCCATGGCATATTTAGAGAGTATGATTCGGTACCTCCAATGAATAGAGTATCACCGGTGAATACCACCCTATCACTACCATCCTCCATCAACCAGCATATGCTATCTTGAGTATGACATGGCGTGTGTAATGCTTTTACTGTTATCTCCTGGCCAATCTTGAAAGTCTCGTCGTGTTTTGGTGTTCTAGTAACTGCTTCACACTGCTTTCCGCCGATCACGGGCAGATCCTTGAACTGCGCAAGCTGGTCGTTCCATTAGGATCCAGGCTATTGAGGGCGGATTATTGATCTTGCCATCTTAGAGTTCCCACCGGCATGGTCCCAGTGACTTTCCAAATTTCAGCGTCTTCCCCTACCACCAAGCTCGTGCAAACTCACTGGTGGGTATTCATGATGGCGGTCAAATTGATTTTTCCAGCATCGATCTGCTCCTTCAATACTGGCGCTACCCTGCAGATGTGTGTCAACCCATATGCCTTGCTATTGGCTGCCGTCGAGTGTACTCAGGGGGGTTGGCAGGGTCGATGATCACGGCATCTTTCGATTTGTCGTCTACCACCAGATACGCATAGTTGTTGCTGGACCCCGTCCCTATTCCAGTACTAAGCATTAGCAAAGCTCGAAACCATAATCGATGACTCCGAAGTCTATAGCGTACACATTGGTATCGATTGAATATGCATGGCGCGCGTTAGAGCGAGCTGGGAACAGTCAGTGATTCTGACAGCTCAAAAGACGGCAGAAACCATACACTTGCTGCCAAGGCTCTCAGTGGTCTTCGAGGGAAAGCCTTCGTCAATGTCCCTACGTTCATTGAGAGTGGAAACACCTAAGAAGTGTGAAATGAATGCTGACAGTCCCTTGGTCCCCAAAGCTTACTTACCCATCTGGCAGGTTTTGCCGGGAATCTTCATGCCCCACCATTCCCCGCACTTTTCAGCCCCGCAAGTTCCCTGTTCTCAGCACCGCGATGGGGTAAGGTAACATTTGAGGCTCATGCCTCAAGAATTGCCTCTCAATTAACTGAATCGAATATCCTTTTCGTTCTGCAGTTCTGCAGATCTCCAAGATGTCAGGTCTGTGTGAAAGGAACTACTAGCCCCCTCTGTCATATGCTGACCTTCGACACCGTTCTAGCCAAGCATTACCTCGACGACCCCATCCAAGCGGTACTTTCTTCCCTCCGCGCCACTACTCTGACGAATCCCTCTCTCCTCTTCGATGAGACCAACAAGATCGTATACCGCCATCCTGCCTCACTCACGAATAATCAAAATGTCTCTGTCATCTCCGGTGGTGGCTCAGGTCATGAGCCTGGATGGGCTTCGACCGTGGGACGGGGCGTTCTCAGCGCATGTGTCGCAGGCACCATCTTTGCCTCTCCAGGTGCTCAGCAGATTCGAGCGTGTTTGTTGCATAGACTGCCCGCAGATTCGAAGGGAGCTCTGTGTGTCGTTACCAACTACACAGGCGACGTGCTGAATTTTGGAATGGGAGTAGAAAAAGCAAGGGCCCTAGGAAAGAAAGTGGAAATGGTAGTCGTTGGTGATGATGTGGGTGTAGGACGAGCAAAGGGCGGCAAAGTGGGCAGGAGAGGCCTTTCAGGAACAGCACTCGTGATTAAGGTATGCGGTGCCCTGGCCGAGAAGGGAGAAAGTCTGGACCAATGTGCAAGAGTGGGAAGGTTAGTGGCAGATAACCTGGTCAGCCTGGGGGCGAGCTTAAGCAGAGTACATCAGCCCGGTCGAGCGTTGAAGGAAGCAAAAGAAGAAGAGGAAAGACTAGGACCCGGACTGGTCGAGATTGGGATGGGTGTACATAATGAGCCAGGATGCGACAAGGTGAGGACAGACTTGCCAGGTCTGGTCAAAATCATGTTGGCGCAGATGCTCGATCCGGGTGACAGGGACCGGGCCTATGTGCACATAGAGAGTTCCGATTCTACGGTACTGCTGATTAATAACTTCGGTGGTACAAGCAACCTGGAGCTCGGTGGGATCGTCAGCGAGGTCACGAAACAACTGAAAGAAAGTTATGACCTAAAGCCTAAAAGAATCATCGCAGGGACATTCTTTGGAAGTCTTAACGGGCCAGGCTTCATCATTTCGGTCCTCAAGCTGACTGATACTGGCCTTGGACCGGGGAAATCAGTGTTGGAGTTGATAGACGCACCAGCCGAAGCCAACGGGTGGTCTGCAGCTATCAAAAAAGAGACGTGGGAGCAAAACTTCGAAGCAGTCAAGGAGAAAGCACCGTCAGGCGAAGATGAGACGAAACCAAGTAATTTGAAAGGTTTTTTCTAGACTGGGCCCCGAAATCTTGAACTAAAAAGCTGACATGCGAGAAGTCAATCCAGATATTTGGAGAAACGCTCTGCAAGCTGGTCTGCAGCGTGTGATAGCTGCGGAAAGCGAAGTTACAAGATTTGATACCATAGTCGGTGACGGGGACTGTGGCATTGGTCTAAAGCGAGGCGCAGATGCTGTTGTGAAGATGCTGGAAAGCTCCACATCATCCGGAGATCTCCTGGTGGACTTGACAAAAATCATCCAGATTGTGGAGGCCACCATGGACGGAACATCTGGGGCGATATATGCCATTTTTCTTAATTCGCTTGCGGCAAGTTTGCGAAGCCTTGACAGTTCGACACCGAATCCAGTCACTGCCAAAACCTGGGCACAGGCTCTTGAAATATCTTTGAAAGCTCTAAGCAAGTACACACCTGCTCAGCCCGGGGATCGAACATTGATGGATGCGTTATTCCCCTTCGTAGATGTACTCAAAAAGACAGGAGATACTATACAAGCGGCAGTGGCGGCAAAGAAAGGTGCTGATGGGACGAAAGGTATGAAAGCGAGTTTAGGTAGGACGGTATACGTAGGTGGTTCGGGTTTCGAAGAGGTGCCAGATCCTGGTGCATACGGACTGAGTGAATTCCTTACGGGACTTGCGGACGGCCTATAAATGGGTATAACTACTGCTTTCATCAGAGTTCATGTACTTTTGGCTTGCTTGAACGCCTTTTCTCCCCGAATGACATTTTACTCCAATAATCGATTGATCAACTCAGCAAGACTAAAATGACCGAGTCGCCTCTAAGGAACCTGTGCATATACTCGTTAGTAATCGAAAATCAATATCAGGATTCACACCCCAAAGTCGGCCAATCCAGGAATACTCACATCTTACTGATAAATCTATCTTTGTTGACTGGTCTCCCCTTCTTGCCCCCTGATACTCTAGGCGTCTCCGTCCACATTTCCTTCACATTCTCCAATACCATATTGCAATGCCGATCAAAGGCCTTTACTCTTGCCAATAATTTCCGGTTGTTGCGGCATGAAATCAGCACCTGCGTATGCGAACGGACAGCGGTTTGTAGGATGGAGAGAGGTCCCGAGGTAAATTCGTGCTCTTCGAGTAATGCAATCTCATACTCCCTACACGAAGATCAGTATCACAAACTACTTTAGGCAGCTCGATATGCACAAAGCGCATCAAGTTTTAGAGCGTGTAGTAAACCCTTGGTTGGACGTACGTGAGCTCCATTCGGGGCTTGTTCAGGAGATCCCTGCATAATGAGTTAGCTCTAATAAGTGTCATACGTATGGTATGAGTCACATACTGGATCTTTGCGTCCGCCATATTGTAGTATTAAAGAGTAGTGTCTGCCTTAGATCAATAGCTTTTGCATCCCACAAAGCACTGAGGTTCCTGTAGCCCTTTGACGCTAGCGGCTGATTAGTCAATACTTACTAACTAATACTCCAGCCCCGCGACGTCAAATCGCGTATCACCAGGCGCGAATGCTCTTCGAGGTATCATCTCTACACAGTACAACTACCTACCTTCACGTTACCAGCATTTTCTACCACAACTTGCATCGTATTTATTCTTGATGAAGTCCTAACATTACAGAGGTGTTTGTCACGCATGTTCTGTACACTATTACCTGTCCGCGACCTCTAATCATCATCCAGCAATGCTCACGATTACATGACCCAAAGCCAAATCATCTCAGATTTGCTAAAGCGATTGAGAGTCCCCGTGGGCACCACGCTGCTGCCTAGAGTACACTGCTCATCTTCTGCGGTTCCGCCTATTGGAATTGATTAGGCATGCAATGTCTTCACCGTTCACAGCGCCAAACTGTGGCTATCCCAATCGAGCCACCGCGTCTTCTCCTGCACCAGCCGGCAGATCAGTGATGGAGCCTCAGACATCAGAAGATGTCTCAATACGCCCCATGCGACGTGAGAATTACCTGTCCTGCAAGATTTGTACAGTATTAATCTTATCATTCTTGTAGTGAAAGTACTCTATACCTTCGACGACGAAAACAAAACCAATTGTCTTGCTCGGTGGCCACAGCCCCTTGACATTCGAACGGCCTACCTTGATGAGAATACGCAGGTTGGTGTCATCGAACTCAAGACATGTATCCAGGCAATCGTCTCAGCCAGTCCAGAACTGGTCGCAAAGCTCGGGCAAGACTATACTGTCTACGCGTACGACTATTCCGAGTACGAGACGCCGCTTGTGGGTCAGGGAATGCTTTCGTGGGTACTCGCCTCTTCCTCGTCTACGCCCGCTGCGCCTGCACATCAGTCACGGACTGTCGTGACGGGACGCGTTTGCAAAAACCTTCTGGGCCTGTTTTCGAGCGGATCACAAGAAACGCTTGAAGTAAAGCTTAGATTAGTTCCCGTACCTACATGCCTACAGAGCGAGTATCTCGAAAGCATGAAGAAATACAGAGACATTAGTAGAATTATGCCCGAAGGATTCGATGCCGGAGCCTGGACTTCGTTCATTCAATCGAACCCTGCCATCCTGCAAGCGGCCAATCAAAGTCGAAGTCAATCGCCTGCAGTTGGCCCTGGACAAAAAGACAAGATTGGAATCGAGCATGTCCAACGTCTACTTAGCGAGGGTTCTATGGGGGATGCTGGAAGTCAGCGCCTTCTCTCGAAGAATCCCAATTATTCTTCTATCGAGGGGCTGCAACAGCTCCCTCGAGCTGCGAGCCCAGCCTCGAGCATTCAGTCGGCCACGACAGCAAAACGGAGAGGCAGGCCACCGCGGTCTGCATCAAGTGTATCGACTCGTGGTCGCGGCGTTCCACGGAAGGATCTCACTAGACGGGAGTCAATAGACAGTGGCTTTGCAAGCAATGATGAGCGTTTTGAAGAAGGACCAGCTAAGAAAAGAGCCAAGGTAACGAAAGCGGATTGGCCTAGCAAAACTGGTCTTGGGAGCCAATCTGATTCCCTGAGGGTTGCAGCGAGTGCCGCGGCGTCGGTCCGCATTCATCAGCCAACAGCGGTACGCCCAATGGCGAACACAGTAAATTCTCTGGAAGGGCCACCTCGGCTTCCAACACCTATCGCAGAGCCCTCCAATATGATTAGAAGACCGCTTCTTCCTGCACCTCAGAGTCATTTGCGCCGCGAATCGGTCACCATGACTAACTCCAAGTATAAGTCGCCATACCCTCCTTCTGAAGGAATTTCGAAACCATCGGACTCCGCCATGACCTCACCTGAACAGAGCAGAATTGGTAGCGACTCAAATACTCCTCCGGATATCCCTTCTTCGCCACCCGTCTATCGCGGGGTCTCAACGGCTCCTTCTAGTCCCCGTTTACCTACAATGTCTCGAGATGTTGACTCCGGATTCATGAGTGGTTCGATCGATGACTTATTTGAGGATGACGAAGATCGTCCTCTTGACGACGAGGATCTTGAGATGGCGGCCCAGTACAGCAAGCGCCAAGATCTGCCTACGGCCTCGAACCTCGAGGATAGTGTAGTGGAGAGCAGTGTTACGAGTCTTGATCCTGATCGGCCACAACAGCCAGATCACAAGACCCTTGCTCAAATTAGGATGATTACCGGACATACCTCCGAATCTCATCCTTTGAGCCGTACAGCATCGTCGGGAGCTTTACCTACGCCAGCAGTCCCTGCTAGTGACCCTGTACGTCCATCTCATCTACATCGGTCACAGACATGGTCAGGCATGCAAGCGCTATATCCTGCTTCAGATGCGCCAACTGCTCCACGAGCTCCAGAAGTACCAGAAAGACCAAATTCGCGAGGTAGACCTGGAAGTGGCGCCGGCGCTAGGAGGAAGAAGGCAATACAGACTCGGCTAGAAACATCCATCGCAGCTGGAGAAATGCCGCCGTTCTGTGAAAATTGCGGCGCCATAGAAACACCAACATGGAGGAAAGCTTGGGTCAAGTTGCATAGCGGAACACCAGAACATGTACGAATTTCTGAAGAAGAGGGCGGGATTGTTGCTTGGCAAACACTACAAACAGACGAAAATGGAGTTATAAACCTTTACAGAATCATCAAGAAAACTGTCTTGGCTACGGATGAGGGGTTCACCGAAATCTTGCTGTGTAACCGTAAGTCACAGTTTTCAGTGCTGGGAACTTTACTAACCTTTTTCCAGCATGTGGGCTTTGGCTGCACACCCGCAAATGTATGCGGCCAAAGGAGTTTTGGGAGAAAAATCCTAGTCAAAGGGGTCCTCATGAGAAGCGGAAACGGGCACCAAGGGCCAGGAAGCAAGACTCAGAAGCAGCGAGCAACCATGCTGCAAGTGATGCGTCACATGGCACAGCTCTACACTCTGACGCATCTTCACCTCCAGACGGCGCTAACCAGGAAGAGGGAGCCGGGAACACGCAGCTACCTCCGGCGAAACGACAAAGAGCATCGAGTGTGCAAATAGCCCCCGCGGAGGCGAAGGGTAATACTATGAGTGATGCAACGGCAGCCGTAGCGCTGCAACGAGCCATTCAGTCTTCCCCTGCTCGATTTATAGGCACGCAAAACATTCCTATCGAAGTCGAGGACCTTACTCCTAAGCCTACAAGGAGGTTGCTTTTCCCTTCCCCGAGCCAGTCTGAAGAGGGGAGAACGCTGCGAGACCATGATTTCAACACAGAGAACAAGGTCCGAGACAACTCGCAACGCTCAACTACAACCCCGAGCTCAGATCTTGATCAGGCCGACAAGGAGAACCGTCCGCCTGTGGATGAGGAAGAAGGTGTTGCGCATCTCTTAACAGAGAATGATGGTCGATACATTCCACGGCCTACAACTCCGACGCCGCGCAGCAAACTTGGTGGATCTTCTTTCAAGACTCCACAAAAGTCTACCTCACCTATTCGCACCCCAAAAACCAGCGACCTCTTCTCCTCTGCCGCCAGGGCGCTCTTACGTACGCCTAAGCGTACGCCCACCAAGTTAAGCAGTCAGCCGCTGGCAGAAATGACACCCTTCACAGCTCATCTCAATTCACTGCTTGCCCAAGCTAACAATGGAAGTCCTCCGTACAATAATCTCGATTTCCCTTCCCTACCTTCGCTGGACAACAGTCCCAGTCAACTGCACCATAACTTTGACTTTTCCCAATTCGATCCGCAAGATTTCTTGAGCACTGATGCGGCAATGCCCAGTAGCCCTCCAGCTTGGTTTGGGCTTTATGTGGACCCCGTTGAGCAGGACAGTGGACTGTGGAGTGACTATCAGCTACCAGCCGCAAGTCCGCCTACGGATGAGACTGGGGCTACAAAGGGCCCGAAGACACCGGGATTGACGGTGGATGAGAATGGGCACGCTACTATTAAATATTCGATTCCGGCTAGCTGAGATATGGGCGGCTAATAACGAAGGGAAAATCGTTAACTCTGCACTATGGTGCTGTTAAAGGGAAACGCAAAGTGTGAGGAATTGCTTTCCATGTACAGATACCTTCTTACAGATGATATGGTTGCGCTTCAACTTGAACTTTAGCAGGCGTGTACTGGTTGCTTGGCAACACCAGGCTTTGGAATACTTTACAGCGGGTTGGATATTAGGAGGGGTAGGATATCCTCTTCTGCAGCTTAGCTGTGTATTTAGAAATAGAGCTCCGCTAGCAGCAGATTGGATCTTAATACCCATATCCTGAAGTATTTTGCCCATTCAGAAAGTACCGCGTCAAAAAGCATGATGTTCGGGTAGCGATAAATGCAAAGAACCCCTCCGTCGTCGTCAGGAGTCTTGTCTCAGCCATGCATTCATTCAATTGTTCGACCAGTCCACTTCCTCAGGGCATTTAGTGCGGAACCATCACCGGTGCATTACCCTTTATCAGACGTTACACTCGTCTTGAACAACACATAGCTCCAAACATCAATTCTCCTTCCCACCCTCGCATGCATACGCCCTTCCCCAAAAGATGCCCTACAAACCCTCAACGCCTCCCCTTCCCTTTCCACCGCAGTTGTTCCCCCAAACTTCCAACCAACCCCTTTACCTGGCTTGTACGGGGCTTCAATCATTCCCCTCGTAGAAAATCTCCTTGTACCGATGCGTCGCGTCCACCACGGCCTCCACGGCCGCAAAATCAATCCCGTCTCCGAAATCCGTCGCTTGGAAGACCTTGATGCTGAGGTCCGGCTGGACCTTGCCTACGATTTCTACCGCGTTGTTTAGTGTCAGGTGGGAGTCCTGTTTCAACTGAATTAGCTCTTGTTAAGCTGATTTTCTGTTCTTTTCTTTTTACGAAAGGGGTTTGACGGAGGAGATGGGGGTGGGTACGCGGGTGAGGTGAACGTTGATGGAGCCGCTGGCTTCGATGGTGGCGGTTTCGCCGCGTAAGGAAGAGACTTTGCCGAGGATGCGGACGGTTTGGTTGGTGAAGGGTTGGAGGTATTTGGCGTTTATACGGGGGGTGGCTTCGGAGGCCATGGTGAGGGTGGGGACGGGTATCTAGGAGTGGGGAGGTGAGGAGAAAGTCAATGGACTGAAATGTTTTGGAAGATGTGCTGTCAAGGTGGTTGGTTGGAGGATACGCTGCGAAAATAGATTCGAAGCTCTGAATAAGTTGTCGCCGAAAAGACGCGTCAACCCCTCAACGCCGAGTCACGTGAGTAAAAAGCCCAGCCCTACGATCCCTTTTGCATCTCTCTTGCATGTCTTTTGCATGTCTTCCGCGTGCGGTGCCAGTCCAGGGTAATGTCTAGCGCTTGTAATATAAAGAAGCTCTGTGGCTCAGCAGGCGGTATTTCCATCGGCAAAGCTTCATATGGAGATCTGGAGAGTCTCTCGGGTTTACTCGACGTGAGATTTGGAGATTGTCTCGGATGACCAAGGCCGTCTTTACGTTGAGCCCTCGTGGACGACCGACTGCCTACTCATTTTCATTCAAGAAGATAAATTGCGGGTCTTCCTCAACGCCGTGGCAACTGAGGTTCGCCTTTTGGCGTCGACAACAATCCGGGCCAGTGTCTGTTATCGATCTGGGCATCTTCTAAAGCCACACCTTGACGCGACACTACTTGCATGTGCGGCACCCGCGGCTTGGAAAAGTCATAGCACTTCGGACGGAACAAGACGAGCAAGATCAAGATCAAGAGCAGCTGAAGACCTTCGAGCTTTGTTTATTGCATGTGGCGCGCCTTTCTCGGCCTTTAGATGAAAGCGCTTCGGACATAACGCGTGACCGTCTTCATTGGCTTGACGACCTTGAATGTTCAAACATTGCTGCCGCTTCGTGGCATTCCTCTTTTTTGAACATGGACAGAGATCGACAGTAGAGAAGAGGAGTCATTGAACAGGACCCTAAAACTAAGGCGATGTTTACCTAAGGTATTCCTGGTTTCTCATCTCGGCCCTAGCTTCCACCTTGACTTTAGACGTGTCCAGCAACTGGCTTTGGAGCGTATGGCTCTTCCAAATACTCCATCTCATCTGCAGTTAGCCTCATGTCCCGCACAGCACACGCTTCATCAAGCCTCTCGATACTGGTACTGGTCAAGCCGACGATGGGGATGCAACCCTTTCCTCTGATCCACGCCAGTGCAACTTGACTCATCTTCCAGCCCTTCCTCTCAGCCACCTCCTGAACTCGTTTATTGATGATTTCATCTGCTTCCGTAACCCCACCGCTCATAGCAACACTGATCTTCGACCTGGCAGACTCGACTCCCCATGGCTTTGCCAGCAAACCTGAGAACAAAGGCCCCCATGGGATCAAACCCACACCAGTCTCGTTACAGAACTTGTTCATCTCCCTCTCCTCCTCTCTGTAACATAGATTGTACCGGTTCTGCATGCTCACGAATTTCGTCCAGCCATTCTTCTCAGCAATAAATTGCATGCGGGCAAATTGGTATGTCCACATGGAGCTTGCACCAATGTAGTGGACTTTGCCGGCTTGGACGAGGTCGTGAAGCGCTTTCATGGTCTCTTCCGGAGGAACCGAGGCGTCGTATCTGTGGATTTGGAGTAGGTCGATATAGTCTGTTCCGAGACGCTTGAGCGAGGCATCGACGGCTTTGAGAATCGCGCCGCGTGATAGACCTACCCGGCACGAAATGATCAGCTCAAGCACCTTTGGGACGACACTTCATATCGACACAGAGCTACTCACCGCCTTGGTTGACATAGTCTTTGCTCTTTTCCATCTGCGCCTCAAACGGCCAGTTGAAAATGCCCGGTTCCTCTGGGACCGTTCCAAAGCACTTGGCCAAAATGGTAAGCTTGTGTCGGGGTATCTCGAACCTTCTGATCGCTTTCCCAATGATCTCCTCGTTTATGCCGTTGGAATAGACGTTGGCGGTATCCCAGGTTGAGAGGCCTATATTGATTCAATTACAGAGTCTTCAGTGTATTTCTACATGTCCTACTTACCTCTGTCCCAGGCGGCTTTCAATAACTCCAACCCTTCGTCTTCCTCCACCACCCAATTCTGCCAGTCCTTACTGCCAATACCCATGGTACCGAGGATTGGCGCGGAGACTCGAAGCCCAGAGGAACCCAGCTGGACATACTCGACTTTGGTGGCATTCATACTGCTTTGCAGCGAGACGGGAACGGGCGGCGCAGGCATTTTCTTGCTGGAGAAAGTTTTCGAATCCAAGGTAAGCGTTCACGAAGTATCGATGTTGTCTACAGCATCCGCATGCGACAAAGCTTTATATAGGCAGAGGAATCCACCTGCGGATCGGGATCGGCTCAATCAACGGACTTATGAAATGAGCTCGTCCTGAGAATTAGCATCTCTTACCATTGGACACCAAGAGTTTGGCGGCGATACACATTTCGAGAGTATTTCCTGACACGGCTAGACCCAGCAAATGTCCCAATGACAAATGCGCAGCGGACTTTACAGCCAGGCCACTCATTTCCGTCATAGGCAACGTTCATGTACGCATGCGAACGTAGGTCGTGGAATTATATGTCAGCGCAGCCTCATTTCAAGCTTAGCACTTGACGCCACTAACCCGTTCAGTTGATACTCGCGACCAGGAAGCGAAGAATGAGCGAAAGTGCGGGGTACGGATAATGCAAGGTTGCAAACTTGCAATGCTCTTTCAAAGTCCGCAAACTCCATTCAACAAACGACCTATCGACAGTACCACTCGCGCCATAGTTTTCGTACGTTGAACAACCCTGTCATTCTTGGCTTTGTAATACCCACTGTCGTCGCTCTTATGAGAGCAGAAAGCCGATGTGCAATATGCTTCAATTACCTACAAAAGCACTGCATCCACAAAAGTATCAGCAAAGTCATGGCTTCGAGCTAGAAAGCCATCATGAAAGTCGTACTCGGCGCGATGTCGTTCGGCCTGAAGAGTATGTGAACCATTGTATCTCTCCTCTGCGTTCGAGAACGCTAATTCTGCTCAAAGGCGTGGCACCACATTGCCGGGTCACTGATCTCGAGACTGGGGACTCAATCTTGGACGTCTTCCAGAAGCATGGGTAAGTCCATGAATGCGCCTCAACAGTATCACGGCTCATCCAACTAGGCACGCCGAGATCGATACCGCGCGCCGTTACGGGAACGGCACATCGGAGACCATGCTCGGCGAACTGAAATGTCAGGAGCGAGGTCTACTCATAAGCACAAAGTACCTGCCCGCGCTCCATTCGAATCCCGAGACTGCCATACCTGAGGGTTGGAGTACGTCTTTGCTTTCTTCCGCCTCCGCAACGATTGAAATGCTAATGCGCACACACAGACTTCGACCAACGCTACCATCCCGATATGCTCCGCCTAACTCTCCAGAAGTCCCTCGCAGAGCTCCGAATGCACAAGTTGCACGTCTACTATCTTGGCCCTGACCGCTCTGTCCCCCAAAGCGAAATCTTTCGCGGCATCAACGCAGTCCACCAAGAAGGCCTCTTTGCCCAGCTCGGCCTCACCAGTCTCCCCGCATGGGAAGTCGCGCAGATCTGCGAGCTGTGCAATCGCGAGGGATGGGTCAAGCCGTCAGTCTACCAAGGCAAATACAACGCCCTCCATCGCGCCGTAGAGCCTGAGCTCTTCCCTTGTTTGAGGCACTACGGCATCAAGTTCTACGCGTTCAATCCTATCGCGGGGGGCTTCCTGGCCGGCGGTGAGTCGCATGAGAGAAACAAAAATGGGAGCTATGGGACCGAGGAGTACTTTGCTGCGTTGGAGCTGCTGGGTCCGGTCATTGAGAAGCATGGGTTGACGCTCAGGGAGTGTGCGCTGAGGTGGTTGGCGCATCATAGCCTGCTTGGCGGGGAGACAGGCGACGCAGTCTTGATGGGTGCGAGTAGTGCGGCGCATTTGGAGAGCAATCTTGTGGATCTTGAGAAGGGCCCGCTGCCGGACGAGGTCGTTGGGGCGTTGGATAGGGGATGGGAGAGGGTCAGGGGGGTGAGCTGGAAACATTGGTTTTGAGAGTATGACAATGTAGCAATAGAGGCAACATGAGATTTGTGTTGTGACAAATGGGCCCTATTTTTTTGCGTCGTGCAATCGATATGTGATTCACAAGTTCTGGCAAAACGGCTGCAAAAGTAATTGATTTTACATCCCTGTAACACGGCGCAGCATTCGTGTCACGAATCCCAGTGCTTCAGACCTCGACGCGGTATGAGCCAGTATCAGAAGTACCTGCGCCAACTGTAGACGATCTCTTCCGAGGCTGAAGACCTTCGGATCCAGCGCCCAGAGATATGTAGATAGTAAAGAGGGCCCTTGCAAGCCATTGTAACGAATTGCATACTTGGGTTCCATGCCCCCTGATCAAAGTGTGCTCATCGCAGAAGAGACCGTGGCAAACCACGGCCTCTGTCAGACATACAGTAGATCAGAGCTTCAAAAGTGCTGGAAATGTCTCATATCTGTAAACTTTGTTTTATCGATACTATTAGGCACTGGAAGTATGAACAATACATCGTAGAATAATCTGGTATCATTCTTTTCACAGGCTCGAGTAGCTATTGAGTCTCACACAGCGAGAATTGTTTTTTTTCTGATATCACATCAGGTACGGAGTGGATCTACTACATAAGGTAGCTGACAGCGGCACGCTTTACCTAATCGGGAAACTCGCGTCAATCCCCTCATCGCCAAGTCACGTGAGTCAAAAACCCAGCCCTACGAGCCCTTTTCGATTCTTTCTTCCTCTAGTGATCGGCCCGAATTGTTTATCTACGCTACCGGCTATCTTATCTCCACCGAATCACTAGAATAGCAATGTGTCTTGCGCGTGCGGTGCCAGGCCAACATTTGGATCGAGGGCCCGAGGTGGCTTCCCGGGTGGCTGAGAACGACTTTGTGAGGCCGATTGGTATGTAACAATCCAATCCCTTCGAGTACCTTACACGAACAACGGCCTTTGTCTGCGGACAATCGTGGAAGAGTTTACGGAATAGAGAGCGGCCGATCGACAGGCTTGTCAGTCGAATAAGAGACTTTTCAATCTCCGCTAGAGCAAGGCTCTGCGGGGAAACAACTGCATATCGCGGAACTGACCTTCCCAATCGGGTAAGTGGGGTCACTAGCCCCATCGACCTCACGGATTCTCTCGCTCCTTGCTGGATCAAGACAATCGCTTCCCCGGCCTTTCAAGAATCTGCACATTGCAGTCGGTGAAGAACCCAATGGTGAGGTAGCGGTGCAGTACCTGCCTAGGTAGGCCTCGTCCCATACCACTGCCGAGGTGTTGTCTGCAAGGCTATGCTGCAAAGAGCAAGGCACTGCAGCAGTAGATTCGTGTGAAGCTGCTGTCGACGTCTGCGCAGCCGTCATGGCACTGATGGACCGTTCTCGCTGGCCTTGAGCTTGTCTGCTGTTGTTGGCGCATTCCCTCAATTTGACCCCAAAACACTCCCAAAGCTTGACCCAAGAGGGCTTCCGGCAGATGTTACTGGCTACAAGACGATTCACTCACCCAGCGGTACAGCCGTTCGTTACAAGGAGCCTGGCAAGGCTGGTGTTTGTGAGACTACCAAAGGCGTCAACTCATACTCTGGTTACGTCGATCTTGCGCCAGACGCACACACGTTCTTTTGGTTCTTCGAAGCAAGACATGACCCTGCAAACAAGCCTCTTACTCTGTGGTTGAACGGCGGTCCTGGCAGCGACTCGCTGATTGGACTCTTTCAGGGTATGTGTTACCGACTCTGCATGACCGCTTCGCACAGTAGCGTTGTCTTATCGGCATGGCTAAACTGTTGTAGAACTTGGCCCCTGCAACGTTACTCAGAACCTCACGACTGAAGTGAACCCGTACTCATGGAGCGAAAAGTCGAACATGCTGTTCCTTTCGCAACCCCTGGGTACTGGGTTTTCATACCAGCAAGAGGCGCCGGGTAGCATCAATCCCTTTACTGGAGAGGATGAGAACTCCACCTTTGGCCCAGTTGATGGCCGTTATCCGGTTGCTGATGCCTCCATTCTTGACACCACTGAACTTGCTGCCGTTGCGGCGTGGCATGTCCTCCAAGCTTTCTTGACTGCTCTTCCTTCGTTAGACAACAGGGTCGAGGGCAAGGGAAAGATGGAGAAGACTTTCAACCTGTGGACCGAGTCGTACGGCGGTCATTACGGCCCTGCTTTCTACGACTACTTCTATATGCAGAACCAGGAAATTACCAACGGCACCGCCAAGGGCGTCAAGCTCAACTTTGATACCCTTGGCATAATCAACGGTATCATTGACGAAGCGATTCAAGCTCCATACTACCCAGAGTTCGCGGTCCACAACACTTACGGAATACAAGCCGTCAATCAGACTGTATACGAGTACATGAAATTTGCCTGCTTCATGACCAACGGCTGCCTTGACCAGGTCGACTACTGCCGGCAAGCCAATCGGTCCACCGCCGTCGGCAAAGATATTTGCGCTGAAGCCACCAACATGTGCCGTGACAACGTCGAAGGGCCCTACTACTCCTACGGAGGCCGCGGCGTCTACGATATCCGTCACCCATACAACGATCCCACCCCATACCGATACTTTGTTGACTTTCTCAACACCGCAGGCGCTCAGCAGGCCATTGGGGTCAACCTTAACTACACCGAGTCTTACGCCGCCATTTCCTACGCCTTCCAGGCCACAGGCGACTTTGTCTACCCGATCTACAAAACCGACCTCGAGCAAATCCTTGGCAACGGTGTTCGCGTCGCCCTTATCTACGGAGACGCAGATTACATCTGCAATTGGTTCGGCGGCCAAGCCGTCTCGCTCGCCCTCAAATACGCCCACACCAAGGAATTCAACGCCGCCGGCTACACCCCCTTTGTCGTCGACGGCACCGAATACGGCGAAGTCCGCCAGTACGGCCAACTCTCCTTTTTGCGCATGTACGAGGCCGGCCACGAAGTCCCTTTTTACCAGCCCGTGGGCTCTCTCGCTGCCTTTGATCGTGTCATCAACCATGAGATTTTGTCGGATGGGTCCAAGCCGTTGACGGGCACGTACTCGACAAATGGGACCGCGAATGCGACACATACGGAGCCGTTTGTGCCGCTGCCGAGCACGACTGCGCCGGCGGTGGCGACGGGGGCAACCGGGGGGAATTCGACGGAGCAGCAGACTACTAGTGCGATATATTAGGGAGTTTGTAGATAATGGGGATGGGATTAACAGTTATGATATAATGAATCAAGTCGTTTTTACATGGAACTCCCAACTGTAGCCTGTGCTTCGTCCGTCGATAAACTTCCGTGTCTGATACGACTCTCACTCAGTTGCTATATTCACATTCTGGCTACAGCAATCATAAGACAACACGGTCCACAAGTCATTGCAAGCAACAAGAACGGAAAAATCTTCTTGTTTCATATTCTGACTCAAGCCCCCCCCCTCTCCCCCAACTGTGTAAAATTCCTCTTTTCTCTCTCTCTTTCTCATTCTTAACAAATTTCGCAGCTATTATTATGATGGCAATATTGAATTCAAATAAATGAAAAATAGAACTTTTCTTTCTTTTCTCTCTGTTGCATGCATGACTTTTTGAAGCTGTTTCTTGTTGATGATATGATGATGGTGATTGATGAATGGATGGATGGGATGAATGGGATGGATGGGATGGATGAATGAATGGGACGGATGGGATGGATGAGATGGGATGGAATGGGATGGATGGGATGGGATGGGATGAATGGGTAGGTAGAGGTAGATAGGTGGGTAGATAGGTAGGTAGGTAGGTAGGTAGATAGGTAGATAGGTAGATAGGTAGGTAGGTAGGTATGTAGGTAGGTAGGTAGGTAGGTGAGTAGATAGGTAAGATAGGTAGATGAGTAGGTAGAGGTAGGTAGGTAGAGGTAGATAGGTAGAGTAGATAGGTAGGTAGATAGATGAGTAGATGAATAGATGAGTAGATGAGTAGATAGACAGGTAGATAGGTAGGTAGGTAGGTAGATAAGCTGTTTTGATGCTTTCATATTCACGGACTACTGTGCATGAATCAAAAGAAAACTTCTTTTTCTTTTCAGCAAAATCCTCAATATTTATATCAATCAATCAATCAATCACAAGCATCGAGATATTTCGATCTTTTTCCCCTCAACTGAAATTTCTTTGAATAGCTAAGATTGTCATGACTGCTCTTCTCTTGTCTTTCGCTTCTTTTCTTTTCTTTTCTTTCTTTTCTCCAAGCCATTTTGTTTTTATTCATCGAGTTTCTTGCTCGATGAGATCTGTTGTGTTCATGAGGGGTTTCTTTTTTTTGCTGAGGGTGGGTGATTCATTTTTTTTGAAGCTGGGGATTGTGTGGGGTTTTTTAGGGGGATGTGGTGATGGTGGAATGAAAGGGGTTTTGGGGGTGGGAGGGTGGGGTGGGGGGGGTGGGTGATGGGAAAGCGGTGGGAGGGGGTTTTGAGGTAAGATGCAGTGGTATAGGGAAGGAGGAAGAAGATACTTAGCGAAACTCAAGGGTGCGAGTGTGACGATGAAGAAGATGATTGCAAGAGAGAAGAGATGAAGGATTGAATGAGAGAAGAAAAGCCCGAAATCGAAAAAAAAACCTTGACTATCGAGCATGTCAAACGCGGCTGGCTGGTTGGTGTGCAAAAGGTGATTTTTTTTAAAATGCGGGAAATTGAACGAATGAGGATGAATAGACCGTTTCTTTGGGGATGGGTTTTTTGATGTTTGTGAGGGGGGGGTTGAATGAGGAAGAAATGGAAATGGAAATGGAAATGGGCGTGTATCAAATAAATCCTTCAATATTTTGTTATTTCTTTTTTCAATATTTTGAACTTTCCTCGAGCTGAATATGAGAAACTATGTGGTTTAAGACATCTATAGTCAGTAATACACTTCTTCTTCTGTTGAAATATGCTATACATACCTGAATAGGATTGTTCCAAAGTATGTTCACATTTTGGCCGATTCGTAAACCAATATCTTCTTCTTCCTCCTCTTCGCTTCGCTTCATCAATTCATATCTATCTTTCTTCTTCTTCTTCTTCTTCTTCTTCTTCTTCTTCTCCTCACTAATCTCTCCCCATATTCTCATCATCTTCTCTTCTACCACCTTTTAATTTCCCTTCCAAGAAACATTATCGTTGATCTTTATTAATATCCAAAAATTTCATTACATTACAATTTACAACTTCTATCTCTCTCTCTCTTCTTTCTTTCAAAAAAAAAAATAAAAAATCGGAAAAAGCCTTCGTCGGAATGTATTAATGACATTCAAAACCCCCCCCAAAAGTTCCTCATCATCGATTGCATGCAGAAACCAACCAAACTCGCAACAGCTTCTATCCGAAAAACGCAAGGAACGTAAAATCTGAATTCGAAGAAAGAGAAAGAAAGAGAAAAGAGAGAGAAAGAGCAAAGAATTAGAGAATTAGAGAATTAGAGAATTAGAGATAGAAATAGAAATGATGATGATGATTACTGACGCCGAATAAACAACCACGAAACCCAAGACCGGAGGGAACGACTCGTCGCACTCTCTACTCGTCAAAAGAGTCCCCCAGGAAAAATGGGCGGGAGGGGTGTTGAGGATAGAGAAGGTTGGGTGGGTGTGCTGCGGGGAATTAATTATTGTTGTTGTGGGGTTTTAAAGGTCGGGACGGTGTGGTTGAGGGTGCGGTTGGGTTGATAATGAGAGGGAGGGTTGAGGTGGATGGATGGATGGATAGATAGAGCGGGTGGGTGTGGGGGTTGGTTGGGGGAGGGGGGGGTGAGGGTTGCGGAGCAGGGAAGGGGAAGGGGAAGGGGGAAGGGGAAGGGTGGGGGGATGGTTGTACGAAAACACGATTTGCAACCGACCAAAGAAAATTGTTTTTCGCGATACCCTGGCACTACTGACACGCAAAAAAGCACTTCAATGGCCACCAGTAAAACTCTTTGCCAAGCCTCAACTCCTTGAAAACGCAGTATAGATGTTCATGGTCAGGACTCCTGCGAGGTCGCTAATCCCGGCTCATGGTCTACAGTAGATCCCGCATATCCTCAGCCAGCTTCACATACTCTCCTTGAGCTTTCACGTATCTGTAAAGCGCTAGGCGTCGAATCGCTTTCTTCAACTCCACGTGCAATCGCTCCGTCTCAAGGGAGATCGTACGGTCATGCTGCGGATCGATAGACAGGAACTCACTGAGCTTGATGCTAAATTGAGCATCAGGCGTAAGAAGATCCTGTCATGGTTGGACTAGCAATCAGCGAACGCCTCACATGACAAGCTCAAACAATCCACAGTATTGATTTGGTCCTTTCTTGCTAATCCGGTCTTTGAATCCCGTCTTCATACCTCCAAGCTCGCAAATGATATCTCCCCTGCCCACTGAAGCTCCTTGTAAATAGCCGAGCCGAACTTATCATCAACATTGAAATCTTGAGCCTTCACTCTCAGCTCTTGAAAATAGAATTCTGTCTATTCTTGATCACTGAAACGGCACGACGGATCCCTGTACACAGAGGCTTCCTCGATCTTGACCAGTATTGCTACAGCTGCATCGACTCCTTCTAGCCACATTCTGATATCCTGTATCAAGTCTTCATAGCTCTTTGCAAATTCAACCTTCATAGCAAGCTTGATCTGCGTAGTTCCGTTAATATCATTCAAAATTATAGCAGCATTAAGAATCTTTTCGAAGTCATCGTATTGTCCGGAAAATTCGTTGAAACTTTCATTCGACGCCGTGATAATTGTTGAATCAACAGAGAGCGATAGATCAGCTGTTGTACGATGAATTGCTGTAAGAAATGCTTCTGAGATACATTGATGAAGTGAACTCGGCATGCACTGAATGATCATCTTCGAGGTGAAAGCGTTATAAGAGTATTTAGGCCATCTAAAGATGGTCAGTAAATTAGTATGACAGTTTGACAATGCAAAAGATATTCTACTTCTGATTCGGTTCGTGATAGTTCAAATCATTCATAAGCCTGTCGAAGTTTCTGCGCGATAGTGTAGTCGAGACTGGTCTCTCAGGACAACATTTCTTCAACTGCTTTATCATAGCGAGATTTGGTTCATACACGAACTGAGTCATTTGCAGTATCGTAATCCTTATTTCCCACAGACTTGTCCTCTAGAGGGGTAATCTCGCATGGTTTGAGAATAGGCTGCGGACGTGGAGATTCGAGCGAGCGCAGAGATGGACCAGGTCTTATTCGCGGAGTGAGATGCTGGTGTTGGTGAGGGGTGGTTGCGTTGTTATCGAATCGCCCGGACCATCAGATATAAGCAGCTCTTCGAAGATTAGTATATGACCATTCAGGAACTTCGCAAGTAACGGCGAGGAAGATGTATTGTAGACACAGATTGCAATACTGATGTTCTCAGCAACAGCGTGAAGTCACGGCTTAGTGTGAAGAACGAGAGAATAATTCCGACAGAAAAGAAGTCTTTACACCGAGGCTGACAATAGCTATTCAGCAAAAGAAACCTTCTCCCTTTCCCCGAATTAAGAGCACGACTTTATGCGGCATGATCTTCTGCTTGTAGAACTCCTTTATTATGCCTCGAAAGATTGTTCCTTTTCGGAACGTCAGTCTTTTCCTCTGGCCCAAGACATTTTGTGTCCTTCACGGTTGAACCATAGATGGTCACTTTCTGAGACCGACGCAATGTCGTTTCCTTAGGTTCGAGGTCCCATCGATGATGCAGCATTGATACGAAATGCCGAGGGGAGCTGTAATTAGGGGCTCGGTGTCGACATTCTCCCCCCTGTATCATTGTAGCCTACCAATTACTCTCGTACCAATGGATCCTTATAGATTGTATTGACTATTAGAAGAACCTGCCATTTGTTCAGCTTGCCATGGTAACCACCGCAAGTTGCTCAGACCAAACATCCTCGATTGAGGAAAAGACTTTTCATGAAATTCAAGGTCCAAAGAGCTTATGGAATTCGAAACTGCGACAATCCAATTTTTTTATTGTGGATCAGCGTGGCTAAGGAAGGGCCCAAATCAAAGATCTGTGGAAATCGCTCAGCGGTGTCTTAGAGCATCCTGCATCTCTTGCGAAAAGGTAGGGAAAGGATCGGCACATTGTCAATGCAGGGCACGTGTACCAACAAGACTTGTGCCAGCAATAATCTCAAGATCTGTGAATTATTGCGGTGGAGGTGATCATTGAAGAATGGCTTGCCGTTCGATGCGAGCGTGGTGCCCCACCTCGCTTGAGAATATTTTAATATGTAGAATAGTGTGACAGTAGTAGAATAGTAGAGGAACGGACTGCGTAGCGAGTCTCAGCCCTGATTCAACAAGAAATCCGTACTGCCTTTGATAACCGAGCATGTCGAGTCGTTTGAAGTACCTTATCGAACGCATCCCACCTGTCAATTCCTGATTACTTTATTTACCTTATTGTTCCAAGTGACTGGATCCATTGCAAGGCGTTTTTACAGGCCACGGCTCAACAATGACCCTCACTCAATAGAAGCCCGCAGATAGGGCTTTTACTGTAAGTCGGGACAGCGAACACACCACCGTCCACCCCCTAGGTCAGCAAAGTAATTGTACACACCGCACGGAGTAACATCGGCTATTATCTTTCCTACCGGTACCCAATACTGCCGTCGGTTCGGCGTAGGTTCGGTCGTTGTTCCGTAGTAAGGTAGGCTACGACTAAAGTACACACAGCACGCAGAAGAGGGGCTACCTTGGGATAGCGGGGTCACTACGGTACGTTGAGGACACCACAAGGAGGTGATGGTGGCGAACGAGGTGAAAAGTACTTTACTGTGTAATGTTGTTATTACGGAGGTAGTGGAGAGAGCTCCGTTCAAATCTCTGGTATTACAGTACTACTTTAGGTATTCCGTACGGATGGATACACTGTCCGTGGCGGATGTACCTACTGCATTCTCCCATAGCCCCACTCCCTCAGGCTTTGACCTGACGCCAGAGATGTCGGCTGTCTCTTCGTGCGTTTCATGCATTAAGCTTGATATCAAAGTCTCGCCACAGAGCCGGGGGAATGAAGGCTTGGGTACGGAGATGTCTCCGGACGATCGTGGCTGGTTGTAAGAGGTAGATCTGCGTTAAGACACTCGGTACGGAATACAGAGCATTCACTGCCCGAGCACTGATCGCTGCTGGATCGTAAGTTAGGTAGAATGATACAGAATTCACATGGATCCTACATCCGGCTCGAGAAACAGACCTTGAACGAAACCCCTTGTACCTTAACGTACTACGACTGTGTACGATAAAGTCGTGCGAATCTTTGACCGAGAGCGTTGAGCGGGAGAATGGACGGTGGCAATTTTCAACTAAAAGATCTGCACTTTTGAATACTGTGGTAGCGTGGTATGCAAAATAGTAAAGTAAATGTAATCAAGTAAGGGAAGGGAAGGGAAGCCGGGCAGGTGGCAAAAAAGAAGAAGTAGCCTTGAGGCGTGATTGGCTGGAAAGAAGCTTCCGCAACCACGCTCGCAACAACATGGATATTTTGCAAATGCCATGTTGTCGGATAAGGTAAGGCGCTTGACGAAAAGGTACTGTGGTAAGCAAAAAGCGGGATTGAACAGCCAGACCGAGGATGAATGTTGGGACTTGGGAGCGAGATTGGAAATGACCGATCGCCCGCAAGATTCTCGATCCGATCGGGAGTGCCCCTCCAACTAAGACACGACGCTTAACTGAGATCGGAAAAGCTGGCTTGCAATCCTCTAATTCGCTCCCGTGCTTGTTTCGATGGAGCGATGAGCCAACGGTGAAGGCTCCGGCCCATCGAAGAAAAGAAAAGAGGGGGAGCTTCCATTCCCACGCCCATACGGAATAGAATACATGATGATACCTTACTGTAATAAATCCAGTCCTGTACACGCCACAGTGGAGGGAAAGTCGCTACCTTAGTGCGTCGTCAATTCATTCTGTCTCCTCAAGGATCTTGATCTGATCCCCTCCATCGAATTCCTTAGAGGCGCACTGGTGTTCGTTGTTGCTACTGTCTTACGGTCTTACCTTCTCCCCAACATTAAATTACCGTGATTACCTGCCTACGTTAATCTTACCTTACCTTATCCGATGGTGGCTTTTGCGGCTTGGTGAGTGTCTTTGAGAAGCGGTGCAGCCTCCGCCATCGCCCATCGTGCATACCTGCTCCGTACTGCTACTTTCTTTGCATCATTGAAACCTCCACTTTCCCCCAGACTAAAATCCTCAAACGCCACACAAACCATTCTTGTCGCTTTGCTGTTACTGTCTCCACGTCAGCAACCTGCACATTAATTGCTACTCCTCTCCGCCACCCCGTAGACAGACCTAGCCGCCATTCAGGTCAGTGTTTTGGTCCTCATCATGTATCAGCTCACCCTAACTTCCACCCCCCACCAGAACCTTGTCAGAGTCGTGATCTTCTCGGAGCTGGCCTTTTTGATCAATAGAGAAAGTCCCTTGCAGCTGGGCTGATTCTCTGCCACTCGACAGAACGGCCGTGAGCTTTGTGTTCATAACCCTACTTCAATCGAGCACACAAAGACAAACACAGACCATGGCCACCGCAACTCAAGGGTACAGGTCTCCAGAGCTTATCGAGCCCAACAAGGCTTTCTTTGGTGGCTTTGGCAGTATCGAGAAAAACAACAGCAACCATATGCTCAGGAACTGCGGCAAGAACGCGAACTCCATGAACGTATTGGGAGGGATATTGGGCCAGCACGTGGATACTCTGCAGCAACAGCGCACCAACGAGTACTCACGAATAGCGAGTGGGGATGACATGGCGACCTTTTTCGACTTCGAGCCCCAAACGAACCCGGGTTCTCCCTTCAACCCCCCGTTTTCGACTACCACAAACCCAGCAATGGGAAGCGGTTGGAACAACATACCATTTGAGACTCTTTCGCCACCAGACTCGGCCATCCTTGCACCAGAGGAATGGCCAGCGTACCAATTCCAATCTCGACAACCTCAGAACATCGTTCCCAGTATGTACCCGAATGACACCCGCATACAGTACGGCCAAACCACGCCACCTGATGACGACGAATCGAGCCTGTTTGAGTATGAGCACAAGCAGCAGCAGCCAACGCAGCCTGCGTTGGCTTCCTCGGTCACGGGTGCGAAGAAGCGGAAGCGAGGCTCGGCAGCCTCCAATGAAGCCGCTTTGCCACCCAAACGTAGTCGCAAGAGCGCAGCACGGTCGAGCTTGGCACACTCCTCGAACATTGCACAAGCCGATTCAAACAATCCAGAAGATATCCGCCGCTCCAAATTCTTAGAACGCAACCGCGTCGCAGCTTCCAAATGTCGCCAAAAAAAGAAAGAATGGACGTCCAACCTCGAGACACGAGCTCGGGACCTGCAAAAGAACAATAGCTCGCTTCGCTTGATGCTGGGTTCGTTGAAAGATGAGATACTGTTTCTGAAAGGAGAGTGCTTGAAGCACACTGCTTGTGGCTGCGAGCAGATCCAGTCCTTTCTAAAACAGCGGGGTGGTGATGTCTCGGAACAACCCGAAGATCAATTCAAGAAGGAGCAGAGTCCAATTGGCTCTGCGCCTACAAGCCGGCATGGTAGCACCAGCACTGGGTCCGACCAAGGCGGTAACGACGGCACATCTCCTCCCGTGGTGCAGGATTCGCCACCATCGGCATCGCCCAAGGACCATGTCCTGGAGGCATTACTGTCTGCTCAGTTCGTGCACGACACCAGCGAGCAAGGCATCGCGCAGCAAGTTGAAGCTGCGGAATGAAAGTCAGGGTCGTCGCGCTTCCATATGTACTTCTCCATGGCGTCACTTTTCGCTGGCAGCCTAGCAGGGGTTTCTCACCTTCGGGGGGGGGTTGGGGGATGATGTCTTGATGACGGGAGCTTATGATCGATGATACCACGAACACCAAGCCTGGACGGCGAGGGTGTATCTTGCGCTTTTTTCTTTGCTGGTCGAAAAGTGGTTCTCTTATCTAATGAATACACACAACAGCAGCAGCTCCACGGCTCCTACATGTTAATACACTTCATTTCGATCACACAGAAACGATTACACTCGTAGCTTCAACCAACAAGCTGGAATTCGAGGATTTCCTGCTTAGCTTGTTGCGTTAGCTTGTTGATTCTTTCACAGCTTGCATGGTCGCTTCTCAATCGAGAGCGAGCCAATCCTCCAACAATAATGTTGTTTCTCGTGCTTCGAGCCTGGCCGTGTTAGGTTCGAGACGAGACCGTAGCGTCCTAGCTCAAGCACCAGAATACAAACACATTCTGTAGCAGTTTTGTTGTGAAGATGCAAAACATATGACGTTGTACAGGCTAACGGTCCACGCGGTCCTCGGTTATTTAATTGTGGCCATCTGGGTGAATGCGCCACTTCAACGATGGCGAATACGGAGTATGCAGCTTATCTAGTTGTTGACGCAGGAATGCTCAAAGTATTTATACCGCGTCTATCGTGCCGCTAATGACCTACTGTACCTTACTCAGCCCCGATGCAGTCACGTTCACCATGTCATATGGTTCCCAAGAACCCATATCTCACCGTCGCATTGGGTCTAGCTCATCGATGTTCTAACATCATCACATTTCTTTTCTTCGCTTTTTTGCTCTCTTACTCTCTCTCTCTCTCTCTAGTTATAACACATGCTTTAAGGTTACGAGAACTACTTTGGCTGTGGTGGTAGTCGCCTACCGTTTTCCTGCCTACTGACCTGCGGTCAGCTTACGAATATTTAGTTACGTTGCATCACTATGTGGGATGGGAGAGAAAATATATGCCCTATTGACGTTTGTCACGCTTGGGGGGTTTTTTGGCAGCTCGGGACTATATTTTTGCGAGTGGTTCTTCTTCTTCTTCTTCTTCTTCTTCTTATATTTTTGACATGTAGAATGCGGTAAATTGGAAGTAGGTGTGAGTGGACTGATGGATTCTTCTTCTTTGCGTAGAGGTTTTCTTCTCTTTGGCTGTATGGCGTACGATATTAATCTATATATTAGCCTGCTTCTTCTGCTTTCCAAAACCACTACAGCACCTATTTTGGATTTTGATCTTGCGTCTCGCTCGCCTACTCTTTTTCCTTTCGACAAGACACCTCGTCCTCGTGGTCGTCCTAAACTACCTTACTCGCCTTTCCCAGACTTAAACCACCCAACTATCTAGCTCAAACCCATTCTAAATCTCCATCTCCATCATCAGATAACCCCGGTTCCATCTTCCTAACCCATCAAATTCTCCACTCCACTCCCCACATCTTCCCATTTTAGCAGTCTTTTACTCGTTCTTCCAAATGCCAACTGGCCGGTTGGCACGTGCTTCCCAAACTGCTGGCCTTGACGCTTTCGTGGTTGGGGTGGCTGTTTCAGGCGGGTTTGAGGTATTGGACGGCTTTGTCTGGCGCTCTCCGCTCTCTCCCACTATCCACACCCGTCTCTTGCACTCCTCTCTTTTGTCTTTCTGCGTAGGGTAGAAGCGCTGGAAGGGTAGAAGCGCTGGAAGGGGAGAAAAGGGGGTGGCGGGGGTGGCTGCTCACG
>JAABUZ0100000910.1_pt1 | contig 62434 bp, 55 predicted proteins | sample 5562091 | NCBI WGS metagenome assembly JAABUZ01 (sample SAMN12813069, study PRJNA571459) | rock metagenome | isolation source: Antarctica rocks | place: Antarctica: Victoria Land, Linnaeus Terrace sud | collected 2015-12-21 | reverse complement strand
CCATCCACGTCCTGCCGCAAGCCGCTCCCCCCGCTCACGTCGCCCTCGACCAGCCCTGTCCCCTCGACGATCCTCTCACCCTAGACACGCCGTGGCTGCTCCCGTCCCTTAACTGAACCGTATTGGGGCTAGGGCGGAGCCGATGACGCCGTGTTCGGTGGCGACGGACGCCAGGGCGTCGACGCGCACCCGTGTCGCTGGTGGTTGCCCATCGCACAGGCGCAGCAGCACGCTCTCGGTCGCCAGGACGCCGAAGCCCGCCCCGGTGACAAATACGTGGTCCGCGGCAGCGGCTTCCCGGTCGAGTTTCAGCACCCGCTCGACGGCCCGAAGCTCGTTCGCTACGTCGACATAGTGGGTCCCGGGAGGACACGCCCGCGCGACGTGGAGGGCCGTGGTCGTGAACGGGCCGACGGTGTTGACCACCACGGCCGGGGCCTGCTGAGCGAGCTCGGCGAGGGCTGCGTTGAGCGTGCCCGCCAGGAGCCGCAGCGCTCCGCCGAGCTCAGCGACGACGCCTGCAAGGCGATCGCGGTCCCGCCCGACGAGCACGAGCGGGACGCTCGCCTCGTGCAGTCGCGTCGCGACCGCGCGCCCTGTCCGGCCGGTCGCGCCCAGCACCCACACTTCATTGGTCATCACGTCGCTCCCTTCATTCCCAGTCGTCACGTCGCCACCCTGACGACACTGCGTGTCATCACCAGTCTACTTGATGGCATGCCGTGTCGTCAAGTAGACTGGTGCTATGAGTAGATGGGAACCAAACGCGCGTGAGCGGCTGGAGCGCGCCGCTGTCGAGCTGTTCACCGAACAGGGCTTTGCGGAGACGACCGTCCCGCAGATCACGGCGCGCGCCGGCCTCACGACGCGCACGTTCTTCCGTCACTTCGCCGACAAGCGCGAGGTGCTCTTCGCGGGCGAAGAAGAACTCCCCGCGCTGGTCGCCCGACTCGCGGCCGACGCCCCGGCGTCGCTTAGCCCGATGATAGTGATCGCCTACGGACTCGAGTCCGCGGCGACCAGGTTCGAAGGCCGGCTCGCGTACCTGAGAACACGCCGCGCCGTCATTCAGGCGGACGAGGGCCTGCGCGAGCGCGAGCTGCGGAAACTCTCCGCGCTGTCGGAGGCGATCACCGAGGGGTTCCGAAATCGCGGCGTCGATGAGCTGACCTCGATTCTTGCCGCCCAGCTCGCCGTGACCGTCTTCAGCGTCGCGATAACCCGTTGGCTCGACCAAGACGGCGAACGGCCACTGTCCGAACTCGTCCACGACACGCTCAGCGCCGTCCGGTCAATCGTCGCTGATCCCATCGAGCAACCGCGTAGCGCGTAGCTCCGTGTCCCGACCAGGCCCGGCCCGTCTCATCAAGCCCGGCCCGTCTCGACAGACGGACAGGGGGTGTCCGCGGCCCGTCCTCAGTGAAGGACATCGCTACAAGCCTGGTTCTTCTGTATACTCATACTGTGATTAACCACAGCGTGACCATGCGCTCGTGACAGAGCACCCTTGCCGGCAGGAAAAGCCCTCGATAAGCGCGCTCTGGCAACTGACAATAAGGCGCTCCATGCGACATGCACTCGATGCGGCCGAGCCCACGCGCTACGCCTTGCTGTCCTTACTGCTGGACGGGCCGTGCCACGCCTATCTCCTGGCCCAGCAGTTCGGCCCGCGTTCGGCCCTGGGCGATGTGGTGCATCTGAGCCCCAGCCACATCTATGCCCTCCTTGGCCGGCTGGAGCGCGACGGTCTGGTCGAGGGCGAGCGTCAGGAGAGCGGCGCGCGGCCGCCCCGACGCGTCTACCAACTCAGCGCGGACGGGCGCGCCGCCGTGGACTGCTGGATCGACGAGCCGGTGCTGCGCCCGCGCGATATGCACCTGGACTTCCCGCTCAAGCTCTACGCCGCCCGGCGCCTCGACCCCGCGCGCGCGGCGTCGCTGATCCAACGCCAGCGCGATGTCTTCGTCGTCTACCTGGATTCCCTGGAGCATGAGGCGCCTTCGCCCGATGTCGACGCCGACTTTATCGCCTTGATGCGCGAGGGACGCATCGCGCGCACCCGCGCGGCTCTGCAGTGGCTTGATCGCTGCGCCGCCGTTTTTGCAGCAGATACCACCGTGGGGACCATTCCGTGATTGCTCGACCCCCGTCTCTATCAGCGGGTGGACGGTCCGACCATGTGGAGGTGCGCCGATGACAGGCTGAGCGGCCCCGCCAGCAAGGCGGCCACAATCAGGCGACAGGCGCCGTCGGAGGTAGCAAGGCGTCCAGGCGATCCACCACTATTACGTGGCACGGCCGTCACAGGTCGGCCCCGCGTGGCACGACGACAGGATGTGGACAAGGGAAGGTAGGGAGGATATGATGCAACGGCAGGGACGGACGACTCGGCGACGCAACGGTCTGCTCCCGTTGGCGGCGCTCCTGGCCATGGGTGCGGTTGCGCTCGGCGCGGCGGGAGGCAATCCGGCGCGAGCGGCCCATAACGGGAGCGGGGGGACGCGGACGACCGCCGCGTCGACGCTGACGGTCTACGCGGCGGCCTCGCTCAAGGAGGCGTTCACGACCATCGGCGCCCAGTTCGGGCGCGCCAACGGCGCCTCGGTGCGCTTCAGCTTCGGCGGGTCGGACACGCTGGCCACGCAGTTGATCCAGGGCGCCCCCGCCGACGTGTTCGCGTCGGCCAACAACGCGCAGATGCAGCGCGCCGTGGCCGCCGGGGTCATCGCCACGGCCAAGCCGCCTGTCTTTGTGCGCAACCGCCTGGTGGTGATCGTGCCCAGGGGCAACCCCGGCCACGTCTATAGCCTGCCCGATCTGGGCCGGCCGGGCCTGCGTCTGGTGCTGGCCGCGCCGAGCGTTCCCGTGGGCAAGTATGCCCGCGCCGCCTTCCGGGTGATGGCCACGGACGCCGCCTTCGGGCCGACCTTCGTGCAGCGCGTCACCGCCAACACGGTCTCCAACGAGCTCGACGTCAAGGCCGTGGCCGCCAAGGTGGTGCTGGGCGAGGCCGACGCGGGCGTGGTCTACGTCACCGACGTCACCCCGCGGGTGGCCGCCAAGGTCGACCGCGTCGACATCCCCGCCCCGTTCAATCAGGTCGCGACCTACCCCATTGCCGTGGTCAAGGGCAGCGCCAACGCCGCGCTGGCGGCCAAATTCGTGGCCTACGTGCTCTCGCCGGCCGGTCAGAGCGTGCTGAAGGGTAGCGGCTTCATCACCCTGGGCGACAGCGCGACGAGCGGGTACGCCGCCTCGCTTGCCGTGACCGGCCTGGTCAGCCAGACGCTGACCCTCGGCGTGTCCGACCTGCAGCGGCTGCCGCGGACGACCGTGCGCGTGACCTTGAACACCGAGAAGGGCTCGCAGGGCACGCACACCTTCGCCGGCGCGCTGCTGAACAGCGTTGTCCAGGCGTCGATCCCGATCACAAACACGAGCTTCAAGAACGACATCCTGCGCGACTTCGTCACCGTCAGGGGCAGCGATGGCTACGAAGCCAGCGTGGCCATGGCCGAGATCCTGCCCACGTTCGGCCACGAGCAGGTGATCCTGGCCTACCAGGAGGACGGCCGGCCGCTCCCGCGAGCCGATGGCGCCGTCCGGCTGATCGTCCCCGGTGACACGCTGGCCGGCCGGGACGTGAGCAACGTGGTCGCCGTGACCGTGGGGACGCCACTGGGGGCGCCATGACCGGGCACGGCCCGCGACTAAAGGCGCATGGCAGGGACCGGCGCGGCCCGCGACTAAAGGCGCATGGCAGGGACCGGCGCGGCCCGCGACTAAAGGCGCATGGCAGGGACCGGCGCGGCCCGCGACTAAAGGCGCATGGCAGGGACCGGCCGCTACAGTGTCTTGGGCAGGGAGTCAGTACAGGGCCGTGTAGGTCTCGTGGTAGGATGGGCAAACCGGGGGTAGGGGCGTATTGCATACGCCCTGGTCGTGCCCGCAAGAGCGTATGCAATATGCCCCTACCTCCCCGCAACCACCCGAGACCTTGTCCATGAGCCGCGGGGATGGAGTGAGCCGGATCGACGCGTGGGGTAGAGGCATCGGCCTGGCTCTCGTGGCGGGCGCGGCCCTGCTGCTACTCTTGTTCATCGTGCTGCCGCTCCTGGCGTTGTTCCTGCACACCACGCCGTCCACGCTGCTGGCCGACTTGGGGCAGCCGGAGGCGCTGGGCGCCCTGGCTCTGAGCCTGCAAACGACGGCGACGACCCTGGTGCTGATCCTGGTGTTGGGGACGCCAGCGGCCTACCTCTTGGCCCGCTGCCGCTTCCCCGGCCGGCGCATCGCGGACAGCCTAGTCGACCTGCCCATCGTGCTGCCGCCGGCCGTGGCCGGCCTCGCCCTGTTGATCGCCTTTGGGCGCATTGGCCTGCTCGGACCCGCCCTGAGCGCGGCCGGGCTGCGTATCGCTTTCACCACGACCGCCGTGGTGATGGCCCAATTTTTCGTGGCCTGCCCCTTCTATATCCGCGCCGCCCGCACCGGCTTCGCCGGGGTCGACCGCACCCTGGAGGAGGCCGCGGCCACGCTGGGATCCGGCGGCTGGGGCGCCTTCTGGCGGGTCACTGTCCCGCTGGCGCGGCCCAGCCTAGTCAGCGGCGCGATCCTGGCCTGGACGCGGGCGTTGGGCGAGTTCGGCGCGACCATTTTCTTCGCCGGCAACAATGGGGGCACCGAGACGATGCCGATCCTGATCTACGTCAAGCTGGACGCGGAGGGCGATATCGATACGGCCGTCGCCCTCTCGGCCGTGCTCGTCGTGGTCAGCCTCGTCGTCTTGCTGCTGGTGCGCTGGAGCGGGCGCGATGCCGTCGGCGCCTCGGCCTAGCCCCGCCGCGCTGTCCATCGCCGTGACCAGGCGCCTGCGCGACATCACGTTGGCGGTCGACCTGAAGCTTGGCGCGGGGGTGACGGCGCTGGTCGGACCCAGCGGCTGCGGCAAGACCACGCTGTTGCGTCTGGTGTCCGGCCTGACGCGTCCCGACACGGGCACGATCCGCCTGGGCGACACGCTCCTCGACGACGCGGCGCGAGGCTACCACCTGCCTCCAGGACGGCGCGGCCTCAGCATGGTCTTCCAGGAATACGCGCTCTTCCCGCACCTCTCGGTGGCCGACAACGTGGCCTACGGCCTGCGCGCGCGACGCGTCGCACGGGCGGAGCGGCACCGGCGCACCGGCGCGATGCTGGAGCGGCTGGGCATCGCCGCGCTGGCCGGGGAGCGCCCGACGCGGCTGTCGGGCGGGCAGCGCCAGCGCGTGGCCCTGGCGCGCGCCCTCGTACTGGAGCCGCGCGCCCTCCTGCTCGACGAACCCCTGGCCGCCCTGGACATCCAGACGCGCGCGCGGGTGCGTCAGGAGCTGCGGGACATCCTGTCCGACCTGGAGATACCGACGTTGCTGGTGACGCACGATTATGCCGACGCGCTGGCGTTCCGCGAGCGCATCGTGGTCATGGACGCGGGCCACGTGGTGCAGGACGGCGCCCACGCCGACCTGTTGGCCCGCCCGGCCTCGCGCTTCGTGGCCGACTTCACCGGGATCAACTATCTGGAGGGCATGCTGGAATCGGCCGCGACGGGCGCGACGGACGTGGTCGGAGCATTGCGGCGGGTACACCTCATCGGCGCAGAGAGGATCGAGCTCTACGTCGCGGCCGAGGGCATCGCGCCCCCCCCCGGCCCTGTATCCGACCCTGCGTCCGGCCCCGAATCTGGCCCTCTATCCAATCCCATGCCGGTTGGGCTCTCGTTGCGCCCGTGGGATGTCGTCCTTTCCATAGAGCGGCCGGTCGGATCGGCGCGCAATGTGCTGCGCGGACGGGTGCGCCAGGTACTGCCGTTGGGCGGACGCGTGCGCGTGGCGCTGGCGTTGGCGCCGGGGCAAGAGGCTCTCCCTCCGCCCGACCCGGTCTTGTTGGCGGCGGAGATCAGCCTGGAGGCGCAGGCCGACCTGGCGTGTCACGAGGGTCAGCAGCTCTACGCCTCGTTCAAGGCCACGGCCGTCACGATGAACCCGACGAACCAGGCGCTCCCGCATGGCGCGTCGCGAGATGGTGGTCGCACCTAACCCTGGTCCCATCCTTACAATCGCTCCCCAAGAGTCGGGCCGTCGGGATGGGCACACCATCACACCCTGTGCCGCGTCCTGGTCCGACCAGGCCATGCGCGCTAACCCGTATCGTAGCTATACTATATCGGTAGATGTATGAACGTACCGTCGTAACATGCGTAGCATTATAACGGAGCCCCCTTATGTTCATGGAGACGCCGCGCATCCTCCTGGCCGACAACGACGCCGCGCTACGTTTGATAGTGCGCCACGCACTGGAACGCGCGAACTATCGCGTGGATATGGTGCGCGATGGGAGAGCCGCCGTCGCGGCGGCACAGGATACCCCGTACGATTTGCTCCTGCTCGACGTGGCCCTGCCGGATCGCGATGGCCTCGAGGTCTGCCGCCGCGTCCGGGAGCGCAGCAAAGTCCCTATCATGCTGTTCGCTGGGCATGCGAGCGAGGCCGAGGTCGTCGCCGGCCTCAACGCCGGCGCCGACGACTACGTGCGCAAACCCTCCGCTGACGACCATGCGCGCAAACCTCAAGGGATGGCCGAGGTCATCGCGCGGATCGGGGCGGTTTTGCGCCGTGTGCGGCTCGACGGCCTGCCTCCCGCCAGCGAGGCCTCTATCCGTACCGGGCAGCTGGTGGTCGACATCATCCGCCAAAGCGCGACCCTGGCTGGTCAGCCCGTCCTCCTCACCACGTTAGAAGGCCGCCTCCTGGCCTACCTGGCGCGTCACATGGATCGCATCGTGCCGTCGAGAGAGATCATCGAGCAGGTGTGGGAACCGACCTTCACCAACGACACCGCCATGATGTGGACCGCTGTCTCGCGCCTGCGCGGCAAGATCGAGCCCGACCCGACGCATCCCACCTATATCCACACTAACGGAAAAAAAGGGGGCTACTTCCTGGCGCAACTGCCCGACGAGTGACGAGCGGTTAGTGACGAGTGGCGCGTGAGGTAGGACGCCAGAGCGCGGCGGCAAACAGCAGGAGATAGCCCAGCAGGGTCAGGACGGCGCCGAGGGCGTAGGCGGGCGGCGCGTAGACCAGAGTGACGGTGTGCGTGCCGGGCGGGACGGCCACGGCGCTCAGCACGTCGTCGGCGCGACGCACGATTGCCGGGCGCCCATCGACCATGGCCGTCCAGCCGGGATCGTAGACTTGGTCGACCAGCAGCATGCCCGCCCCGCGCAGCGTCGCCCGCAACACCGTCCCGTTCTCCGTCTGGCCCAATCGCACGACTCCGGGTCCCACGACCCTGGCCGTTCCCCGTGGAATAGACGAGCGTAGCAGTTCACGCCAGGAGTCGAGTAGGCCGCCCGACGGTGCGGCGTTGTCACCGCCTCCGTCGAGCAGGATGGTGCGATGGGGATCGAAGCCCGGATCGAGGACCGCCGCGCGATCCACGCGCCCCGGCGCCACGCGCACATCGTAGATTGCCTGCGCGAGCGACAGATGTCGCGCAACAGCATAGGCGTAGGCCCGGCCGGGACGGCACTGTGGATGAGACCAGTCGCCGCCCAGCGCGCCACAGCGCGGCACGGCCAATTGAGCAAGGGGCGCCAGGCCGCTGTCGTGGCGGGGACGGGGCGCGATCAGCGTCGAGACGCCCAGCAGGTCCGCCACGCGCGGGGAAAACGTTGTGTCGGTCAGGTCCGAGGTGCGCGCCATGCCCGCGTCGACCCCGTGCAGGCTGCCGTACGCCCGGTGGGTGAGGAACCAGTAGTCGGCCAGCGTCAGCGAGGCAAAGTCTTGCACGTCCTGGACCTGCCGGTCGATCATGCCCTGGCGCAGGGGCACCGTATGCTCCGGGTCGGTGTCCCAGACCCGGCCCGTCGTGGCCCGCGCCTGGGCCAGGGTCACGGCCGCGTTGTGGTAGTACGGGCCTGGCACGAGCGGGCCGACCAACGGCCCATTGGCGGTCCACAGGTCGCCGAGCACCAGCGCCAGCAGCAACGCCGCCCCGATTGGACGCGGCGCCTGGGGTACGACGAGCAGGGCGGCGGCGACGAACACGGCCGCCACGAGCAATCGCAGCAGGGTGGGGCCGATCGTGGCAGCGTGGCCATGGGCGGTGTGCAAGCCCAGCGCGACAAGGCCGGCAATCAGGGCCAACGCCACCAGGACGGCGAGGATAGCCAGGCCGGTGAGCGGTGAGAGGGGGGCCAACGGGGCGGACGCCGTCCGCCGTGCGCCGCCGGACGGTAGAGGTTGCGCGAGGGTCTGGTAGCGCGCCCGTCCCTCGGGCGGCGCGCGCCGCGCGGCCGCGCCGATCAATGCGTCGGCCCCGACGCCGGCCAGCACGCTAACGGCCAGCGTCGCCGGCAGCAGCCAGCGCGCCGGGACGCGCGCCAGGTCAAGCCCGGGCAACAGGTGCGCCATCGGATAGTAGAGGGGCGTGTTGGCGCCCAGCGCCAGCGCCACGCAGGCCAGCGCGAGGGCGCCGTAGAGGGGCGCGTTGCGCCGTCGCCGACCGGCCAGCAGGCCGACCACGGCGAGGACCAGCACGGGCAGGCCCACGTAGGCGTAGACCTCCTGGAAGTAGGCGTCGCCGTTGGGGAACCAGTAGGTGTGCGCGACATCGGAGCCGAACAGGCCCGGCGCCAGGCTCAGGGCCAACTCGACCGGCGGCTCGGAGGTGCGGGTGAGGGCGTGGAAGCCCATGGCGTCGCCGCGCACGGTCTGCCCGATCAGCTCGCGCAGGGGCAGCAGCACGGCCGCCCCGAGCAGCCCCGCCACCACGCCGGCCGCGGCCAACGCCAGCAGCGCGCGCGCCAATGCCCGCATTCCCGATCCCTCACGCCAGCCCGCGCGCGCCGCGCGCACCAGGAGGACGACGGCGACGAGGACCAGCGGATAACCCACGAAGACGAGCCAACTGACGCCGTTGGCCAGCACCAGCATGCCCAGCGGCCCACCGCACAGAATGCCGCGCCGTAGCGCCGTCCACGGCGACTCCATCATCGTGGAGGCAGACTCAAGGGCCCAATGTAGCGCGGCCAGCGCCAGGGGGAACCAGCACATCAGGCCGACCTCGAAGAAATGGCCCGCGAACAGGTGCGCCAGGATAAAGCCGCTGAAAGGATAGGCCACGGCGGGGACGAGGCGCGCGGTCGGCGTCACGCCCAGGCGCGCCGCCAGCGCGTAGGCTCCCAGCCCGCCGATGGCGCAGTCCAGCACGTAGGTCCAGCCGATCGCCGCCGAGACGGGCAGCACGGATAGCAGCCAGGTCAGCGGGTAGAACACCAGCGCGCTGAACGGGGCCAGCGGGTAGCCGCCGCCGCTGTAGGGGTTCCACAGCACCAGGGGATGCCCGGCGTGCAACGCGCCGGACAGCAGGGACAGCAGGGGGTAGTTGAGCAGCAGCATGTCGTCGCCGAAGGGGATGGCCGCGCCGCCCAGGTAGGGCGCGAAGTATAGCAGCGGCAGCAACACAACCAGCAGCGCCGGCAGCGGCGACCGTCCCGGCAAGCGGAGCTTGCGGAGGCGTGGCCTACCCGCGGGGGGAGGGACACGGCCCTGGGTTCTAACCCGCGTGTTGACGGCGCCCGCCCGTCCGTTGGGCGACGGCGCCGCGTCGGGCAGCGGTTGCAGGTGGCCGAGCGGAGGTTGCGCCGGGGTCACGAGGTCACGTCCGGGGTCACCCGATCCAGCCGGCGTTGACCCAGCGCGCGGCATAGAAGAGCAGGACGAAGGCCGACGGCAGGGCCACGGCAGGGGTGCGCCAGCGCGACTGCCCCAGCCACAGCCACAGCGGCAGCAGCACCAGCAGCAGGCGCGCCATCGAGATCAGCGTGTCGGGATGCGTGGGCTCGCTGGTCGCCGGCTCGCAGAGCGTGTAGACCCAGAAGACGACCATATAGGCGCGGCCGGGCCAGTCGACGCGCCGCCAGGCGAAGGCGGAGAGGGCCAGGAAGACCAGGGCGTAGAGGGCGTCGGTGAGGCCGCGCCAGGCCGGCTGTGTCAGGTGCGGCCAGTGTCGCAGCGACCACGTGATGCCGTTGACGATCCCCGACCAGGGCAGCGCCAGCGAGCGGCTCCAGGCTTTCTCAGCCTCGTACCAGCGCAGCGGGTCGCCCCAGGCCAGCCACTGATAGGCCATATAGCCGACGACGCCCAGCGGGATCAGCAGGACCGGCAGCAGGACGAGGACCCGCGCCCCCATGACCCTCACCCCCGACCCCTCTCCCGGTGTGCGGGAGAGGGGAGAGGAGATGCGCAGGGCCTGCCAGGCGGCGACGAGGTAGGGGATGGCCAGGAACACGCCGTTCGAGCGCGTCGCCGACGCCAGCAGGCCGCAGAACCCGGCTAACCACCAGCGGCGGCGGTCCAGGTACAGGAAGAACAGCACCAGCCACAGGAAAAACAGGCTCTCGCTGTACGGCGCCGAGAAGAAAATCGTGGTCGGGAACAGGCACAGCAGCAGCACGGTGCGCCGCGCCGCGCCAGGACCAGCGCGGGACTCGGCCAGCAGGTAGAGCGCGATCAAGGCCAGGACGAACGCGACGTTCGACACCACGAGGCCCACCAGCGCTAGGGACGCGGGCGGAGGCCCTCCGCGTTGGCCCGCGGGGACGCTGGGGACGCTGGCCAGTGCCCCGGGCAGGAGCACTGCGGCGGCGCGGACGAGCAGGGGATAGAGCGGGAAGAAGGCAAAGGCGCTGTAGTGGTGGTCCGGCGTCTCCGTATAGCGGCTATAGCCCATCTGCGGTCCGTTCCCGGCGATGCGCAGGTACCACCCGGCGTCCCAGTGGTACCAACGGCTCAGCAGAGGGTTGGCCACCGGCGGGATGTTGGAGCGGTAGTCGTGCGGATCGGGCACGGCGACGCGCCATTGCGCGGCCGTCAACGTGACGGCGACGAGCGCCAGGCGCGTCAGCACCAGCGGCAGGCCCACGTCGCGCAGCAGCCGCGGCCACAGGGGCGTGGCCGTGCGCGGTGAGGCGGCTATCCGCGTCGCCGCGGCCGTGCGGGTCGGGAAAGCGGTCGCATCCACAGAATCACCCTTGTTCTCATCGTCGTGTCAGACCGTATCATACCGAGATCGGCCATTAAGCGGCACACATACGTGCCGATACCAGGGCTCGGAGGTGATACGGATACGATGACACACTGGGAGCGCGGGCGGCCCGCCCGCTTGGTGCGCCTTCCACAACGTAAGATAGAACTGCGGTTCCGGGGCTTCGCGCTACGTCACGGCTAGCATGTTCGTCATCGCGGCAACTGTCCTCCCCTCTCCCGTAGTCGGGAGAGAGGTCGGGTCCCACGCAGTGGGAGGGGTGGTGAGTGTCGTTCTCCCCTCTCCCGCGCACCAGGAGAGGGGTCGGGGGGTGAGGGGCGCCGCTCAGGCGATGATGATGATGTTGGGGACGGGGCGGACGCGATACGTGTTGCCGTTGCCGTCGTTGGCCGAGTCCTGGCCGAAGACCTGCCGCCACGTCATGAGGGGGTCGTCGAAGTGGCCGGCTTGCTCCAGGGGGTTGGGGTAGAACAGCTTGATGCCGCGCCAGATCGGCCCGCTGGGCGAGCCGGGGCCGAACAGAGCCTGGTAGACCGAGGCCTTAGTGTCGGGCGTGCCGAACCCGTCGGCGACGACGACCACGTCGACGTAGGGATAGTCGTTGCGCAGCTTGGTGCGGTCGGTGATCATGCCGAACTGGAATTGGTGCACCATCAGGACTTTGCGATGCGGCATGTGGCGATGGGCGCAGTAGGCGTTGACGATGGCCCCCGCGGCGTTGACCTCCTCGGCCGTCACCGTGCCCACGGGGATGCCCGGCGTGTCCTGGCCCGGCACGGCGCGGAACTCCGGGTCCAGCGCGATCTCCACGTTGTCGTACTGCAGGTAGCCCTTGGCAATGAGGCGCTGCACCTCGGCCACCGGATTGGACTCGGACAACTGGTCGTCCAACACCACCAACTGGCCCCGCGCGGCGGCCGGCTTGATATAGGCGTTGACGATGTCGGCGCCGGCGTCGTCCAGGTAGTACAGGCAGTTGCTGCCGGGGCTGCAGGGGGTGGCCAGCGCGTAGATCAGGTGCAGGGCGACGGTGGGCTGGATGCCCTGGTCGACGGAGGTAATGCCCTGCACGAACGGCTGGATTTGCGTGTCCAGGTCGGAGAATGAGTTGTCGAAGCCCAGCCGGCCCAGGATCGGCGCCACACCGAACGCGCGCCCATAGATGGTCAGCATGGGCGCGTCGGCCAGCCACGAGCGCGGAAACTCCGACGCGGGCAGGCTCCCTTTATCCTCGTCCCATGATTCGGCGACGATGGGCCACTCTTCGCGCATGAATACCCGCGGCCCGGTCGCTTGCGGCGGGGTCGCTCGCGACAGAACTGTGCGCGGCGCGCCTGCTCCCGCCGTACCCACCCGCGCGGCGCCCAGCCCCGCGCCGTTCACCGCGCCCGTCGTGGCGCCCGTCGTAGCGAGCTGACGTGCGGCCAGCGTCACCGGGGCTACCTGTCCCCGCGAAGCCGCGAACGGCGGATTGCCGGTCCGTTCCATCGCCGGTACGGCTGGTACCCGTGGCGCCGGCCGCGCCATGGGTACCGGCCCCATCAGGATGGGACGCGCCGATGGCGCCGCCGGCCGCTGGAGGCGCGTCGGAGGCATGGCTGGCGCGGCCAGGTGAGGCGACGCGTCTCTGGGCGCCGATGCCGGTGACGTGGGCGCGCCGCCGGCCATGCTGAGGCCGCAGCCGCTGAGTAGGAGGGGCGCGGCCAGCAGTGCTATCCCGGCTATCCCGGCCCGAATCGCGCCCTGGTGTGATCGCCCGCGTGTGGTCGTCGCGCTCGCGCTCATCGTCTCCACCTCATGCTGCTCCAAAACGCTTATTACTACAACGGTAGGACCCGCCTGCGACTAAAGTCGCATGGCAAACAACGGACACTGACGTGTCTCAAAATGTGCCGCGCTACGACTTTAGTCGCCGTTCTGTGCCATGCGACTTTAGTCGCAGGTCAATGTCACCTTGTCGTATTATCTTACCCCAATAAAGCGGAGGGATGCGCTGTTGCCCCCGGCAAGCCGCGTCGTGGCTCCGGTCCCGATGTCGATGCTGTAGAGGCCATCGGCGCGCGCGATCACGGCGAGACGGCTGTTGAGCCAGCCCTCGGCGCGCGCGGCGGCGTCCAGGACGCTGTGCGTGCCGTTGGCCATCGTCGCAAGCATAACACGTTCTTGCACGCGTGGCACGTGGGCGCCCGTGGGATAACTGACCGTCAGGATAGTGTAGAGGATGTGCGCGTCGTCAGGGGCGACGGCGGCATGGTGACTGACGTACTGGTAGAGGCGCACCACCTCCACGGTACGCGACGGCGCCACCCGCTTGCCCACCCGGCGTCGTTGCAGCGTCACCAGTTGGTCCTGTGTGGGATAGGCCGACGCCGCGTCGAGCGCGACCACCGCGTTCGTGTTCAGGTTGAGCGCGACGACTTTCTGAGCCATAGCGTCCTCGCCCGAGGGGGGGAACGCATAGCTGTCGCCATAGACCGTCCAGGCGCCGTCCGGGGAGACCGTGAAGTCGCGTTGCGCCGGGATCGCGCTCGTATCGGCCGGGGGAAGGTAGTCGTTGACCACGTCGTGGACCGCCGGATCGTACTCCACGAGGCCGCGACGGGCGCCCAGCAGCAGGTTGTCCGGCAGGCTGCTGGCGCTATAGGTGTTCTGGAGTAGCAGCGTGGCGTCGCCCGAGCCGTAGGGGGATGTTGGCCGCCAGCCTGCTATGAGAGGCATTTGACCCGCCGTCTGCGCGGTGGCCGTCATCACGGTCGGGCCGTCCCCGCCGAAACGCCCCGACACGACCACGCGCGCGGTCCCCGCGGCCTTGTAGGCGTCGGGCTGTCCAGCGTTGAAGCCTTGCTGCACGACGATTTCCCAGGCCAGGGCCGTCCCGTTGGGGGATGGCACGACCGACCACACCTGCTCGCCCGGGGCAAGGGTCGGCGTGCCGATGCCGGTGGTCTGGCTGTAGCCGTTGATGGCGGCAAAGCCGTTGCCTGCGGGATAGAACAGGCGTCCGTCGCCCATCAATTGCGGCGGGATCGTGTTGCTCTGCGGCAGCGTCGCCAGGAGGGTGCGCCCCGTTCCCCAGGGGTTGACCGCGTAGACGGTCCGCCCATCCTGGTAGTACACGATCGGCAGCGTTCCTGCCCCGCTGGCGCTGGCCGTGGCGACAGCCGTTGCCGCGGCCAGGCTGGCAGCAGTGGTGGATGGGGTTGCCGCCGTAGCGATGGGCGAGGCGACGGGCGAGGCGACGGGCGAGGTGGCCAGCGTACCGGTTAGAGAGGACGGCGCCGTCGTCGCCGTGTTAGGTGGCGTCGCGGTCGATGCCGCCGTGGCCGAGGCGGCCGCGACGGCGCCCGTCACATCCGCGTTGCGTCCCGTCCCATTCGCCCGCACCAGAGACGGGGCGGCGTGCGGACGGCCCGATCGCGGGAACAGTCCGGCCAGGGCCAGGGCGGGCACAATCAGAGCAAGCAGAGCAAACAGGGCGAGCAGGCGTCGCACGGCCACGGAGGTCGAGGTCATGGTGTACCGAGCCTTCCCGCGGCGCCGGTCGTCGTGCCATGTCTTTGTTGGCGGGGCAACTCCCAGCGGAGCAGCACGTCGTCGGACTCGGACGCGATGCGCACCATGCCCAGGCCCTCCAGCACGCGGATCGAGCCCGCGTTGTCGAGTCGGCAATCCGCAGTGATCCGCCGAACATCCGGTTGTTCCCATAACCATGCGACCAGTCCCCGCGCGGCCTCGGAGGCATAGCCCTGGCGCTGGTAGGCCGGCACGATGTTGTAGCCGATCTCCACCATGCCTGTGCGGTCGGGGCGGCCTTTGCATCCGATGCCGCCGATGAGGATGCGGTCGGCCACGTGGACGATCGTCCGTTCCCAGATGCTCCGCGCGGGATCGCGCTCCAACTCCATCTCTATCAGCAGCAGGATGTCCTCGAAGTCGGGGCCAGGCCACTCGTTGGGGACCCGCAGCCCGAGCCTCTCCGCCAGCACGGCCTTACCCCGCAACGTGGCCTGCACCATCTCAAGGGTCAGGGGGATCAGGGCCAGGCGCGGGGTGCGGATGGCGGCGCCTGGGTTAGTCATCGGCGGCCACGTCGGGACGATAGTAGCGGTCGGTAAAGGTGATGCGCTCAGCGTTGCGGTAGGCCAGGTCGCGCGCCTCCGCGACCGTGCCGCCCAGCGCGGCCACAGTCAGGACGCGGCCGCCGGCGGTGACCGTCTTGCTAAAGGGATCGCCCACGGCCTGACGCGCCTGCCGGTCCACGCGCTGGACGCGCCGGCGCCCAAAGCTGAACAGGGGCATGCCGCCAACACGCTCACGCCGGTCGGGCGCGGTCACCAGGCCGCCCTCCTTCACATAGGGGTCGCGCGTCGCCGCATGGAAGACAACGACGTCGCGATCGGTTTCTTCAAGGCCCAGGATACCGTATCCCGTCTCAAAAAGGCCAGGGTAGCCGCCCGAGGCCAGCACTACGGCGCAGCAGGCCCCCTGGCGCCACTGAGGCCGCTCCTCCGCCAGCGTCCCTTCGGCCACGGCCACGAGCAGGGACAGCAAGGGACTACGCAGCCGCGGGAGGATGCACTGCGTCTCCGGGTCGCCGAAGCGGGCATTGAACTCCACCACGCGCGGCCCCTCGGCGGTCAGCATCAGCCCGGCGTAGAGCACCCCGCTGTAGGGCGTGCCCTCGTCGGCCATACCTTGCACCGCCGGCTCCAGGATCTCGCGCCGCACGCGCCCCATCACCTCGTCGGTGGCGACCCGCGCAGGCGAGTAGGCGCCCATCCCGCCGGTCATCGGTCCGACGTTGCCCGGCTCCAGCCGCTTATAGTCGCGCGCCGCCGGGAGGGGCAGCACCGTCTTACCGTCGGTCAGCGCCAGCACGGACAGCTCCGTACCGCGCATGAACTCCTCGATCACCAGGCGCGTCCCGGCGCGGCCGGACAGCCGCGCCAGCGCGTCGATGGCCGCCTCGGCGTCGTCGCGGGTGGTGGCCACGACCACCCCTTTGCCCGAGGCCAACCCATCGGCCTTGATGACCAGGGGATAGTCGCCTTCGCCACGGGAGCGCGCGTAGCGTCGGGCCGCCTCGGAGTCCTCATGGACCGAGAAGGACGCGGTGGGGATGCCGTGGCGCACCATGAACTCCTTGGCGAAGACTTTGCTGCTCTCGAGGCGCGCCGCGGCGGCGGTGGGGCCGACGATGCGCAGGCCGCGCGCGCGGAACAGGTCGCCGGCGCCGGCGGCGAGGGCGGCCTCCGGCCCGACCACGGTTAGGTCGATCCCGTTCTCCGCGGCCCACGCGGCCAGCGTCTCGGGGTCGTCGGCGTCGATGGCCACGTTGTGGGCGATGCGCCCCGTCCCCGCGTTACCGGGAGCGCAATAGAGGTCGCGCACGTATGGCTCACCCGCCAGTTTCCAGGCGATGGCATGCTCACGGGCGCCGGAGCCGATGATGAGACATTTCATCTCATTCCCATTCAATCGTCGAGGGCGGTTTGCTGGAAATGTCGTAGACGACACGGTTGACGCCGGGGACCTCGTTGACGATGCGGTTGGAGATGGCAGCCAGCGTCTCGTAGGGCAGGCGCGCCCAATCGGCCGTCATGGCGTCGTCGCTGGTCACGGCGCGCACCGCCACCACGTCGTGGTAGGTGCGGCCGTCGCCCATCACGCCGACGCTCTTGACGGGGGTCAGGATGGCGAACGACTGCCAGAGCTCGCGGTACAGTCCCGCTTTGCGCACCTCGTCGACCACGATGGCATCGGCCGCGCGCAAGGTCTCCAGCCGCTCCCGCGTGACCTCGCCGATCACGCGGATAGCGAGGCCGGGCCCGGGGAAGGGCTGGCGATAGACCATGCGCTCGGGCAACCCCAGCTCCAGGCCGACCAGGCGCACCTCGTCCTTGAACAGATAGCGCAGCGGCTCGACCAGCTCGAAGGGCAGGTCGACCGGCAGCCCGCCCACGTTGTGGTGCGTCTTGATGCGCGCCGCGTTGACCGTGTCGTGGCTGGTGCTCTCGATCACATCGGGGTAGAGCGTGCCCTGGGCCAGGAACTCGGTCTCATAGCCCTCATCGCGCAGCAGCAAGGCCTGCTCGGCGAAGACGCGGATAAACTCGTCGCCGATGATGCGCCGCTTCTCCTCGGGGTCAGCGACGCCGGACAGACGACGGAGGAAGCGGTCGACCGCGTCGACGTGTAGCACGCGGATATGCAGGTGCTCGCCGAACGTCTCCATTAGCTGGCGCGCCTCGTCCTTGCGCAGCAGGCCATTGTCCACGAACACGCAGGTCAGCCGGTCGCCCACGGCGCGCGCAATCAGCGTCGCGGCCACGGCGCTGTCGACGCCGCCGGAGAGGGCGCAGATGACGCGCCCGCCAGCCACCTGGCGGCGGATGCGCTCCACGCTCTCCGTCACCACGTGGCCGGGCGTCCAGTCGCCGCCGCAGCCACAGACCCGCTTGAGGAAATTGTCGATGAGAGCCGTGCCCTGCCGCGTATGCGCCACCTCGGGGTGGAACTGCAGGCCGACGTGGCCGTGGTCGTCGGCGATGGCGGCCACGGAGTTCTCGCTGCGCGCGATCTCGCGGAAGCCCTGGGGCAGGCGCGTCAGCGAGTCGCCATGGCTCATCCACACCGGCTGGCGGTCGGGCAGGCCGTCAAACAGGTCGCGGCCGCCGCGCGAGAGGTCGCGGTCCACCACGTCTATCGTGGCCGGGCCATACTCTCTGCGCTCCAGGCGCGCCATGTCGCCGCCGAAGCCGCAGGCCAGCAGGCCCATGCCGTAGCAGATGCCCAGCACGGGGATGCCGCTGGCCCACAACTCGGGCGGGGCCTGCGGCGCCGCGGGGTCGTAGACCGAGGCTGGCCCGCCGGAGAGCACGATGCCCCTGGGCTTTCGCGCCACAATCTGATCCCACGAGGTTGTAGGAGGGAGCAGTTCGCAGTAGACGTGGCACTCGCGGATGCGCCGCGTGATCAGGCGCGTGTACTGCGAGCCGAAGTCGAGCACCAACACCGTCTCATGGTCGACCGGCTCCAGCGTCGCCGACGCGGCGGTCGCGCCCGCGGCCGACGGGGACGCGGAGCGGATCAAGCCCTCTTGGGTGGGCGTGGCGACGGCGACGGGGGTGGGCTGCTCGGCCAGCGCCAGCCGCAGGTAGGCATCCTCCTCCTGGTCGGAGGTCGTGCCCACGTGGCGCGGGTTGGGCGGCGTGTCGGGCGCGTCGTCGGTCATGGCGGTCCTTACATGAATAGACGGGGTGGTTTGGTGGTGGGGGCGCGACCGGAGAGGGGCGTCCATCCTGAACAAGCGAAAGCCGGCGTCGGGTCCGCGTCGTATGTCGTATAAGGAGCAGTATACGGTGTTGGTCCCTTTGCGGCGTCCGCCGGAGTGGTCAAAAGGTGATGGCGCACCATCGGCAAAAGGCTATACTGAACACAGCGATACCGGCGTATTCCCCTGGCACACACGTCCGCTACTCGAACGTGAGTTACCAGACGCCTGAATTGCTCCTGGAGCGGAGCATCGAGCGACTATGGAGTACAATGAGTCGAAAGATGTATTAAGGCGCGACGTTAGGGCCGCCACCGGCCTGCGATCGCTGTTCAAGGGATAAATCGTCCATGGCTCAGAAGATCAGCGCAGCCATACCTTACTTGCCTGACATATTGATTTGCGGCGAGGACGGCCAGACGATCGCGTTCGTCCAGGTGAAGAACGCCCGCGTTTTGTCTCGTGACGTCGCGCTGGCGCTCTATCGCGATGTTATCGTCGAGAGCGATGCCGCCTCCGCCCCCTATTTCTTGTTGCTCTCACAGCGACTCGGGTTCCTTTGGAGACAACACGAAGCCTCTCCTGACACGCGATCTCGTCATAGCGGGCACGTCCGGCGACCCAAGTCGTTCAAGAGGCTAGAGGCGGACGCTGACGTCGCCCCGGCGGTCGAGTTCGCAATGGACGGCGTCATCCATCGTTACCTCCCCGACCTTTCGGGAGGGGAGTGGCTGCATGGACGGGAACTTGATTTTATCGTATCTCAATGGCTATTCAGTCTCGCGACGGAACAGCAATCGGCCGTCGGAGAGCCCGAGAAGGCCCTCGCGGATGCCGGATTCCTGGCGGCAATCGAAGGCGCTGTGGTGACGATCGAACCATCCGGCGACGTTCCCGCCGCTCGCTATGCCGCTCTAGCTGTCTAGGCCGCGCAAGCTATGCTCGTCTACGTCGAGTCCAACTTCGTGCTGGAGATAACCCTGGATCAGGAGGAAGCCGAAGCGGCCGAGCGGATCCTGGAGCTCGCCGAGAATGGAAACATAACCTTGGTCATCCCGAGCTTCGCACTCAGCGAGCCCTACTCGACCGTAGACCTCCATCGCATCCTTCGGAGTCAGCTGCTCAACGATCTGCGCAATCAAGGGACGCAACTTCGTCGATCGACATCGCGCCGCGCGTTGGCGACGAGTATCGCCACTATCGCGACGGACCTGGGGCAGATCGCAGGAAAGGATCTCGACAGGCTTGAGGAAACCACGCGCCGGCTGCTCGCTGGAGCCGTTCTCGTCACCATAAACCTGTCAATCTTCGACGCGGCGGCGAGGTATCAAGAGGAGTATGGCCTTTCTCCGCAAGACTCCAAGATCTACGCGTCTGTCTTGGACCATCTGCGCAACAGCGCTCCGGACGAGGAAAAATGTTTCTTGAGTCGAGACGCCGAGGCTTTCGGCCTACCGACGATCAGAGCGGAGTTGCAGACATACGGCTGCCGGTGGATAGGGCGCTTCGAGCATGGCCTGAGCTTTATCCGATCACAGATGCCGGACCTGACATAAGACCAGCAACTAATGACCGATGAGCTCACCTATCCTTTGCCCGGCCAGGAGCGGCCCGCGCCCGACGCGGAGCGGGTGCAGGGGCGCCTGCTGGCCTGGTTCGAGACCCATGGGCGGGCGCACCTGCCCTGGCGCCGCACCCGCGACCCCTATGCCATCCTCGTCTCGGAGATGATGCTCCAGCAAACCGGCGTGGAGCGCGTGCTGCCCAAGTACGAGGCCTGGCTGGAGCGATTCCCCACCCTGGAGGCGCTGGCCGCCGCGCCGCGCTCCGAGGCCATCCGCCTGTGGGCCGGCCTCGGCTACAACAGCCGTGCCGTGCGCCTGCAAGACATCGCCCGCCAGGCCGTCGCCGCCTACGGCGGACGGCTGCCCGCCACGCTGGCCGAGTTGCGCCTCCTCAAAGGCATCGGCCCCTACACCGCGGGCGCCCTGCTCTGCTTCGCCCACGAGCAGGATGTTGCCTTCGTCGACACCAACGTGCGGCGCGTGCTGAACCGCATCTTTCTGGGTCCCGAGGGCGAGGTCGCGCCGCCGACCGAGCGCGAGGTGTACGACCTGGCGGATCGCGCGCTGCCACGGGGGCAGGCCTGGCCCTGGTACCAGGCCTTGATGGATCTCGGCGCCACGATCTGCACCGACGGCAAGCCAGCTTGCCTGGTCTGCCCGCTGTCCGAGGACTGTCGCGCCGCCTACCGCGCCGGGCGCGTGGCGCGCGAGGGCAGCGCCACGTACAGGCCCAGGCGGTCCCAGGGACCCTGGCAGGACTCCACGCGCTACTACCGCGGCCGCATCGTCGCCGCCCTGAGCCTTCTGGCGCCGGGCGAGCGCATCACGCTGGCCGCGCTGGCCGCGCGCCTACAGCCATCCCAGGGCCAAACTGCACCAGAGCAGGGGCCATCGCTCGACCCGCAGCGGCTGCGCAAACTGGTCGGCCGCCTCGTCGCCGACGGGCTGGTCAGCCTGCGCGAGGATGCCGACGGCACGCTCGAGGTGGCGCTGCCGGAGTAGAGGACCGGCTTTACCATGTGTTAGCGTGCAGCAGTCCTGACGCGTACCTGCTCGCCGACGGCCTGGGCCGCAGAGAGCGGCGCGACCTCGCGGTGCGCAGTGCCCACGAGCTTCCGCGCCGTGGTCGAGCGGTACCTTGCAAAGGAGGGCTCGCGTTGTGTATAGTACCTCCCGGTGGTCAATGCGGTGTCACGGCGACTGTTCGGCGTCTTCCACGCACGGGGCTGTCTGTGACCGGGGCCAACCAGGTGTTATGAGGAAAGGAAACGCACACAGATGACGACCTATGCGGACGAGACGCTGACCTGCCGGGATTGCAACCAGGAGTTTGTCTTCACGGCGGGTGAGCAAGAGTTTTTTGCCTCGCGCGGCCTCCAGAACAAGCCCGGCCGCTGCCCGGATTGCCGGGCGGCCGCCAAGATGGCGCGCGGGGAGCAGGTGCGTCCGGTACGCGAGATGTTCATGGCGACCTGCGGTGAGTGCGGTCAGCCCGCGCGTGTGCCGTTCCAGCCGCGACTCGACAAACCCGTCTACTGCTCGTCCTGCTTCGATAAGGTCCGCGCCAACGCGGCGGCCAGCTATTAGCCGTCGGTACTAATATGGGCCTGCGACTAAAGTCGCATGGCAAACCACGGACGCTGAAGTGTCTCGAGCCGTGGCACGCCACGGCTCCCTTCGTCGTTCCGTGCCATGCGACGCGGGTCAAAGGCTAATCCGGCCGCTGTCGTACCAGGGCAGTCGCACCGGGGCTATCACAGTGCAGCGCGGGCACATTCCGCCGTGGGGGCGGCCCGACCAGGTCGGGCCGCCCCGCGCTTTGCGTTTCATGGGGCACGCTCACACCGCCCGCCGGGGATCAGGGCCCGCAAGTCCCGTTGTAGAGGCCTGTCTGTATGGGTTCTTGTATGGATTGTTTGTGTACACGGCCGCCCGCGCGTCCTATCATGGTCATCAGCGTCACCACGATAGGAAATGAATCCGGCGGCGCTATCCTGTCCACGACCGACGGGACAACATGGCATCAAGCTCTTTGACAGCACGCGGCACTACTCCGTAGGAGAGTGGGGAAGGACCACGATGGATAGGCGCTGCACTCTACTCGCCCTGCTCGCCGTCTCACTGCTGGCCAAAGGCGGCGCCCGCGCCCGCGTCATCGACCGGGATGCCTGCTGCCCGTCCGGCCAGCCGCGCGCGTACGAGAGCCGCGCGTAGACGCGTACAATAGAGGCGCGTGAGAGGCGCGTGGGCCTCCATCAACATCAGCAGCCGGCGTCGCCGGGGAAGGGACAGGCATGGCCATCAGCTATCACTTAGACCACGTGCATCTGAACGCTGTCGACGTGGAGGCGGCGGCCTCCTTTTACGAGCGGGTGTTCGGCATGCGCCGCATCCGCACCTTCGAGGGGAACGGCGTCACCTTCGCCCAACTCGACATGGGCGGTGTACGCCTCACCATCACCAACCGCCCCTACGCGCACAGCGGGCGCGGCAATGCGGTCGATCACTTCGCCCTGTCGGTCCCCGACCTCGACGCGGCCCTCGCCGACCTGCGCGCCAAGGGGGTCGAGGTTCGCTCCGGAGAGACGGGTACGCTCACGTCCTCCAATGAGACGGGCCCGGGTGGAGGGGTACACATCCGGTTTGCCTTCATTCAAGCCCCCGACGGCGTGGCCATCGAGATCCTGTCGCCGACGACGACGTGATCAGGCGGCGATCCGGTGGGTGTATCGCTGCTTCGGGCTTGTGAAAAGTCGTAGGCGCGCAAAAGTCCTGGGAGCGCGGGCATCTTGCCCGTCCCCGGTCCAACGCGGGGACGGGCAAGATGCCCGCGCTCCCAGATCACCCCAGACCTTCTGCGCGCCTACGAAAAGTCGTTGGCGCGCGGCAGGTGTGGGATGGGCGACGACACACCTGGGAGCGCCGGCATCTTGCCGGCAGGCGTTGGCCGGCAAGATGCCGGCTGGCAGCGCAGCGAGAGCCGGCGCTCCCAGGACGGCAGCGCGCCTACGAAAAGTCGTTACGGAGCGGCCGCGCGATCGTCGAATCGGCCGTACTCCAGCAGGGGCGCGCCGAGCAGCGGTCGGGCGTAGGAGAGGAAGGCGTTGCTGACCCACGGGCGCGACGGGTGCAGGAACTCCTCCGGCAACAGACGCTGCCGGTTCGCGACCTGTTCCACCGGCGCCAGGTCCGTACTACAGGCGTAGGGCTGACCCTGCTCGCCGCTGCCCGTGCGTTGCAGCGTGACCATGACCTCGCTGTGGCCCTCCACGGCCGCCCGCACCGCCTCCTCCCCGACAGCGCAGGCTTTGCGCTGCATCGTGCCCGGCTTGTCGAAGCGGGCCTTGAGGCCCAACTCGGCGCCAATCGCCGCGCACAGCGTCGCCGCCGTCCCGGCGATGACGGGGTGGCCGAAGGCGTCGACCGCGGCGGTGCGGTCGAGGAGGCCCAACGGCCGGCCCGCGGCGTCGCGCACCGTCTCCGCCACCACGGCCACGCAGTAGCCCAGGCGCCGGTGCGTCTCCCGGACGTCGGCCAGGAAACGGTCGAGGTCGAAGGGGCGCTCGGGGACATAGATCAGGTGCGGGGCGTCGCGCTCATCGCGCGCCCCCAGCGCGGTGGCCGCGGCCAGCCAGCCGGCGTCGCGGCCCATCACCTCGACCACCTTGACCGGGTCCCAGTGGCGCATGGCCTCGGCGTCGCGCCCGCCGTCGAGCGTCCCCTGGGCCAGGAAGCGCGCCGCGCTGCCGTAGCCGGGGCAATGGTCGGTCAGGGGCAGGTCGTTGTCGATTGTCTTGGGCACGGCGACGACGCGCAGGCTCTGCCCCGCGGCGGCCGCGAGGCGTCCGATGCGCGAGGCCGTGTCGGCCGAGTCGTTCCCGCCGATGAGCAAGAAGTAGTCGAAGCGGCGGCGCGCCAGGATGTCGAGGACCCGCGCGCACTCGTCGTCGGAGAGGCGATAGCGGGCCGAGCCCAGGGCGGCCGAGGGCGTGCGGCGGACCAGATCGAGCGTGGCCCGGCTCTGGCGGCCCAGGTCCAGGAAATCCTCGCCGAGCACCCCGCGGATGCCGAAGCGCGCGCCCACGATGTCCGCCACGCCCTGCCGCAGGGCCTCGTCGACCACGCCGATCAGGGAACTGTTGATGACCGCCGTACACCCACCCGATTGCGCCACGAGTAGACGGGCCACGGAACCTCCTACGAGTTATTAGTCGTTAGTTATTAGTTATTAGTCGTTGGCCTCCTTCAGGATAAACGCTTTGCTCTCTTCGGCATCGCGGAGCTGGAAGGGAGATGCTCCTCAAGGAGACAACGGACTAACGACTAACGACTAACGACTAACGACTAACGACTAACGACTAACGACTAACGTCCTTGGTATACTGAAGGAAGGAGCCTACCGGCGTCCGGCGCTTGTTGTTATGTCAAAATGCGCCGCGTGGTTGGGCAAGGATACGGAGGATGGGATAGACATGGTGCTGGAAAAGGCGACCGAGACGGTCAAGCGCGGGCTGGCGCAGATGCTCAAGGGCGGGGTGATCATGGATGTCGTCACCGCCGAGCAGGCCCGCATCGCGGAAGAGGCCGGCGCCGTGGCGGTAATGGCCCTGGAGCGCGTCCCGGCCGATATCCGCAAGCAGGGCGGCGTGGCGCGCATGAGCGACCCGGCTATGATCGAGGAGATCATCGCGGCCGTGACGATCCCCGTCATGGCCAAGGCGCGCATCGGCCACATCGTGGAGGCGCAGATCCTTGAGGCGCTGGGCGTGGACTATATCGACGAGAGCGAGGTTCTGACCCCGGCCGATGAGGTCTACCACATCGACAAGCAGGCCTTCAAGGTCCCCTTCGTGTGCGGCGCGCGGGAGCTGGGCGAGGCGTTGCGGCGCATCGGCGAGGGCGCGGCCATGATCCGCACCAAGGGCGAGGCCGGGACCGGCAACATCGTCGAGGCGGTTCGCCATCAGCGCGCCATCGCGAGCCAAATCAGCCGCGTCAAGGGCCTGCGCTTCGAAGAATTGATGACCGTGGCCAAGGAGTTGGGCGCGCCGTACGACCTGGTGCGCGAGGTCCACGAGACCGGACGGTTGCCTGTGGTCAACTTCGCGGCCGGCGGCATCGCCACGCCGGCCGACGCGGCGCTGATGATGCAGCTCGGCTCCGACGGTGTCTTCGTCGGCTCGGGCATCTTCAAGAGCAGCGACCCGGCGCGGCGGGCCAAGGCAATCGTCGAGGCCACGACGCACTTCGACAATCCGACGATCATCGCCGAGGTCTCCAAGGGCCTGGGCGACGCCATGCAAGGGCTCGAGATCGCGGCGATCCGCGAACAGGAATTGATGGCCGCCCGCGGCTGGTAGCGCATCGCGCGGGCTACTCTGGGGCGGCGGTCCGAGTGGCCTCCGCCCCTGACGTGCATGGACATGACGATAACAAACACGTTGAAGATCGGTGTGCTGGCCGTGCAGGGGGCGTTCAGGGAGCATATCGCCATGTTCGAGTTCCTGGGCGTCGAGGCTGTCGAGGTGCGCCTGCCCGAGCAGTTGGACGACCTCGACGGGCTGGTCATCCCTGGCGGCGAGAGCACGGCGATCGGACGCCTGATGGCGACCTTCGGGCTCCTGGAGCCGGTGCGTCGGACCATAGAGGGCGGACTGCCCGTCTATGGGACGTGCGCGGGGATGATCCTGCTGGCGCGCGATATCGGGCGCGAGGCGCAGCCCATCCTCGGCAGGATGGACATCGTGGTGAGGCGCAATGCGTTCGGCCGCCAGCTCGATAGCTTCGAGAGCGACATCGCCGTGCCCGACCTTGGACCCGAGCCGTTCCATGCCGTCTTCATCCGCGCCCCCATCATCGAGCGCGTGGGGCCCGGCGCGCGCACGTTGGCCCGCCTGGATGACGGCACGATCGTGGCCGCCGAGGAAGGGACGATGCTGGTCACCGCGTTCCATCCGGAACTCTCCGGGGATGCGCGCATGCACCGGCGCTTCGTGGCGTTGTGCGCCGAGGCGCGTGAGCGTCGCGCGTCGCCCGATGGACCGGGATCGCTGTCACACGCGGGCGACCGTTGTGCGCGCGCCTGAGATGGATGCCGTTGGTGACGAACAGTAGAACAAAGGGGTAATCAAGACGGTAGGCGGTAGGACGAGGACAACAGGGATAACACTCGACCTGACGAAACGACGCCGGGTATCGATGAACGACGCCGCTATGATGGCTGTGCGTTCCCGCCGATGGGAGCCACGGTGCGTCCTGAGCGCCGCGCGACGGGGGGGTTGAGCATGGGCGTGCGATCAGTTCGTTTCCACGACCTCCCGGCCGTGCATCGCGTCGAGTCGAGCCACGGCAGCCAGGTGTTGTGGCCGGCGGGTCCGGACGCGCCGCACTCCCTGGTCCACCTGGCCGTGGCCTCGGCCTGGCAAGACGTCAACCAAACCGTCTTCACGTTCGTCCTGCGCGAGAAGCGCGAGTTGCTGGGCCTGATCCAGGCCACGGCGCGTCCGGGCCGCGATGCCTGGGACCTTGTGCGCCTGGCCGTCACGCCGACCGATCCCGAGGATCGCCAGCGCGTGGCCGAACTGCTGCTGGAGGAGATGCTGCGGGCGGCCGGTGGGCGCGGCGGCCTACGCACCTTTGCGCGCGCCCCCTCCAGAGGCGAAGCCTGTGCGATCCTGACGCGGCAAGGGTTTCGCCACTATACGACCGAGTATACGCTGGTGCGCGACGGCCTGGACATGACGCCCGCCCCGCTGCCCGAGCATCTTGAGTTCAGGCCGCGCCGGCCGGCGGACGCCTGGGGCATCTTCCAACTGTACTGCGCCGTGGCGCCGCCGCTGGTGCGGCACGCGGAAGGGCTCTCGAGCAAGCGGTGGGGCCAGGGGGCAAGCCTTGCCCACGCCGTGCTGGCGCCGTTGCTGCACCCGCCCGAGGTCGTCCTGGCCGACGAGGGCATGATCGTGGGCTGGGTGCGTCTGTGCGAGGCGCCGGGACGGGGGCACGGCATGCAGCGCCTGGACGTGATGCTGCACCCGCGCGCCTATCCCTACCTGCCGGCGCTGCTGGTCCACGCCGCCGTCGTCCTGGCGGCCCGGCTGGACCGGCGGACAGTCTGCTACGTGCGGACCTATGAGCAGACCGTTTTCTCCAGCCTGACCGAGGCTGGGTTCGCGGTCACGGCCGAGCATGCCCTCTTCGTCAAGCATGCCGTCGCGCGGGTCTCCGAGCGGCAACTGCTGATCGCTGCTCTCCGCGCGCAGAGCCTGGGGCTCGACGTCTCGCGTTCGCGGCAGACGCATCAACCCGACCCGTCCCCGGCACTCGTCCCGAGCCACCCGAGCCCGCGGCCCGCCGCGACGCTATCGACTCCCCTTCCTGTCCTACCATCATCTTTTTTGGAGCATTCTCTGCATGTCACAACCGATCATTGAACAGGGCCAAGAACGAGAATACTACGACGACATCCACCTCCTCCTCGACGCCTTGCCCCCGCACATCAGCACCCCGGTAGAGCGCCACCTCGGCCAGGGCGGCCTGCTGGAGGTGGTGATGGACTTGGGGCGCGCGCCCACGGCCCGCTTCCCCGGCCGCGAGTCGGCGCTGGCCGAGAGCCCGGTGAGTGAGGAGGACATCGCCTACGTCACCGCGCGCATCGGCGAGTTCGGCGACGACAACCGCGCGGGCATCGAGCGCACGCTGCACCGCATCTCGGCTATCCGCAATCGCAAGGGCAAGGTGATCGGGCTGACTTGCCGCGTCGGGCGGGCCGTGTTCGGCACCATCGCCATCATCCGCGACATCGTGGAGTCGGGGCAGAGCATCCTGCTGCTGGGCAAGCCCGGCGTGGGCAAGACCACGCTGCTGCGCGAGATGGCGCGCGTGCTGGCCGACGACCTGCACAAGCGCGTCATCGTGGTCGATACCTCGAACGAGATCGCCGGCGACGGCGATATCCCGCACCCCGGCATCGGCTCGTCGCGGCGCATGCAAGTCGCCACCCCGCTCTCGCAGCACGCCGTGATGATCGAGGCGGTGGAGAACCACATGCCCGAGGTCATCGTGATCGACGAGATCGGGACCGAGTTGGAGGCGCAGGCCGCCCGCACCATCGCCGAGCGCGGCGTCCAGCTGATCGGGACAGCGCACGGCAACACGCTGGACAACCTGATGCAGAACCCCACGCTCAGCGACCTCATCGGCGGCATCCAGACGGTGACGCTGGGGGACGAGGAGGCGCGCCGCCGCGGCACCCAGAAGTCGGTCCTGGAGCGCAAGGCTCCGCCCACGTTTGACGTGATCGTGGAGATCCAGGATTGGCACCATGTGATCGTGCATCCCGAGGTCGCCCAGACGGTCGACAACCTGCTGCTGGGGCGCAAAGCGCAGGTGCAGGTGCGCCAGCGCGATGATCGGGGCGAGGTGGTCATGACCGGCGACGTCATCGACGAGGCCGCGCTGCGCCCGGACGTCGATGACGAGGACGACGAGGACGAGGCGCTGCCGTCGCGCTCGTCGTACCGTGTGCCCACGGCCGCAGGCCTGCAGCCGGTGCGCATCTACCCCTTCGGCGTCAGCCGCCCCAAGCTGGAGCAGGCGATCCGCGACATGCGCCTGCCGGTGACGCTGGTGCGCGACATCGAGGAGGCGGACCTGCTGCTGACGCTCAAGAACTATTACCGGCGCAAGCCGCCGGCGTTGCGCGACGCCGAGTCGCACGGCAAGCCGGTCTACGTGCTCAAGAACAACACCATGGCCCAGATGCAAAGCTGCCTGGCCGGCGTCTACGAGCTGGATAGCCCGTCGGCAGTCGCCGCGCCAAGCGATAATCCGATGACCCAGGCGCTGCAGGAGGCCGAGGACGGCATCACCAATGCTATGGACCAGCGGCGGGCCGTCGACCTGACGCCGCAAAACGCGTACGTGCGGCGCTTGCAGCATCGCCTGGCCGAGCGCTACAACCTGGCGTCGCGCAGCCGGGGCAAAGAGCCGCACCGCCACGTGCGCATCTTCCCCGACCAGCAGAGCGAACAGTAGGCCGTGGGCCGTGGGCCGTGGGATATAAGTGGTTGTGAGGAGATGCGCGCCACTTTTTCGCGTCGTTGGAGGGAGGCTTGTTCCCTGAGCAGCAGAGCGAGCCGCTCAGGACAGATGATGCGGCTCGCGCGAAAAAGTGGCGCGCACCCGTTGTGAGGTGTCTATTGGCGCCTAACAGGTGTCGTCAGCTACAATACTGACTACTGCCTACTGACTACTGCCCACTCGTTGGAGGCTGGCGATGAAAATGGTCACCGTGATCGTGCAAGACGAAGACGCCGGCAAACTGGTCGATGCGCTCGTCAAACGCGGTTTCCGCTCGACGCGCCTACAGAGCCGCGGCGGCTTCCTGCGCGCCGGCAACAGCACCATCCTATTGGGCGTGGACGACAACCGGCTCGAGGATGCGTTGCGCGCGATCCGCGAGAACTGCCGCACGCGCACGCGCTCGATCGTGCCGATGCCGACGATGATCGAGCAGGGCGAGTTCCCGATGGCCCAGCCGGTCGACGTGGAAGTGGGCGGGGCCACGGTCTTCGTCACCAACGTCGAGTACTACGAGCACGTGTAGCGACAATCTTTAGCGGCCGGCGACCGAGACCCACAGCTGCCGGGCGCTATGCGCCAGGGACCACGCTCGAATCCTGTGGCGCCCATGGAGTGGCCGGTCTTGCTGGATGGCGAAGTGCGTGTATCCCGCGACGGTGTGCGCCGCGTCCATCACGCTGATATACGCTTCCTCACGGAAGTGGCGCGGACGGTAGCCAGTTATCTGGAAGGTATAGCTGCCATGTCCCTGCGCATCCACTTTGCCAGCGCCCCGCTCGATGCGCCCATTCGGATAGTGCAGCTCATACACCAGTCGCGCATGCGGCAGGTTGAGGAGCTGGACCGAGACGCGTTCGCTGTGCCCGACCACGGCGGTGTACGGATAATTGGTAACGGTGGTGATAGCAGACGCCTCTGGGCCGAAGAAGCGTCCGACCACCGGGAGCCCGGCAAGGTTGGGGGTGGGCGCCACGCCGAGTTCGAAGGGCAGCACGACGGCGGACGCGACGACCAAAGCGCCGCACAGGCGGCGCAGTCCGCGCAACCTGGTCGCGGGATCGCGGGGGTCCGCGGCGCCTTTCCTCTCTTTGTTAGCCCCACGGCCGCGTTTGCCGACTAATGCCGAGACGGACATACCTGCACCCCTCTACCACTCGTACCACTCGCGCGTCGCTACGGGTCGTTACGTCATCGCGCCCGCGCCGCGGCGGCGCCCATCGGGAAGCCTCGCCGCCGCGGTACAGGCGTCACGTCGGTAGTGTAGGCCGATGTCGGATGAGAGGCCAATAGCCTATTCGGCCTGCCCCGGATGGGTATGGTAGTCGGGTCCGCGCAAACTCACAAGAGGGGCGAGATGTTGTCGCGGCCATTGAGCGGATTGTAGTAGACAAACTGGTTCCCGCTCACGGTCGCCGGCATCCGTTGCCGCGCAATAAGCAAGGTGCGCAGGGCATAGATGAGGTCAGCTATCTGGATCATATTGGCGGTGGTCTCGGCCATGGGCTCACCATCGCTCTCGGGAAACCGAGAGAAGTCAATCGCGGGCTTGTCGTGTGCAACCATGGCGCCTGATCTCCCCACCATTCAGCCGGTCTGATCGCTCCAGTATAGCATGTCATCACATGGCCCAGCCCGACGACAGGAGACTTGACAGGGGGCGCGTCGGGTGGGACACATAGGGGGACCGTTGCGTCGTTCGTGCTCATGAAGGGACAACCGCCGCCAGGGTCAGGACCGGTCGTCAGGCCGCTTGCGCGCCCTTCAACAACTGCCGCAGCACGTACTGCAGCACGCCGCCATGGCGGTAGTAGTCGACCTCGATGGGGCTGTCGATGCGCACCACGACCTCGAAACGGCGCTCACCGCCGTCGGCGCGCCAGACGCGCACCGTGAGGCGCTGGCCCGGCCGCAAGCCCGCAGCGATGCCCCCGATGTCGTAGCTCTCCGTCCCGTCCAGGCCCAGGCTGGCGCGCCCCTCGTCGGGCAGGAACTGCAGCGGGAGCACGCCCATGCCCACGAGGTTGCTGCGGTGGATGCGCTCGTAGCTCTCGGCGATCACCGCCTTGACGCCCAGCAAGAGCGTGCCCTTGGCCGCCCAGTCGCGGGAGCTGCCCGAGCCATACTCCTTGCCGCCGATGACCAGCAGCGGGACCCCGTCCTGCTGATAGCGCTGCGCGGCGTCATAAATGCGCATCACCTCGCCGTCGGGCTGGTGCGCCGTCCAGTCGCCCTCCTTGCCCGGCGCCAACTCGTTGCGCAGGCGGATGTTGCCGAACGTGCCGCGCATCATCACCTGGTGATTGCCGCGGCGCGAGCCGTAGCTGTTGAAGTCGCGCTGCTCCACGCCGTGTTCCTGCAGGTAGAGCCCGGCGGGGCTCGACTTGGGGATCGAGCCGGCCGGCGAGATGTGGTCGGTCGTCACCGAGTCGCCCAGCATGGCCAGCACGCGCGCGCCGGCGATGTCCGAGACCGGGGCGGGCTCGGGCGCGAGGTCCTGGAAGAAGGGCGGCTCCTGGATATAGGTCGAGTCCGTCTCCCACTCGTAGATGTTGCCGGCGGGAATCGGCAGCAGCTGCCAGCGGTCGTCGCCCTCGAAGACGTGGCCATACTTGTCCACGAACATCTCCGGCTGCACCGAGGACTCCAGCACCGCCTTAACCTCGTCCGGCGTCGGCCACAGGTCGCTCAAGTACACCGGTCCGCCGTCGGGGTCATAACCGATGGGCTCCTGGGTCAGGTCGACGTCGACCGAGCCGGCCAGCGCGTAGGCCACCACCAGCGGCGGCGAGGCCAGGTAGCTGGCGCGCACCTGCGGGTGGATGCGGCCCTCAAAGTTGCGGTTGCCGGAGAGCACCGACGTGACGATCAGGTTGTTGTCCTGCACCGCCCTGGCCACCGGCTCGGGCAACGGGCCGCTGTTGCCGATGCACGTGGTGCAGCCGTAGCCCACCACGTTGAAGCGCAGCGCCTCCAGGTAGGGCAGCAGTCCGGCCTTGGTCAAGTAGTCCGTGACCACGCGCGAGCCCGGCGCCATGCTCGTCTTGACGAAGGGCTTGACCTGCAGGCCGCGCTCGACGGCTTTCTTGGCCAGCAACCCCGCGCCGATCATCACGGCCGGGTTGGAGGTGTTGGTGCAACTGGTGATCGCGGCGATGGCCACCGAGCCATGGGTAATCTCGACCGTCTCGCCGCCCAACGACACGGGGGCCTCGGTCGCCTTTTCGGGGCCTGTCACCGTGGGGTTGCTGGGCTGCTGGGCCTCGTTGGCGGTCCCGCCTTCATAGTCGAAGCGTCCGATACTATTGGTCTTGGCGACCGGTCGGGGCGCGACCGCGTCGGGGAAGGCGGCGTGGAAGCTCTGGGCCACGTCGCCCAGCGCCACGCGGTCCTGCGGGCGGCGCGGGCCGGCCATGCTCGGCACGACCGTGGCGAGGTCCAGCTCCAGCAGCTCATCGAACTGCGGCGTGGGCGTCTCGTCGGCGCGGAAAAGGCCCTGCTCCTTATGGTAACGTTCTACCAGGTCGATCAGCGCGGCGGGACGGCCGGTCATGGCGAGGTAGCGCAGCGTCTCCTCGTCGACCGGGAACAGGCCGGCCGTGGCGCCGTACTCGGGGGCCATGTTGGCGAGGGTGGCGCGGTCGGCCAGGCTCAGGCTGCCGAGCCCCGCGCCGCAGAACTCCACGAACTTGCCGACCACGCCGTGCTTGCGCAGCATCTGCGTTACCGTCAGCACGAGGTCGGTCGCCGTACAGCCGCGGGGCAGGCTGCCGTGGAAGCGGAAGCCGACCACGATGGGGGTCAGCAGGTAGAGCGGCTGCCCCAACAGGACCGCCTCGGCCTCGATGCCGCCGACGCCCCAGCCCAGCACGCCGAGGCCGTTGATCATGGTGGTGTGCGAGTCGGTGCCCACCAGCGTGTCGGGGAAAACCGTGGCGCGGCCATCGCCGTCTCCGCTACGCGTGCCCACCACACTAGCCAGGTACTCCAGGTTGACCTGATGCACGATGCCAGTGCCGGGCGGTACGACCTGGAACCCGTCGAAGGCCTGTTGCGCCCAGCGCAGCAGGGTATAGCGTTCGCGGTTGCGGTCGTACTCCAACTCGACGTTGCCGGCGAAGGCCAGGTCGCTGCCGAAGAGGTCGACCTGCACCGAGTGGTCGATCACGAGGTCGGCGCGGGCGAGAGGATTGACCTGCTGGGGGTCGCCGCCGAGGCGCGCCGCCGCCGAGCGCATCGCCGCCAGGTCGACCACGGCGGGGACGCCGGTGAAGTCCTGCATCACCACGCGGGCGGGCAGGAAGGGGAACTGCCTGTTCTCGCCGCTACCCGGCCGCCAACGGGCCAGCGCCTCGACCTCGGCCGGCGTGGCGACGCCGCCATCGGCCTGGCGCAGCAGGTTCTCCAGCAGGATGCGCACCGTCACCGGCAGCGTTTCCAGACGGGTACCGAAACGTTCGCCGAGCGCGGAGAGCGTATAGTAGGTGACATCCCCCTGGCCGGTCGTCAGCGTCGCACGGGCGCCGAAGGGATCCTGATGGTGCTGCATCGCGACATGCCTCCTCTATGTGCATGGTATCGGTCGTGGCTCACTCTTAAGGATACGGCACGCGAGTCCATCGGTGCATCTCTTACGCAATTTTTCATGACCACGTCAGGATGCGGCCCCATCAGCGCCCGAGCGTGGCGCTGGTGAGCGAAAGAGGAGGTGTCATGCCGGGAGATGATTGACAATGGTCAGTCGTACAGATGGCCACCGACCCACTTGGGCGACGGGGCCAGCACGCGCCGCTCGACCCACGCGCGCAGGCCATGCCGACCGCGCAGGTCGACCCGCCAGCGGCGCAGGGCGCTGCGATTGCGCGGCTTGAGGAAGACGCGGCCGCCGTCCTCGCTCTCGTACGCGACCTCGTCGCGCGGCAGTTGATAGGTGTGATGCCCGTCGCGCACGACCATCGACGCGTCGTCGAGGGCCTCGAGTTGCCCGACGCGCGCGCTGTCAGAGGTGAAGACGGCGTCGCCAACCGAAAGTGCCATGCGGATGCCCCTTTTTGTCGTCTTGTAGCGCCCGCCATCGCGAGCAGCCTCGGCAGACCTTCTTCGCGCCGGGCGCTCAAACGGCGCCGTTCTGGCCGGCATTTGTCGCTGTACGCACCCTATCCCTAGAGTACCCGACGCGGACCGACGGCGTTGCCGAGGAACGCATGCGAAAAGGACTGCAAGCCGAGGGCGATGCTGAAGAACGAGGTCACGCGCACCGTCAGGTCCACCAGGATCGACCCGCGCAAGCGCCCCTTCCCCACGGCGGCAACGCCGAGAGGGGTAGTAGTGGGCGCCGCAAAGGTCATCGTGTGATCTCCTTGCCTCCGTCTATCACGTGTGGCAGCGCGAACCAGAACGTCGAGCCCGCGCCGGGGCTGCTCTCGACGCCGACCCTGCCGCCGTGGCGCTCGATCAGCATGCGACTGATGTACAGGCCCAGCCCCAATCCACCGCCGGCGTCGCGCGTCGCGGTCTCGGCCGTGGCGTCGTGGACGCGTCGGAAGCGATCCCACAGCTCGTCCTGCTGCCCCGGCGTCAGGCCCGGGCCGCCGTCGCGCACGCGCACCACGACAGCGTTGGCGTCGTCGTCGATGCACAGGGTGACCTGGACGGCCTGGTGCTCGGGCGAGTATTTGAGGGCATTGGTCAGATAGTTCGTCACCACCTGGGCGACCCGCACGGCGTCGGCCTCGACGGGCAGGGAGTCCGGGCCGTCGAGGATGATGGCGCGGGCGGGCCAGCACTGCTGGTGTTCCTCGACGCACTGCCGGACGATGGCGGCGAGGTCGCACGGTTGCGGCCACAACTCCAGGCGCCCTTGCTGGATGCGCGAGACGTCAAGCAGGTCGTTGACCAGCCGCGTCAGGCGCATGACCGCGCCATCGGCGCGTCCGAGTAAGTCCTGGAGATGACCGAGCGCGGGCGTCAGGTCGGCGAGGAGCGGGCTCATCGGCTCCAGCCCTTCATTGACGCGGACGACGCGCGACAGCAGCTTGCACAGATTGCGCTGCGCCAGTTGGACGTTACCCTTGACGCTGGTCAGCGGCGTCCTGAGCTCGTGGCTGGCAATGGAGAGGAATGCGTCGATGGGCGGGGCCATCCCGCCGGCGGGGCCGGCGCCGGTGGCCGGCGCCGCGTCGACGAGGCCGGCGTCGCCGGTGGCCGGCGCCGCGTCGACGAGAGGCTCGACGACGGTCTCCGATCCGTCGCCGCGCCCGGCAGCCTCGCGCGTCTCGCGGCGCGCGTCGTCGAGGACGTGGCGCTCGGTCACGTCGCGGCAGTAGCCGATCCACTCGCGGATCGCACCGCCCTCGTCGAGCACGGGGACCCCGTGCACCCAGAAGGCACGGTAGGCGCCGTCGTGGCGCCGGATGCGGCACTCAACCTCGTGGAGCGTCCTCCTGGCGATGGCATGGGTCCACACCTGCCGCACCCACGCGCGGTCTTCCGGGTGCGCCGCGTCGAGCCAGCCCAGACCCCGGACCTGCGCGACGCTCTGGCCGGTATAGACCCGCCACGCCGGGATATCGTCGTCGATCAGGCCGTCGGGGCCGGTTGTCCACACGATCTCGGCGATCGTCGTGACCAGGGCACGGTAGCGATCCTCGCTCTCGCGTAGCCGCCAGAGCGCCTGGGAGATCTCGGGCGTGTCCATCTCCGGCCCCGATGCTGCATACCCATACCCGGCGCCGCCCCCATCTCGTCGTGCGGTTGTCTCCCAGGCCTGTTCCACGTCCCTCATCCCTCGCTCAACAACCTGACCGTGACCTCCCGACGTTCCGGGACACGCGCATCGCTCACGATCGCCGACCGCTATCCATCGGCGCCGGGCATGGCGTCGCGGTATCATCATCGGCGGTCAGCGATCCGCCAACCAATAGCAAACCCGTGTATAGTACCCCAGGACAATAGGGCGATACGGTCGAGCGTCACGTCCATAGATGGGGGAGGAAAAATGGCGATAGTCAACGTGCTCGAAGCCTATGCGGAACGGCGGCTGAACCGTGCGGTCGGCCCACTCTACCACGCTCTGGAGCCGCTCCATCAGAGACGACACCACCGCCTGTTGCGGCGCGCCGCGCCGCCGCGAGACGAGGTCCAACGCGCCCGGCAGAGTTGGTGGGGCCGCGATCCGCGCTGGTTCCCTGGCGGCGCGCCGCCGCGCCCGCACAACCGCGTGACGCCCCTGGTCGACGGCGACGCATTCTTCGCCGCCCTGTACGAGGCGCTGGCCGGGGCCACGGACTACGTCTACATCATCGGCTGGTGCCTGACGCCGCATATCCCACTGCGGCGGCACGATGGCCAGGGACCGCCCGAAACCTGCCTGCTCGCGGTGCTCACGGAGGTGGCGCGGCGCTTGCCGGTGCGTATCCTGCTGTGGAGCGGCGCCCCGGCGATCTTCTAGCCGACCACGCGCCTGGCTGAGGAGGTGCGCGCGACGGTCGAGGCCGCGGGCGGCAACATCGCCTGCCGCCTCGACCGCAGCGCCCATTTCAGCCACTGTCACCACCAGAAAGCCATCGTGATCGACGGTCAGGTCGCCTTTGTCGGCGGGATGGACCTGACGACCTTCCAGGGCGACCGCTGGGACATGCCCGCCCATCACCTGCGCGCCGGCCCGAACTGGCACGACGTGCAACTGCGCATCGAGGGCGAGGTCGTGGCCGACGTCGAGCGCAACTTCCGACAGCGCTGGCGCGCCGTCACCGGCGACGCCGACGACGCGTTGCCAACCCGTGCCCCCGCCTATGACGCGGCATGGCAAACGCCCGTGCAGATCGTGCGCACCGTCCCGCGCGGCGTCTATGACTTCGCCCCGCGCGGCGAGTTCGGTATCCACCACACCTATATCCAGGCGCTGCGCGGCGCCCGGCTCCTGGTCTACCTCGAAAACCAGTACCTGTGGTCGCCCGACGTGATGGATGCCCTGCTCACGGCCATCCGCCAGCGCGGGGAGCGGTTGCGCATCGTGATCGTGCTGCCCGCGCGCGCCTACAGCGGCAAGTACGACAACGACCAGCACGTGGCTCGCCTGCGCAAGGAGGACGGGGACCGTGGCATCGTCTCGGTCTATTGCCCCTATGCCTCGGGCCCGAACGCCGGCGTCAACGCCTTCAGCTATCGCCCGACCTACGTCCACGCCAAGGTCGGCATTGTCGACGACGAGTGGCTGACCGTCGGCTCGGCCAACCTGAACAACCGGGGGCTGCTCACCGACGGCGAGATGAACGCCGTGGCGCTCGACCCCGTCCTGGCCCGTGCCCTGCGCGTGCGGCTATGGGCCGAACACCTGGCGCTGCCGCCCGCGCGGGTGGAGGATGCCGACGCGTTCGACCTGATCGACCACGCCTGGCCCGACCGCGCCGCCGCCAACGCCCGCATCATCCAGGAGGCCGCGCGCCCGCTCGAGTGCGCCGTCCACCGCTACGAAGTCGGCCACATGCCCGGCTCGTGGCTGCTCGAGGAGGCCCAGGCGCTCACCTTCGAGCACTGAGTGACGAGTGACGAGTGACGAGTGAGGGGGGAATGAGTGACGCGTAGGGGGGAATGGGTGACGCGTAGGGGGGAATGGGTGACGCGTAGGGGCGTATTGCATACGCCCCCGAGTGACGAGTGAGATGGAATAACCTGGTCGTTTATGCCCGGCCTGGAGATGTGAAGGTGGCGGCGAGGGCGGTGAGGCCCAGGCCGGCGGCGATCATTGTCGGTTGAGGACCGAGCTGAGGAACGCTTGGGTGCGCTCGTGGGCTGGAGCGGTGAAGATGCGGTCGGGTTGACCTTCCTCGACCACGCGGCCGCCGTCCATGAACATCACATGGTCGGCCACGTCGCGGGCGAAGCCCATCTCGTGCGTGACCACGACCATGGTCATGCCCTCATGGGCGAGGTCGCGCATCACATTCAGCACGCCGCCCACCAGCTCGGGATCGAGCGCGGAGGTGGCCTCGTCGAAGAGCATCACCTTGGGCTCCATGGCCAGGGCGCGGGCGATGGCCACGCGCTGCTGCTGGCCGCCCGAGAGCTGGCTGGGGTAGGCGCTGGCTTTTTCGTGCAGGTCGACCCTTGCAAGCAGCGCCCGCGCTCGCTCGACGGCCTGGGCTTTGGAGAGGCCGCGCACGCGGATCGGCGCCTCGACGATGTTGCCCAGCGCCGTCAGATGCGGGAACAGGTTGAAGCGCTGGAAGACCATGCCCACCTGGGAGCGCATCAGGGCCACGTTGCGCGCGGAGTCGGGGCGCAGCTGGCCCCCGACCTCGCGGTAGCCGACCAACCGGCCGTCGACGAGGATACGGCCGCGCTCGATCGTCTCCAGGTGGTTGATGCAGCGCAAAAACGTGCTCTTGCCCGAGCCGCTAGGGCCGATGATGGCCACGACCTGCCCCGGCGCCACGGAAAGGTTGATGCCCTTGAGCACCTCAAGCGCGCCGAAGCGCTTATGCACGTCCTCGGCCCGGATCATGTCGTCCATCGTAGTTTCCAGTTGTCAGTTTCCAGTTGTCAGAAATGGGGAGCGCAATCATCTTACCAGGTAGTTCAAAGCAAGCGGCCTTTCTGCCCACGGCCCACGGCCCACGGCCCACGGCCCACGGCCCACGGCCCACGGCCCACGGCCCACGGCCCACGGCCCACGGCCCACGGCCCACGGCCCACGGCCCACGGCCCACGGCCCACGGCCCACTCATGTCACCGCCGCACGGCGCCGCCCAGGCTCAGCACGCTGGTCATCCAGGCGCGCGGCGAGCGGCGGGAGGCCGCGCGCCGGTCGCCTAGCCGGCTCTCCAGCCAGGCCTGTCCAATGCTGAAGATGGTGGTCAGGATCAGGTAGTAGATCGAGGCCACGGTCAGCAACTCCAGGACGTGCGCGGCGCCCGCAGTGTTGGGGTCGGCGCTATTGTAGATGTTTTGCGCGTGCAGCAGCAACTCGTTCAGCGAGACGGCCGAGGCCAGCGAGGAGGTCTTGAGCATGCTGATGAACTCGTTGCCCGTCGGTGGGATGATGACGCGGGCGGCTTGCGGCAGCACGATGCGGCGCATGGCCAGCCCCGTCGTCATACCCAGCGAGTGGGCGGCTTCCATCTGGCCCTTATCCACCGATTCGATGCCCGCGCGCACGATCTCGGCCATGTAGGCGCCTTCGTTGAGGCTGAGCGCCAGCAGCCCAACGTAGAACGGAGACACCTTGGAGAACGCGTTAAACCAGAACAGCAACTGGACGTACACGGGTGTGCCCCGGAAGAACCAGATGTAGAACTTCGCCGGCAGATAGAACAGGGGGTTGCGCGTGGTGCGTCCGAGCGCCATGATCGTCCCCAGGACGATGCCAATGACCTGCGCCAGGATGGAGAGCTCCAGCGTAATCCAGACCCCTTCGAGGAGGTAGGAGGAGAACAGATACTGCGCGACGATGCTCCAGTCAAAAGACACGGCCGGACTCCTCGCATCCTGTCGGACGCGGTACGTCGCCACCCGTCACCCCTTGATGGGTGATGAATGCTCATTAACTAGTAGGCAGCCTGGCTCAGGTTGTACTTCTTGAGGATTTTGGCATAGGAGCCGTCCTTACGCATGGCTTGCAGGGCGCCCGCGACCGCGTTCAGGAGCACGGTGTCTGACTTGCGGAAGGCCATGGCATAGGGCGTCGCGCCGAACTGCTGTCCGGTGACCTGGAAGATGGTGGGGCGCACCCTGGCGTCGTAGACCGCCACTGGGTAGTCGTCCAGCACGGCATCGTAGCGTCCCGTGGCCAGACCCTGGGTGGCCGTAGTGTCCTCGGGGAAGGTCGCGAGGGTGATCGGCGCCTTGTGCTGCGCGAGGAGTATTTTGTTCTCCGCCTGTACCGACGCGACCTCCACCGTGCCCGACTGAGCGGCGACGCTCTTGCCGCTCAGGTCGGCCAGGGTATGGATGTTTTCCGGGTTGCCCTTGCGCACCAGAATGCTCTGGCCAACATTCATGTAGGGCACGAAGTTGACGACCTTGGCGCGCGCCGGAGTCTCGTTGAGCGACGAGAGGATGACGTCCCAGCGATGCGATACTGTCAGTCCGGTAATGATGACGCCGAAGTCGGTCACGTTGAAGAAAAAGGCCTTGAGGCGCAGCCGCGAAGCGATACCCTGGCCAATCTCGACATCCGCCCCGGTTTCGATGGAGCCGCCCTGGCCGGCGAAGTATTCCATGGGCGGGTAGCCGAAGTTGGTGCCGAAGGTGATGGTACCCGGCGTGACCAGGCCCGGGATCGACGCCCGCGGGGCCGACATGGGCGCGACCCTGGGGGCGCTGGCGGAGGCGTAGGCGGGCAAGACGGTAAGCGTCGCAGCGGCGGCAAGGACAAGGGTCAGACGTTTCAATGATGGCTCCTTCTGGACATGATAAGAGCAGCCCACGCCTCATCTACGAGCGCGTGCGACGGCCTAGTACGGAACGATCAGGCGTCCGGCGATGGACCCGTCGAACTATGATATGTAGCCTACAAGGTCGATGCAAGAATAGCAACAACGCGTCGTCAACGCGTCAACGCGCAGGTGCGCTTCCACATCTGCTCACTGGCAACTGGCAACTGGCAACTACCTATTGGTTGCCGAGCTGCGCACCCGGCCAGGTCTGGTACAGGCCGTCGATAGCCGCGTCGCCGGTGTCGAGGGCGCCCTGCAGCGTCGTCCAATCGGCGGGGCCATGGATGGCGATGACGCCGCCGATGGTCGTTTCGAGGGCACTGAAGGCGGTATCGACCGACGTCTTCACGAGCAGCGGGTCTTTGCCCGTGGCCGGGACGGCATCGAAGGCATGGTGGTCCGCGACAAGTTGGTCATACTGGGTTTGCAAGTAGGCGCGCGTGCCGCCGGGCAGCGCGCCCCCGCCGCCGTTCTGGTATAGCGGCGCGACGTGTACCCGGATGTAGCCGACGGCCAGCGCCTCGTCAAGCAGGTAGGTTTTGAGCCTCGTTTGCGTCGCCACGGCGTAGTCGCGCTTGGGGCTGGCGACGGGATTGAACGGCGGCGTGAAGGCCGCGACGGACGGCTGCGTCCCGCCCGTCGGCGCCTGGGTGATCCCTTTGTAGAGCACCCGCAGCCCGACGGCGTTGGTGATGGTCAGCGACGAGAAGAAGATCCACCCGTTCTCCGTGGTCGGCTGGCCGTTGAACACGATCATCTCTTTGGACGTCAGTTGGTCGCTGCCGATGAAGCCCTGTGGATAAAAGTTCGTGCCGGTGATGTTGGTCATCACAAGGTTGTGGGGATCGAAGTAGAAATATGGGGCCGTGGCGCTCTGGTAGCTGACGTTGAGCTTCACGAACAATTGCTCCTGCCCTATAAAGGGCAGGCCGAAGGAGTCCAGGTGGACCGACTCGGCGTGTAGCACGCTGAGCGATAGCGACCCGATAGGCGGGCTCGACGCCGCCGGGCGCGTCGCCGGCAGGTCCCGCCGCGCCCCTGTCCGGGCCGCGGGCGCGCCCGGTACTGTCCCAGCCCGTGGCACGGGCGCCGCCGTTGCCGCGCGCGGCCCGGACGCGCCGACCCCTATGCCCTGTTGCTGCGATCGTAGCCCCCCAGTCGCCGTGACCGGGCCCAGGACGACGACGAGCGCCAGGATGGGCACAAGGACGCCATAGACTGCTCTCACGCTCATGCTGCTACCTGCCTTCCCCAAGCACGATAACGGACATACCTGCAAGATCGCGCGCATAGGTCGGTTGCCGCGATACAGGCACCAGTATAGCAATTAGCTGGCGATTAATAGTGGAAACGCTGTTTCTCTTTCGCCTCGCGGTACCCGCGCAGGGCCGTCTGGACACCCTCCTCGGCGGAGACCTCCGCGACCGGGACGTCCCACCAGCCCTCGTAGCCGGGCACCCTGGCCTCGACGTCGACCGGCACGTAGATCAGCACGGTCCCCGTCTGGCGCGTCGCGTCCTGCAGCGCCGCGCAGAACGTGTCACGGTCGTGCGCTGTGTAGGCCTTGACGCCGAGGCTTTCGGCGTTCTTGACGAAGTCGACGGGGATGTAGGCGCCGTCCAGCCGGCCGTCAGATTCGTCGCGGAAACGCAACTCGTTGCCGAAGGACGGCGACCCGGCCTGCATCTGCAGGCCGCGGATGCACTGGTACCCGTGGTTATCGAGCAGCACCACGGTCAGCTTATACCCCTCCTGCAGCGAGGTCACAAGTTCGTGGTTGAGCATCAGATAGCTGCCGTCGCCCACCATGACGTACACCTCGCGGGTAGGGTCCGCCATCTTGACGCCAAGGCCGCCGGCGATCTCGTAGCCCATGCAGGAGTAGCCATACTCGAGGTGGTAGCCCTTGGGGTCGACGGGCCGCCACAGCTTGAGCAGGTCGCCGGGCAGGCCGCCGGCCGCGCACACCACCACGTCCCGCGGCCCGCTGACGCTGTTGACGAGGCCGATCACGTTGGCCTGCGTCAAGAGACTGCCCGCGCCAGCAGCATCAGCACCTGCGCCGTCCGCGACCCGTCGCTGGACGTCCACGGCCGCGTCCCACTCCTCTTTCAGCCCCTGGACCGTCTGCCCGTACGCCTCGTCGGTGCGGTACCCCGCCTCCTGCAAGGCCTCGGCGAGCACGTCGAGCGTGGCGCGGGCGTCGCCGACGAGTGGGAGCGCGCCGAGCTTGTAGGCGTCCAGGGCCGCCACGTTGATGCCCACGAAGGCCACGTCGGGGTCCTGGAAGGCGGTCTTGGAGGCGGTGGTGAAGTCGGCCAGGCGCGTGCCGACCGCGATGACGAGGTCGGCCGCAGCGGCCAGGCGGTTGGCGGCCAGCCCTCCGTTGGCGCCGACGGGGCCGGCGTTCCAGGGATGGTCCCACGGCAAGGCGCCCTTACCGGCCTGCGTCTCGCAGATGGGGATGCCGTGGGCGCGCGCCAACCGGTCCAGGGCCTCGGACGCCTCGGAGTAGATGACGCCGCCGCCGGCGACGATCAACGGCCGCTTTGCCTCCCGGATGCGCCGCACCACCAGATCCAGCGCGCTCCCGGGCGGCGCGTAGCGGTGGATGCGGCGCACCCGCTTCTCGAAGAAGGCGGCCGGGAAATCGTAGGCCTCGGCCTGCACGTCCTCGGGCAGGCCAATGGTCACGGCGCCAGTCTCGGCCTGGTCGGTCAGGACGCGCATAGCCTCGGGCAGGCTGGCCAGAAGCTGCTCGGGGCGGATGATGCGATCCCAATACTTCGAGACCGGCCGGAAGGTGTCGTTGACGCTGACGTCCCCGCCGCCGGGGTACTCCAACCCCTGCAGGACGGGGTGCGGGATGCGCGTGGCGAAGATGTCGCCGGGCAGCAACAGCACGGGCAGGCGGTTGATGGTGGCCGTGGCCGCCCCCGTGACCATGTTGGTGGCGCCAGGACCGACCGAGGTGGTGCAGGCGAACGTGCGCAGGCGGTTGCTCATCTTGGCGTAGGCCGCCGCGGTGTGGACCATGGCCTGCTCGTTGCGCGGCTGGTAGTAGCGCAGGCCCTGCCCCTCCTCGTCCCCTCCCTGGCCCCCCTGGCCGACCTCCTCCAGGGCCTGCCCCAGGCCGGTCACGTTGCCGTGGCCGAAGATGCCGAACATGCCGGCGAAAAACCGTTGCTCCTGCCCGTCGCGCTCGACGTATTGCCGGCTCAGGAACCGCACGATGGCCTGCGCCGTGGTCATCCGGATGGTGTCCATCATTGTCCTCGTCCTCCTGGCGGCGCGTCCCAACATCCCGCGCTGCGCCGCACGCTATACACTGCTTATCTCCGCCGCCTCCCAGTTGTGGCGCGTCAACCTTATGTCTGCTGGCTCCCATACGGCCGCCACGACTCGGCGATCCACTTGTGGTCGGGGTCGTCGGTGAAGCGCCACTCGCGCAGCGGGCCAGCCATGACGTTGAGGTAGTACAGGTCGTAGCCGGGCGCGGCCGCCACGGTGTGGTACCCGCGCGGCACCAGCACCAGCGTGCCGTCCTCGACCACCACGGCCTCGTCCAGGGCGCGGTCCGGCGTGTAGACCCGCTGGAACGCGAAGCCCTGTGCGGGCTGGAAGCGGTGGTAGTAGGTCTCCTCCAGGTACGTCTCGCGCGGCGGGTCGTCCTGGTCGTGCTTGTGCGGCGGGTAGCTCGACCAGTTGCCGGCGGGCGTGATCACCTCCACCAGGAAGAGGCGCTCGGCGGGCCGGTCGGCCTCCAGCACGTGTCGCACGTGGCGCAACGCGTTGCCCTGCCCGCGGGCCTCCTCGCTGATCTCCTCGGGAGTGATCAGCCGCGCCTCGGCGCCGCGCTCGGCCCGCGCGCCCGCCCGCGCCACCTCGCAGGCCGTGTCGGCGCGCAGCGTGAAAGAGACGCCCGGCGGCAGGTAGACCACATAGGGCTTGCCCGCGAAGGGGGTATCGCGCTGGCCGATCCGCTCCCACGCGCCAGCGGACGACGCGACGCTGGCCGTGCCGCCCAGGATGACCAGCCCGACCTCCTCGTCGCCCGTGCCGTCCCGTACCTCCTGACCCGGAAGCAGCCTCCAGACCCGGAAGCTGACGTAGTCCCACCCGGCCTCCGCGCGCGCGACGCCGAGCAGCGTCCCGTCCTCCGCGGGCGCCGGCGCCGAGCGCACCGCCAAACCCTTGCGTTCCATCCCTGCCCCTTTCTCCTGGTTGATCTTCCGTCTCTTAAGTGCGCAGGGCCTACCTGCGACTGCGGTCGCATGGCAAACCACCGCGCTGGACCGGGACCGGCCGCAGCCGGTCGGGGGCCAGTCAGCCATGGGCCGACTGCGGTCGGATGTGGCACGACGGACGCTGGCTGTGATACATCGTCTGGCGCGTGTGCCAACCCTGTCCTTATCTTCCGCTTCCCGCTCCCTGACATAGCTACGATGCTAGTCATAACGTACCACGGCGGGGCGCAGGATTTCGAGGCGGCCTCTCGACGCATCTGTCACCGCGCGATGCTGACCGGCACGCCCGTTTTGAGGGATTCCGTCGCCGCCTCGGCGATGAGCTGCGCTCTCAAGCCGTCCTCAAGGGAGGGTGAGGGGGCGGCGCCATCGCGCAGGGCGCTCACGAAGGCGTCGAGGGCCTGGTAGTAGCTCCCCTCTATCCGTTCGAACCAGCCCGCGTGCAAGCCATCCTCAATGACCCGGTCGCCGACGTAGCGGGACACCCCGCGGAAGCGCTGGCGGCGCGACTCGACCATCCCTTTCGAGCCGAAAACCTCAATGCGTTCGTCATAGCCGTAGCCGGTGCGGCGCGCGCTGTCGATCTGGCACAGGGCGCCGCCACGCATGCGCAGCAGGGCAATAGAGGTATCGACGTCGCCGACCTCGGCCACGCGCGGGTCGGCCAGCGCGGCGCCCATCACATGGACCTCGACGGGTTCGTCCCCCGTGATCCAGCGCAGCAGGTCGAAGAAGTGGATCGTCTGGTCGCGCATCTGCCCGCCGGAGACCCGGATGTACTCGATGGGGGGCACGGTCGGCCCGCGCGAGGTCATCTGGATCAACTCGATGGCGCCGGCCTCGCCGTCCGCCACGCTCGCGCGCAGCGCGGCATGGCTGGGATCGAAGCGGCGGTTGAAGTCCATCATGGCCGCCACGCCCGCGTCCCGCACCGCGGCAACGGCGTCGCGGGACTGCGCGGCGTCGAGGTCGATCGGCTTCTCGCAGAGGATGGCCTTGCCGGCCCCGGCGGCGCGCCGCAGGTAGTCGGCGTGCGTGTTGGTCGAGGACGCGATGAAGACGGCGTCGAGCTCACGGGAGGCGAAGACCGCGTCCAGGTCGGTCGCGACCCTGGCGCCGTGGCGCTCGGCGACGGCGGCCGCGCGCGCGGGGTCGATGTCATACACCAGGTCGAAATCGACGCCCGGATGGGCGGCGAGGTTGCGGGCATGTACGCCGCCGATGAAGCCGGCGCCGATCAACGCGAAGCGGATCATGGTTTTCTCCCTACTTGACATTATTCCGCCGGGACCACCGCCTCCAGGAACGTCACCGACTTGCGCACGCCGTCGAGCGGCGCAAGCAGGGGGTCTTCGTGCTCGATGCCCAGCACGTCGTCGTAGCCATGGGCGCGCAGTGTCAGCGCGAATTGCTTCCAGAACACGGCGTCGTGGCCGTAGCCCATGGTGCAGAAGTACCACGGCATATCGCGCGGCGGGCCGAGCCAGCGGCTGTCCAGCAGGCCGTTGAGGGCTATGTTGGCCCCGATCAGCACAACGTCCTTGGCATGCACGTAGCCGATGGCGTCGCCCAGCGCGGGGATCACGGCCAAGGGGTCCATCTGCTGCCACAACAGGTGGCTGGGGTCCAGGTTGGCCGCGACGGTGGGTCCGACCTCGGCGCGCAGGCGCAGCAGCGTATGGGTATTATAGACGGTCATGCCGGGATGGAGCTCTAGGCACACCTTGAGCACGCCCTGCGCCTCCGCGAAGGCGACCAACTCGCGCCAGTAGGGCAAGATCCGCTCCTGCCACTGCCACGCGGCGATGTCCCTGTAGTCGGGCAGCCAGGCGCCCGCCGACCAGTGCGGCGCCGAGGAGCCGCCCGGCGCGCCCGGGCAGCCCGACATGGTGACGATGCGCGGCAGGCCCAGTTCCCCGGCCAGACGCAGGGTGTCACGCAGCACGGTGTCGTGGGCGCGGGCGCGGGCCTCGTCGGGGTGGAGCGGGTTGCCGCTGCAGTTGAAGGCGCAGAGCCGCAGCCCGCGCCGATCGAAACCTTCCAGCCAGCGCGCGCGGGCTGCCTGGTCGCGCAGCAGCTCCTGTAGATTGCAGTGCGGCGCGGGCGAGTAGTTGCCCGTCCCGACCTCCAGATCGCGGACGCCCAACTCCACGGCGACGTCGAGCACGTCGTCCAGAGGGTAAGCCCCCAGGCTGTCGGTGAACAATCCGATGCGCATCAGTCAGTCCTCCGTCGATCCTCCGTTGGTCCGCATAGCCGTGGCCGGTTGTCTCTACCCTTCATGAGGCGCGAGACGAAGCCCCTCCTGTGCCTCTGTGCCGCAAGAGCTTAGCAACATCCACTTAGCCCCTGCGCTGCTCGCCCGTCCCAGCGTTGGACCCGAGATGGGCGAGCAGCGCAGCGCAGCGAGCGACCCGCGCCCCCAGAGCAGCCCCGACCTTCTGCGCCAACCATTATTCTAATCCTATACCGTGGGTGGAGCGAGCCGCTCCCACCGCTCGGAGGCCCACGACGCGATCATGGCCTGCTGCGCCCTGGCGACGCTCGCGGCCGCGGCGAAGCCGGGGTCGCCCTGCGTACCGTTGGTCACAGAGCGCAGGAACTCGACGGCCTCGATAGTCTTGAGGTCGTCGTAGCTGAGGGGCAGGGCCCAGGCCGGATTGAAGTCGGCGTGATGCGGGTGCCACGGGCCGCTCAGGACGGTGGTGTAGCCTTCATCGGCCTGATTGTCGTCGCTTCGGCGCTGCACCCGCAGCTCGTTCATGCGCTCGAAGGTCCATTTGAGGGCGCCGCGCGTGCCGTGGACCTCGAAGGACATGTCGCAGGCGGAGCCGTTGATGACGCGGCACGCCTCCAGCGTCCCCTGCGCGCCGTTCGCGTAGCGGACCAGCGCGCCGACGTAATCCTCGTTCGTCACCCTGCCCATGGCCGCCTGCTCCGTGGCGCCGCCAAGCGGATTGCCGATGGTGCGCTCGGTGGGTATCGGACGCTGGGGGATGAACGTGGCGCGATTGGCCACTACCATGTCGATGGGGCCGGCGATGAAGTGGGCCATGTCGAGGACGTGCGGCAGCAGGTCGCTCAGGGCGCCGTAGCCGTGGTCGATATCGAAGCGCCAGGTGAGGTAGCCGCGCGCATCGCGCGCGTAGCCGTTGAGGAAGCGGCCGTGATAATGGGTGATGTCGCCAAGGTCGCCCCGTTCGATCAGGCGTCGCGCGTACTGCACCAGCGGAGCCCAGCGATAGTTGAAGCCGACGAAGGTCAGGACGCCGGCGCGCCGCGCGACCCCGGTGGCCTCCAGGGTCTCCTCCGGCGTCTTGCCCACCGGTTTCTCGCACAGGATATGCTTCCCGGCCTCGGCCGCGGCCCTGATCATCTCCAGGTGGAGGTCGTTGGGCGTGGTGATGCTGACGACGTCGACATCGGGGGAGCCGACGACGGCGCGCCAGTCGGTCGTGGCGCGCTCGAAACCGAACTGACGGCGGGCCTCCTCTGCGCGGGCGCCGTCGGCGTCAGCGCAGACGACCAGGCGCGGCTCGATGCCCTGGTCGTGGAAGCGGTCGGGAATCTGCCGGTACGCGCGGCTGTGCACGCCGCCCATCCAGCCCATGCCGATCACGCCGATGCCGATCCGTACCATCTCGCGTCCCCCGTTCCCTATCCCCGTCGGTGCGCGGCGGACAGCCCTCGCTCGTCGGGCTTGACATACGCGCCTAGCATGCGTTAACGTTTACGCAGCGAGCATAGCAGGGGATGCGCCGTCTTGTCAAGCAGCGGCCATGACGCCTAATGGGAGTCCGACGACCGATGACGACCGCGACCGAACCGCTGCACATCGCGGACATCGCGCGGCTGGCCGGCGTGTCTATCGGCACCGTGTCCCGCGCCCTCAACAGCCGGGGCCGCATCGCACCCGCGACCCGTGAGCGCATCCTGCGCATCGTCGAGGAGACGGGCTACGTGCGCAATGCGTCGGCGCTCAGCCTTGTCGGCCGTCGCACAGGCATCGTCGAGGTCGTGGTCGCGGCGGTGATCGACGAGTACGTCGGGGGGGTGATCCTGGGCATCAACCAGGCTCTGCGCCCGGCCGGATACAGCATGCTGCTGCGCATCGGCGTTCCGGACGAGGAGCGGGAACGCTACTATGCCGGCCATCTCAGCCGCGGGACGTCGGATGGGGCGCTGCTGATCGTGCCCAAGTACGTCGACGACGCTGAACTGGCGCGCCGGTACGAGCGCGGCTACCCATTGGTCGTCGTGGACCATCGGGGCGGCGACCTGACCGTGCCATCCGTCGGCGCCCGCCATTACGAGGGCGCGCGCCAGGCGGCGGAGCACCTGCTCGCCCTTGGACACACGCGCGTCGCCATCATCACCGGCGACTTGACTGAGTACAGCGGACGACAACGCTTGCGCGGCTACCGTGACGCGCTGGCCGAGGCGGGCACGCCGCCGTCCGATGACGATATCGCCGTGGGCGACTACTCGCCGCGCAGCGGCGCCGAGGCGATGCGCGCGCTCCTGAGGCGGCCGGCGCGTCCCTCCGCCGTCTGTGCCAGCAACGACCACATGGCGCGCGCGGCTCTCGACGTGATCAGGGAGGCGGGGCTGTCGGTCCCGCGCGACATCTCCCTCGTCGGCTTCGACGATTTCCCGTTTGCCGCCGTGACCAACCCGCCCCTCACCACGGTGCGGCAGCCTCTAGAAAGCATCGGGCGCGTCGCGGCCACGATGCTGCGCGACCTCGTCGATGGTCGGGCTCTCGCGGATACACGTATCCGCCTGCCCACCGCCCTGGTTGTTCGCTCCACAACAGGGCCGGCGCAATGAGGGCGTCGCCGCGCGCTCCACCATGACCGCGCGGCGGGGTAGGGTCGATGTCGAGGAGACACGGAGAGGAGGAGACACGGAGAGAGACGCGGATATTGACACCTGCCGCGCGTTATGTTATCTTCCCAATCAATCGTTGGCTACCCCGATGTCGAGTGGTCGGGCGGCGCGGGGCGCCACGGTTGTCGCGGTCTCATCGTTTCTCTATCATACCGTTCGCACCGTTGGACGCGGACGTGAGTGCAGCAGTTGAAAGGTAGTTCGCAGATGAACATGGACAAGGACGCTCCAGAGCACGTATCAAACGGCGAACACAGCAGCGTGGCGATTGGCCGCCGCCAGGCGCTGACGACGGCAGCCAAGCTCGGCCTGGGTAGCGCGGCGATGATCGCAGCGCTCAAGGCCGGCCACCCCGAGGAGGCGCTGGCGGCGGGCAGGAATCAGGACCTGCCCAAGAAAGGCTTCCACTTCGTCTTCGTCAACCACGTCACCACCAACGCGTTCTTCACGCCCACGCAGACGGGGGCGGCGGACGCGTGCAAGCTGCTGGGCTGCAGCTACAGCTGGACCGGCTCGGAGAACTCCATCGTCGCCGAGATGACCAAGGCCATGCAGGGGGCCATCGCCGGCAGGGCCGACGGGATCGCCGTGGCCATCATCGACAAGCACGCCTTCGACGCGCCGACCAATCAGGCGTTCGCCGCGGGTATCCCAGTGGTCTCCTACAACGCCGATGGCTCCCCGACCAACAAGCGCCTCGCCTATATTGGCCAGGACCTCTACCAGTCCGGCTTCGGGATGGGCCAGCGCATCGTCAGCCTGGTGGGCAGCGGCAACGTGGCGCTCTTCATCGCCACGCTCGGCACGCTGAACATCCAGCCGCGCATCGACGGCGCGCAGGCCGCGATCAAGGCGTCCGGCAAGCCGATCACGCCCTCGGTGGTCGTCACCGGCGCCCTCGAGGCGGCCGAGCGCCGCGTCGTCGAGTCCTATTACCTCGGGCACAACAGCCTCAAGGGCATGTTCGCGGTGGACCAGGGCAGCACCACGGGCGCTATCCTGACCTCGCGCAAGTATGGCCTGGCGGGGAAGGGCGTCAAGATCGGAGGGTACGACCTGACGCCGGAGATCGTCAAGGGCGTGTCGGACGGCGTGGCGAACTTCACCATCGACCAGCAGCCCTATCTGCAGGGCTTCTACCCGATCCTCCAACTGTACCTGTACAAGCTCTCGGGTGGTCTGGTTGGCGCCGAGAGTATGAACACCGGCATCAAGTTCGTGACCAAGGAGACGGTCGCGCCCTACCTGAAGCCCAACGTCTACCAGGGCTCGTCCTCGTCGGTCTACCAGTTGTAGCCTCCGCTGGGGATGGGCGCGGCTGTTGCCGTCCGGGTCGGAGCACGCGCGGCGCTAGTGCGCGTGTCCCGGCCCACGACCGCACGGGGCCAGGGCGGCCATGGCCGCCCTGGCCCCGTGCCGCGCCAGCGCATAACGTCGATGGAGACACACGTCGACGCAGACACATGAAGGATGATGACGGTGGTAACCAAACAGAGTGACGCAGCGGCCCCAGTGCGCCGGGACCCGACCGGAGAGCCGGAGCCCACCCCGCCCCCCACGCTCAATCGGCGCCTCGGACTCCTGTTGCAGGTCCCCGAGGCGAGTATCGCGGCGGTGGCAATTGTCATTGCCGTGGTCTTCCAGATCCTCAATCCGGGATTCTTGACCTCACTGGTGCCGGTCCTGGCCGCCAGCACCGCGCTGTACGGCCTGATCGCCATTGGTGAGGCCATGCTGATGATCACCGGGGAGATCGATCTGTCCGCCGCCAAGGTCTACTCGACCACCCCCTTCATCGCCTACTACCTCACGCAGGCTGGGCTCCCGTACGGCGTCGCGATCATCCTGGCGCTGGTCGGCGCCGCCCTGATCGGCATGTTTACCGGCATCATCACGGTCAGATTCGGCGTGCCCTCCCTCATCTCCTCGCTGGGCATGCTGTTCCTGCTCAACGGCCTGACGCTGACCGTGTCGCGCAGCCAGCCGGTCACGACGCCGGCGGGGGAGCCGTTCAACACCTTCCTGGGACTCGGTCAGCAACAGCCCATTGGAGGGCCGGCCACCTATGCCGGCTTCATCTGGATGCTGCTGGCGTTGGTGGTGCTGACGGTCGTCCTGCGTCGCACGCGTTTCGGCATGCACACCATTTCCGTTGGCAGCAGCCTGCTGGCCTCGCGCGAGATCGGCATCCGCACCCAGCGCGTCAAGATCGCCAACTTCATGATCATGGGCTTCCTCGCCGGTCTCAACGGCATCATCGAGTCCGTGTCCTCCAACTCGACCGACCCATCCGCGGGCGACAACTCGCTGACTCTGTACGGCATCGCCGCCGCGGTCATCGGCGGCACATCGCTCTTCGGTGGGTCCGGCACGCTGATCGGCGCGGTGATCGGCGCCTTTGTTATCGCGGCGCTCAACAACGGGCTCCCGCTGGTCGGCGCGCAGGCCACGGCGGTGGACATCATCGTGGGCATCGCTATCGTGGGCGCGATTATCCTGAACATCTGGTTGGGCAACCTGCGCCGGCGGAGGTCGTCATGACGGCGGCATCTGGAACGGACAGCTTTTTCAGCGCGACATCCCTGGCCAACGCGCCCGACCTGTTGCGCGTGGAGGGTGTCACCAAGGGCTTCGGGCCGGTGACGGTGCTGCGGGGCGTCACCATGCACTTGCGCCAGGGCGAGGTGCTGGGCCTGGTGGGGGACAACGGCGCGGGCAAATCGACGTTCATCAAGATCCTGGCTGGGTTCCACCAACCGGACGGCGGGATGGTGCAGTGGGCGGGGCAGCCGTTGCGCCTGTCGTCGCCGCTCGACGCGCGCGCCCACGGCATCGAGACGGTCTACCAGGACCTCGCCCTGATCAACGACCTGACGGTTTTCCAGAACATGTTTCTGGGCCGTGAGCCGCTGATGCGCATCGGCGGAGTGGGGCTCCCCTTCACGAACAATGGGTTGATGCGGCAGCAGACGCGGGCCTACCTCAACCAATTGGGCATCAACCTGCCCTCGGTCGACGCCCTGGTGCGCGACCTCTCCGGAGGCCAGCGCCAGTCCATCGCGGTGGCGCGCGCCATGCAGTCAAACCCCAAGCTGCTGATCATGGACGAGCCGCTGGCGGCGCTGGGCGTGCGCGAGGGCGCGCTGGTATTGGGCCTGGTGCAGGAGCTGCGGCGACGCCGCGAGGTCTCGATCATCTTGATCGTCCACAACTACTCGCAGGTCTTCGAGGTGTGCGACCGCATCAACTTCCTGCACACAGGCGAGGTCGTGCTGGACGTGGATACCGACCAGACGAGCGAGGAGGAACTGATCCGCATCGTCAAGTCGGGGCTCGGCCGCGCCGCGATCGCCGATGCCGTTGCGGGCGCCTCGATCTAGTATGACAATGTGACATGGCCATGCGACTTTGGTCGCAGGTCGATGGTTGTCATACTGGTCGGTATGTACTGGGCAGCGGTAGCAGTAGCGGAGGGGGCAGAAACTATGGTCCGGGTGGGCAACGCGCCCTGCTCCTGGGGCGTCATCGAGGGTATCGACGAGGGCCCTGCGGGCGAGCGCGGGTATCGGCGCGTGCTGGATGAGATGCGCGAGACGGGCTACACCGGAGCCGAGTTGGGTCCCTGGGGCTTCATGCCGACCGACCTGGTGCGCCTGCGCGACGAGCTTCAAGTGCGCGAGCTGGCCCTGATTGGCTCCTGGGTCAGCATCTTCCTGCACGATCGCGACCGGCACGAGCAGAGCGCCCGCTGGCAACGGTGGGAGGAGCGGAGTGCGTGGTCGTCCTGGGCAACGACCCCTACGGCGACTCCCTGCGCACTCGCTACGCCGGGCGCATCACCCCCGACATGGGCATGGATAAGGTCCCATCCCGGCCATGCGCTTTCAGGTGCAGGCCCACGGCGCTCGCCATCACCCTCACTAATCGAAAGTCTAAAACAAAGAACCTGAGCAGGTCGGCTCAGGTTCTTTGTTTTGTTGGAGCGGGAGAACGGGTTCGAACCGTCGACATCTTGCTTGGAAGGCAAGCGCTCTACCAACTGAGCTACTCCCGCGTGATCGCTTTGCCTGCGCGCCGCGTGCTCTCCTGCCAGTGTATCATCCCGGCCCCTATATGCGGTAGCCGCGCCCGGAAATTCATTAGCAGGGGCGCCCCCCGAGATTGTGAGAGCGGGACCGCAATTGATATCGCAGCCCCCACTGCGCTGTCACGACGGGTCCTGGCACGTCTCCTGCCCCAGTAAGCGGCTGCAACGCCCCGCCCACAACCCGGTAGCGCACACGACGTCTGGACGGAAGGATAACGACTATGGCGGATCAAGCTCCTGTCGACGCGGCAGGGACGCCGGACAAGCAGCAGCTCTATGCCGTGTTCGATAGCGAACAGGAGGCCGACCGGGCGGAGCAGGCACTCTCGGCCCAGGGTATCGCGTGGCGCCGTCTGCAAGGCCAGCAGGCCGCCCGCGATCTCAATCAGCATGACGAGGACACCGTGACCGGCAAGATCGGCCGCTTCATCAAAGGCTTCGGGGGCGAAGACCTGGAGGCCAAACGCTACAGCGTCCACGTGCAAAACGGGCAGGTCGTCCTGACCGTCCCCTGCCAGGATCAAGAGACGGCGCAGGCCCTGACCAGGCTGCTCACGCCGCACGGCGCCTACGACGTGACCTACTTCAGCAACTGGACGATGGAGCACATGAGCCCCGCCGCCAACGCCGCGCACGGCATGCCGACGTACGAGTCCGCTACCGAGCCTGACGAGCTGAACACCAGGCAGGTCCCCTAGCGCCCCAGCAACGGGGCCACCAGCCGGCCCAGCAGGTCCAGCGACCGCTCCACGCGCTCGACGGGCATGCCGGGCAGGGCGATGTCGCACGCCAGGTCGGTCACCGGGACCTCCGCGGCCACCGCCGCCAGCGCGGCGGCGCACTGCTCCGGCGTGCCGATGATAAAGTGCCCGCGCCGCGCCATCTCCCGCGGGTCCACCTCTTCGCCTCCGTGGCGGGCTAATCGCGCATAGTGCCGCTGCACGCCCTCGGCCGCCTCGCGCCACGCCGTGTCTTCGTCCTCCGCGACGTAGACGCCGCGCGTGACCTGCACGCGCGCCTCGTCGGCGCCATAGCCCGCCGCCGTCCGCGCCGCGCAGTACGCCGCCACCAACTCCCGCAACCTTGGCGACGGCATGCCGCGCGCCAAGAGTAGATGTCCGCCGCTGCGGCCAGCCAGTGCCGCTGACTCCTCGGACCCGGCTGCCACCCACACCATCTGCTCGGGCGTCTGTACGGGTAGCGGCGTTACCCTTGTCTCGGGTACGATGTAGTGCGCGCCACGATAGCTGAACGGCTCCCCGGATAGGGCCAGGCGCAGCACCTCCAGGCCCTCGGAGAAGCGGTCGCGGCGCTGTCCCTCCGGCACGTCGAACAGGGCCAACTCGGCGGCGTCCCCGCCGCTGCCCACGCCCACGGCCAGGCGGCCATCGCTCAGCAGGTCGGCCACGGCGACCTGTTCGGCCACGGCGAACGGATGGTGCAGCGGCAGGATCACCACGCAGGGGCCGATGCCGACGCGCCGCGTCTCGCGCGCCGCGGCCACGGAGAGCAGCAGCGGGGCCGGCAGCCGTCCCCGCGTGGGCCGGTGATGTTCGGCCAGCCAGACGCGCGCGATCCCCGGCAGCCGGTCGGCCTGGCGCGCCAACCTCAGCAGGTCGGTGTAGGCCTGCGCCGCCGCGCCAGACCGCTCCGCGTCCAGAGTCCCATCGTCGTCGTAGAGGTGAAAAAGCAGGTTGAGGCGCAGGGTCATGCTCCGATCATCCGCGGGAGCGCCAATCAAAAGCCTGGAAGGGTCGTCACTATGTCAGGTGAGAGCCCCTGCCATGACGCCGAGTCACGGCTCAGCGATGAAAGATCGAGATCCCCAACAAGCCGCTTAACCGTCGAGAACCCCAGTCTCTTCAGACAACCGTATTGTGCCAGATTGTGGCGAGCGACAAGCTCATCGACGACCGGCCCTGTACTCCCATACAACACATGTACCAATATATGTCGACTGGGCATGTACCCAATTGCGTTGACAATGGACTGTATCGTTCCGATGAACTCATCGATCATAGAATCATCTATATCTATATCTATGCGCTCCATCTCCGCTCTGGGTACAGACTTTGGCTTCGCTTTGTTAGTTGCTTGAGTAGCTTGAATTAACCGCTTCACCTGGTCGACTGTGAGAGCCTTCAGAACGCCATACTGCGGAAGCTTGTAGTATGCAACCAACGCTTCAACAATCGGTCCCGTACTCCCCGCAAGGATGTGAGACAGTATGTTGGTACTTAGGGATCCTCCAGTCGTAGCCAAGATCGATGCAGTCAAGTTGGCTACAAGGTCCATGTCCGTTTGGCTGAAAGGCGAACCGGGTTCAACCTCTATCTGTGTGGCGCCATCCTGATTCCGCACTCCATTTGACCCTGCAATCACTGCATGTGGAGGGACCAGGAGTATCTCGCCGCTTTCACCTACAAGCGACATCGCTATGGAGCGCAATTGCTCCTTCCACAATCTTTGCCATCGCACTGACTTGCACTTCCGGATGCCCTTGTCCTGTAATTGACGGACCCGCTCTCGAGATATACCAAGTTGTTGTCCAAGGCCCTCAAGAGTTTCTGGCGCGCTACCATCCAGTCCGAATCGTCGCTTGACAATATGAGAAAGACGCTCGCCGTTACGATCTGCCATCAAGCGTTCGTCAATAAGGTCGATACAGAAGATCACGATGTGGTCAAGATAGTGCCTGCGCAGTTCCTCAACCTGTTGTGAGCTAAACCCGAGGCGAGACAGAACAACGCTCAACCGGGTCTCCTCGTCAAAGATGCGTGTGAGAAACAGATTAAGCCCGTTGACCGTCAGCTTTGCTTGCATCTTCAGCACCTCTCACTAAGTCCCTACCTTACAGCTGTCCCTGGCATGCCTCACATTGCCGCTATCATAGTGCGTATCAATGGTGGCAGTCAATGGCCAATCTACAACAGTCGACATCGCTCTCCGGGCCACTCAACAGTCTGTAACAACGCGGAGACGTGAGGGTAGCACCTGGTATACTCGCAGCATGAACCAGGACGCTGCTCTATCTCCATCCTCGCCCGCTCTCCCGCCGCTCGACCTCCTCGACTCGCCCGCCGAGTTGCGCCGCGCCATCGACGAAGGGGTCAACGGCCGCGACCTGCCGGCTGCCCTCGTCTTCAACTGCCACATCACAGGGCTCGCCGTGGCCCGCGCCCTCGGCGCGCACGGCGTCCCGGTCATCGGCCTCGATCGCGATCCGCGCGGCCTGGGCCTGGCCTCGCGTCACACGGCCGTGCGCGCGCGCCTGCCCTCGCCGCTCGACGACGAGGACGCCTTCGTGGCGCGTCTGCTCCAGATCGGGGCGCTGCTGGACCAACGCGGCGTCCTGTTCCCGGCCAACGACGAGTGGGTGCTGGGCGTGGGGCGACACCGCGCGCGGCTGGAAGAGTACTTTCACATTCCGACCGCCGACGAGGCTACGGTAGAGCGCATCCTGGACAAGGCCACTCTGTATAGCGCCGCCCAACAGTTGGGCGTGCCCGTCCCGCGTACCTGGGACCTGGCGGAGCACGGCGCCGCGTCGCTCGCGCGCGAGGTACCCTACCCCTGCATCCTGAAGCCGCGCGAACAGCGCGCCTTCACCGAGGCCTTCGGCGTCAAGGTGTTCACTGTGGCCACGCCAGACGAGTTCATGGAGCGCGCGCGGCAGGCGGCGGGGCGCCCTCTGCTGGCGCAGGAGGTCATCCCGGTGACGCCCGACGGCTTCCACTCGCTGTGCGCCTACGTGGCCCCCGGCGGCGAGCCGTTGGGGCTGTTCGTGGGCCGGAAGCTGGAGCAGTACCCGCCCGACTTTGGCACGGGCTGCCTGGTCGACTCCGACCCGCTGCCCGAGCTGGCCGCGCGCGGGGCCGAGGTGCTGCGGGCGCTGGGCTACCACGGCATCGCCGAGGTCGAGTTCCTCTACGATCCGCGCGACGGTGAGCACAAGCTGCTGGACATCAACACGCGCGTCTGGAAGTGGATCGGTTTGCCGATCGCGGCGGGGGTGGACCTGCCGTGGCTGGCCTACGCCGCCACCACGGGTCGTCCGGTTGGGGCCGTGGCCGCGCGCGACGACCACCTGACGTGGGTCTACCTCAAGGACTACATGGCCCTCAAGCGCGGCGGCGCGGCGGTCAACGGGGCACGGCACTTGACGGAGCAGCAGTGGCTGTCCCTCATCACCGGCTGGCCAGGTGCAGCGGAGGAGGCTGGCGTGGTCGAGGCGGTTCTGGCCCCTGACGATCCACGTCCCTTCTACCGTCTGCTGGAGACCGAGATGGAGTCCCGACGCTATTTCTGCGCGTGTTGATCGCGACCTTTGGCCGCGCTCGTCGTGCGCTGTCGGACGACCGCGGTCGGGTGTGAGACGTATCCGCCGGGATCGTCGGTCGCGTCGTTTTGATTCGGCGGGGTCTATGGCTTGCCATGCGACACATGCGGACAGGCCCCGACCAGCTGCGCTTTGCGGACCGGCCCCCGACCGGCCGCGGCCGGTCCCGGTCCAGCCGGACCGTTGCAGGCCTCTTGCGGTCGCAGGCCCCTTAAGAAGGAGGAAGGTGAGACATGACGACATCCAATGAGGCCAGGCCGCGCTTCGGCTTCTGGCTGCCTATCTTCGGCGGCTGGCTGCGCAACGTGGAGGACGAGGCCATGCCGGCCACGTTCGCGTATGCGCTCGACCTCGCGCGGCAGGCGGAGGAGTGGGGCTACACCACGACCCTGGTGGCCGAGCTCAACCTGAACGACATCAAGGGCCTCGACCAGCCGGTGCTGGAGGCCTGGACCACGGCGGCGGCGCTGGCCGCCACGACGCGCCGGCTGGAGATCATGGCCGCCATCCGGCCGGGCTTCCGCAACCCCGCCGTGGTGGCCAAGATGGCCGCCAACATCGACCGCATCTCGGGCGGGCGCTTCACCCTCAACGTCGTCTCGGCCTGGTGGGCCGAGGAGGCGCGCCGCTACGGCATGGACTTCGTGGCCCACGACGAGCGCTACGCCCGCACGGGCGAGTTTATCGACGTGCTCAAGGGCATGTGGGGCGGCGGCCCCTTTACCTATCGCGGCCACTACTACACGGTCGAGGACGGCGTGCTGGCGCCGCCGCCGGTCCAGCAGCCGGGCCCACACCTCTACGCGGGCGGCGAGTCCGAGACCGCACGCGACCTGATCGCGCGCGCGTGCGACAGTTACCTGATGCACGGCGACACGCCCGAGGCCGTCGGCGCGCGCATCGACGACATGCGCCGCCGCCGCGCCGAGACCAGCTTGCCGCCGCTGCGCTTCGGCATGGCCGCCTATGCCGTGGTGCGCGACAGCGCCGCCGAGGCGGACGAGGAGATCGCGCGCATCACGGCGGTGCGCGACGCGGCCGGCTATGCCAGCTACGGCGACTTCACCACCCAGTCGCAGCTGGAGCGCGAGATCTCGCTGCGCGACTACTCCGTCTCCAACCGCGGGCTGCGCCCCGGCCTGATCGGCACGCCCCAAACTGTGGCTGCCCGCTTGCGCGAGTTCGCCGCCGCCGGCGTCGACCTGTTCCTGCTGCAGTGCAGCCCCATGCACACCGAGCTGGAGCGATTCGCCCGCGACGTCATGCCTTTGGTCAGCGATTAGTGGCGAAAGGGCATCCCCGCCACGGAGTTGGAGGCGCGAAGGGATGCGCTGCGGGAGGAGTTTTTTGCCCGGCCTCAGGCCTGCCTGCGTACGTCACCCCTCGCCAGAACGTACGGCTGGGGCTTGCACTTCGGCCGCGAGGGCAAGGTTGCGCTCTGTCCTATGGAGTCGAGTGCGTACAGGACGTTCGCCGGTGAGGAACAGGGAGGGCCGACGGTGCTAAAGGCCTTTCGGTCGAGTCGCGCGTGACGCTCGTCGCGGCGATCCTGGGCGGCTATGGCGGGCGCGCTACGCGCTACGCGCTACGCATCGACCAGCGCCTGCCGCGGCGCGTCGTCGCCGTCGGACTTGTCCTCACCGCATACTTCTTCGTCACCACGCATCGCTGAGCGATGGGCGCACCGCTGTACGTGGCGTCCGTGTCGGCGCGCCGCACGCGCGGGTCTGCCCTGACGGTCAGGTCAGGCGCCCTATACTTAGGAGGGAGCAAGGACACGGCTCCTTGGTGTGCGCATGGGGAGGGTCGTGGTGGTGGAGTGGACGAGCAAGCTGCGGTCGGCACTGAAGGGCCAGGTCCCGGCCGACGATATCGCCGCCGGGCTGGTGGCAAGCCATCCCCTCGACGACTTGCGGCAGCGCCTCGATGACCGCAGGCTCGAACAAAACCTGGCCTACCCGCACCTGCCGTGGACGCCCGTCGATGCCCTGGGACCGCTGGCGACGTCGCTGTGGCTGGCCGATGTCGTGGTCGCGCTGGTGGGGCGCGTCTACGATGCCCACCAGCCGAGCGGCTCGGGCGCCCGCGCTATTGTGCGCATGAACGGGGGCGTGCATGGTCACCTCGCGGCGCTGCTGGCGTTGGTCCCGCCGCTGCTGCAGGAGGTGAGCATCGCGCTGACCGACCACGCCTACGCGCCCGCGGTACGGCTGCCCATGGCCATCGGCCTGCGCGGGGCCGTCCCCGGCAATCTGGGCTATCTGCCCGTCGACGCCTCCTATCTGCGGGGGCTGCTGGCCGGGACCCTCTACCTCCAGCACGCGGTCGAGGTCGCGCTGGAGGCGGCGCGCGGGATCGCGTCCGCGCCGGGCGCGCCCGCGTGGCTGGGGCAGGTCGTCGGCCAGGTGGACAAACGCGTCGCGGCGCACGCCATCACCGTGGAATCGCTCCAGGCGCGCGGCGCGCCCCTGCTCGCGCGGCGCGCCATGTCGGACGACACGATTTTCGACACCACCGTGGCGTGCTGGGATACGATCTCGTCTTATGTCGAGTGGGGACAGATCCTGGTCTATCCGCGCCTGGGCATGCCCGCCGCGTCGCTCCCGTTCTCGTTGCCGCCGCCGGCCACGCCGGTCGTGCCCACCATGGCTCGGCCGCCTGTCTCACCCCCGAGTCGGCCGCCTGTCCCGCTCCCGGGCGCGGCGCACACACGGCCCCCTGCCCCTCCACTATCGACGCCTCGACCGGCGTGGCAGCCCGCGGCAGCGGGAGGGATGCCCAGGTCCTCCGGCCCGATCGTCCCCCCGATACCGGTCCCCGCCCCGGCGCCCGGAGCGCGCCCACAGGACGCACCGAGCGGAGCAGGTGGGCAAGCAAGCGCGGGCGCTGCCTCATCGAGCCGTCCCCGCCCTATCCCGCCCGACGCCACTCCGCCGGCACAACGCATCAACGCACCCCCCTCGGCGCAACCGCCGGTTGGGCCTCAGCACCCCACGGCTAGGACGGGCGCAACGCCCGCGACAAGCAGCGGTGGCGGTTCGGCGGCCAGGGTAGATGGTCGTCCGTCGGCGCCTGCCCAGGGTAAGCCCGCCGCGCCGCGCCCGACGTCAACTCCTGCCTCCAGGCCCACTAACCCGACGACGTCCGACGCGATCCGGGCGGCGCGGGCAACACCGGCGCCGCCCCCGCCTCCATCGCCCAAACCACGGCAGACGGCGCGAACGGTCGGACCCACGGAACGCTGGCTGCTGACCACGCCCGAGGTCCGTCAGCGTTTGCGCCGCGACGGCAGGGAAGAGATCGCGGCCACGGGCCTCGACAGCTTCTGGAGGGCGCGCCGCTGGACAGTCTATCAGGACGAGCAGGACTACCTGGACGCGGTGACGCGCTTCCAGGAGCAAGGGCTGATCGAACAAACGGACATCTTTCGCGGCATCGCGCCGTTCGCGCCGGTGTACCGCGTCGTGGCCGGCAAGCCGGCCATCGACGACGTCCCGCTGCGGCTGGGCCAGACCTTCACCTACGACCACGACCAGGGCCGCTTGCTGCCGCGCTAATATGACAACTGACGTTGACCCGCGACTGTAGTCGCGGGCCGCTGTTACATCGTATTAACGGGTCAATGTCACGTTGTCATCACGATCTGGGCGCGACGCGCGCCACAGGGAACAGGCGCCAGGAACGAGGAGTAGGACGGTACACATGACACAGATAGAAGGGCCAGAGACCCGTTCCGCCATCCGCGGCGGCTCGACGCGGACAACTGTGCCGCTGACCGACGTGACGGTCGACGACCGCTTCTGGGCGCCGCGCCTGCAACTGAATCGTGAGCAGACCATCCCGTTCCAGTACGAGCAGTGCAAGGAGACCGGACGCATCGACGCCCTGCGCCTGGACTGGCGGCCGGGCAGGGAGCCCGTCCCGCACATCTTCTGGGAGTCCGACGTCGCCAAGTGGCTCGAAGCGGCCAGCTACAGTCTTGCCACCCACCCCGACCCGGACCTCGAGGTGCTGGTGGACGGGACGGTCGCACTGCTGGCCGCCGCGCAACAGCCCGACGGCTACCTCAACGTCTACTTCACCGTGGTCAAGCCGGGCCGGCGCTGGACCGACCTGCGCGACGCCCACGAATTGTACTGCGCCGGCCACCTCATCGAGGCCGGCGTCGCCCACCACGGGGCCACCGGCAAGACCACGCTGCTGGACGTGGTGCGCCGCTACGCGGACCACATCGACACCGTCTTCGGGACCGGCCACGGGCAGAAGCGCGGCTACTGCGGCCACGAGGAGATCGAGCTAGCCCCAATACGGTTCAGTTAAGGGAAACAGGACGAGATGACTCCTACCGCGGAGTGTGGCATGCTGAGATTTACGACGATCACAGGGTGTCACACTCAGCAAAGGAGTCATCCCATGGGATTTA
>JAABUZ0100000909.1_pt1 | contig 62458 bp, 51 predicted proteins | sample 5562091 | NCBI WGS metagenome assembly JAABUZ01 (sample SAMN12813069, study PRJNA571459) | rock metagenome | isolation source: Antarctica rocks | place: Antarctica: Victoria Land, Linnaeus Terrace sud | collected 2015-12-21 | reverse complement strand
ATAAATCCCATGGGATGACTCCTTTGCTGAGTGTGACACCCTGTGATCGTCGTAAATCTCAGCATGCCACACTCCGCGGTAGGAGTCATCTCGTCCTGTTTCCCTTAACTGAACCGTATTGGGGCTAAAGCACGCAATGCACGCGCGCGAGCCATTGTCTGATCAGGCAAACGGGACGGACGCGTCACCACACCGAGCGACGAGGCGTGCTCTCTAGTCTCTCTACTCTGCTCATGGTGGTCATGGAGCAAGGTGAGAGTACGCCGTCTCATCCGCGATCCGCAATAAGCGATTGGGGTTGCCCTGCCAGGGCCAGCCCAGGATTGCTACCGTGCGGTAGCCCATCCACTGAACAATAGGGCTACTCCGTTGGGGTACCAAGATCACGCCCTATGCGCGCCCGACAATTCCTGAAGCCTGCAGGCGGCATGACCAGGATAAGGCGTTGCCCGCCCCGCCATCTTGTCCTGCATGGATAGACGCCACGCACGCCCCGGCGGCTGGTCGGCGTGTTCGGCTTCAAGACCTGCCCACGGACGTATTGTCTCGTGTGACCGGGGGAGCCGCGGGCACGAGTTCTCCGACGCAGGGAGAATCGCTTATGGATGCGCTACAGCGCCTGGGTATGCTCCTGTCCAGCGATCACACTGTTGCCCGTGGGCGTCGAGCCGGTGGCCAGCGTATCGCCCAGCTCGGGCGTGGTCCCACCGTAATCCGGGGCGCGGCCGGCCTCGGGCGTGCCCGTGCCATAGTCGATCGCTTGCCCGGCCTCGCGGGTCGGGGCGGCGCCGATGGTGGCGTCGGTCTCACTGGACGCGCCGCCGACGTCGCCGGTGGGCGTGTGGGGATCGAGGTCGCCGCCGGGGATACCGCTGGGAGTGTTGCCTGTCCCGCCGCTGCCGCCGGTGAGCAGCGTATCGACGCCCGCGTTGGCGACGCCCGCATCTTGCGCGACAGGTTCCATCGAGGCGCTGCTGGCCAGCCCGTCGGCGCGGTCGTCCTCGATATCGCGGTTCTGCCCATCCTGATCGTGGCGCTGGCTCATCGTCGTTCCTCCCTATACACCTTACGTGCTCACGGACGCGCCGACGCCGTCGGATCGCCTCGACCGCGTCCAGGCGTCGCCCACGTTCAGGGGCATAAGCCATGCCAATCGACCGGCGCGGCGCTATCGCTCCACGACGCTCACGTGACCGTGTTCGCCGCTCTTAGGCGCGACGACGATGTCTATGTCGTTGTCGAGCGCCACGAGCAACCGGAACAACCGTTCCAGGCTGAAGCTGGCGCCGTCTCCGCGCAGGAGCGCCGATACCGTCGTCGGCGGCACGCCCAGGATCTCGGCAGCCTGGAGGTGCGTCACGTCGCGCGCCGCGATGGCGTCGGTGATGCGGCCCACCAAGTGGGCTTTCGCCAAATGTTCCTCGGGCTGATCCACACCCAGGTCGGCAAAGACGTTACCGCTGCCTACCGTATAGGTCATCACGTCGCCCTTGTCGTCGACGATGCGGCGCGTCGCGCCCGCCATCATGTCGTTATTCAACGTTCTTTCCTTCCCACTACTCTCACTCCTGTTCGGCCGCACGCGCGGCATCGATGAGTCGTGCCCATGCCAGGCGACTGCGCACAAGCTCTATCTCGCGCGCCGGTGTCGTGATGCCGCGCGCGCTCTTCTTTTGGAAGGCGTGCAGCACGTAAACGGCCGTCGCCAGGCGCACCGTGTAAACGGCGCGGTAGGTGTTACCGTCGCTGTCCGCCACGATCTCCAGCACCCCTGCACCGCCGAACCCCTTGAGCGGCTTCGCGTTCGGGTGTGTCTCGCCCTCCTGGGCACGGTGGAGCGCGAAGCCGACCAGCTTTCGCGCCGCGTCAGGGAACGCGCGCACGTCACCTTGCGTTGGCCCCACGAAGACCACCTCGCGCATCGTGCCGCGTCCCCCTTCCCAATCAGATTATACTAATGTGACAGAGACGCGCGACGGCCGGCCCGCTGGCGAGGAGCACGGCAGGGCGGATGGATAGGAATCGTGATGGCGCGCACGTCCTCGCTTATGGGGATCAAGCGTCCCGCGTCTGTACAACCGAGGATGTGACGCTATGACCATGCCGATCCCTCCAACGATCCGCGACGCGGCCCCTGGGGAGGACGACGCCTTGCTGGCCCTCACCCTGGCCGCCTACGACGAGTACGCCGCCGCGTTTCCCCCCGCGTTCTGGGCGGGCTACCGGCGCAACATCGTGGAGCAGTTCGATGGCGGCGCTACGGCGCAAAGGATCGTCGCCGTGCGCGATGGCGCACTCGTGGGCAGTGTCCTGTTGTTCCCGCCCGCATCACGGGACGACGGGAACGGGGCGGACTCACCGCCCGACGGGGACGGGACCGGCAAACCACCTGATGAAGGTGAGACGAGCGCTCCCGCCGCCCCGGAAATTCGCCTGCTGGCCGTCGCGACGGCCGCGCGCGGGCAGGGCGTGGGCGCGCTGTTGCTCGGGGAGTGCGTGCGGCGGGCACGAGCGGCAGGCGCTCCGGCGCTCGGGCTGCACTCGATGGAGGTGATGACGGTAGCCATTCGCATGTACGAGCGCGTCGGCTTTGTGCGCGACCCGCGCACCGACTTCCGTCCCGTCCCGGAGGTGCTCGTCAAGGGTTACCGGCTCGACCTCGTCTCAAACAACACCAGTGGGTCATGCTTCAAATAAGCCGGGAATGCTTTGCTGGCCTGCCGGGTGTGATCACGTTCCCACGAAGGCCGCATTAATTGTGGGTTGACCTACTAGGCGCTGGCGCGGCGCAAGCCCCAGCTTGAGTCGCGCAACCAGCGCTCCAGGTCCGCCGCGGGTAGGGGCCGGCTCATGTAGTAGCCCTGCGCCACGTCGCAGCCCAGGTCGCGCAGCAGGTCCCAGGCCTCCGGGTTCTCCACGCCCTCGGCCACGACCTCTCGCCGCAGCGCCTGCGCCATCTGCACCACCGAGCGCACGATGGCGACGTCGGCCGGAGCGGCGTTCGTCCCCAGCCCCAGCACGAAGCTCTTGTCGAGCTTGATCTCGTCCACCGGCAGCCGCTTGAGGTAGCCCAGGCTGGAATAGCCCGTCCCGAAGTCGTCGATGGAGAGACGCACGCCGAGGCGCCGGAGGCGCGCCAGCACGTCCACGGCGCGCTCCGGGTCGGCCATCACGGCGCTCTCGGTGACCTCCAGGGTCAGCGTTCCCGGAGCGACGCCGTGCTCCCGCAGCAACCCGGCGATGGTGGCCGGCAACTCCTGGTCGTGCAGCAGGTGCGCCGAGAGGTTGACCGCCACGCCGAGGCCGGGCCCGCCGTGGGACCAGCCCCGCGCGTGGCGCAGCGCGGCGCGCAACACCCACTCCGTCAGCGGGTCGATCAGCCCCGTGTGCTCGGCGAGCGGGATGAAATAGTCGGGCGGGATAAAGCCGTGCGCGGGGTGGGGCCAGCGCAGCAGCGCCTCGACGCCGCACACCGCGCCCGTCGCGAGGGAGACTTGAGGCTGATAGTAGAGCAGCAGGCCGTCGGTCGCGAGAGCCTGGCGCAGGGCGCCGGCGAGCGCGAGGCGGTCGGCGCTGTGCCGGTCGGCGACCTCGTCATAGATGGCGTGGCCCGCGCGGGTGCGCTTGGCCGCGTACATGGCCACGTCGGCGCGGCGCAGCAGCGTGGTGGCGTCGTGGCCATGGGCAGGGCTGAGCGCGATGCCGACGCTGGCCCCCACGTCGAGGGTCTGCCCCTCGACCATGATCGGCGCAGCGAGGGCCGCGAGCACGGCCCTCGTCGCGCTGACGGCGGACGCCTCGTCGGCGCCGGGCAGCAACGCCGCGAACTCGTCGCCTCCCAGGCGGGCGACCGTGTCCGATGCGCGCAGGGTCTGGCGCAGGCGCGCGCCAACCTGCCGCAATAACTCGTCGCCGTACTGGTGCCCCAATGTGTCGTTGACCTCCTTGAAGCGGTCGAGGTCCAGCAGCAGCAAGGCCACTGGCGCCGCGCGCAGGGCGCCGCCGGCCTCGTCGGCCCCGTCGGCCTCACCGCGCCGGGTCGCGTCCAGCGCCAGCGCCAGCGTCAGGCGGTCCTGCAAGAGCGTCCGATTGGGCAGGTCGGTCAGCGCATCGTGCAACGCCTGATGCCGCAGGGTCGCCTCCGCCCGCGCTCGCTCGATGCCCTGCGCGACAGCGTCCGCCAACGACGCCAACGCGTCGAGCGTATCCTCCTCCAACGGCTGGCGCGCGAACAGGGCCAGCACCCCCACCGCGCGATCCTCGACCAGCAACGGATAGCCGGCATAGGACACCAGGCCCTCCCCATCCATCCACGCGTTGGCCCCGATATGCGGGTCGGCGCGCAGGTCATTGGTCAGGTAGGGGCGGCGCTGCTGGGCGATCAGGCCCGTCCGATGCACGCCCAGCGGGACCCGCGCGTAGGGGCCGTCGAGGGCGGTGGACAGGCCCGCGCAGTCCTGCAGGCGCAGCATCGGGGCCATCGGGGCGTCGTCGTCCTTTCCGTCCTCGTCGAGCAGCCAGATGCGGGTGAGGGCGGCGTCGAGGTGGTGGATCGTCGCCTCGGCGCAGCGCTGGAGCGTGTCCTGCAGCGTGACATTCTCCGCCAGGGCGGCGTTCGCATCGGCGCGTAGGGCCGCGTGACGGGCGCGGCGACGGACGCCCTCCTCGGCCCGTTTGCGCTCGGTGATGTCGCGGACGACGGCGCTGTGACGGCGCTGCCCCCCGCTGGTCCACGCGGAGAGGGTCAGTTCCAGCGGGACCTCATGGCCGTCTTTGTGCCGTCCCACGGTCTCGATGGCCTGTTCGCCGATCCCGGTGGCATCGAGGCCCATGGCCTGCCCCGCCCAGGCGACGGCGGTCGCGCGGGCGCGCTCCGGCAACAGGGCGGTCAGGGGCAGGCCAAGCGCCTCGTCTTCCACATAGCCGTAGATCCGCTCGGCGCCCCGATTCCAGGACGCAATCCTGCCGCCGCCGTCGATGGAGATGATGGCGTCGTTGGCCAATTGGGTCACCTGGCGGAAGCGCGTCTCCGACTCGCGCAGCGCCCCCTCGGCCCGCGCGCGCTCGGTCACGTCCACGGCCACGCCGATCACGCCGGCGACCGTCCCGTCGTCCGTGCGCAGGGGTTGGTACTGCGCCTCCAGCACGATGTCCGACCCGGCCAGAGCGATGCGCCCCGCGCAGGACTCGCCCGTCAGCGCACGGCGGACGCAGGCGTGGACCTCCGCCGCCGCGGGGAAGAGGTCAAAGACCGAGCGGCCATACAGCGCGTCGGGCGACAGCTCCAGCGCGGCCAGCGCCGTGCCCTCGGCCAGGGTGTAGACCCCGTCCCGATCGAGCGCAAACAGGATGAGGGGCGCCACGGACACCACCGTGCGCACCTCGTGCTCGCGCTGGGCCAGATTGCGCGCCTGCGCGACGTAGGCATGGTCCAGGCGGACATAGAGGCCGCGGTTCTCCAGGATGACCAGGATCTGGCGCATGACCACCAATGCGACGAGCGCCGCCCCGCCCAGGTAGACGCCCGCCGCGCGCCTCGTCGCCGTGCGCGGCTTGGGCGTAGACCGCCAGGGCGGCGACGGCAGGGATGGCGGCGTAGGGCGCGCGAGAGGGCCAGGCGGCGCGCGCCGCCCGGCCGGCAATGGGTGAATCGTCCGCCGCGAGGGACGGCGCCCGTCGCGCCACCCAGGCCCCGAGCCCGATCAGCAGGTAGCCGAGCGGCCACAGCGGGTCGATGGGCTCGCCGACGGTGTAGGTCCCCTGCAGGCTCTGATAGTCGAAGACGCTGTCGGCCACCACGATGCAGAGCAGGCCGAGCGAGAGCGGCAGGATGACGGGGCGTAGGGCGCCGCCGGCGCGCACCCACAGCAAGAGCACGCTGGCCAGGATCAGCAGGTCGCACAGGGGAGCCGCCGCGGCCGCGATTTTGTCGAGGGCCGTTGCGCCGCCCCGCAACATCGTCGGCCCGAGCACGACGTACCAGCTGGCCGTGGCCAGCGCCGTCATGATCATCAGGCCGTCCAGGGCGACGCGCAGGCGCGCGGCTGCGGCCAGGGGACGCGCGGGCAGGAGGAGGATGCCGAGGAACAGCAAGGGGTACGCGGCCAGGTAGCCGGCATTGGCCCAGGAGAAGGAGGGCGGCTGGTGGAGGACCTCCTGGTTATAGGTCCACATGGCGCCGCCGACGGCATAGGCCAGGGCGCCCAGGCCAAGCAGGCGCGGCGCCCAAAGGTGGGCGTCTCCTGTCAGCCAGGGCCGGCGCGGCCGTCCCCAGGCCAGGGGCAGGGCGCACAGCGCGCCGATGATCCCGAGCAAGTCGTCCACGACCACGAGCGCGTGGGGGCCGGCCGGACGCAGCAGCAGGAGCGCCCAGAAAGCCGCGCCATAGAGCGCGATGGCGGCGCCCCGTGTCCGCGCCGGGCGGGTCACTCCGCTCACGCCGCGCGCCCTGTTCGGTGGCCAGCGGACGGGGAGGTCCGATAGCGCGCGGCCTCGTGATACGTATGCGGCATGTGGTATGGCCTCCTTGCTGTCCCGCCCGGCGCGTGCGTTGGCATCGCCCCGCCCCGAGTATCGGCGCGACCAACGCGCGAGGCCATCCCCTGAAAGTCCCGTGCCTGCCACTACGTCTACCTGTACGGGGAGGACAGATACGGGGAGGACAGATGAGGGTTACACGGCGAACGCCTGCTGCCAGGCGGCTTCCAGACCGGCGCGGCTGTCCTGGATAACCTTGGAGAGGTCGGCCTTCCAGAGCGAGTCGGGCACGTCGCCGGAGAATATCTCGAGGGCGTAGGCGCCGCGGAAGCCGCTCTCATGGATGGCGCGCAGCAGCGGCGGCAGCGGGATGGCGCCCTGGCCGATGACCAGGCGGTCCTGGAACGAGCGCGGCGTGCGCCAGTCGCTGAGCTGGACCACGAAGATGCGGTCGCCGCAGGCGCGGATGGACTCGACGACGCCGGCGTTTTGCCAGATGTTCCATGTGTCGAGGCAGATACCGAAGTTGTCGCGGTCCACCGCCGCGACGAGGTCCATAGCCTGATCGAGCGTCCAGACCGCCGACTCGACGTTCATGATGGTCGGGTTGAGTGGCTCGAACGCCACGCGCGCGCCGTGCGCGCGGGCAACGTCGGCCACCGCGCGGTACTCCGTCACGGCGGTGTCGAGCAGGTGCTGGATGTTGCCGTCCGGGGCGATACCCGTGTTGGTGACGAAGGGCGCGCCGGGCAGCAGCGGGGCAAAGGTCTCGATGGCCTGCCGGAAGCGTGCCATGCGCGCGGGGACGTCCCTGGGCTCGGGCTGCGACTGGCTGGGAAAGAGCGTGCGCGTGGCGGGCTGGACCGAACTGGCCGTGAGCCCATGGCGGCCGATCAGCGCCACCCGCTCGGGGATGCGGTCGGGCTGATCGGCGAGCTTGAACTCGCACACCTCGATCGTCTCCACGCCCAGCCCGGCGTACGTCTCCACGTCCTGCTCGAAGCTCCAGGGCCACGTCGTGAACTCGCTGACGCCGAACTGGAACGGGGCCTGGTCTGTCATAATGCAACATCCTTTCGGCTATGAGCCGCCAGCTGTCTCCTGGTTAGGCCAACCGCAGCATCAATTTCCATGCCCACCCGTTTCGCGGCCTCTACGCCGTCGCGCACGACAACACGGTGACTGTCCTGCGCGAGGACCCGCATCTCGTGTCTCCCGTCGAGTCTCCCGCGGCCACGACATCCGATACTGCTCAACAGGTGGCCGAGAGGTTCATGGCGCGGAACGCCCCGCGCCTCAGTCATGTCCGCTAATTGTTCGAGGACGAACTGTGAGGAGGTGGCGAACGGACACTCGCCGTAACGCCGGGCCAAGCCGCTACAAAACAGGTGGTGGTACACAAGCTGCCCTGAATGATGGCACACGCGCACTTGCTCTGGCTATGCGCCGTCGCCCGCCGGTTATCCACAATTCCTTTGACCCGCAGGCGCGACATGGGGTATAACGTCTAGGTCTTGTGTTTCTTCCGATGTGAGACACTACATCTAGGGGGTGGAGGCTGATTCGGACGATGGGTCGCTACCCAGGCTAGAGGAGTGCCGCGCATGGAACAGGGAGAAGGACGAGCATGAAATGCCCCCATTGTGGGTTTGCGGGCGGTGACGGGCGCGCCGATTCTAAAGTCATCGATTCGCGCGACAGCGACAACGGCGAGACGATGCGGCGGCGGCGCGAGTGCCACCACTGCCACCAGCGATTCACAACGTATGAGCGGGTGGAGCGTCTGGGCCTGATGGTGGTCAAGAAGGACGGGCGCCGCGAGGAGTATAGCCGCCAGAAGCTGGAGGACGGCGTGGCCACGGCGTGCCACCGCCGGCCGATCCCAGCGGGGGCGGTCAAGGCGCTGGTCGACGAGGCGGAGAACGAGTTATTCGGCCGCGGCACGGCCGAGGTGAGCAGCCAGGACATCGGTCGGCTGGTGATGGAGCAGTTGCGCGGCCTCGACGAGATCGCCTACATCCGCTTCGCCTCCGTCTACCTCGACTTCAAATCGCTGACGGATCTACGAGCGGCATTAGAGGGGATATAGCTGTTAGCCATTAGTAATTAGCTGTTAGCCATTAGCTTTTCGCTCCAAAGATGCTGCTGTCGGTTGGCGAACAGGGTGACACGGAACGGATGGTCAATAGCAACTGGCTAACGGCTAATTACTAATAGCTAATGGCTAACAGCTAGAAAGGACTTACATATGACGACCGCGAATGGTACGGGCGATCCCGCGTCTCAGTCTCAAGAGTCCGCCACGATCCTGGCAGACGTCCGGGGAGAAGCCCAGCAGGAAGCCCGGAAAGAGGTCCGGGAGGAAGCCGGGGGGACCGTGCTGGAGGGCATCCGCAGCAAGGTGTTCCTGGACCGCTACGCCCGCAAGGGCGAGGACGGCACGCCGCTAGAGCAGTACCCCGAGCAGATGTGGCGCCGCGTCGCGGCCGGCATCGCCGCGGTCGAGCCCACCCCCGAGAAGCAGGCCGAGTGGACCGAGCGGTTCTATGGCCTGCTGCGCGACTTCAAGTTCGTTCCCGGTGGCCGCATCCTCTCCGGCGCCGGGACCGGGCACCAGGTGACCTACTATAACTGCTATGTTGTTGGCTTGGGCGAGGACCCGCTCGATCCCGACGCGCTGCGCTATCCCCGGCTCGACCCCACGGAGGCGCGTCCGGCCTTTTTCAACGCGCTGGGCCAGATGACCGATATTATGTCGCGCTCGGGCGGCGTGGGCATCAACCTCTCCGCGCTGCCGCCCCGCGGCACGCCCATCGCCGCGCCCGGCCGCGCCGCCAACGCGGGCGCGACGGTGCGGCCGACGGTGGCGCTCTCGCTGGCCCACCCCGACGTGACGCGCCTGCTCGATGAGAAGGACGGCCCCAACCTGTCCCACGTCGACATCGCCGTGATCGTGCCGCGCGCGTTCGATCAGGCCCTGCGCAACGACGAGGATTGGACGCCTCGCTGGGAGGACCGCGCCGGCGACACCATGCGGGCGCGCGCCTTGTGGGCGCGCGTGACCTCCGACGAGGGACGCAAGGTCGGCATCCTGCGCCCGGACGCGGAGTTGCTGCGCATCGACGATAGCCGCGACGCCATCGTGTCCGGCGCGGCCGAGGTGGCGCAGCGCCTCTACCAGGGGCAGGCCACCGTCGTCGACTTCTCGCGGCTGCGGCCCAGGGGCGCCTACATCAAGACCGTCAACGGCACCAGCTCCGGCCCCGTGGCCTGGATGTACCTCTTCGACGCCGTGGCCCGCCTCGACGACGGCGGCTCTCCGGCCGAGAAGGGCGTCATCTGGTTCGGCGAGATCGCCAGCACCATCACCGGGAAGACCATCCAACAGGGCGGTTCGCGCCGAGGAGCGCTTATGCTAATGTTGGATGATGACCACCCCGATGTGGAGGAGTTCATCGCGGCCAAGCGCATCGGGCCCGACGGGCGACCGGTGATGATCGAGCACGCCAACATGAGCCTGTGCGTCTCGGACCGCTTCATGGAGGCGGTCAAGGCCGACCTGCCCTGGGATCTGGTGTGGCAGGGCCGCGTGGTGCGCACCATCCGCGCCCGCGACATGTGGGACCGCATCTGCACCGCCGCCTGGACCACCGCCGAGCCCGGCGTGGTCTTCATGGAACGCTACCAGGACCGCTCCAACACCTACTACTTCGAGAATATCCGCTGCGTCAACCCCTGCGTCACCGGCGATACCTTGATCTACACTGCGGCAGGTCTGTACCCCGCAGCCGAACTCGCGGAGCTTGGCACGCCTGTCACTGTCACCTCACCGGACAACATGGGAGACGTGTCGTTCAAGCGAGCCAGCCACGTCTTCCCAACGGGAGTCAAGCGTATCTATAAACTCCAGACGACGGACGGCTACACGTTGCGCCTGACGGCCGATCATAAGGTGCTTACGACTCGTGGTTGGAAAGAGGCGCAGCAACTCGTCTCGGGCGACCGGATTCGGCTGCTGAACGGGGAGGGTGGATTCGGCATCTCAGGCAGCATGGACAAGGGTCGCGTTCTTGGCTGGCTCGTCGGAGATGGCTGCATTAATACCAATCGAACAAAGGAGCAGCCGAGCGCCATGCTCTCATTCTGGGGAACAGAACGCGCGCTTGCGCCATCCTTTGCCGACGCCGTCAACCGCTTGGTGGCCGCGCCAGAAGGCGGCAGGCAGTACCACATCACCGTCACGAACATTGAGGATCGTGATGAGTCGCGCGTAACGTCGGTGCGCCTGGTGCGCCTCATCGACCCGGAGCTGCTGATCGAGAAGCTACAGGTCCCTCCGTCGGTATTCCGTGGCTCACGCGAGATGCAGCAAGGCTTCCTGCAAGCTCTCTTCTCGGCGGATGGGACCGTCCTCGGCATGCAAGAGAAGGGTGTGTCGGTCCGTTTGACCTCGACGAGCATGCCCCTACTCGAAGGCGTGCAGAGATTGCTCCTGAATTTTGGCATTGCGGCCAAAATCTACCGCAATCGGCGCGTTGCAGGCAAGCGGTCCTTACCTGACGGTCATGGTGGACACAGCGAGTACGATTGTCAAGCCTACCACGAACTGGTCATCGCGCGGGCTAATCTATGCGTGTTCGCCGCTGAAATCGGCTTCTTGCAAGACGAGAAGCAGAGTAAGCTAGAGGCGCGTCTCCAGGGCTATGCTCGTGCATTGAACCGCGAGAAGTTCGTCGCGACGTTCGAGAGCTTGACACCCGACGGCGAGGAAATGGTCTACGACCTGACCGAGCCCCAGGCGCACCTCTTCGTCGGCAATGGCCTTGTGCTACACAACTGTGGAGAGCAAGGTTTACCGCCTGGCGGCGTCTGCAACCTGGGCGCGCTCAACCTGGAGCGCTACGTGAACGGCGAGGGCCGGCTGCTGGAGGACGACCTGGCGCGCGACGCCGCCTACGCCACGCGCTTCCTCGACGACGTGATCGACGCCACCCCCTACTTCCGTGACCTGCACGTCCAGATGCAGCGCGAGGGCACGCGCCGCACCGGCCTTGGCACCATGGGTCTGGCCGACGCCCTGATCCGCATGGAGGTCGGCTACGGCAGCCCCGCCTCGCTGGAGACCATCGACCGCATCTACCGCATCGTGCGCGACGCCTCCTACCGCGAGAGCGTCGAGTTGGCCCGGGAGAAAGGTCCCTTCGGCCGCTTCGACCGCGACAAGTACCTGCAGGGCTGGTTCATCGGGCGCCTGCCAGGAGACATCCAGGAAGGCATCCGTGAGCACGGCATCCGCAACGGCGTCCTCTTGACACAGGCGCCGACGGGTACGACGAGCCTTCTGGCCGGCGTGTCCAGCGGCATCGAGCCCGTGTTCGACTTCGCCATGAAGCGCGTCGACCGCACCGGTGAGCACATCATGTATCACCCGCTCTACCAGGCGTGGCGCGACGCGCACCCCGGCGAGGAGCGGCCCGACTTCTTCGTCGGCGCCAAGGACCTCACGCCCGAGGAGCACATCGTGGTGCAGGCCAAGGTGCAGGAGTACACGGACTCGTCAATTAGCAAGACGGCGAACGTGCCTCACGACTTTACAGTAGACAACATCAAGGACCTCTACATGCAGGCCTACGACCTCGGCTGCAAGGGCGTGACCTGCTACCGCGACGGCAGCCGCGACGCCGTGCTGACCTCCGTCACCGAGAAGCCCAAGGAGACGGCGCCCATATCCGCGCCCATAGCGGCGCAGGCGGCCGACGACGGCGCGTCTGGACCGGCCACCTTGCCCGGCCTGGAGCCCCTCGAAGCCCTGCTGCCGGTTGTCGAGACCGACATCGCCGTGCCACTGGCGCCTCCTGTCCCGGTCAGCGCATCAGGGCCGTCCGCCTCGGCTCCAGCGCGGACACCCGCCGCTCCCGCGACCCCTACCGCTCCCGCGACTGCGACGCCAGCGTCGGCGTCGGCCGTGGCAACGGACAAGTTGGACAAGGGGGGGGCCACGCCGGGCGGGATCGCCGCGCCGGGCATGCCCACCTGGGTGCTGGACGGACGGCTGAAGCGGCGTCCCAACGAGATGCCGGGTTTCACCCAGAACGTGACCGCGCCCGAGGGCAAGGTCAACATCACCATCAACTCGGACCCCGACGGCCCGCTGGAGCTGTTCATCAACGTCGGTCGCGCCGGCACCGACATCGCCGCGCTGGCCGAGGCGCTGGGCCGGCTGATCTCCCTGCAGTTGCGCCTGCCCTCCACCATGAGCCAGGAGGAGCGGCTACGCCAGGTAGCCAACCAGTTGCGCGGGATCGGCGGCAGCCGCAGCATCGGCTTCGGCAAGCACCGCGTGCTCTCCCTACCCGACGCGGTGGCGCAGGCCATCTACCGTCACCTGGAAGAGCACCCCGCGCCGCCCCCGGCCCACCAGCCGGTGGTCCCCGTGGCCCAGCTCGCCCTGCTCGACGCCGACGACACCGCCTACTCCGCTTCCGACGCCGAACCAGGCTATGCAGGGTCCGGCGCGGAGTCCGGTTATGCAGGTAGCGGGTCCGAGGCCGGGGGGGCCGGCGTCACCCTGGTCGCCATCCCCGCCACCATGGGCAGCGCCGACCCGATCATCGGCGCCACCGCCACGCCCATTGCCTCTCCCACGGCGGCGGGAGCGCCGGCGCCGATAGCGGGAGGCGAACTGGCGGCCCAGGCATCCGCTGCCGGCGTCGGCAGCGGGGTCGCCGCCGGCAACGTCGCGGGCCTGACCAACGGCAAGGGCAACGGCGGCGGCAATGGGAACGGGCACGGCGTCAAGGCCGTCGAGCCCGCGCAGGCGCTCGTCGCCACCGCCACCCTCACCGGCAACCTGTGCCCGCAATGCGGCAGCAGCGGCGCCTACGTCTTCGAAGAAGGCTGCAAAAAGTGCCACTACTGCGGCTACAGCGAATGCTAACGATTGTGGAGATAGTAGCAGTTGGAAGGGTTGACGCATACGCGTCAACCCTTCCAGCTATCCGAACCTCACCTTGAACAAGGTCAAAATAATTGATTCATGATAGAAGGATAATAAACATGCCCATTCTTGAGACCTTCTCTAAGCGGCAAAAGCGATTACAAAAGGATGCCCCCTCCATTTATCAGTACGACGATCTGCCTCAAGCACTCCGGGTGCAAATCGTGCGTATTATCGACAGGGCACTTGGATATTATGCAAGCGGGGATCGCTTTAGCGTGTTCTACTCGCCCACAAAAATGTACTGGGATTTGATTCATCAGGCGATGTGTGACGAGTTAGGTGTATTCGTGCTGACCCATCCATCTCAAGACCATGCCACCCAATGTAGAAACTTCATCTTACAAGCAGAGACAGGAGCAGTACTCGATATTGTCGAGCTGACGTTTCGAGTCATTGACCGAGGAATACGCGAGGATCAGGCATATTACGAGCGCGAAGCCAATGTAACTCAAGACGCAGACTCAGCCATCGCAGAGTTGAATCACCGTTTCCAAGAGCATGGACTTGGTTATAAGTATGAGGTAGGGCAGCTTCTTAGAATAGATTCACAATATCTACACGCTGAAGCAGTTGAGCCTGCTCTCCGTCTTCTTCATGAAAATGCGTTTCAAGGTGCGTCGGACGAGTTTCTCAGTGCTCACAAGCATCTCCAAAAGGGCGAAGACAAAGACGCTATCTCCGATGCCCTCAACGCCTTTGAAAGCACGATGAAAACCATTTGCGACCTGAAGGTGTGGCACTATGATGCGGGTAAGGCGACGGCCAAAGATCTCATCCAAGTGCTCCTGCAGAACAGGCTTGTTCCAACCTATTTGCAGGAACAACTCACCGCACTACGTCTTGTTCTTGAATCCGGTATACCGACAGTGCGTAATAAAACGAGCGGCCATGGGCAAGGAAGTATAGCAATAGCAATCCCCGAGCGATTTGCTATTTATGCTTTACATATGACGGCGGCTAACATCTTGTTTTTGGTTGAATCCTACAAAAACTCTTTGGTGTGATGACCTATCAATTTAGATATTGAAGTGTGTGATCGTGGTAGCATAGGGCAATGGATAGCGCGGGGAAAGAGGTAGGGCTGATGGGTCTTCGTGAAGAGGTCGCCCAAGAGAACGGGCACGACCCTTTGATCGCTGAGATACCCAGTTGGGTCGTCGCGGCGCTCGACCACGTGACGCCTGAGGAACGCGCGGGTGTCTTCGCGGCGGTGGAGGCGTTCGCGCGGCACGAGGTGGAGGGCACCATGCTCTCCGGGCCGAACCTGGACCACTTCTATATGCTGCACGCCGCGCCGGAGCTGCGGGTCATCGTCCGCCGAGAACCTGGTGCCCCGGTGGAAGTGGAGGACATTGCTCGGCCTGGCGCTATGAGGACCATAGCCGGTGTCGCGTAGCGCGCCGCTGACAACGCTTTCCCCCTGGCAGTTCGATCCGGTCGCGTGCCAGCAGGACCTCTCCAGCTACGAGCGGTTGCTCGCAAGCAATGCGGAATTAACGGAGCGTGATCATATCTTGCCGTTTTTCAGGGCGCACCCCGATCTGACTGCTCTCCTCGGAACCTTCCATCCCAACATCATCACCTATGCCAGGCTCGCCGTCGAGGTACGGTTATCCGGTGAGTTCGTGGCCGATGCGATGATCGGCGACCAGGCCAACAATGCGTTGTGTCTCGTCGAGTTCGAGGACGAACGGACCAATAGCATGTTTACTCCACGCCGACGGCAAGCGACAGAGTGGGCAGCGCGATTCGAGCACGGCTTCAGCCAAATCGTCGACTGGCTCTGGCTCTTCGACGATCAGAGTTCCACGCTACACTTCGAAGACCAGTTCGGCCCCCGACCGATTGACATCTATGCCTTACTTGTCGTCGGTCGCGACAGTGGCGTGTCCAGTATCGATAGGCGTCGGCTGCAATGGCGTCGGTCACACGTCGTCGTCAACTCTCACCACATCTACTGTTGCACGTTCGAGGATTTGCTACCGCGTCTCCAGAAGCGTCTCGACGCATTCACTGCGGGCGCGACATCTCACCCTCGATGAAGCTCCGCTGCTCAACCACAGCACCGGTCAAGTGCTACGTTGATGGAGTTGGACGACGCGACGTTGGAGCGCGCCTACGCCATCTATCGCCGGCGCTTCAGTATCCTTACTCCCAACGGTATACGCGAGATCCGCGAGAGGTCCGGGCTTAGCCAACGGGACTTTGGGCGGCTACTGGGCTGGGACGACGTCACGCTACATCGCTACGAGACCGGTGCGCTACCCGCTATCGCGCACAACGCCGTACTGAAGATGCTGGAGCGTGAGGGGCGGATCTAAGGGATGCGGTTGGACCGTCCAGGAGCATACTCGTCCTGAATCCGGGAGGGCAGCGGCTCCTACCCCTATGGCTCGGCGGCTTGATGACCGGCGCCTCTCATAGGCAGAGGGCATCGCGGTTTGTAGCTGCTCGTTGACGATGCGATACTACGGGATAGAGGCGGTCAGGATCGGCGATGGTAACCGGGAGACAACGGGGGAGTAGGATGCACACAGCGACGGATCATGCCGCGCAGGAGAAGGATAGCCGTGAGTGCATCGAGGCCCTGGTGACACCCGAGCAGAAAGCACTGCTGGAGCAAGCAGCGGCGGCGCGGGGGCTTCCACTTGGCGACTTTGTTGGCGAGAGCCTGGGCCGTCTTGCCTCCACGTTACCCGTCGGCCGCGAGGTGATCGTGCTCGGGCCAGAGGATAGCGCGGCTTTTGTCGATGCCATCCTCAACCCGCCGGAGCCCAGCCCAAGACTCCGGGCAGTGGCCCGGCGCCAGGGCTTCACGACGGGCTAAGCATTCTTCCCTGATTCAGCGCGCGATCTGTGCGGCGCCCATCGTGAGCAAGTGGCCGATACGCTATAGTTAGGGCCGTATCGGCCACACGGGACGATGTGGGATGCCCGCCCGCTGGCGAGGAGCGACAGGATGAGGGAGGACGATGGCCACGGTTCGCGAGGCGACCTATACACTGCTGCGCGCCCTGGGCATGACCACGGTGTTCGGCAACCCGGGCTCCACCGAGCTGCCCTTCCTGCAGGACTTCCCCGACGACTTCACCTACGTCCTGGGCCTCCAGGAGAGCGTGGTCCTGGGCATGGCCGACGGCTACGCCCAGGGTCGGGGGCGCGCCGCCCTGGTCAACCTGCACACCACGGCCGGCCTCGGCAACGCCATGGGCGCAATCGTGACCGCGTACCATAACCGCGCCCCCCTGGTGGTCACGGCGGGGCAGCAGGACCGCCGGCAACTGGCCCTGGAGCCGCTGCTCTCGGGCAATCTGGTGGAGTTGGCCAGGCCCTACGTCAAGTGGAGCCACCAACCCGCGCGCGCGCAGGACGTGCCCGCCGCCATCGCGCGGGCCTACCACCTGGCCATGCAGGAGCCTCAAGGCCCCGTCTTCGTGTCGATCCCCATGGACGACTGGGCGGCCGAGGCTACGCTGCTCGACCCCGCCGCGCACGAGGTGGTCTACCGCAGCGCGCCCGATCCCGTGGCACTGGCGCGGGTGGCGCGGGCGCTGCAGGAGGCGCGGCAGCCGGCCATCGTGGCGGGGGCCGAAGTCGACCGCGCCCGCGCCTGGAACGCTGTGGTCGCGCTGGCCGAGCGCACGCGCGCCGCCGTCTGGGCCGACCCCATCGGTTCGCGCGCCGGCTTCCCGCAGGACCATGCGCTCTTCCGCGGCCACCTGGCCCCGGCGCAAGCCCTGTTGGCCGGCCAGCTGGCCGACTATGACGTGGTGGTGGTGCTGGGGGCGCCGGCGTTCCTGTACTACCCGTACGTGCCGGGGCCCACGGTGCAACCCGGCACGCAGCTGTTCCACATCACCACCAGCCCGGACGAGGCGGCGCGCGCGGCGGCGGGGGTCAGCCTCGTCGGCGATGTCGGACTAGCCGCGCGGCGCCTGATCGATCTGCTGGGCGAGGCGACCCGTCCCGCTCCCGCCGCACGCCCGGCGCCAACCATGCCCGAGGCGACGGAGCCGCTCTCGGTGGCCTATGTGATGACGGCCCTGGCCGCGGCGCTGCCGGTCGGCGCGGTGCTCGTGGACGAGTCGATCTCCTCCAAGAGTACCCTCAACCGCCATATCCGCGTCAACCAGCCTGGTGGCTACTACACCTCCGCCAGCGGCGGCCTCGGCTTCGCCATGCCCGCGGCGGTGGGCCTGCAGCTGGCCGTGCCCGAGCGCCGCGTCGTCTGCGTGATCGGCGACGGCTCCAGCATGTACGCAATCCAGGCCTTGTGGAGCGCGGCGCGCTACAACGCTCCCGTCGCCTATATCGTGGTCAACAACGGGCAGTACGCCATCCTCAAGAGCTTCGGCGCCCTGCTGGGCGCGAGCGGTGTGCCCGGCCTCGACGTGCCGGGCATCGACCTGGTGAGCGTGGCGCGCGGCCTGGGCGTCGCGGGTGAGACGGTGGACCGGCCCGAGGCGCTGGTAGGGGCGCTCACGCGCGCCCTCTCCGGCGAGCGCCCCTACCTCGTCAACGTCATCGTCGACCCCACCGTGCCCTCGCTGCTGTGACAGGCCCTATATAGAGGCCCTATAACCCCTACCCCAGTCTGGCCATCTTATCGCGCCAATGACATGCCCCTGATAACAGGCGCTCAAGCATTGCATAAAAAATCAAAATATGCATAAATATACGGTATAGGCATGGGAGAGAGGGGGCGAGCGGTGGACGATGTCGGCATTCTGAACATCAACAGCTACGCGGGCATCGGGCTGGCCGCGCTGATCGAGGCGCACCCGCGCCTGCGCCTCGCCGCCGTGGCCGGTCATAGCAGCGCGGGTTCGACCCTGCGCGCGCTCTTCCCGGCCTGGGGCGGGCCCGACCTGCCCGTGCTGGAGAGCCTGCCGGACGACGGGCTCGACCTGGTCTTCTCTGCCCTGCCGCACGTTGCGGCGGCCAAGGCGCTGGCGCCGCTGGTGCGCGATGGTCAGCGCGTGGTCGACCTCAGCGCCGACTTCCGGCTGCGCGACGCCGCGGCCTACGCCCACTGGTACGGGCACGAGCACCCCGCGCCCGACCTGCTGGCGCGGGCGGTCTACGGGCTGACCGAGACGGCGCGCGAGGCCGTGGCCGCGGCCACGCTGGTAGCCAACCCAGGCTGCTACCCCACGGCCACGGGCCTGGGCCTGGCGCCGCTGCTGGCCGCCGGCCTGCTCGACCCGCTGCACGGCATCATCGTCGACGCCAAGTCCGGCGTCTCGGGGGCGGGGCGCACCCTGCGCACGGAGAGCCTCTACTGCGAGGCCACCGAGAGCGTCGCCGCCTATGGGCTGGGCGGCCACCGCCACCTACCGGAAATCGAGCAGACCGTGGCCACGCTGACGGGAATGGGGCCGGGGACTGGTCCGGGAGCGGAATCGGGGACCGAGGAGTCGGACGACGCGCGCCTGGCGGTCACGTTCGTCCCGCACCTCGTGCCGATGACGCGCGGCATCCTGGCCACGACCTATGCCCGCCCGACAGAGCGCCTGGATGCGGGCGCGCTGCGCGCTCTCTACCACGACTACTACCGCCGCAGCCCCTGCGTGCGCGTCTGCGACACGCCGCCCGCCACCAAGTGGACGGCCAGGACGAACCTCTGCGCCATCTACCCCACCGTCGACGCGCGCACCGGCCGCCTGGTCATCGTGTCGTGCATCGACAACCTGGTCAAGGGCGCGGCGGGCCAGGCCGTGCAGAACGCCAACCTGATGCTGGGCCTGCCCGAGGCGCTGGGCCTGCCCTTGCAGGCGGACTGGCCATGAGCGACACCGTACCCACATCAATGCCTATACGCTCCATCCCTGGCGGCGTGACCGCCGCGCGCGGCTTCACGGCAGGAGCCACGACCGCGGGGCTCAAGCCCTCCAGCGCGCCCGACCTCGCCCTCGTGGCCAGCGATAGACCCGCCGCGCTGGCCGGCGTCTTCACCACCAACATAGTCAAGGCCGCGCCGGTGCTGCTGTGCCGGGAGCGGGTCGCCTCCGGCCACGGGCAGGCCGTGATCATCAACAGCGGCAATGCCAACGCCTGCACCGGCGAGGACGGCCTGCGCGCCGCCGAGCGTATGGCCGGGGCCGCCGCGACGCGGTTGGGCATCGCCGCCGAGGAGGTCCTGGTGCTCTCGACCGGCGTGATCGGCGTGCCGCTGCCAGTGGAGCGCGTCGAGGCGGCGCTGCCCACCCTGACTCTCGCGCCCGGAGGAGAAGATGTCGCTGCCCGCGCCATCATGACCACGGACACGCGGCCCAAGACCGCCGCGGTCGAGGTCGAGACGGCAGAGACGACGGTGCGCATCGGCGGCATGGCCAAGGGCTCGGGCATGATCTGCCCCACCATGGCCACCATGCTGGCCGTCATCACCACCGACGCGACCGTCGCGCCCGCCGCCCTGCAGCTCCATCTGGCGACAGCGGCCGCCCGCAGCTTCAACCGCATCGACGTGGACGGCGATATGTCCACCAACGACACCGTGCTGCTGCTGGCCAACGGCGCGTCCGACGCAACTCTCCCCGAAGAGGTCTTCGCGGCGGCGCTGCAGGAGGTGTGCACCTCGTTAGCGCGGCAGGTCGCCGCCGACGGCGAGGGCGCGACCAAGCTGATCGAGGCCACGGTGACGGGGGCGGCGACCGAGCGGGACGCCGAGGACATCGCTCGCTCTATCGTGGGCTCGAGCCTGACCAAAGCGGCGATGTACGGCAACGACCCCAACTGGGGCCGCATCATGTGCGCCGCTGGCTACAGTGGGGTGCGGTTCGACCCCGACGCCGCGCACCTCACCGTGCAGGACATCCCATTGTTCGGCGGCGGCATGCCGCTCCCATTCGACCGGCCCGCCGCCTCGGCGGCGCTGCGCGCCACGGAGGTGCGCATCACGCTCGACCTCGGGGCCGGCGACGCACAGGCCACGGCGTGGGGCTGCGACCTGACGCCGCGGTACGTACACATCAACGCGGACTATACGACGTAGTGGGCAGTGGGCAGTGGGCAGTGGGCAGTGGGCAGTGGGCGGGCGGAGCCTGCGACTAAAGTCGCATGGCAGGATACGGCGACTAAAGTCGCTCAGGACGCCAAAGCCGAGACACTTCAGTGTCCGTTCCCTGCCACGCGACTTTAGTCGCAGGTCGCGACATTGATACATGTTCTCATAGAGTGGGTGGAAGGAATAGCCTGATGACGGTTGTCGAGCAGCAACGACAGGCAGGCGGCGGGCTCGCGCTGGGCAGCGGATCGACCGTGGTGGTCAAGGTCGGCGGGGCGACGCTGGGCGGCGCGACGTTCGACGGCGGCGGGACGTTGCTGGAGGAGGTTGCGGCGCTGGTGCGCGCCGGGGTGCGCGTGGTGGTGGTGCATGGCGGCGGCCCGCTGGTCACGGCCTGGCTCGACCGGCTGGGCGTCCCCACGCGCTTCACCGACGGTCTGCGCGTGACGGACGAGGCGGCCCTCGAGGTGGCCGCGATGGTGCTGCGCGGCCTGGTCAACACGGGCGTGGTGGCGGGTCTGGCTCGTCAGGGCGTCAGGGCTATGGGCCTGAGTGGGACGGACAATGGGCTGCTGCGGGCGCGGCAGCGTCCTGAATTGGGCCTGGTCGGCGAGGTGGATCGCGTGGACGCGGCCATGCTGATCCAGTTGCTCGACATGGGCACGACGCCGGTCATCGCACCGCTGGGGCTCGACGCGACGGGACAACTGCTCAACATCAACGCCGACGACGTCACCGCCGCCGTCGCCGCCGCCCTCGGCGCCGACGCGGCACTTTTTCTGACCGACACGCCGGGAGTGCGCGGCGCGGATGGAACAGCTCTGGAGACGCTCGACCGCGCAATCGCCGAGCGCCTGATCGCCGACGGCGCCATCGTGGGCGGCATGATCCCCAAGGTGCGCGCCTGCCTGGACGCCCTGGTCGGAGCCCACAATGCTCTGATCCTCGACGGCCGCGCCCCCGGCGTCCTGATCGGCTTGCTGTCAGGCAACGTGGCCGGGACGACCGTCATCCCTCACCCCCCAACCCCCTCTCCCTCCCAGGGCGAGGGGGAGCAACAGCCGTCGTCCTCCTCCCGGAATCAGGGGGAGCAACAGCCGCCCTCCTTACAACAAGGCGAGGGCGCGCAACAGCCGTCCTCCTCCCCTCTCCCGCGCACGGGAGAGCCGGTTGGGCTGTCGGCTCCGCAGAGCCGAGAGACCAATCCGCATGGGTCGGGGGTGAGGGCTCCTATCGCGGATCGCGAGGCGCGCACCTACATGCATACCTTCCGTCGCCAGCCGCTGACGCTGGTGCGCGGGCAGGGTACGCGCGTGTGGGATGACGCGGGCCGCTCCTACCTCGATCTGGTGGCCGGCATCGCCGTCAATGTCCTGGGCCACGCGCACCCCGCCGTGGCCGCGGCGATCGCGCGGCAGGCGCGCACGTTGTTGCACGCCTCCAACCTCTACTACACCCTGCCGCAGGTCGAGTTGGCCGAGTTGCTCGTGCCTATGACCGGCATGGACGCCGTCTTCTTCACCAACAGCGGGGCCGAGGCCAACGAGGCGGCCATCAAGATCGCGCGCAAGTGGGGCCAGCGGCACAAGGACGGCGCCTACGAGATCATCACCGCCCTCAACTCGTTCCACGGGCGCACGCTGGCCACCGTCGCCGCGACGGGCAAGCCCGCCTACCAGGCGCCCTTCGCGCCCATGCCGGCCGGCTTTACCCACGTGCCCTACAACGACCTCGACGCGCTGGACGCGGCCATCGGCCCTCAGACCGCGGCCGTCTTGCTGGAGCCGATCCAGGGCGAGGGCGGCATCCACCCCGCCGCGCCCGGCTACCTGGCGGCGGCGCGGCGGCTGTGCGACGAGCGCGGAGCGCTGCTGATGTTCGATGAGGTGCAGACGGGCATGGGCCGCACCGGGACCTTCCTGGCCTGTCAGGGCGAGGGCGTCGTGCCTGACGTGGTGACGCTGGCCAAGGGCCTGGGAGGCGGCGTCCCCCTGGGCGCGGCGCTGGCGCGCGGCGCGGCCAACGTGTTCGAGCCCGGCGATCACGGCTCGACCCAGGGCGGCAATCCGCTTGCTAGCGCCGCCGGCGCGGCCACGCTACGGACACTGCAAGCGGAGAACCTGCTGGAGCATGCCGCCTCGGTTGGCGCCTACCTCATGGAGCGCCTGGGGGAGTTGCCGGCGCGCGGGCTGCCCGTGCGAGAGGTGCGCGGACGCGGCCTGATGCTGGCCCTGGAGATCGATGGCGACGCCGCGCGGGTGGTGACACGGGCGCGCGAGCGCGGCGTGCTGGTCAATAACACCGGCCCGACGACCGTGCGCCTGGTCCCGCCGCTGATCCTGAGCCGGGCCGAGGCCGACGAGGCGCTGGCGGTGCTGGCCGAGGCGCTGGCGGACGCCGCTGGAGAGGGGCGCTAGGACGTGGCGATGGAGCGCTTTTCCAAGGGGCAGCGGCAGCGCCTGATCCGCGAGATCATCGCTGAGGGCGGCGTGCGCACGCAGGACGAACTGGCCGAGCGGCTGGCGGCGCGCGGCGTGGCGGCGACGCAGGCCACGGTCTCGCGGGATCTGGTCGAGCTTGGCGCGGTGCGCGTCCCCGTCGCGGGGCAAGGGCTGGTCTATACTTTTTCGGAAGGAGCCAGCGCGGCGCAGGCCGAGGGCGCGCGGCGGCGGCTGCGCCTATTGTTGTCCGAGGTCTCGGGCGACACGGGCATGGCCTCGGCCATCCTGGTCTTCCGCACCGCGCCGGGCATGGCCAACATGGTGGCCATCACGCTCGACGCCTGCGAGTACCCAGAGATCGTGGGCACCGTGGCTGGCGACGACACTATCTTCATCGCCCTGCGCTCTCCGGCGGACCGCCCCGCCGTCGAGGCCATCCTGCGCGTCGCGGCGGCGCCCCGTCTACGGGATGAATCCACGGCGGAGGAGCGTGTTTGATGACTGCCAGGCCTGCGACTGCGGTCGCATGGCAAACCACATCGACTGCGGTCGGTTGGCGCCGCGCCACATCAAACGTTGTCCTCTGATTCTGCATTAGTCCTGGGCCTCCACATCATGGGGGGCGAGTGCGGCGATGGCCTGCTCCACCCGCGTGACCTCGGGCCGCGCCCCCGTTCGTCCAGGCGGCGCGCCGCGTCGCGATAGTAGCCGTCCGCCGCGATGAGCGCGTGTTGCTCGTGGGCGTGATCGCCTGCCCGCTCCAGGTACAGGATGGCCTTGTCGGCGTGGTCGCTTCGACCGTAGTGATACGCAAGCGTCTCGACGGATGTCGTCTCGGAGCGGCGTTCCAGGGCCTCGCCGACCTGACGGTGCAAGATTGCGCGCCGCGCCGCTCCCACATCCGCCTCCACGATGTCCCGGATCACGTCGTGCGCGAACACATAGGTCGCGTCCCCCGCCTCTACGAGCAAGCGCGCGTCACATGCCGCGTCCAGCCCCTCCAGCGCCTCCCGCTCTGTCAGCAAGGCCGCGTCCATCAGCAGCCACGGGGCGACCACGCGACCGATCACCGCCGCCGTCCCCAACACCGCGCGTCCCTCGCGCGGCAGGCCGGCCACGCGTTGCCGGATACTCTGCGCGATGTCCCACGGCGCCGCGATGTCTGCCTCCTCCGTCGCCCCGTGAAGCGCCTCAGCGTAGCTCAGCAGGTAGAAGGGCACCCCGCAGGCGCGCCGCAGCACGCGCGCACGGAGCGGCTCACTCGGTCTCTCGGGCGTATCCGTGCCGTCCTCGGAGGCGAGGAGATCATCCAACAGGGCGCTGGCCTCGGGGAGGGCCAGCGGGTCAAGATGGCGTCGCGCGGCCAGACCGGCGGCGGTGAGGTCCGCCAGCGCGACCGCCAGGGAGCTGTCCAGGCCGATCTCGGTGTCCCGGTACGCGCCCACCACGCGCAGGCGCGACGCCTCGCTCCCGTGCAGCAGCGTGGCGAGCGGGGCAAGATCGTCACCCCCGGCCCATTGCAGGTCGTCGAGCACGAGCAGGGCGCCCGCCGTCCCCGCCGCGTTGGCCAGGAAACGCCCCGCCGCCTCGACCATCAGTTGGCGCTCCTGCCGCGGCGTCGGCGTCCAGGCGGGCAGCGGAGGGATGGGGCTGTCGGCCAACTCCGGGAGCAGGCGCACGAGCCAGGCGCACCCCCCCAGGGCGGCGCGCAGGTGGCGCAGGGGGCGCAGGGGGCGCCGCAGGGCGCTGACGAGGGAGGCGTAGGGGATGTCCTGGTCGCTGCGCTGGCGCCCGCCCTCCAGCACGCATAGCCCATGGCGCGCGCCCTGGCTGGCCGCCTCACGCAACAGGCGCGACTTGCCAATGCCGGGCTCCCCCGCCAGCACGAACAGCGGCGGCCCCTCCCCTTCAAGGTGACGCCCCAACAAGGCCAGTTCACCCGCGCGGCCGAGATGGGCGGCGGACCCTGCCCTGGGTGGGCGCGCATGGGGATCGTCCGGGTCCCGGGCGGCGGCCTCAAACGCGGCGCGGGTCGCGCCAACCAGGGACAGCGCGTCGGCGAGCAGGGCGAGGGTATCGCGGCGGGGCCGGCGCTTCACGCCCCGCTCGAGGTCGCTGATGGCGCGCGCGCTGAGGTGCGCCCGCTCGGCCAGCGCCTCCTGCGTCAGGCCAGCGACCACACAGTGACGGTGGAGGGCATCGCCAAAGCTCACGGCCCCGCTGCGCACATCGCTGGTCTCCATGTTCATGTCGACCCCCTGGGCCGGTATCCGGTATCCCCATCGCCGTGGAGTCTATCGCGATTCCCGCTATGATAGCATGTTTGACCGCCGGCTGTCTGGCGCTGGCCACAAAGGTCGATTGACGGGGGGCGCACGCACAAAAGATGTGGGCGGCAAGGTGTTAGTCGCGTGTGAGTTCTTCGTGGCGCCCGGCGTCCTCCAGGCGCAGACTAGGCTGCAGGATGAGTCGAACGCAACGATAAAACGATAAGGAGGTCCCGCGTGGTCAAGTCTATGCCCGCGATCGGTCGCACCATCACCCTGTTCGCCGCGTGCCTCGTCGTGGGCCTGCTGGCGGTAGCCGCCTGTGCCTGGATCAGCTCCACGATCTCGCGCGCGCTACCAGTGGGCCTCGACGGGCCGGTATACACCGTCGCGCAGGTTCGCGACGAACTCGGGCGCGTACCAGCGCGCTGGGCAGGGCACACGGTCCAGATAAGAGGTATCCTGCAGAGCAGCCCCACGTGGCCCTGTGCGTTTACCGGTGAGACGTGCGCGGCCGCGGAGACGCAACTGACCGATGCGGGGACACCGGGGACATCAGGCGCGGTAGGCCTGACGGTGACGATCACGCCAGAGGAGCCGCTCGTGAGGTGGCTGCGCCGGCTACCCTTGCTCGGACCACTCCTCCCAGCTCAGACGCCGCGGTGGGGAACGGTGGCAACCTATCGGGTCGCGATGCGGCGGGGACCGGGCAGCGGGACGACGATTGCGCTCACCATGTCGGACGCCACCCTTCCGGGCCAGTAGGCGGGCGCCCATCGCGCCCTTGCCCGTGCCCGCGCGGACTGCTGCCACGGCGAGGAGGCAGTGGCAAGGAGGCGCTGGCGGATATCGCCGCGGAGGGGCGCCAGGGCGTGGCGATAGAGCGTTTTCCCAAGGCAACGGCAACGCCCGATCCGCGAGATCATCGGCGAGAGACGTAGGCGCCGGATGAGCGGTCGGACAGCCATCAGATGCGTTCGCTACACTACGGGTGGCAAAGAATGATCATGCGTCACTTGTCGGCGCGGTCCTACGCCTCTGCCCCCGGCGACCTCGGCGCGGTGTGCATCCTCCACTTCTCGTTGGACACACTGCCTCGTCTCGTCGTCAGCGTCATCAAGGAGATGAGAGGTCATCGCACGATGGAAAGGTGGACAGATGCTGCGACCTACGTACCCTATCGACACCGCGCGCTTGCGGCTCCGCCCGTACACGCCGGACGACCTCGACGCGTTGCACACCATTCAATCCCGATCCGATGTGATGCGGTACCTGTATGGGGAACCCCGTTCTCGTGAGGAGGTGCGCGATGCGCTCGCATCGCGAGCGCGCCGCCCGACGCTTGAGCAGGAGGGGGACTGGCTGTTCCTGGCGATAGAGCAGCGCGATTCCGGAGTTGTGATCGGGGATGTGAGCCTGCACTGGCTCAGCGCGGAGCACCGGCAGGGCGAGATCGGCTTCGTGCTGCATCCCGATCATCACGACCAGGGGTACGGGCGCGAGGCAGCCACGGAGATACTGCGGCTGGGGTTCGAGGAACTGGGCCTGCACCGCATCATCGGGCGGTGCGACGCGCGCAACGACGCGTCGGCACGGCTGATGGAGCGCCTGGGGATGCGGCGCGAGGCCCACTTCCGACAGAACGAGGTCTTTAAGGGCGCCTGGGGCGACGAGTACGTGTACGCTATGCTCGCCGCCGAGTGGGAAGCGCACGACCGCCGATGATGACCGTCGCCTATCAAGATGAGGTCCTGTCAGCCATGGGGAGAGAACGCGCCACTGTGCTCGCGCGGTCGCCGCTCCCACCGCTCACCGTAGCGCCGGACCGCGGCCTCGCGCTCGGCGCCTTTTCGACTGTGTTCCTTCGGGGCGGGGATCGTATCGCATGAGCCCGATGCTTACATCGGCGATGTGCATTGAGTGCTGTGGGCTGCCGCTGAAGCCTGCCGCAACAAGCTCCTCGTCGCCAGTCTGGGGATTGTATAGTCATGCACGCCGGTGGCCCACCCATATACCGCCCCCTGAGAGCAGCCGCGAGGACAGCGGACAGAACGTGTGGGCGAACCATCAAGGCAAGTGATGGGTGCGCATCTCTTGCGACCCGTCGGTGAACCGGATTTACTACAGCCACCGTGCCAGGACCAACGTCGGCATCAAAACCGGAAGACCGGAATATGTTCTGCGCTCACATGTGCACACGGTCTAACACGTCATCACAATGCAGCGATCACGTCGCTGACCGGCGGCGCAGAGACCTGGGCCAGTTGCTGCGTCGATCAGCACCGCCGCAGCGGCGCACACTATCGCGGCCACGCTGGGGTCGCGGTCCATCTGTGCAGCGACCGTCGCTCCGTCATAGAGCAGCGCGCGTTGCCAAGCGAGATCTGCGGGTTGATCTGCCCGGCCGCCTGCGCGAGATCGACGAACAGTGTCCGCAGCCAGGTGCGGTACTCGTCGAGACCTCCTCGATCGGACTCTTAGGGCGGGCCTCCGCGTTGGCGTTGACGAACGCGCCCCCGTGGAACGCCGGCGCCGCGCACGACTCGCCGCGCACAGCGCACATCCCCAGCGGGCGTGCAACGCGCCCCCGCTCTGTCCTATACTAATGCTTATGAGCGACGCCACCCCGACCCCTAACCGCACGCCGGACCAGCGCCTGCGCGTGTTCGTCAGCTCGACGCTCCAGGAACTCGCGCCCGAGCGCGCCGCCGCCCGCGCCGCTATCGCGCAAGTGCGGCTGACGCCCGTCCTGTTCGAGCTCGGGGCCGCGGCGCACCCCCCGCGCGCGCTCTACCGCGCCTATCTGGCCCAGAGCGATATCTTCGTCGGCCTCTACTGGCAACGCTACGGCTGGGTCGCGCCCGACGAGGAGGTCTCGGGGCTGGAGGATGAGTACGCGCTTGCGGGCACCCGGCCCAAACTGGTGTACATCAAAGGGCCGGCCCCTGCGCGCGAGGAGCGCCTGGCGGCGTTGCTCACGCGGATCAAGGCCGACGACACGGCCAGCTACAAAGCCTTCGCGACCGCCGACGACCTGCGCGTGCTCATCGCGGACGACCTGGCCCTGCTGCTCACCGAGCGATTCGCGGCCACGGCGGAGACGCGGCGGCCCGCCGCCCCACCCGCTCATCCGCCGGGCAATCTGCCGGCGGTGCGCACGCCGCTGATCGGGCGCAGGTCTGAGCTGGCCACGGCGCGCGCCCTTCTCGCCCGCGCGGGCACGCGGCTGCTCACGCTGACCGAGCCAGGCGGTGTCGGCAAGACGAGCTTGGCCCTGGCCCTCGCGGCCGCCCTGCGGCCCCGGTTCGCCGACGGCGTCGTCCTGGTGGCGCTGGCCGCGCTCTCCGAGCCGGCGCTCGTGGCCGGGACCATCACCCGCGCCCTGGGCCTGCGCGAACGCGGCGATCAGGCCGTCGAGGACACCCTCATCGACTACCTGCGCGACAAGGTGCTGCTGCTCGTGCTCGACAACGTCGAGCAGGTGATCGCCGCCGCCCCGCTCGTTGCCCGCCTGCTCGACGCCTGCCCGCGCCTGACGGTGCTCGCCACTAGCCGCGTGCCGCTGCGCCTGGCGGGCGAGCAGGAGCTGCGTGTGCCGCCGCTCACGCTCCCCTCCACTGCGCCGGACCGTCCGCCCACGGCCGCGGACCTGGCGCGCGTCGCTGCGGTGCAGCTCTTCGTCCAGCAGGCGCGCCTGGCCCGGCCCGCCTTCACTCTCACCGACGCGGACGCCCCCGCGATCGCCGCGATCTGCCGCCAACTCGACGGCCTGCCCCTGGCCATTGAGCTGGCAGCGGCGCGCCTCACGGTCCTGCCGCCCGCGGCGTTGCTCGCCCGCTTGCAGGCCCGCCTCCCGCTGCTCACGGGCGGGGCGCGGGACCTGCCCGCGCGCCAGCGCACGATGCGCGATGCGATCGCCTGGAGCTACGATCTCCTGGGGGCTACTGAGCAGACGCTGTTCCGGCGCCTGGCCGTGTTCGCGGGGGGCTGCACGCTGGAGGCTGCGGAGGCGGTCTGCGCCACGGTGGGGGCGGATGACCCGTCGGGGGATGTGCTCGACGGGGTGGCCGCGCTGGTGGACGCGAGTTTGCTGGGCCGCGCGACCGGAGGCGAAGGCGCGCACGAGCCGCATTTCGCGATGCTGGAGACGATCCGCGAATACGGCCTGGAGCGCCTGGCCGAGAGCGCGGACAAAGAGGCTATCCCGCAGCGCTATGCTGACTTCTTCCTCCGTCTGGCAGAGGGGGCGGCGCCGCACCTCCTGAGCGGGGAACGCCCGGCGTGGCACGCGCGCTTGGGGAGCGAGTACGACAACCTGCGCGCGGCGTTGTGGTGGTGCCGCGAGGACACGGGTCTGGCCGAGACCGGGCTGCGCCTGGCGGGGGCGCTCGCCCTGTTCTGGTACTTCCGCGGCAGCCTGAGCGAGGGGCGCGGCTGGCTCGAGGCGCTACTGGCGCAGGCGCCGCCGGCGACGGACGCCCTGCCGCGGGCGCGGGCGCTCTTTGGCATCGGCCAGTTGGCGGTGTTCCAGGGGGACAACACGACAGCGCAGGAGCGCCTAGCGGCCGCGCTGCCCCTGTTCCGCGACCGGGGGGACAAGCAAGGGACCGCCTATACGCTCACCTTCCTGGGGCTGGTCGCGCTCGCGCGGGACGATCTCGCCGGCGCACAGGCCGTGTGCGACGAGGGCATGGCCCTGGCCCGTGAGGTGGGGGACCCGTGGGGGGAAGCGTTCACCCTCCGGTGGGCGGGCGAGGCGACGTTCCGCGCCGACGATCCGACCGCGGCGCGCACCCTGTTCGAGCAGAGCCTGACGCTGTGGCGACAGGTGGGGGATCAGTGGGGGCTCGCCGTGACACTCTATGCCCTGGCCGACCTGGTCGCGGAGGCGCGCGACCACGCGAGCGCACGCCCGCTCTATGAGGAGAGCATCACCCTGCTGCGGCAGACCGGGGACACCTGGGGCCTGGCGTGGGCGCTGCTCGGGGCGGGGCGCGTCGCCCTCGCGCAGGGCGAGGACGCCCACGCGCACACCCTGCTGCGCGAGAGTCTGACGCTCCGGCGCGACCTGGGCTACAAGCCGGGCATCGCCGCAAGTCTAATGGCCCTGGCGGAGGAGGCCGCTGGCGCGCGGCAGTGGGCGCAGGCCGTCCGGTTGGCCGGGGTCACGGACAACCTGGGCACGACTGTCGGTGCGGGCGTCTCACCGGCGGCGCGCGCGACCTACGAGCACGTGATCGCCGAGGCGCGCGGCCACCTCGGCACCCCGTTGGCTACCCAGACCTGGGCAGAAGGCCAGGTGATGACGCTAGATCAAGCGATCGACAGCCTCAGCAGCGCATAAACACCGTCATGCGAACCGAGGCGGTGAACCGGCCGTTGCATATGCAACATGCGTGAGATCGGCAGATTTTCACGTAGCGTTTACACCGGCGCGGGGGTTCGTGTGCCCAGCAGCAGTTGAGGGCAGATTGGGGCATGCGACACACGACGGGTCCATGCGACAGGCTCCTGACGCCCGCGTGGACGAGACGCGGGACTCCTCAGCCTGCCACAGGCGGCCCGTCACCGCTACCACCACCCGTTTCACGGTTCACTATAGCTGTACCCCCAACGACAGCGCGAAAGGAATTGACACATGATCGACGACAGCAATAATAGCACCCGGCAGCCGACCCACGACACGCCCCCCGACGAGGCCACTGCGGGCGTGGGCGATGACGGCTTGATCACCGTCCGCAGCGGGCTGCCAGTCCCCGACACCATCGAACGGCTCGCGGCGACGGTCGTATCCAGGGGGATGCAGGTCTTCGCGCGCATCGACCATGCGGGACAGGCTGCGGGCGTCGGGCTGGCGTTGCGGCCGACCGAACTCCTCATTTTCGGCAACCCCAGCGGGGGCACGCCCTTGATGCAGGACAAGCAGACTGCCGGCCTGGACCTGCCGCTCAAAGCGCTCGCCTGGGAGGACGCCGACGGCGCGGTCTGGTTGACCTACAACGACCCCGCGTGGCTGGCTCGGCGCCACAGCCTAGGGGCGGGCAGCCGCGCGGCCGTAGCGACCATGTCCGCGGCCATGTCCGCGGCCATGTCCGCGATGTCCGCAGCCGTGGTCTGACTCGGAGCGCAAGACCGAGATATGGCGCGGGACACAGGCGTTCGCGCAAAAAGTCGTTAGCCCGGCGAGATGTCTGGCAAGACGTTGGCTGGGGTAAAACATACACCATCACTGAGAACATTGGCGCTTATGCACATGAGGCACACGCGTGAGCTACTGACGCATATATTCTGTATAGCATTTCTAAACATTCACGTAGGACAGGCTATATACGCAACTGGTAGCCGCACCATGTGTTCTTGGTTGGCTGCATGGGCATGCACACCCCTGCATGCCGACGCAGTTTTTGCCGCTCCCCCATCGACGACAGAGGTGACCCCACGCTACAAGCAGGGGTCGTGTGTGCCGTCCGTGTCCCGCGACTCGTGGCGTAATCCTTCGGGGCGCGGGTTACAGCGGGTTGCCGGCGACATTCTTGGGCGCAAGGATCACATGCGATGATACAGGTTAGTATCATGATGGGAGGGCGAACGAGAAAGGAGTGATGGTGTGGCCGTGATGTGGAGGAGCCCGACGCTGCGCGGCGAGCGAGTGCTGCTGCGCCCGCTCGGGCCGCGAGACACCGACGATCTGTGGGTAGACGTGCAAGACCCCGAGGGGCAGCGCCTCACCGGCACGCACCACGCGTTCACGTACGAGGAGATCGCGGCCTACTGCGCCTCGCGCGCCGACAGGACCGACCGCATCACGCTCGCGGTCACCGACCCGCGCGACGGGTCCTACAGAGGCGAGGTCGTCCTCATGGACCACGACGAGCCCAACCGTTCCGCCAGCCTGCGAATCGGCCTCGCCCCGACCGCGCGTGGCCAGGGCTTGGGCGCCGAGGCGTTGCGCCTGGTGCTGGCCCACGCGTTCGGACCGTTGGGGCTGCACCGCGTGTCCCTGGAGGTCTACGCTTTCAACGCGCGGGCCATCCATGTCTACGAGAAGGTCGGGTTCCGCCATGAGGGGCGCATGCGCGATGCATTGTGGTGGGACGGCGCGCCGCACGACGCACTGCTCATGGCAGCTCTCGCGCCAGAGTGAGACGGCACAATGAGAGCGATGAAACCCGCGATGGCGCAACGGTAGAGTGTCGGGCTTGCGGGACTCGAACGTGTCCTACGGGAACCGGCTGTCGGAATGAAAGGATAACCGAACGCATGCCGCACCTCAAGACCGCGCGCTTGACCATCATCCCGTTTACCCTCGACCTGCTGCGCGTGGCGCGCCAGGACCCCGCGCTGGTGGGGCAGCGCCTGCGGATGCATGTGCCCGCCGACTGGCCAGGCCCGGACATCACGGCGGCGCTCCCCTCGTTTATCCGCCAACTGGAGCCCGACCCTATGCAAGACGACTGGGGCGTGCATCTGGTTGGCCACACGGCCGAGCGCACGCTGATCGGCTTTGCCGGCTGCAACAATGGCCCTCCGGACGCCACTGGCACGGTCGAGACCGGCTACGATACCCTTCCCGCCTACCAGCGCCATGGATACGCCACCGAGGCGATGGGGGCTATCATCGCCTGGCTCTTCGAGCAGCCGCGGGTACGACGCATCATCGCCGATTGTGACGCGAACAATGTCGCGTCGTGTCGCGTGGTGGAGCGCCTCGGGCTGCGGCAACAAGCGCCAACAGACGATCGCCTGAACTGGTCGTTAGCGCGGGAAGACTGGCTGGCCCGATAAGCTGCGCCCCTCGCCCTACTTCTCGTCCGGCGCCCCGACGACTCGTGCCACGAGCGTACGCTGGCCGTGGTCGCCGTGATGGGAAGGTATGTGCCATGCTGTGATGAGAGATGGCCATCCGTGGGGACGACCACGGCGAGAAGGGACAACGGCTATGACGACGCAGGCAAAGGCGAGCTTTCACTTGAATGCCGCGCGGGGTTTCTAGTCCAGGGGTTGAGAGAGCCAATGTTCCGCCATAACGGATCATAAAAGCAGGAGATGGCTGCGATTCTCGGCCATGACCACGCCTAGAGAAGTATTCGTATGACGACGGACGACACGCAGGGCGCTACCCGCCCACAGTCATAACTGATGCCAGCGCGCTCACACCGGCCGACGTGACGGTCGCGTTCGTACCCAAGGAAGGATGCTGTGATGAAGACGTACTTGCGGTTGCCGAACATCCAGCCGGACGCGTTGCCCGCCGATCTCGCGCACGACGACGTGCGCTACCCTGCCGCCCTGGTGCGCGCGTTCCTGGCCGATTATACCCATCGCGGCGACCTCGTGTTCGATCCGTTTGTCGGCTTCGGCACGACGCTGCAAGTCGCGCAGGAGATGGGGCGGCGCGGGCTGGGCATAGAGTACGATGCCCGCCGCTGCGCCTATGCCCGCTCGCGACTGCGCGCTCCGGAGAGCCTGCTGCATGGGGACGCCCGCCGGCTGTCCGCGTATAGCCTGCCGCGCGTCGACTTCTCGATCACCTCGCCCCCCTACATGCGCCGGGACGACCCGGAGAACCCGCTCACCGCCTACGCGACGCCTGGAAATGGTTACGACGCCTACCTCGCCGACCTGCGAGAGGTCTATCGCCAACTCGGCGCGCTGCTGACGGACGGCGCCGTGGCGGTGGTCGAGGTGTCCAACCTGAAAGGGCCCGACGGCGTGACGACCCTGGCCTGGGATGTCGCGCGGGCCATCGGCGAGGTCCTGCGGTTCGAGGGCGAGGTCGTGGTGTGCTGGGAGCCCACGTATGGCTATGGCTACGATCACAGCTACTGCCTGCTCTTCAGGCGTTTCCCCGGCTAAACTAGCCCGCGCTTTGCCCGCTGCGTGTCAAAGTACCGGAGCGTTGCGCCGGACACGGAGGTCGGGCGAATAGAATAGTGGGATACTGGGACATGCAGGATGGCCCACCAGACACGCCCAACGAAGAAGATCGGACGACTGCCCGGCTAATCGCCGCCTTACGCGACCCGGACGAGCACGTCCGCGCGGGCGCCGCTTACGATCTTGCTGATGTTGCTTACGGCCCTGCTCAAGCGGATGTGACTCCCGTCGTGGATGCGCTTATTCCGCTGCTGGCCGATCCCATTGGGGACGTTCGCGCCAACACGGCCTACGCGCTCTCCCACCTGGCAGATGCGTGCGATGTGCCGGCGGCGGAGGCGCTGCTCCCGCTGCTGGCCGATCCCGACCCGGTCGCGCGAATGCATGCGGCGCAAGCTATTGGCCGGCTCGCATATCCGCTTGCTCTAGAGCCGCTCCTTGACCTTCTCAAGGACGAGGACGCGGGGGTACGCGAGTATGCCGCTCAGTACGGCTTTTGTATGCTTGGCGAGGTCGCCTGCCAGCGTCTGTTGGCCGCTTTGGCCGATGCGCACGGCGAGGTGCGCGCCGGCGCGGCCGTGGCGCTGGGATCGCTGGTGTCGCGTGACGCGCTCTGGGCGGTATCGGAGAGCATGATCGGACGCTACCCCTATGCGCTCTCCGATGCAGGCAAGACACGGGTGGTCGACGCCCTCATCGCCGCGACGGAGGACACGGACGGGCTGGTGCGCTGCCGGGCCATCGGCGCTCTCGGTTGGCAAGGTGATCTGCGCACTGCCTCCGTCCTCGTTCAAGCACTCGCGGATGCGGACCCTGACGTGCGCGTCGCCGCCGTGGACGGTCTCCACCAGTGCGGCGTTCGAGCCGCCGCGTCCCTCCTCGTAGGGATGCTTGCCGACGCAAGTCTGGCGGTGCGGCTCCATGCGGTGACCGCCCTGGGCGATCTGGGAGATGAGCAGGCGCTCACGGCCCTCCAGGTGGTGCAATGGCACGATGGCGATGCCGGCGTGCGGGAAGCGGCGAACCAGACTATCGCGCGGCTGCAGGGCGCTAATCCATAATCGCAACCCTGCTGGTTGACCGATCAATAGAGCGCGTGGATTCCACTCCCAATGTGGTCACGCATTGGAGATGCCTGCATCGTTGGCCGATGCCGCTGTTACATTTTGAAGAGTGACAGGTAAGGGGTGTAGCGGTAGCGGCGGTTGCGCTGGCCACCGGTTGTCTCGTCGAGAAGGCTCAGTGCTTCCAATTGCCCGAGCAATCGCTTAGCCGTGTTGAAAGTGATGCCCAGGCTTTCCGCGACAACGCTCACAGTGGTTAAAGGTTGCGCGAAAAGCACATCGAGCAAGCGTAATCCATTGACACCCATGCTCTGTTGAATGACGGCGTGGTGCTCCTCACGCAAGCTATTGATCGCGCGGGCAGTGACTGTGGCTTCCGTCGCTGTCTCGGCGATACCTTGCACGAAAAAGCGCAGCCATCCTTCCCAATCACCCTTATCATGGACCGCCGTCAAACGATCGTAGTACTCCGCACGATGCCGCTTGAGGTAGTAGCTCAGGGAGAGCAGCGGGCGATGCAAGGCCCCGCTATGCACGAGCATGAACGTGATGAGCAAACGTCCCACCCGCCCGTTGCCGTCCAGGAAGGGATGAATCGTCTCGAATTGGGCGTGCGCGACGCCGCAGTGCAAGAGCACCGGCAGATAGTGACCCTGATGCAGGAATCGCTCCAGGTTGTCCAGCGCGTCATGCATGGTAAACACGGGCGGCGGGACGAAAGCAGCCTGTGCCAGAGATGCGCCGGCGGAACCAATCCAATTTTGTGAGGTGCGGAACTCGCCGGGATGACGGTCCGCGCCGCGCACATCGCGCAAGAGTTCGGCGTGGATCTCGCGGATCAGGCGTAGGGATAGCGGAAGAGTCGCCAGTCGCTCCAGACCGTAGGTCATTGCGCGTGCGTAGTTCGCTACCTCTACTACGTCGTACGGTAAGCCTTGCGCCTGCGGGTCCAACTCAAAGGTAAGCACATCGTCCAGGCTACTCTGTGTTCCCTCAATCTGGGAGCTCAAGACCGCCTCACGGCGAATATACATGGCTACAAACAGATCGGGGTTGGGCACGGTTTCCGCGATGCCGTCGAGTCGCCCAACAGCTTGATCGGCGCGTGATAGGAGGAGGGCAAGGTCCGCATCTATCAGAACGGCTGGATTGGGTGGGAGATGCGCTGGAATAAAAGCTCGATAGCCAGTTGGCTGAGTAACGTAGCGGCCAGAGCGCGCTTCAGATGTGGTCACGGAGCCTCCTTCATTGCAGTACGCTGCAATAAGCGCGTACTTAGCCGGTCCTTATTGCGGATTCCGTCGATAAATTGCAATAAGGACCGCGGTCGTGACTACTCCCGTTGTCGTTGCTGCTCCAGCAGTGCCCGCAGGCGCGCCACCTCGGCCTCGGCCTTTTCGGCCCGCCGCGCCTCCTGCGCGGCCCGTCGCGCCTCCTGCACGGCCCGCCACTCTTCCTGCTCAGCGCGCGCCGCCTCCTGCACGGCCCGCCGCGCCTCCTCCTCGGACGATGGCAGAACGCGGCCGTCCCGATCGCGCACGCGCAGCCACTTGCCATCCTCGACGTAGAGCGCCAAATCCAATGCCTCGCTCCACAACGTCCCCTCTTTGTCCACCAACCAGGGAACCCAGGCGCCCGCGTCGTCGCGGTGATAGCCCGAGAGTACCGGCCACCTGCTCCCCCCGTTCCAGCGCCGGGGCGCGAAGATCACATATTCGCGCACCCCCATGGCGTCGTAGAGCGACGGCTTGGTCACGAAATCGCGCTGGCGGCTCTGCCGGGTCACGACCTCCACCACCAGCAGCGGCGGCTGCCCTTCGTCGGCCACGCTCCACGAGTCGCGCTCGCGCTCCTCGGACACGGCCATCATCAGGTCCGGCCCCAGGTCGAGCGCCTCCGACTCAGGATTGCCCGGGACGCGCGGCATGGTCACCAGCATCTCCGCGGCAAGGTACCAGGGCCGCTTCTGGCGCTCGACGTGGAGGCGCAGGATGGACATCAGCAGGGCGATGATGCGCCACTGGACATCGGGCGTGGTCATCCAGGGGGCGTCCTCCGTATCGCTGCGCGTCATCAGCAGCAAGAGTTGTTGGTCGGACAGTGGACGGTCGAGTAACATGGATGGTTTCTCCACTGGGGCGTTGGATTCCTCGCGGGCGCGCCCTCCGTCTATGTAAAGGGCAGCGAGCGCGTCGTTACGCCTATTGTACACCCTGTGTTGATAGCGTGGTCCATGCCCCTCTAGCATGGTCCATGACCTTCCGGAGGCGCGTCGGTGTCCGTCCTGTGCCATGCGGCTGCCGCTATCTGCTATCCGCCCGCCGTCGCTATTGGAGTCGGCGATACCAGCGGGGTCGGCGATGCCAGCGGGGTCGGCGATGCCAGCGGGGTCAGCGATGCCAGCGGGGTCGGCGATGCCAGCGGGGTCAGCGATGCCAGCGGGGTTGGTGTCGCCGATGGCTGGCGTTGGCGACGCTTTGGGGTCCGTTAGTGGGCGAGTTGCGCCCCCGTCGGCGCGATCAGCGTCGTTGTGGGCGTCGTCGACAGCACGAGGGGCGCGCGCGGCGCCTGGGTGAAGTCGAAGTCGGCCAGCAGGTTGCCGAGCAGCAAGGCGTTCTCGCGCACGTCCGGCCGCGCGTCGGGGCGTCCGTCCGTCTTGGGGTCGAGGCGCTGCCCACCCAGGAAGTCATCCTCGATAAATTTGAGGTAGGCGTCGTGGCTCAGCGTCTGATGGTCGATATAGCCGCGTCGCGCCCAGGGGCTGATGACGAGCGCGGGCACGCGCAGGCCATAGCCGCTCGCGTCCACCGTTGGAGGCACGACGTGGTCGTAGAAACCGCCCCAATCATCCCAGGAGAGGAAGATCGCGGTGCTGTCCCAATCCGGGCTTTGCATGGCGGCATTGATGATGCTCGTCACGTAACTCTGGCCGCGGCTGACCAGCGCCGGCGGATGCTCGCTGTCCGCTGGCTGCGGCGCGATCCACGAGACCGCCGGCAACGTCCCCCCTTTGGCCGCCGTGTAGAAGCCCGATAGATCCTGGACGTTGCCCTGCTGCTTGTCCTGATGCACGTCGGCGAAGCCCGGCAGCACGTTCCAGATATAGGGTACGCCGGTCCGAGCGAGCTCCGCCCCCGCCGCTGGCCCCGCGGCGCCATGGTCGAGGTAGTAGGCCCAACTCACTTTATGCCTGTCGAGGAGGTAGGTGATGTCGGTCCAGGCGAACGGCGTGGGGTTCTTTGCCGAGCGTTGGGGCAGATTGGCCCCCGACCCGAGGCTGCTGTAGCAACTCATGGGGTTGGCAGGGTTGCCGCAGGCGGCCGACCACCCCGACACCAGCGCCAGGTGCTGGGGGAAGCTCCACGACGCGACCTGCTCGAACATACGGTCCTGCAGCACGAATTTCTGGGCATAGGCCCAGTAGTTGGGGATGTCCGACGCGGTGTGATAGCCCATCACGTCGGCCGCCCGCCCTTTGACCCCGTTGGGGGCGGTCGTGCAGGCGGGGTTGGTGGGATCGGCGCAGCCCGTCCGGCCGCCGAGCGCCTCGCGGATGAAGCCGTCCAACCGGCCGCCGTCGACGTCCCCGGCCGCGTTGATTTGCTGGTGCGGGCCGCCGCCGTTGAGGTCCCGGTGGTCGACGTAGGGCGTGACGCACTGACGGGTGCGGGGGTCGGGCACGCAGACGGTGGGGACCCCGCTCTTCATGGGAATGCCGCTGGCGCCCGGATAGGTCCCGAAGTAGCTGTCGAAGGAGCGATTCTCCTGCATGATGATGACCACGTGCTTGATGGTGTGGATACCGCCGCCCGACGCCCCTGACGCGCCGCCCGCTATGCGCGGCGATGATGTTGCCCGTGGCGGTGAGGCCGCGGGTTGCGCCGCGTGGGCGGCGACGCCGAGCAAACTTATGCCCAGCAGAGTCACGACGATACCCGGCAAGATAGTCTGTTGCTTCGCCACGGTTCTTCCCCCTCGGTCGATTTATGAACAGCCGTCATCGTCCCCCCGACGCACGCCGGTCAGATCGGGGCGCCCACAGGTAATGATACGTCGGGAGTGCAAACAGTCTGTGATAGGCGTGTAACACGGGTGTAAACAATTCGTAAAACGGATGGCCGCGCGCTGTGGGCGTATTTGCATACGTTCCTACCTCCAGGGATCACCCATGTGATCGAGACCGACGTGATCCCGCGTGCCACTTGCGCAATTGCATAGCCATGCACTACACTGCATAGGTATGCAATAATCGATGCGGATGAGTGCGGGGAACCGAGGGAGAGGATAATGGTGGCGCAGCAGATCTACGTGGAGGGCGAGGTCACGATTAGCGAGACGCGCGAGGTGGCAATCCCCAAGCTGCGCGCGCTGCACGACACGGCGCCGTGGGCCAGGGGGCGCTCCGCCCACCAGTTGCGCACGATCCTCCGCCAGTCCGACATTTTCCTGACGGCGTGGGACGGCGACGAGCTCGTCGGCTGCGCCCGCGTGCTGACTGACTATGCCGTGCGCGCGCTCATCTGCGACGTGATCGTCGATCCCACCCATCAGGGTCAGGGCATCGGGCGTCTGTTGGTCGAGGCCATTGAGGCGCACCCGGCCTTGCGCGACGTCGAGACGTTGTGCCTCTTTACGACGCAGAAGCACGACTTCTACGAGCACCTGGGCTGGGAAGACTACGCCGGAGACGGCATGGTGCTGCGCCGCTGGGACGCCATCAGCCGCCGCCAGGAAAACTTCGCCGGCTAGAAATCTATTTCCCGCGTAAGAATCCGGTCAAAGGGCCTGCAACCGCGGTCGCGGGCCACCAGCCACGGAGGAACCCTATGTCGGGAACGCACGAGCGACTGTGGGGCGGGCGCTTCGCCGAGGCGCCCAGCGAGGCCACGCTGCGCTTCATGGCCGGGCGCGACGTGACGCCGACTCCCGCCGCCGACGCCCACCTCGTGGCCGCCGACCTGTGGGCCACGACCGCGCACGTGACCATGCTGGCGCGGCAGGGCGTCATCCCCGCCGCCGACGCGCGCCTGCTGCTCGACGGATTGGCCGAGATCGGCCGGCGTCACCACCAAGGACAGTTTGCGCTCGATCCCGCCCGCGAGGACGTCCATACCAATATCGAGCTGACGCTGGCGGAGATCTGCGGCGCCGAGGCCGGCGGGCGTGTCCACACCGGCCGCTCGCGCAACGATCAGGTGGCCACGGCGCTGCGGCTCTACCTGCGCGGCAAGGCCCTGGCCTTCGCCGCGGACGCCCTCGCCCTCGCCCGTACGGTGCTGGACCTCGCCGACAAGCATCGTGAGACGCTGATGCCCGGCTTCACCCACCACCAGCCGGCCACGCCCACCACGCTGGGCCACGTGCTGGCCTCCTATGCCGAGGCCTTTGCGCGCGACGCGACGCGGCTGCTGGGCTGGCTCGACCTGCACAACCATTCGCCCCTGGGCGGAGCGGCCGGCTACGGGACCACCATCCCGCTCGACCGCGCCCTGACCGCCCGCTACCTGGCCTTCGACGGCCCGCACCGCACCTCGCTCGACCCGCTCACCACGCGCGGCGAGCCCGAGACCGACCTGGCCATGGCCCTGGCCGCGTTGCTCAAGCACCTGGCCAGTCTGGCGCAAACGGTCATCCTGTTGGGCGCGCCCGGCTACGGCCTGCTGCGCCTCAGCCCCGCCTATTCGTCGGGCAGCTCGATCATGCCACAGAAGGGCAACCCCGATACGATGGAGGCGATCAAGGCCAAGGCCGCCATGGCCGGCGGCATCGTGGCCGCCTTGCTCGGCGTGGGCGCCGCCGCGTTCATGGGCTACAACCGCGACACGCAGTGGAGCAAGTACCTCATCGTCGATCTGGTCGGCGAGGCCACCGACGCCACCACCGTGATGGCCGGCGCCCTGACGACGATGAGCGTCGGTCGCGCGCGCGCGGCCGCGCTGGCCGGCGGCGGCTTCGTCGGCAGCGCCGCGCTGATGGAGTGGCTGGTCACGGCGCATGGCCTGCCGCTGCGCCGGGCCAAACACGCCGTCGAGGCGGCGGTGCGCCTCTCCGAGGAGGCCGGCGCCGGCGAGGTCACGGCCGCGGCGCTGCGCGAGGCGCTGGCCGGGCACGCCCCCGCGCCCACCCTTGACGACGCGGAGGTCGCGGCGGTGCAACAGCCGGCCGCGATCGTGCGGTCGGCCTGCGCCATCGGCGGACCCGCGCCATCGGCGGTCGCCGAGGCTATCGCGTCCCTACATGAGCAGGTGGAGGGCCTGACCGTTCGCCTGAACAGGGCGGACGAGCGCATCGCCGCCGCCAAAACTCTTCTACAGACGGACGGAGCAAGCTGGGGCGCGGAGCCGACGAGCAACTGAGCGTCTCGCGGGCGCCAATCCAACCGTGCCATGCTCCCGCTCAACCCACGGCTGCGGGTCGAGGGGCTGACAGACGCCGAGGCCCGCACCTTACCATTCCAATTGGACGCTCGGACGCTACACAATACGCAGTCCATAGCCTTGATGACCGACAGCGGAGCCGTGGACCTTCTTGGCTCCATCTCCGGTCTTGGCGACTACGACAACCTGCGCGCTCACATCGTCGACATCGACCCACTGTTTTGAGAGGCGCCCGTCGTAGGTCAGGCGGTTGAGGCGCGGGCTGCTCGTGCAAGCGCGTCGGCGTACAGGATTTGGCGGCGGCGCACGAACATGGCGGCGAACATCAGGATGTCGAGGACGCCGTGCGCGACGAGCGCGGCGAGCAGGCCCCCTCCGCTCTGCCGCACCACAGACAGGATCAGGCCCAGGACGGCGTAGACCAGGCTGCCGCCCAGCGCGGCGCCCCAGCGGCCGGGGCCGCGCAGGCCGGCGAAACCGTTGTACTGCAGGACGACGTGCCACAGACCAAAGGCGAGGGCGTCGAGCGCCGCCGAGCGAGGGACGCCGACGGCCTGGACCAGCAAGACCTGCAACACGCCGCGAAAGGCAAACTCTTCGCAGACGACCGTGGTGAGGGCAACCTGCACGCCGACACGGTAGGCAAAACCCCGCGTGGAGATCGTGCCCACACCGGAGGCCACGATGTCGCGGCCCAACGGTCCGGGTCGGAACATCAGCGCGAGGATCACGGCGAGGGGCGGCAGCCCGGCGGCGACGCCAAGCACGAGCCCACTACCCGTCACCCGGCCCCACACCGCGGGCAGCAGGCCGTCCACGGCGGCATAGGCCAGGAGCGCCAGCCCCAGCACGCTATTGCCAATGGCAAACGCGCGCCACTGGTCCCAGCGCCGGCGCGCGGAGAGGATCGCCATGACGTTGGCGTAGGCGACCAGCAGCAGGGCGATCAGGAGGGCGGACATACGTACAAGGTATCAGTATTGACAGGTACGAGAAGCGCGGGTACCATGCCTCTGACACTATGTCCCATTCTTGTCACATTCCGACAGCCTCGTCGTACCCTGCCAGGGGGCGGGATGGGCGAGACCACGTGGCGAGATCACGAAAAAACACATCATCGACCGCCAGCGGCAAACCAAGACCATGCCGGCCGGTCACAAGCTGACGGCTGAGAGCCGGCAGCCTTTGGGGAGGCAATAGCCAGGTGCGCATGCTAGACACCATCGACGGCCCGTCCGCTCTGAAGGGGCTCACGGCCGAGGAACTGGACACGCTGGCGCAGGAGATCCGCGATGAGCTCGTGGCCACCGTCGCGCGCACGGGCGGCCACCTCTCGCCGAACCTGGGGACCGTCGAGATCACCCTGGCCCTGCACAGCGTCCTCGACTCCCCGCGCGATAAGATCGTGTGGGACACGGGGCACCAGGCCTATCCGCACAAGCTGGTGACCGGGCGCATCGACCGCTTCAGCACCATCCGCCAGCTCGACGGGCTCTCCGGCTTCCTGGCGCGCGACGAGAGCGAGCACGACGCGTTCGGCGCGGGCCACGCCAGCACCGCTATCTCGGCGGCGCTGGGTATGGCCGTGGCGCGCGACCTGCAGGGCGACGACTACACCGTCGCCGCCGTGCTGGGCGACGGCGCGCTGACAGGAGGACTGGCTTACGAGGGGCTCAACAACGCCGGCCACCTGGGGACCGCGCTGATCGTGGTGCTCAACGACAACGGCATGTCCATCGCCCCCAACGTGGGGGCCATCTCGCGCATCCTGACCCGCATCCGCACCGATCGTCGCTACATCGAGGTCAAGGAGGAGGTCTGGAAGGGTCTGGAGCGCATCCCCTTGGGCGAGCAGATGCTCCACGCGGCCAAGCGCGCCAAGAAGAGCATGAAGGACCTGATGCTCTTCACCATGTTCTGGGAGGAGTTGGGCTTCACCTACCTCGGTCCCATCGACGGCCACGACATCCCCACGCTGCAGGAGACCCTGCGCGCCGCGGCCCAGCTGAAGCGCCCCGTGCTGCTGCACGCCGTCACGGCCAAGGGCAAGGGCTGGCATCCCGCCGAGGCCGACAACGAGAAGTACCACGGCATCAGCGCCGTGGGGGCCAAGAAACCGGCCACCCCGGCCTATGGCGCCGTGTTCGCCGAGACCATCTCCACGCTGGCCGAGGGCGACCCGCGCATCGTGGCCATTACCGCCGGCATGCCGTCGGGGACCAACCTGGTGTCGTTCGGCGAGCGATTCCCTACCCGCCTCTTCGACGTGGGCATCGCCGAGTCCCACGCCGTTACCTTCGCCGCGGGCCTGGCCACCCAGGGCATCAAGCCCGTCTGCGCCATCTACTCGACCTTTTTGCAGCGCGCCTTCGACCAGATTATCCACGACGTCTGCATCCAGGACCTCGACGTCACCTTCGTCGTGCCCAACGGCGGCCTCGTCGGCGACGACGGGCGCACCCACCAGGGCGCCTTCGATCTCTCCTACCTGCGCCTAATCCCCAACATGACCGTCATGGCGCCGAAGGACGAGAACGAGTTGCGCCACATGGTCGCCACCGCCGTGGCCCACCCCGGCCCGGCAGCCGTGCGCTACCCGCGCGGGGCCGGCCTGGGCGTGGGAATGGACCCGACCCTGACCCTGCTGCCCATCGGCGAGGCCGAGACCCTGCGCTGCGGCGACGACCTGGCCATCGTGGCCATCGGCTCGATGGTCATGCCGGCCGTCGCCGCGGCGGAGCGGCTGGCCGCGCAGGGGGTGTCGGCCACGGTGGTCAACGCCCGCTTCGCCAAGCCGCTGGACGAGACGCTGCTGCGGGATCTGGCGACGCGCTTCGACAGCATCCTGACCGTCGAGGAGAACGCAGTGGCCGGCGGCTTCGGCAGCGCCGTCTCCGAGGCGCTGGACCGGCTGGGCCTGGGCCACGTGATCGTGCATCGCCTGGGCCTGCCCGACTTGTTCATCGACCATGGACCCCAGAGCGTGATGCGCGACCGCCTCAACCTCTCCGCCGACGGCATCGTGCGCGAGGCACACACCCGCTATGCGCATCTCTTCAGCCACGCCGCCACGGCGTAGCGCCATGGTTAGTGGTTAGTGATGAGTGAGGTCGTGCCTTTGGGCCGCTCCATGTACCACTCGCGATACTCGGTGCAGCGGCCGTCGTCGTCGAAGCGGAGCACGAAGATGTTGTCGAACTCGGTCCGCGGCGTAGCGCCGTCCTCGTCAGTGTAGCGGCTGCGGCCGTTGACCACGGCGAGGTTGTCCTCTATGGCGATCGGCTCGTAGCGGGCGTCGTACGTGCCCGGCGCGTCCCGGTCGCGCAGCCAGGCGGCGACGATGGCCTCCCTGCCCTGGATGGGCGCATCATAGGGCGTGTAGGAGTAAACGGCGTCCTCGGCGAAGAGGTCCCCGATGGCCCGCGGATCGTACGTTTTCCAGACCCGGACATAGGCGTCCAGCCAGGCCGTGACCTTGATTCTATCGAGCATTGGTGTCCCTTTCTGTGTGACAGGAGGCGCTCGTACACCTTGGCTCACGTCCCTTGGCCGTCCAATGAAACACTTCAGTGTCCGGCCCTTGCCATGCGACTTTAGTCGCAGGCCGTGCCCGACCGCCAGGCTTTTTACGCCAACGTGTACTAGTCGTCCAGCGGCGGGCAGATGGTGTCCATATGGGCGCGCAGCAGCTCGGCGTCCTCGTCGACGTAGACCGTGCTGCCATGGTCGGGCCGCCCCTGCGGGTCGGAGACCCTGTTGATAAAGTTGGCTTGCAGCATGCCGTCCCCCACCTCTTCGAGCTCCGTCACCGTGGCCAGATTGAGCCATCCGCCGCTCAGGCGGACCCATTGCCATCGGCGCGGTGGTTGTTCCGCTGTCATCCGTCGTCCCTCCATGCCTGGCAGTCCCTGTCGTGGCGTCTGCCCCTGCCCGCGCCCGCTGTTCCGTCGTGAGCGAACCGGTCGCACCGCCTATTGCCCAGCTACATCATACTCAATGCCGCACCGGCCTGACGCTCCCCAACAGGCCCAGCCCGGGACTCCTCGCTCCCCGTGTATCCAGCCCAGGCGCCTCCTTGCCAATAATGATCGAAGTGAGTATATTAACTGTATGGAGACGCAGCAGTCACGAGGAGCAGCGGAGGTTGCCATGGCGAGCACGACAGGGATGGGTAAGACCACCGCGACGAGGGGCGAGCCGGCGCCCGCATTGCCGCTGCCCCCGCACTTCGACCCGGCGCACGCCGCCGAGTGGGACTATAGCCCCGACCAGCAGGCGCTATTCGCTGCGGCCACCGCGTGGCGCCGCGCCCACGACATCCCGCGCGCCTCGGCCGGCGGCCCGGACGTGCATCTGCTCGTCGTCGACGCGCAGAAGGACTTCTGCTTCCCGCGGGGTACCCTCTACGTCGGCGGCCGCGACGGCCGGGGCGCCATTGAGGACAACGAGCGCCTGGCCGCGTTCATCTACCGCAACCTGGGCGCCATCACGCGCCTGACCACAACCCTGGACACGCACCTGGCCTACCAAATCTTCTTCGCCCCGTTCTGGCTCGACCGCGACGGCGCGCCCCTCCAGCCGCACACGGTCATCACTACCGACGACATCCGCTCCGGCCGTGTCCGCCCCGACCCGGACCTCTCCTGGTGGCTGTGCGACGGCGACGACGAGTGGCTGCGGCGCCAGGTTGAGTACTACTGCGCGGAACTGGAGCGCGGAGGCAAGTATGAGCTGTACCTGTGGCCGCCGCACTGCATCCTGGGTAGCGATGGGCATGCCCTAGCCGGCGTGATCCACGAGGCGCGCCTGTTCCACTCCTTCGTGCGCGGCGCTCAGTCGTGGAGCGAGATCAAGGGCACGAACCCGCTGACCGAGAACTACTCCGTGCTGCGGCCCGAGGTGCTGACAACCTACGATGGCCACCCGCTGGCGTCCAAGAACGAGGCGTTGATCGCAACATTGCTGAGCGCCGACATGGTGGTGGTGGCCGGTGAGGCCTCCAGTCACTGCGTCAGGAGTTCGGTGGAGGACTTGCTGGCGGAGATCGTGGCGCGCGACCCGAACCTGGCGCGCAAGGTCTACCTGCTGGGCGACTGCATGTCCGCCGTGACCGTCCCCGACGGCAAGGGCAGCTTCGTGGCCGACTTCACCGAGCAAGCTGAAGCGGCCGAGCGACGCTTCGCCGCGGCCGGCATGCACGTGGTCCGCTCCACCGACCCCATGGCCTCGTGGCCGGGGATTAGTGACTAGCGCCTCGTGAAAGTACTGGAGGTACATCTGGCCGAGTCGCGTATCTCCACCTTAGGACCACGAATTCGTCGCCGCCGAGCCGCGCGATGGTGTCGCTCTCCCGCGAACAGCGCGCCAGGCGCCCGGCCACCTCGCGCAGCAGCAGGTCGCCCGCGTCGTGACCCAGCGTGTCGTTGACCGCTTTGAAGCCATCGAGGTCGAGGAAGAACACGGCCGGCCCCACCTCCGTGCGCCGCCCCAGCGCCAGCGCCCAGTCCAGCCGCTCGTAGAGGAGGCGCCGGTTGGGAAGCCCCGTCAGGGCGTCGTGCGTGGCCTGCCGCCGCAACGCCTCCTCGGCGCGCGCCCGCGCCGTGACGTCCGTCCCGACCGCGATGACCTCGGCCACCCGCCCGTCGACGACCCGCAGCGGGGTGAAGCGGACGTCGAAGATCCTGCCGCCGATCTCGGCCACGCACCCGCTGGCCTCGCCCGCCAGCGCGCGCCGCGCCGCGGCGCAGACCTCCGGGTAGGCGGCGTAGTGCTCGAAGATGGAGTGTCCGACCGAGGCGCCGGGCGCGTGGCCCAACGCGGCCAGCGCGCTCCCGGTCGACAGCGTGAAGACGCCATCGGCGTCGAAGGCGGACAGGATGACCGGGGCGGTATCGACGACCGCACGCAGGCGCGCCTCGCTCGCGCGCAGCGCCGCCTCTGTTACCGCGCAGTCGCTGACGTCGCGGTTGATCTCCAGCACCGCCAGCGGGACGCCCGCCGCGTCTCGCCGTAGCGCCCAGCGGCTTTCCACCACCAGGCGTCGCCCGTCGCGCGCCGTGTGCTCGAGCGTGCCGCTCCACCGGCCGTCGCGCCACAGGATGGCCTCGATCTCCTCCAGCGGCCGGGGGAAGGCGGTGCGCAGCAGGTCGTGCGTGACCCTCCCGATCGCCTCGCCGCTCTCCCAGCCATACAGCGCCGCCGCGCCGCGGTTCCAGGAGCGCACCACGTTCGTGGCAGGATCGCGGACCATGATGGCGTCGTGCGCGAGATCGAGCAACTCGGCCTGTTCCCGCACCGTGGCATACACCCGCTCCTGTTCCTCGGCGTGCTCGATCGCCTGCATGAGTAATCGCCCGGCCAGCGCGAGCAGCATCATCTCGCCGGGCGGGATCGGGCGCGCGCGCGGGTGCAGCGTGCAGAGCGTGCCATAGAGCGTCCCGTCCGCGCGGGCGAGGGGCGCCCCAGAGTAGGAGCCGACGCCCAACTTGCGCGTCGTCGGCAGGTCGGCGAAGGCGGGATCTGCCAGCACGTCGGGGACGGCTAGCGCGCGCGCGCCGGCCAGCGCGGTCTGGCAGTAGGTGTCGCAGAGCGGGACGGCGTTGCCCGCCTACAGGCCCAGGCCGCCGCGGTCATGGACGCGCTCGATATGCAGGGTAGGGCCGTCGACGCGCGAGAGATACGTCACCGCGACATCGAGGTTTTCCGCCACGGTGGCGAGCACGCGCGTGATCAGCGCGTCGATGCCGATGTGGGGGATGTCCGTGGCGGCGAGGAGCCGTTCCAGGCCGCGCCGACCAACGTCGTTCTCGCTCGCCTCGCGCTCCGCCGGAACCGGCCCCGGGGCCGCGCCGCGCGCCTTACGCGCGGCATAGGCCGCGACGTCGTCCGGACGGAAGCGGTAGGCGCCGTCGGGCGCGCGCGGGACCGGGGTGAGCTTGCCCCGGCGCACCGCGCGCAACAGGGTGTGCCGGGAGACGCCGCTGCGCCGCGCGGCTTGCCCCGTGGTGAGCAACGCCGTCTCCCGCTCCCCGATCCGGCCTCGTTCTCGTCGCATGGTAGCCACTCCCAGATCTTCCTGTGTCGCGAAGGGCCTGGCCGTCGCGACCGTGCGTTTCCTATGTACCGTTTGGTACCGTTCGCCTGAAAACCTTCCGCAGTTCCGCGGGCATGTGGCGGGCCTCTGGAGCGTGAGGCACCGCGTCGAACGTGCGGAGGCCTTCGTGCGGTACCAGTATGGGCGCGCATTTGGGGTGGTGGCAATAGCCTATCCAGGGGGCCACGGGACACGTAGGGGCACCCGGCGACAGTCACGCTCCGTTTTTGTCCGTTTTCTCGGCATCTTCTGTCCGTCCTCTTAGTATCTTCTGTCCGTCCTCTTAGTATCTTCTGTCCGTCCTCTTAGTATCTTCTGTCCGTCCTCTTAGTATCTTCTGTCCGTCCTCTTAGTATCTTCTTACCAACCGTCTGTACCCTTGAGTTGTGTCCCCAATCCAGCGCGGCAAGAGGATTAGTAAGACGAGGAGAATGGTACAATGACACGCCCACGGCATCGACGGGTAGCAGGAGTGGCCACCGGGCTGGTCGGCATGTTGCTGACTGTCAACGCGCCCACGTCCGCCGCCAGCGCGAGGACCTACGTCGTCCGGCCCAACGACACGCTCTCCGGCATCGCCGCCGCGGTCGGGACCACCGTCCCCGCGCTGGAGGTGATCAACGGTCTTCGGGGCGATCGCATCTACGCTGTGGAGGTGCTCGTGCTGCCGGACGCCGCGGCGTCCGCATCCGACTCCCGGCCCAATCCCTGGTCCGACGGGCATGGAGGCCCGAGACACAGGGACCACGATGCTGGTTCGCCAGCTACTCCATCGCCAGTCGCCTCTCCGCTGGCCGCTCCACCCGCGGCGACAGCGGTGGCTCCGACGCCCTCCCCAACGGCGGGACCGACGGTGACCGGGACGCAGCCCGTGATACCCGCGATGTCTTCCTCATCCGTGGAGGCAATCCTGACGTCGGAGGCGCAAGCGGCGGGCGTGGACCCGGCACTGGTCAAGGCCGTCGCCTGGCAGGAGAGCGGCTGGCGCATGGTCACCGCCGCCGACGGCGGCATCGGGATCATGCAGCTGATGCCCGCGACCGTCGTCTGGCTGAACCGCGACCTGCTCGGCGCGCCGGTCGATCCTTATGACCCCACGAGCAACATCCACGCCGGGGTGGCCCTGCTGCGGTACGACCTACAAGCGCTCGGGGACGAGCGCCTGGCCGTAGCCGCCTACAACCAGGGGCTGCAAAGCGTGCGCACGCAGGGCATCGGCGCCGCGACCGCGCGCTACGTGGCCAACGTGCTCGCGTTGCAGCTACGCTTTGCCCAATAATCAGGCATCATACGAAGAACAAGGCTCTGGAGATACTCGATGCGCACCATCATCCGACGCCTGGCGCTCACGGCCCTACTGACGGCGTTCCTGCCCGCATCCGTCGGGGCGCGCGCGGCCGCGCCCCACCGCCAAACCGCGCCCGCCACGCGGGTATCCACGATTACCCTGCCCGATGGCAGCCAGCACACGCTGACCACGCCCGCCGGCCTGCGCGTCACGCTCTATGCGACTGGGCTATCCTCCGCGCGCTTCATGGCCCTCGGGCCGGACGGCGACGTCTTCGTCGGCAGTTGGTACGCGGACACGGTCTCCGTCCTACTCAACAGGTCTGGCGGCGCATCCGCCACGCGCGTGGTCACGCTACTCAACGGCCTCACCGTCCCGCACGGCGTGGCCTATCATAACGGACGGCTCTACGTGGCGGAGGAAGGGCGCGTCAGCAGCTACCGCTACGACGCCGCGCGGGTACGCCTCGACGACGCGCGGACGGTGGTGGCCAGCCTGCCGACGGGGGGCCGGCACATCACGCGCACCGTGGCCTTTGGACCCGACGGAGGGCTCTACGTCGCGGTCGGCTCGTCGTGCAACGAGTGCGCCGACGCGCCTGATCGCGCCGTCATCATGCGCTACAGGGCCGACGGCTCGGGCGGTCAGGTCTACGCCCGCGGCCTGCGCAACGCCGTGGGCCTGGCCTGGCAGCCGGGCGTCGGCCGGCTGTGGGCGACGGACAACGGGGAGGATAGCCTGGGCGACAACATCCCGCCGGACGAGGTAGACATCATTCGCCAGGGCGGCAACTACGGCTGGCCCTACTGCTATGGCAATGGCCAGACCGACCCCACGCTCTACAGCGCGCCGGGGTATTGCGCCGGCACGATCAGCCCCGCCGTCGCGCTGCAGGCCCACTCCGCCCCGCTCGGCGCCGCCTTCTCGACCGGGAGGCTGATGCCGTCCGCCTATCGCGGCGGCCTCGTCGTCGCCTACCACGGCTCAGCCTCGCGGTCGCAACTGACGGGCTACAAGGTCGTGTACATCCCGGTCAACGGCGCGCGGGCCGGGCAGCCGCAAGACCTCGTCACCGGCTGGTTGACCGCCGCCAGCACGGTGTGGGGCCGCCCCGTGGGCGTGCTGGTCGCGGCCGACGGCAGCCTGCTGGTCTCCGACGACCTGACCGGCGTGGTCTACCGTCTGGCGTCCGCTGGCCATTGATTATGGCTTGAGCACGACTTTCATGCAGTCGTCTTCCTTGTCGCGGAACATCTTGTAGCCGTGGGGCGCCTCGTCCAGCGATAGGCGATGCGTGATGATGAAGCTGGGGTCGATCTCCCCCTTCTTGACCCGCTCCAGCAGCGGGCGCGTGTAGCGTTGCATGTGCGTCTGCCCCGTCCGGATCGTCAGCGACCGGTTCATGACCGCGCCCATCGGGAACTTGTCGATGAACCCGCCGTAGACGCCGGGCACCGAGACCGTGCCGCCGTTGCGGCAGGCCATGATCGCCTCGCGCAACGCCAGCGGCCGGTCCGTCTCCGCACGCACCGTCTGCTTCACCTTGTCGTAGAGGCCGGGGAGGCCGGCCCCGTGCGCCTCCATGCCCACCGCGTCGATACAGGAATCCGGGCCGCGGCCGCCCGTCATCTCGTTGAGGGCCTCCAGGATATTCACCTCTTCGTAGTTGAGCGTCTCCGCGCCGGCCCGCTCGCGCGCCATCTTGAGCCGGTACTCGAAGCGGTCGATGGCAATCACGCGCTCCGCGCCGAGCAGGTAGGCGCTCTTGATGGCGAACTGGCCCACCGGCCCGCAGCCCCACACGGCGACCGTATCGCCCGGCTGGATGTCGCAGTTCTCGGCCGCCATGTAGCCTGTCGGGAAGATGTCGGAGAGGAACAGCACCTGCTCGTCGGTCAGGTTGTCGGGGACCTTGAGCGGGCCGACATCGGCGTACGGCACGCGCGCATACTCGGCTTGGCCACCGGCGTACCCTCCGAGCATGTGCGAGTAGCCGAACAGGCCCGCCGGCGAGTGCCCCATCAACGTCTCGGCGATCTTCGGGGTCGGGTTGGAGTTCTCGCAGAGCGAATACAACCCCTTCTGGCAAGACCAACAATTGCCGCACGAGATCGTGAACGGCACGACCACGCGATCGCCGACGGCCAGGTTGCCCACGCCCTTGCCCACCTCGACGACCTCGCCCATGAACTCGTGGCCCAGGATGTCGCCCTTCTCCATCGTCGGGATGTAGCCGTCGTAGAGGTGCAGGTCCGAGCCGCAGATCGCCGTCGAGGTGATGCGGACGATGGCGTCGCGCTGGTTCAGGATCTTGGGGTCGGGCGCCTCTTGCACCCGCACATCGGTCTTGCCCATCCAACAAGTGGCCTTCATCATCGTCTCCTTCTACTGTTGTGACGTCTCGGCCGGGGGCTGCGCTGAGCCGCCGCCCTTGGCGGTGGCGTCCGAGATCGCGCGCTCTCCCGTCTCCATCACCTGCTTGAAGTGCCTCAGGTCGTCCGGTACCTGCTGCGTCGGGTCCTCACCGAAGAGTTTGGCGACCGTCGCGCCGAGCGCGCCGCCCGGCGGGTCGTAGCGCAGGTCCACGTGGACCTCGGCGCCGCGTCCGCCCGGCGCGGGCGTGAAGCGCACCGACCCCGCGTTGTCTACCGCCGCGCCATCGAGCGAGCGCCAGGCGATCAATTCGTTTGGCCGGTCGTCGACGACCTCGGCGTCCCACTCAACCGTCGTCCCGGCCGGCCCCTTCGCTTTCCAATGGGACCGCCCCGCTCCCGTCACCTGGACGGACTCCAGGTGATCCATGAAGCGCGGCAGGTTCTCGAAGTTGTGCCAGTACTGGTAGAGTTGCTCGGGCGGCCGGTTGACCGTGATAGCCTTCTTCACATCCATTGCGTGATCCTCTCATGCGCGTCCCAGCGTTGCGCCGGGACGGCAACCCAACTATCCGCTGCACGATACGTCCAGATCTGTCGCGCCGGCCATGGCCCGGTGGCCGTCACAAGGCCGTCCGCCATCATGTCGTCGCCCCTTCCGTCGCGTTCTCGCGCGCCTTAACGCGGCAGTGGGCCACGACCGTGGGGGCGAGTAGCCTGGAGGGCAATGTGTGAGGCCGCTACACCTGCAGTCGGAGACGCATTGGTCTCGGGAAGGCGTGGGAGCGCCAGATAAGGGTGGCCGTCAGGGGGATCCTTCGCATGGAGCGGCCGCGCTGGCCAACCCGGGCATGGCGCCACCGATACCCGTGTGTCTCACGCCAATAAGTCTGGCACGAAGCGTACCACGCGCACGAGCGCGACACACCGGCGCTGTGAGCGCCGTCAACTCCTCCCCACGGCCGTCCCATGCGGCAGAATCATCACACCGTTCTCATCGGGGAGCAACGGCGTGAGCGAAAATTCGGACGGCCGTGCTCGACCAGTCCGGTCCCTGCATCAGGGCGTTCATCTTGGTGACGAACCAGTTCTCGCCGGCGCAGAGGCCGTAGGGCGGATACTCGGGAAGGCGTCGAGGGCCGGCCAGATGTAGCCAAGGTGATGTCGTGCCAGAAGGTCGGCGGCGCATGGAGCAGCGGGATCGCACTGTGCCCCGCGACGGTCGCCGTCACCGCGCCATCGGCGCCGGGGAAGCGGCCGAACACACTATCGAACGACTGGTTTTCCAACAGGACAAACACGACGTACTTGATCGCGGCGCGCGCCCGGTGGACCACCGCCAGCGACGACGCGACGACCGCGTGGGGCGGACCTGCGCCGTGCGGATGCGCTCCTTGAGGTCGCCGAGCAGTTCTCCATACCCCTCCGGGACAAGGCCGCGCCAAAGTTGCACGACAGTCAGCGGGCCGGCGGAGCGTCTGCTATACTGGACAATGGTAGAAGAAGAGAAAAAGAAAACGACGAGACGACACAAGGGGAAACGGTAGGGGGATGTTACCGGACCAGAAGACGGCCATTATTACGGAGTTTGCCACCCACGAGGGCGACACGGGTTCGCCCGAGGTGCAAATCGCGGTCCTGACGCGGCGTATCAACGAGTTGACCGAGCATTTCCGCACGCATAAACACGACCATCACTCGCGTCGCGGGCTGCTTGCCATGGTGGGGCGCCGCAAGCGCCTGCTGACCTACCTCCAGCGCGAGGATGTCAACCGCTATCGTGCCATCATCGCGCGCCTCAACCTCCGCGTCAGCCGCAGCAATAAGTAGCAAGGGTACGGCAGTGCTGAGCCGAGGGCATCACGGACTGGACTCCTGGACAATGGTTCCGGGCATCCAGTCTGTGTTTTTGCGCCCGATTCAGGGCACGGCCGGCGATACCCGGCTTGGGCGCGACGCTCGGAACCCGGCTTTGTCGATGTCGGTTCGCGAGATCTACCCGGCGCATGAGGTCCCGCGTGACGGCCTCCACGGCGGCAGTGCTCCATATGCCTTCTACTCCGCTCCTGTCCCATCCCTCCTCCCCCTGCCGCCCGCGCTTTGTGTCGCGTGAGTGACGGAAGGTTCGCTAGATATGCCAGTCCATCAAGAACGGGCCACCATCGGTGGCAAAGAACTCATCGTCGAAACCGGCGAACTAGCTGGCCTCGCCGGGGGCAGCGTACTCCTGACCTACGGTGAGACCGTGGTGCTGGTCACGGCTACCGCCTCGGCCGGTCCGCGCGAGGGGGTCGATTTCTTCCCCCTCACGGTCGACGTGGAGGAGAAGCTATACGCCGCCGGCAAGATCCCCGGCGGGTTTACCCGCCGCGAGGGCCGTCCGCCCGAGCGATCCATCCTCGCCGCCCGCCTGACCGACCGCCCCATCCGCCCGCTCTTCCCCAAGGGCTTCCGCAACGATGTGCAGGTGGTGGCTACGGTGCTCTCGGCGGACCAGGAGAACGACCCCGACGTGCTGGCCATCTGCGGCGCCTCGGCCGCGCTCTCCATCTCGGACATTCCCTTCAAGGGGCCGGTGGCCGGCGTGCGCGTCGGCTACATCGACGGCGAGTACGTCATCAACCCCACCGAGACCCAGCTCGACGAGAGCCGGTTGGACCTCATGGTCGCCGGCACGCGCGACGCGGTGATGATGGTCGAGGCCGGCGCCAAGGGCCTGGCCGAGGACGTGATGATCGGCGCGGTGCGCGCCGGCCACGAGGCCTTGCAGACGGTGCTCGACCTGCAGGATCGCCTGGTCGCGGCGGTGGGCAAGCCCAAGCGCGAGGTCGCGCTGGCCACCCTGCCCGAAGACCTCAAGACCGAGTTGCGCGCGTGGCTGGGCGACCGCCTGCGCGGCGCCGCGCAGAATCCCGATAAGGCGGCCCGTCAGGACGCCACCGAGGCCCTGCGCCAGGAGGCCATCGCGGCGCTCTCCGGCGGTGAGGGCGCTCAGTATACGTCCAAACAGGTGGGCGAGGCCTTCGACAGCGCGCTCAAGGCCTTCACGCGCACGACGATCCTGGACGAGGGACTGCGCCCCGACGGGCGCGACACGACCACCATCCGCCCTGTCTCCTGCCGCGTCGGCCTGCTGCCGCGAACACATGGCAGCGGCCTGTTCACGCGCGGCCAGACGCAGGTACTGGGCACGGTGACGCTGGGTCCGGGCACGGACGACCAGATCATCGACGACATCAGCACGGACGAGAAAAAAAAGTTCATGCTGCACTACAACTTCCCGCCCTACAGCACCGGCGAGGCCAAGCCCATACGCTCGCCCGGCCGGCGCGAGATCGGGCACGGCGCCCTGGCCGAGCGCTCGCTCTACGCGGTGATGCCGCCGCAGTCGGAGTTCCCCTACGTCACGCGCATCGTGGCCGACGTGCTCTCGTCCAACGGCTCGAGCTCGATGGGCTCGGTCTGCGCGGGTTGCCTGGCCCTGATGGACGCGGGCGTGCCGATCGAGGCGCCGGTCGCCGGCGTGGCCATGGGCCTGATCACCGACGACGCGGGGCGCTTCGCCGTCCTGACCGACATCCAGGGCATCGAGGACGCGCTGGGCGATATGGACTTCAAGGTCGCGGGCACGGCCACCGGCGTGACCGGCCTGCAGATGGACATCAAGGTCACGGGCATCACCTTCGAGATCATGGAGCAGGCGATGGCGCAGGCGCATGACGCGCGCCTGTTCATCCTGGGCCGGATGCGCGAGGCCATTGAGGGGCCGCGCGACCACATGTCGAAGTATGCGCCGCGCATCACCTCCATTAAGATCAACCCCGAGAAGATCGGCGCCTTGATCGGCCCCGGCGGCAAGAACATCCGCGGCATCCAGGACTCTACCAAGACGACCATCGAGGTGCAGGAGGACGGCACGGTCAACGTGGCCAGCGTCAGCGGGACCGCCTCGGAAGACGCCATCCGCCAGATCCGCGCCCTGACCCAGGACATCGAGGTGGGGCAGATCTACGACGGCGTGGTCAAGCGTCTGGTCAACTTCGGCGCCTTCGTGGAGATCCTGCCCAACAAGGAAGGGCTGGTGCGTATGGGCGAGTTGGCGCCCGGCCGCGTGGAGAGCGTGGAGGACGTGGTCAGCGTGGGCGACCCGCTGCAGGTCAAGGTGATCGAGGTTGATCCGCAAGGGCGGGTCAACCTGTCGCATCGCCAGACCCTGCCCGGCCAGGAGAACATCCCCGCAGAGCCGTTCACGCCGCGCCCGCCCCGCAACGGCGACCGCCCGCGCTTCGGCGACCGCGATCGGGGTGGCGATCGTCCGCGCTTCGGCGACCGTGACCGCGGCGACCGCCCTAGCCCTAACTTCGCCGACCGCGATAGAGGTGGTGACCGCGGGGGCAACCGCTCCTAAGCTAGCAGCCGTCAGCCGTCCCTGATAGGAGGCTGACGGCTGACAGCCAGTGGACGCGGACAGATTATGATGGGTTGTCCGCCGATGGCAGCGGAGTAGAGCAAGCACGGGATAGTGGGAGTAGCGGCATTTCATCATAGTCCCTAGGGCACGGGTAGGGCGTCTGCAAGACGCCCTACCCCAACAGGACTACACAACAAAAGGACGGCCGTATGCCGCGCATCGCTGCACATCACTATCGTGTGGTCCCGTACCGCGCGCGTCTGTCCATGGACAAAAGCTAACGGCTAATAGCTAACGGCTAACGGCTAATAGCTAACGGCTAACGGCTAACGGCTAACGGCTAACGGCTAGTAGCCAAAGGAGTACGTGTTGACGACAGAACGAGCGGCCGAGTTGGACGTGCTCAACCAGGAGGTCCGCGTCTGCCCCCTCTGCGACCTCGCCAAGACGCGCACCAAAGCCGTCCCCGGCGAGGGACCGGTCGACGCCGAGATTATGTTCATCGGCGAGGGACCCGGCTTCAACGAGGACCGGCAGGGCCGCCCGTTCGTCGGCCAGGCCGGCCAGTTGCTCGTCGAGTTGCTCCAGTCGATTGGCCTGCAGCGCAACGAAGTCTACATCACAAACGTGGTCAAGTGCCGGCCGCCGGAGAACCGCGATCCGTTCCCATACGAGATCTCGGCCTGCGCGCCCTACCTGGACCGGCAACTCCGCATCATCAACCCGCGCGTGGTGGTGACGCTGGGGCGCTACTCGATGGCCAAGTTCTTCCCCGGCGTGACCATTTCGCGCATCCACGGCCAGCCCAAGCGCGCCGACGGGCGCATCTACTATCCCATGATCCACCCGGCGGCCGCGCTGCGCCGCCCCGAGTCGATGACCGCGCTCAAGGCCGACACGCTCCGCATCCCCGACCTCTTGGTCGAGGCGCGGGCGATGGCAGCGTCCGGCGCCGGCGCCGGCGCCCCGGCGGTCGAGGAAGCGCCCCGGCAACTGGGCCTGTTCGATTTTTAACACCGTTCCGTAACTTAACACTGTCCCACAACTGGAGATAAAAGGGTGGCCAAGGCGACAACACACACAGGGTTACGCGTCATTCCCCTGGGCGGTCTGGAAGAGATCGGCAAGAATATGATGGCCTTCGAGTACGGCGACGACATCGTCGTGATCGATTGCGGCCTGATGTTCCCCGAGGAGTCGATGCTGGGGATCGACCTGGTGATCCCCGATACAACCTACCTAGAACAAAACCGCGAGCGGGTGCGCGGCATCGTCATCACCCATGGGCACGAGGACCATACCGGCGCCCTGCCCTACGTGCTGGCCAAGCTGCCGGCGCCCGTCTACGCCACGCGGCTGACGCGCGGCCTGATCGAGGTCAAGCTGCGCGAGCACAAGCTGCTCGACAAGACCGAACTGATCACCATCCAGGCCGGCGGCCACGTGCCGTTCGGGGAGATGACCTTCGAGTTTTTTCACCAATGTCACAGCATCCCCGACGCCGTGGGCGTGATCGTGCATACTCCCGTCGGCGTCCTGGTGCATACGGGCGACTATAAGTTCGACCAGACCCCCGTCGACGGCCAGCCGCCGGACTACGCGCGCCTGGCCCAACTCGGCCAGGAGGGCGTACTGGCGCTCTTCGGCGACAGCACGCGCGCCGACACCCCCGGCTCCACGCCCAGTGAGCGCGTCATCGACGGGGCCTTCGACCGCGTGTTCTCGGCCGCCAGGGGCCGCATCATCGTGGCCAGCTTCGCCAGCCTGATCTCGCGCATCCAGCAGGTCGTCAACGCCGCGGCCGCGCACAACCGCCACGTGGCCGTGGTCGGCCGCTCCATGGTCAACAACGTAGGCATGGCCCAGGAACTGGGCTACCTGAGCGTGCCCGACGGGGTGCTGTTGCGCATCGAGGATGCCCTGAAGCTGCCCGACAACAACATCTGCATCGTGACCACCGGTAGCCAGGGCGAGCCCTCCAGCGCGCTGACGCGCATGGCCAACGGCGACCAGCGCCATGTGACCATCAAAGAGGGCGACACGGTGGTCATCTCGGCCACGCCGATCCCCGGCAACGAGGAGTTGGTCGGCCGCAACATCGACAACCTGTTCAAGCTCGGCGCGAACGTGGTCTACGACCGCCACGAGCAGATCCACGTCTCCGGCCACGGCGCGCAGGATGAGCTGAAGCTGATGCTCAGCCTGCTGCGGCCCACATTCCTGATCCCCGTGCATGGGCAGTACCGCCACCTGGTGTGGCACAAGCGCCTGGGCGTGCAGATGGGGCTGCCCGAGGAGAATATCATCCTGGCCGAGAACGGCTCGGTGATCGAGTTCTCCCGCACCACCGCAACCATCAGCAGCCGCGTGCCGGCCGGCTATGTGTTCGTCGACGGCTCCAGTGTGGGCGAGATCGGCGACGTGGTGCTGCGCGACCGCCAGCTATTGGCCCAGGATGGTATCCTGCTGGTGGCGCTGACGGTGGACCGCGAGACGGGGCACTTCATCGCCGGGCCGGACATCGTGTCGCGCGGGTTCGTGCATATGCGCAACTCCGACGCCCTGATCGAGCGGGCGCGCGAGGTCGTCTACGACACGGTGGCGCGCAACGGCGATGGGAACGGCGCCGGCGGGGCGCCCGGCTACTACGGCGCCAAAGGGCGCATCAAGGACGCCCTCAGCCGCTTCCTGTACGAGGAGACGCGCCGCAGGCCCATGATTCTGCCGGTGGTGCTCGAGGCGTAGCGGCGTCCACTCCACATAGATTAGGACACCATGACAACACGCAAAGAGGCTCCGGCGCGTCCTCCCATCGAGCGCGTCCTCGCCGGCCGAGCGCCGGCCGAGCGCCGCGGCGAGACCCAACCACGCCCGGCACACCGGCGGAGCGGGCCAACGGCGCCGCGCACGGGGCCGGCCCCGCGCGTCACCCCGGCGCGCGATTCCCGCCCGCCCGCCGCCGGCCCGACCGAGCGCGATCACCTGCCCGCGCGCCCCAAGCGCCCCGCCCCGATGCCCGGCGACGGACGGGATAACGGCCATGGCGGTGGCGACGCACGGCCTCGCGCCCGCGCGGTCATCCCGCGCGACGCACGGACGCAGGGCGCGCGAGGTGGGCAGGGCGGATGGCAGGGACGCGTCGACCCGGCGCGCGTGGCCATCATCGTCGTGGCCGTAGCCGTGGCGCTCTGCCTGGCATTGCTGCTCGATATCTACCTGGGACACGATCCGGTCCATCAGGCCACGGTGGCCGCGTTCGGGCCGCTGGCCTTCCTGGTCCCCGTCGGCGCGGGCCTGCTGGCGCTCGACGCCTACCGCCGCCACGAAGGGCATCGCCCCTGGCTGCGCTTCGAGGAGTCGTGCGGCGCCGTGCTGCTGTTCGTCTCCGCGCTGACCCTGGGCAGCCTGGCCGGGCTGTCGGACTCGCTGGTCGGCAACTCGCTCAGCGATGAGCTCACCGGTCTGGCCGGCAAGGGCGGCGCGGTGGCGGCCATCCTGGTCTTGCTGGTCATCGCCCTGATCCTGGCCTTTCGTATCACGCTGCCACAGATGCTGGCGGCGGCGCGCTGGCTTGGGCGCGGCATGGCCGCGGCCATCCACCAGGGAGCCACCCTCTGGCGGCGGCGACGCGGACAGGCCCGGCGGCGCGTGCAGCGGCCGTTGGAGCAGGCGGAGGCCAGGGAGGCTGCCGCGGGGGCGTCGGCGCCCCCGGTACGCCAGCCCCGCCAGCCCCGCACCGGCGCCCCCGCGGCCCAACCCCGGGCCGCGTCGGAGGATGCGGAGGATGAGGATGGCGTTGCCGTCCCCGTACCACGGACCGCTGCTGTTGATGGCCACCGCGACGACGATCGGCGCGATGCGGCGCGGCCCGACGAGCCGACGGTGGAGATAACGCCTGTGCCGCCCGTCAGCCCGACCGCGCCGACGACATCCGTGGCCAAAGTCGCCGCGACGTGGCGCAGCAAGCGGCAGAAGCCGGCGGACACGAGGCCGGCCAGGGACACGAAGGGGAAGACGGCCGTCGAGGCGCCCGGCGCGCTGGCCCGTCAGGACGTGGGTCCCCTGTGGCCCGCCCCGTCGCTGGACCTGCTCGACGCCGTCCCGGCCGCCGTCGCCGTGCCCACGGGGGACAACGACGCGCGCGCCCGCGTGATCGAGGAGACGCTGGCCTCGTTCAACGTCGTGGCCGAGATCGTCGACGTGCAGGCCGGGCCAACCGTGACCCAGTTCGGCCTGCGGCCGGGACCGGGCGTGCGCGTGCAGCGCATCACCGCGCTGACCAACGACCTGGCCCTGGCCCTGGCCGCGCCGACCATCCGCATCGAGGCGCCGGTCCCCGGCAAGCCCGTCGTGGGCATCGAGATCCCCAACGCGGTGACGGACCTGGTGACCTTGCGCGAAATTATGGAGTCGGCCGCGTTCCGACGCCAGAGCGGGACCGCGCCGCTGGCCATCGCCCTGGGCAAGAACGTCTCGGGCCAGTCGGTGGTGGTCGACCTGGCCAGGATGCCCCACCTGCTGATCGCGGGGGCCACCGGCTCGGGCAAGAGCGTCTGCCTCAACTCGCTGATCGCCTGCCTCCTGTTCAACAACAGCCCCGAGCAGGTGCGCCTGCTGATGATCGACCCCAAGATGGTGGAGCTGACCACCTTCAACGGCGTGCCGCACCTGCTGCATCCCGTGGTGACCGAGATGGATAAGGTCAGCGGCACGCTCAAGTGGGTGCTCAAGGAGATGCACAAGCGCTACAAGCTGTTCGGCGAGGCGCGCGTGCGCAACCTGACGGGCTACAATGCCCTGCAGCGGGAAAAACTGGACCGCGGCGAGCCAGCCACCAGCAAGAACATGCCGCTGCCCTACATCGTATTCATCATCGACGAGCTGGCCGACCTGATGATGGTCTCCCCCGCCGAGGTCGAGGACAGCATCAGCCGCCTGGCCGCGCTGGCCCGCGCCACCGGCATCCATCTGGTGCTGGCCACGCAGCGCCCCTCCGTGGACGTGATCACGGGCGTGATCAAGGCCAACTTCCCCGCGCGCATCGCCTTCGCCGTCTCCTCGCAGATCGACTCGCGCACCATCCTGGACCAGGGCGGCGCCGAGAAGCTGATGGGCCGCGGCGACATGCTCTACCTGCCCTCGGACGGCAGCAAGGCCATGCGCGTGCAGGGCACATTCCTCTCGGACAAGGAGATCGAGCGGCTGGTCGGGTTCTGGGAGCGGCACAACGACAAGAACGAGCAGGGCGCCACGGCCGCCAACGCCCCGGCGCCGCTGCAAACCATCGAATCCAGCGAACTGGAAGCGCCGCCGGAGGCCGCCGGCGAGGGCGAGGGCGACGATAAGCTGGTGGGCGAGGCCGCCAAGGTGGTGCGCGAGTATCGCCGCGCCTCGGTCTCGCTGCTGCAGCGCCGCCTCTCCGTCGGCTACAGTCGCGCCGCGCGCCTGCTCGATCTGCTGGAGGAGCGCGGCGTGGTCGGCCCCTCCGAAGACGGCCGCTCACGCATCGTGCTGGACCTGGACACGCCAGCCGACGACACCCAGCAGAGCAGCACCGAGGTAGCCGTGCCGGATCTCCCGTTCTAAGCAGGCTGATGGAAAGAGGTCGTAGAATAGAGGGCAGGAGGAACACCTGCCATGCCCAAAGTGATTCGTGTCCGCTTGACCGACGAGCAGCGGGACGCGCTGAACGCGCGGGCCCGCGCTCGGACGCTAGCCCCCCGCCTGCGCGAGCGATTGGAGAGGGTGCGCCTGTCCGACCTCGGCCAGACCATCCCCCCGATCG